>Ga0179593_1402729_pt1 | contig 17965 bp, 22 predicted proteins | sample CZODoug2_1_08_16_FD_185931 | JGI IMG/M metagenome (GOLD analysis project Ga0179593, IMG submission 185931) | Vadose zone soil fungal communities from Angelo Coast Range Reserve, California, USA - CZODoug2_1_08_16fungal (PacBio error correction) | ecosystem: Environmental > Terrestrial > Soil >... | reverse complement strand
GTTTGACGGGCTCCTCTTTAATATTTCCTCGTGAACTGAAAATAGTATTTTTTTATAGTTCCGTCCTTTGTCGGTTTTTCTTTTTGCCCCCCCTTGCTCCGGACTCCTTCCAAGGTTTCTCCCCCTTTCGTACCCAACCCCTCCCCCTGATATTAACCCTCGTCCGTTAGGCAACCCACGGACCGGCCTATCTCGTGCCTGTTCCCCCCGGGGGTGGACCATCGCTCCTCTGATGTATGGATTTCCCCCCCCCCCCCCTTTCAAATCTCGGAGTCGTGTTGCGATCCCTTTATACGTTCCCCTTGTTTCCACCGGTTCCCCTGTTATGTTTTTTCCCCTGTCGGCCCCCCCAATCCCCCATGATATTGAAGAAGTTTCCCCAGTCCCCCCACTCTCCCGAAGGGGCCTTTGATTTGATCCCCCCCTTCATTTTGAACCCTGAGCAGCATTTCTTTTTTATTGAACTGGCTTCCCCCTTGTCGCCCCTTTGGGATTCTGTCCGAGCCCCCCCCTTCATTCCTTGATGGTTGTGGAGCCATTCAAATTTTGTGCCGGATCAATCCCTCTTTTCCTTTTAGACTTGAATCAGACAACCCAAATTCTTCCTTGCCTCTCGATTTAGCTACACAAATGCATCGGAGCTTTTTTGAGTTTCTCGGCCCGCCCTCTTACCCTTTCCCCCCCTTTCCTTTTCGTTTTTGGAGTGTTTGGTTCTTTGAACCCCGTTTTAGCTGTAAAAGGGGAAAGCTTGGTTGCCTTTTCCCTTTGGGGTAAGTCTTTTTTCTTACAGTTTTCTCCTCCTTCACCCCGGTCAACTTTCCTTGAAGATCAAAAAGACAGTTATTTGGTGAACCCTCCCTCTTCGGATGTTTCCGGCGCCTTGGTATAAAAGCTTTGTCTTCCCTCCAGATCCTCTGCCCCCCAGAACTGACCCTATTTCCCCCCCCTTTTGTGCTTTTTTTTTTTGAGGCTCATGACTATGTTTTTCCTCCCTCTTTCCATGAGTGATTGTCCCCCCTCCCTTTTTGTTTCTCTTCGTTCCTTTATAGTACCCTGGCTTTTCAGGGAACATCACATTGAAGTTTGCGTAGGTTTTCCCCACTCTGATGTTTTTCCAACCCAATTTACTCCCCCTTAGGCTTTACGTTTTCATACTACAGGCGTTGGACATCCCCTTTGAGGTTTTCTTTCGCCACTTGCGTCTCTTTACCAGCTATACTTTCCCTTGTTTTGCACAACCCTGGTTCCTCCTTTAGGTTGAACACCCCCCCCTCTCTTTTTGAGGAATTACCCAATGAACCTCTTTTCCTCCACCTTCTGTCCCATAACCCCTTTTTTTTCGTGATCTCTTATTAGCCTTTTGTTTTTGATTGAGATGCCCCCCCCCACATGTTGTATGATCCTCTTCTTCACTTCGTTTCCTGGTGGCAATGGATATCTGGGTGTCTTGCAAGTTTGGGGTTGCATCCTTTATTTTCGGGCCCCTGCCGTCCTGCCCTTTTTTGTTTTCCCTCCTGACCCTTTCACCCTCCTTCGCCTAATCGCTAATCTTTTAAATTGTCGGGTCTGGATTCGAGTGTTGTTCCCTCGCCGCGTCCCGTGTTTCCCCTTGATGTTTTTGTAACCTTCCTCCATCTTTCCTCTTAATTTCCACTCGTGCATTGTAAAAAGTATTTTCATTCGCTATTTCTTTTCTTTTTAGGTCCTTTTTCCTCTCCCAGCAAACATCTTTTTATGTGGTTTCTTTTTTCTTTCTCAGTAATGATGGTTTTATGATCTGTCCTGTTCCGCCCTTCATCAGCAGTTTTTTCGGCTTTCGTTTTATACTTCTACGTTTCTTTTGGCTATCATTCTTTTTTTCAGTGAACTTTTGGAGTGCTTTTTCATGGAGGAAAGATTCAAAGGTAACCCTCCCTTCCCTGGGGTGTCTTGTGTGAGGTTCCTACTTTTTCTACCAATTAATTCCCCAGTTCCATCCACTTGATCTTGTTTGTTTGGTTCCTGGTTTTCTTTATTTTTAGGATATAAATTCAACCCTTCTTTTTCCGTTAGATGTTTGTCGATCTTATTTCTTTGAGTGTTGCGTGTAGCCTTTTCGCCTAATTCTTTATTACGCCCCCCCCAAGGCACCCTTTCCCATTTTGCCTTTCACCTCCTGTCCCCTTTTGGACTGTGCTCTGTTCTTCTCCGGTTTTTTACTTAGACCCTTTGGAAGCATACTGCTTTTTTTTCCTGAAGGTTCTTTCGCCCCCTTTTTTTTCTTTTCTGGTCCTTGTCCCCGATAGTGCTTTTCCCTTCCTTTAGCCGTTCCAGGGCACCTTCCCCTTTTTTTTTTCTAAGAGATTGGAAAATCTGGTTCTTTCTTTTCCTTTTTTTTTTGACCCCCTCCCCTTTTCTTTTCTAAGTATTGTCCCCGCTTACGTCCCCTTTCTTCTTTACTATTCTCGGTTTGTATTGATTTCCGGAGAGGATGGTTCGCCCTGCTTTTTTTTCCGCGTTGTTTTAGACTGTGTTTTTCCCTTTGGGACCCCCCCTGTTTCAAAAGTTCCGAGCAGTTTTTTCCCAAGACTATCCGGGCTTTTTCTTCCATGTTTTCCCTCCTCCCCTCCCCGCTGTTTTTTTAAAGGAAGGTTTCTTTCTCCCCCAAAATTCTATTGATAATTTTCTGCTCTTCCTTTGATTTTTTCCGGAATGTCCTGGTGGGACGCTCTTTCGGTTTGAGCACGGCGTGGTTTTTTCTAGATATCCCTCTTGATTTGCGCAGTTGGGTGTTTTTTCTTTTTTTATACCTGTTTTCAATTGGGTTCATCGGGAATCCTGCCGTTTCCCATACCATGGATGTGAGTCTTTCTGCATTCCCAAGGTTCCCTCAAATGTTCCCCCCCTTTTCTCGTTTCCTCACTGCATGCTGTTTTAAGTTCGGCATCCTGATTCGTTCGAGTTTTTTTGTGGAGGTCGCGACCCCTTCTTGTTCGAGGTTTGATTCACCTACTTGTTGAGTTTGACTTTTTTCCCATCTTTATAGTACAATTACCTTTCCCATTTGTCCCTTTCGAGGCCGCCAACCGGCTTTTTTCTCCTGATGCCTCTCCTGGTAGTATGAGTGTTTTATTTCTCTCCCCTCTACCCATTTACTTTTCCGACACCAGCCCTGCCTTTCCTCTCGGTGTGGAGACCTTTCTCGGCTTTGTACCCCTCTGGTATTCCATTTTTAAGGGACGTTTTTTTTTTTTTCCCCGAACTCTACTCCTGTTGCGCTCGTAACAGTTGGTTGTTCCATTCGCCGGCCATTGAACCTCTCAGGTGTGTTTTTTTTTTTCTTCCTCGCCCCTTTGCCCCTTTTTTTCCGCGACCCCCCTCCTGCCCACTAAACTGGTCCCTGGGATCCTCTTGATGAAACCCCGCCTCAGTTGGCATTGGACGTCCCTTACTCCCCCTTTTTTTGAGATTGTTTCCCCGATGTTTTTGCCCGTTCTGTCGATCCCCCTGACTTTACTTCGCCTAGGACTTTCCATAGAGGCAGTTACATTCCGTCCCTTTTCTTTTGATGTTTCCCTTCCCAGAGGAGTCGTTTTTCCCCGTATCTCTATTTAATTCCCCCCCCCCTTCCTTTTTTTTTTGTTGAAGTTCCCCTCCTCTTCATTCGTTTGTTTTATCACAACTTACAAGTTGTTGCAAGTAACGACCGTCTTTTTCTTTTTCCTCGTCCCGGGATAGCTTATCTTACCTGTCTCTTCCCTGCCAAGAGTGTACACCCAGCACATACTTTTTTTTTTGCTTTCTCACTTTTTCAGTTAACCTCTCAACTTTTCCTCTGCAGTATTTTGGCCGTGCCTTTACCTGATCAGCCCTGAACCAGTCCCCTTTGAGTGGATCTTTCCCTTCAATCTTTCTCTGTCCTATGCCGTAAGCCCCCTTTACTTTACTCGTGACATGCGTTCCTTCCCGAGACCTTTGAACGGAATCACCTGGTAACGTCCCTCGCCCCCAACCCATTGACCTAGGCTTTCGTCCCCCACCTTCATTTTAATGTTTGATTTTCTCAAAGTCTCAGCGGTAGCCCACCTTCCTTTTCTAGTAGGTCCCCTAAGTTTTGGGTTTAGGGTTGAAGAATTTTTGTTGTATATTGTGACTCTTACACGGACTTTGGGGTTTTTTTTTTCGAATCGCAGACTCTCACGAAAGTTCCCCTCGACTCGGCCTTTCCTGTACTTCCCCCCTGGTTCCCCTCGAGTTTCCCCCGTGGTTTATTGTTCTCCTCCTTTCTTTTGGTACCCTACTTTTCCCCTTCCCGTCCATTTCCCCGTTTTCCCTTTTTTTCTCGACACCCCGAATGTGACCATTCGTCCAAGACCCTGGATCCCCCTGTTTTGACTCACTTTTTCCCCAAAAACAAGCAACTGATATCTTCCAACGATCCCTCCCAAGTGACCCCTTTTTTTTTAAGTTTGCCTTGTGTCTTCCTGTTTGAGACATGCCGGTGTGAGGAGAGTAACTTACGCCTGATTCCCCTATTGTCCCGCAAAGGTCCATGCGGGGTCTCTCCACGTTCTTCAAAAAAAAAGCCATCCCTTCCGACCGTTTGTGTTCCTCCCTCGCCTGTTTTTTTTCCTTTCTTAACCTTTTTTTCGCTTTTTAAATCCGGTTTGCCGATAGCTCTCTTTCTCTCGCTTTTTTTTTCGTGTTCGTCCTTGTTTTTTTCTGAAACACCCTGTTTTTCAGCTTGGTTTGATTCTTATGTTTTTTGGATTTCCTGCTGTTCCCTGTCCTCCGGTTCAGCCTCTTGCCGCGGCGTTCCCTTTACCCATTTCGCCTCCATCTTGTTCCATGGACCTCGCCGGGTAACCCTTGGCCTTGCTTTTTTTTGAGACCCTTAACTTCCGGTAGGCCTACCACTTTCGAACTCCTAAGTCTTCCGCGTTTTTCCCCTGAACTGACTTTTAACCCTCATTGATTTTTTTACCCCCCCTTTCCCCCAGGTCCTTCTATTCCCTCTTTGGAGCATGCTTTTTGCAGAATGTCATTACCCAGTTCCACCGTCTCCCAAGTTTTCTGTCTGCCATCTTTTTACGCCTTGGGAAAAGACACTTTCTTATGTGGGTTCGAGGTTTTCTGATTCCCTTCCCCCATTCTTCTTCTTTGGATTTTCTGGAATTTTTCCAAGGGCCTGAGTCCCCTTGACGTCCCCCGCGTCTCCCGGTAATCCCCTCCATTCTTGCTTTGTTTTTTTAATTCCCCCGGCACCGGGTATTCTGGGACTTTTTCCCCAGTTCCCCTCCTTGTCTATTTTTTTTTGTTCGTACGCTCACATCAACTTGGGCTCTCTTTTTTTCCGGCTACCCCCCTTCCCTCAGATTCGTTTTTTGAGTGAGAGACGCCCCCCTTTCGCAGTCCCCCCACTATTTCGCCTTTTTTTTTTACTTCTTCCCGTTTTTTCTTTGGACCGTTTTCCTCCTTTTGTCCAGCCACTTCCAATTTCCCGTTTTCCGCTTCTTTTGTTCCTGGAGCCCCGTTTTTTTCTTTTTTCATGTCTAATCTCCCCTTGTTATAACGTTCCTAATTCCCAAATTGTGGACCCTTAGATGGTCTTTTCCTTTTTTTAACGCGAGTTGAGTGCGGCCCCGGTCCCCCGTTATCCCCTTTATTTTTTTCCGCCAGATGTTCCTTTTTCTGCCCTATGCCCCTTTCCCACTTCCCCGGCGTCTGTTCTTCTGCATTGCGGAATGCTCCTTCGGGATGTTCCTCTTCTCGATGATGGGACCCCCGGGATTTCTCCCCCTGCCGGAGTGACTTCTCCGGGTTTTCTCAGCGGTCAGTTAACACGGTCCCGTTGCCGCCTCTTGCATTTCTTCTGGGTTCCCAAGGGAGTATTTCCAGCCCTCCCCCCACCCTGGTCCCTCGGCAGCACCATTCCTCCTCCCTGTTGAAGGTCTTTCTTTCGGGAGCGGTTCTCGTTCACCATCGCCTCCCCTGGTGGCCGTTAACCCCCTTGTTTTTCTTTTTGCTGGGTTGGCACCCCTTGATTTTCTTCCTTTCCCCTCAGGAAACCCAGACGAAGGGACATGCCTCCCCATTGGTTGCGCTTTTCTCTCTTTTCTCCTCATCCCTTTTTTTTTTTTTCTCATCTACTCGCACCATTGTCTTGATTCCCTTTTGTCACCTTTTTTTTTTCTGCCCCTGGACTTTTCTTTTTTTTTTCCCCCCACCCAGGGTGTTCCCCTCCAAGTGCCAGGGTTGGTGACGTCCGTGGGTTTTCGCTGATTCACCTGACGTTTCTTTTTCTTTCGTCCCCTTTTTCCCCCCTTTTTTTTCATACCCCCGCCTTCGTCCTTTCTACTCCCTCTTAACCAGGTTCTTTCTTTTTCTCCCTGGGGGCACCCTAGTTGCACTTTGGATGTCTTCGGTGCTGTTCCCTTCAGTTTCCCTGGTTCCGATTTTACTTCCACTTTGACTTAAAACCGGCCGTCATCGCGATTTTTGATCTTCTCTATCTTTTTACCGATCCCCTCCCCCCCTTTGTAATGTTGGTTCTTGTTAGCTCTCGTTCATTTTTTTTGATCGATTCTTCCTTTCCTTTCCCTGACCAATTTCCCTGAGAGTTCACTTTCTTTTTCTACGTGTTTTTTGAAATATTCTGATCGTGACCTGGTGGTTTCTTTTTCTCCTGCTTACGCCAGTCCCCCTCGCTGGCAAAACTTCACATTCTTCTTGCGCTCACTTTCCCACCCTGCAGCTTTTTACTCCCCTTCGCTTTGGGGGTAGGGGAGAATTGTTTCTGTAATCAACTGGTTACTTTGCTGGTTCAGATCTCGTGGTCTGATCTCCCCTCCAACACCCACCACCGTTCTGTTTTGCGTCTTGGGTCGCCCTAGCATAAGGCGGTTCTTTTCCTCCCCCATTTCCAAACCCTTCCCATTACTTCTTTTTTCCCAGCAAATCTTCATTTTTTTTCTTCTTTCCTTGACTTTGCGCGTTTGTACTTCTGATTGCCCAGGGGGCCTTCATTCCCTCTCGTTCTCCCCCTTTCCTTTAGGTTTCTTTTTTTCTTTTGGCCCTCTCCCCCCTTGTTTCTTTTTTTTACTGTTCTTTTTTAAATATTTCTCCAGTCCATCTTGCTGACGTCCCGTCCCAGCCCCTCCCCCCTCCTGCATTCGCCATCGTCTCTTCCGGCGGGCCTTTTTTGTCTTCTTTCTCGTCGAGTTTGGTCCCCCGCGTCCTTCCGGTCTGCGCCCCTCTTTTGGAAGGACGGCCCCTGTGTTGGTGGGTTTGTCCTTGATTTCTCGCCTTGTGTGTGAAGCCTCCCCTTGGCGCTTTATGGTGATTAGCATGTTCCCAAATTGGCCGAACTGTGGAGCTTGCTCAGCTCACTCAGGATTCGGTCTTTGGACCCAAGGCGGGCCACTCTTTCCCAGATGTTTCTCAGTTTAATCTCCCAATCCCTGTCACTCGTCCTTTTTCTCTCTCTCATGTGACTTTTTTAGTTGGGGTTACTGGTCAGGGACTGGGTTGATCTTCTTTTTGAGGACCCCCCTTTTTCAGTTGCGCTTTTAGCTTCTTTCCTGCTTTTTGGCCGGTGGGTTGTTTTCTTCTAGTTGTTGTTTTACCTTTTGTTTTCCTTCGGACTCCTTTTTTTTTTTTGACGTGTTTCTTTTTTTCATTTTTTTCTCATTGTTCGTTTTTCGCCGTCCTTCCCTTACGTTCCCCGCCATTTATTATTTTCTCTTCTGTGTTTTCCGGACTTTTTTTTGGACAGTCCCTTTCCCTCATGATCCTTGGTCTATTGTTTTTTTTCACTTTGTTTTTTCTCTGACCTTTTTTGATTTTTGAGCTTCCTTTCCCCTCCCTTTTCGGTTTACTAGGCCCCCCCGGTTAATTCCCCTTCCCTTACTTGAAAAGTTTTTTACCCCCCTTTCCACAGGGATCCTCGCGCATTGATGTTTTCCTTTTTCCCTCCCTGTTCGGTTCTTTTTTCTTTTCTCGTACAATTATAAAGCATTCGTTCCCTTCCAAACCCCCATTTTTCTTATCACCCTCTTGGTGCCGGTCTTTTTCTCCCCTCCCCCTTACCTTTCCTATTACAAAGGTGACAGTTGAAGTTGTGTCTCCTATCTGTTTGGATGAGGTACGTGAGTATCCCATGGGCAGTTCCCTTCACGTGGATTGTCCCTCTTCCCTTCTGCTGGCTTTCGCCTCTCCCCCGTCGGTCAAGTCGGACCAGCGCCCCCCTTTTTTTTCAAGTTCAAGTTCTTTACTTGAGCGAGCCTCCACACCGCCCTTCCCGTCAGGTTCTGTGCAGGACCGTCCCCGGAGACCCCCCCCCCCAACGGATTTAGGCGGTCTTGTTTTTCCCAAGCCGGGCGACGGATACCCCCTGGAATCTACGATTTTACGCCTCTTTGTCCCTCAAATCTTTCTCGGACGTCCCTTTCGCGGACCCTTGTTTCGTGCCTGACGAAAGTTTTTTATGCTGAGACTTTCTCTTACTTCATTTCCTTTTTGTTGTTGTTTTGACGAGTATAGTTCTGATTTCTTCTCCTCATTATGGAGGGCCCCTACACTCCACATTGTAGCCTCGATTCTTCCTTTACCTCGATCTTTTTTCAGGTCCCCCTGGTTAGGTTCTTTATACCAGTCATTCCCTTGGATATAGTTCCTTTCCCCAAGAGTGTACCCCCCTTGACCCCCCTCTCCTGGTTTTCTCTGTTTTTTTTAAGTCTGTTCCACGTTGGATGCTCTTGTGTTCCCTCTCTCCCAAAGTCCCTTTCTGGAGCTGGATATCCTGAAGTTGAGACCCTGTAGCGTTCCTGCCTCCCAAGAACTCTAAGTGTATTGGTCCCCTCTGCTAGTAGGATTTACTCCTTTCCCTGGTCTGGCCTCAACCCCCCAGTTAATCCTTTCCCTGACCCCCCGTTTCCTTTTCTTCACTGCACTGCTCTTCCCGGCCCCTCGTTTTCCAAAGTCATGCTTCTAGGCTATTTGGTTTTGTTTAAGCCCTTTTCGTATTGTCTATTTCTTTTTTTTCCCCTTCCGTCCCCCCACCTCTGAAGAACATTTTTCTCCGGTCCGGATTAACGTGTTTTTTTCGGATAGCCAATTTTTTTCAGCGGTTTCTTTTCACGGTGTTTAAGGGTTCCTTTTTCCTCCCATTTCTGTCTGTTTCGGGGAAAATTATTAACCTCCCCCCTCCCATCTCCCCGGTTGACCCTTTTCGGGTTTTTTCCTCATCCCCACCTCCTGGACACAAACCCTCGGTGGAACCCGACCCTTGATGACCCTCCCACCAGTTTCCCCCTCTTATTTGTACCCCCCCTTCTCTCAGAAAGTTTGACCATTCCCGCCAAGTGTACTTTTTCCCTGCGCTGCGCTTCACCGAATTTGTTTTTCGTTCTGTTAATTTATCTAGCTTTAAACGACCCTGTGGTCCCCCCGCCTTAAGAAGACCGGATCCACCACCCACGTCCACCTTGGTTTCTTCCGTCCGAGAGATGCCCCCTCACTGTTCTTTTCATACGACTCCTCAGCTTTACCGCCCCGGAAACGTTCTTCCCGCGTTGGACACCCGGACCCTCCGCCGCGGGTTGGTATTTGGAGGTCGGATGTTCTGTTCTGAGGAAAACCATTTTTCGGTTTGCGTGGTCTCGGCGGTATGGGAAATCTGTCCGATCAATTTCTCCCCGCCTTTGAGCCGACCTGGCCAGTTACTTTTCTTTTTTTTTTGTCAACCGTTTCCTCCTTTCCCATCCATGAGCTGACCCTCCTCTTTCAACCTTTCTTGGTGAAACCCTCCACGTCCTTTTAGGGCATTTCCCCATGCTCCTTGCGGGTTCCCTCCCCTTGGCCACAGGTTCCGATCGACGACGTTCTTCTTCAACTTGTCCCCATTTTTATGAGGAGCGAGTCATTTGCGTCCCTGCCAGTCGAGAGGGTCTTCCCCCCTTACCTCCATTTGCGACATGTGCAGCCCGATCTTTCCTGCCGAAAGGCCTAGCATTTTTGTTCTCTCCCCGGAGTGGGATTTCCTTCCCTGTAAAGCTCTTCTTTTGAGGGTTGCCCTTCAAGGTTTTTCTGTCAGTTTTGAGTCAACGATGCATTAGCCTTTCCGTAGTCCCCCCGCCCATTTATTTGTTGAAGGCAGTCAACTGTGTAATGTGTTCGGCCCCTCATTTAACTTCGCTGTTCAGCGTTTCGTTCCCGTCAACATACCCCACTATTACTTCTTCGACCAGGTCCCTTCCCGAGCTGTTGTAGGGGATACTCTCCTTTGCCCCATCTTACTCCCCCCCCAACCTTCTCCAGGGTGACCTTGAGCCCGTTCCGTTTGCGCCACATGAACGCCCCTGGTTGCCCCGTCCCCCCGCCTTTTTCTTAAAGCGTGGCCCCCGGTCCCCATTATATACTTCCGGTCTTTCATTTTCCTCCCCCAAGGGTATAGTATACTTAACCTCTTCCTTCGGATGTGATCGGTCGGCCCCCCCGTTCCCTTGATCATCGCCCCTCACTCCCCTTTCCGAGGATCCCATTGATGCCCCCAGAAACAGTGACCGATGCTGTTTTTTTCCCTTTTCCCCTTCCTTGCCCTTGAACGGGCGAGTTTTTGCTGGTCTACAATCCTCATTTCGCTTCAGTGACCTTTCATTCTTTTTTTTAGTGCCATGTATCGGTCTGCAACAGGCCCCCGCGGTTTTTTCCTTCCCTCGTTTTTTTTTCCCACTCGTTTTGGATCTGCCACTGACCTTGTCAACTCGTCTGCAGAAGCATTCTCCTACATTTTTTTTTGAACGACCTGCGTTTTTTTTGCGATCACCCATTCGCCTTGTACCATTCCTTTTACAGGGTTTTTTTGTGTGGGGGTACTTTCACCCCCCCCCCGGGCCTACTTTGAGGTTGGCAACCACACCCCGATCCCTTCGTGTAACTTCCACCGAAACGACGGTGTCCCTCTGAAATGTATCAATACAACCCCCTGTTGTCTGATATTCTAATACTAATTTTGTTTTTCTCGAGCGATAGCCAACCCCATTTTGGTCTGTTCACGATTTCACCCATTTTTTCTTTTTTTCTTTGTCTTTGCACTTTATTTCTGGGGTGTTCCATCTCAAGGGGAAAGGTTGTTGATTGTTTTACCACCTCGCAGTTTTGTGTCTCCTCGCCCTTCTTCCACTTGCCCCTTCTCTCCATACTAGTCCCCTTTTTTTGGGTTTGTATCCTCCCTATTGGTAAAAAGTTGACAAGGGTTGGACTTCCCGGCCTTTGCTGTTCCCCAGGCCGGATGTTCCGTCATTCCTTCCTTCATTCTTTTACAACGTCTTAGTTTCTCTGCTATGAAATTTTCTACTTCCTTCATCCCTCCGAAGCCGCGTGTCCTGTTATTGGGGCTTTACGTTTTGTATCCGTCTTTTTTTTTTGGCGCTCAATTTTTCTGGGCCGCCACATAGAGCTATTTCCCTTTTCTCACTTTCTACGTCTTTTTGGAATTTTCGTCCGTTTCGTGACCTTTGGTTAGGATTCACCAAGGGCACGGCACGTCCTTCCCCCTGCGGAAATTTGTCCCTTCCGTGTGGTTTTTTACTTTCCTCCCCGGCACCGCCGCGCCTCCACCCCTTCCCCCCTCGCGGTTTTCTGGGACGTGGTCGGATGGCTTTGGTCCCTTTCCACCCTTCGGCCCTTGCGCTGGATGATAGTTTTCTTTTCTTCCGCCTGGACTGTTATGTTCCGTCTTTGCCCGAATTTAGTACCGGCGTGTCTTCGCCAATCACCAAGTGAACCTTCTGGGGTACCGGCCTTCCCCTTCTTGCTTGTTTTTGCTTCGTGGTATTCGCCCTTGCATTTCCATACAAGCTTCCGTTTACCTTCTTACCTTTCTCCGAGACCTGTCTTCATTTTTCTGGTTTTTTCCTTTAAAGTGATGACTTCCACATTGGAGCCTGTAACCAGGTCCCCAACCTACCTTCTCCTCTTCTCCCTCGCCATCGCCTCGTCATGGTCCGGTGGAATTTAATCTTCGTCTATTGCTGGGACCTTAGTGTTTTGCTTCTTGTCTAGCCAGAGTGTGCTTTTCCCGGCATTGAGGATTTGCAGTTTTCCCTAGGTTTACGGCTGTCTTTTCGCTATTTGTTTTTTTTTCAGGGCTTATTTTTGTCCAAAGGGCCCCTCACGTGGTAGGACCCTAGATTTTTCACGTACTATTTCTCCGGATATTGTCTAGACTCCTTCAAAGTCTTTCACTACTTTTTCCACTACCCAACCTCGTGCGGGACCATCAGTCGTCCCAGAGGAGCGGTGCTTTTACGAGGTTTTTTAGTGCAGATGGTTGACGTTTCGTCTGCTCAAGTTGGCGGTTGGTTGGTTGGTCTCGCCTCGTTGTTCCTGTCGTATCTTTCACTCGGAGCCTTTCCTCCTCTTTTCCGTCTTAGTCCTTTCCTACCCCCCGGGGCACTTTCAAATGTGCCTTTTATCGTGTTCTGCATATCGGCCATTTTCCCTCGGTTGATTCTCGGTTCGACTTTGTGGTTCATGCTTTTTTTTTTTTTTCCGACACAGTGGGCGGGGTCTGTTTTTTTGTGGTTTTTTGACGATGGCCCACTCCCGTGATCGTTACACTAACCGAATTCCGGCCCTTTCTAGCCGGCCCGTTTTAGGGAGCTCTGTTTTTCTTCTTTTCTCTGGGTTTCTCACGGTGCCCTCTGGCCATTCTATTCACTATGATCCCCCACCAGTCGCCTCCGCGCCCCTTGGTGGTTGACCGAGGTTTTCTCCCTGACACCCAAACCTTTGGCCGGACGTTCTTCGTTTTACTCTCCTTTTTTTGGTTCGCTAAGTTTATTTCTTTCAACGTTCCCTTCCGCTGGTCCTTCCGTCTGTCTGGCTTGTTCACGTGTGTTTTGATGCTGAGCATTTCTCTTTCCCGAGACCAGTCCATGACGGCTTTTGATCGCCGATAGCACAAAGATAAAGCACGTAGTCCGGTTCCGGCCCATCCCCACCCCCCGTTTATGGAGGCGTTTTCCCCACTCTGTTGGTTACGCCGACCCAAAGTCCTATAGGACCCCGCGGTGTGACTTCACCGCCAGAGTGTCTTCTGTTGGACATTCCGTTATGAGCCCCCCTGAGGATTTCCCTTTTTTTTACATCGGTTACCCCCTACCGAGGTGGGGTTTGAGAGCTTCAAAAAACAATCTCGCTCCTCTCGGGTTTGCGTTTTCCCCACGTTGAAATCCACCGCGATTTTTACCGTCTCACCTCGTTTTGATGGTCTGTTACGGGCGCTTTATTTTTAGAATTCCAGTGATACTTTTTCACCCAACTGGGCGTTTGGACCCCCCCCGCACTCATACGGGGTTTGGTGTCATAGGGTGGCACGTTACCTGGACTTGTGCTCTGACGATCCTCCGTGTCCTCGTCTTCTGCCCATGTACTTCTGGCGCTGGATATAGGCCGTTCTTGACCCCTGTGTTTTGATGACCCCCGGGGACGACACATCCCGAGTTTCCCCCCGTTTTAGCAGGGCCACCGCGGGCGGAGTGTCATTTTGCTCACTCAACGGTTAACCGTGTGCGTCTGCACAACCACAGTATTTTGAGTCACCCCTTCTTCTTCGTGTACAGCTGAGCAAGCGATGTTTCGCCCCCCCCCGCCTGAGCTCGTTTACTTTTTTGGCCCGAGGTCGGTTGTGTCGGACGAAGTTTTTTTTTTAGGTGGCCGAGATACAGGTTTTGGCCGACGACCCTTCTTCTTTCACCCTTTTCGGATTATTTCATTGCGGTTCGAGTTGTCCCAGCGGACCCTTTTTTAGGTGTCAATATACCGGCTGGTGTCCACGTTCTTCACCTTTAAACTTTATATTCACTTCTCATTTCGCCAGCCACCTGCTTGCCCCCCCCCCACAACGGACCCCTATTTCAGTTTGAATTTTGTCCCCCTAAAGATCTTGCGAAACAACGTATCAGCCCCCTTGGACTTTTTACTTTTTTCCCCTTGGGTTAGGTTTGGGGGGGGTCCTTGAGAGCGACTTCGCTTTTTCAGGTTGATTCGGATTAGTCCAGCGTCACGATGTGAGGACCCTACTTTACCCCCGTTGGTCGGAAGTACTGTTTTCTTTTTTTCAAAAAACCCAACCGCCACTGCTCCGCGCCCCCCGATCCGTCCCGCGGCTGCACTTAGAGGCGTCCCCGGTTTCCAAAGTCCCCTTCTTCGTGTCTTTTTTGGGTGCGTGATGGTATCCGGCGCGGGTTGTCGTTGATGTGAACCTTTCTTTGTTCCCCCCCTCGTTGTATCGATGTGCAATTTTTAAGAGTACAGATTTCTTCGTGTCCGCGGACTGAGGCCGGTGTGTCTCCCCGTTGGCCCAAGTTCTCCTCCAGTGGAGCGGTCCGCGGGTTTTCTTCCCCCCCAAGTCCCCTTTTTGCCAGTTTTTGATTTTATCCTCGAATTGCCCCTGCAAACACTACAAGATTTCGCGCATCTTGCTGGTTACTCGGGGTACCAGACTCCTAGTCCCGAGATTTATTCCCCCACCCGCTTGGACCAGGACTGATTGTTTTCTCCTTTTTTTGTTTTTTCTCTTATTTCTCCCGATTGGGTCGCTGTAGCATTTCTTGCCCCGGTTTTCCATCTAGTTTCCGGGCGTCAATGCCTCTGACTCCCCGTAACCAGCCCCTCGTCCCCTCCTTGTGTCGTTCTTTCGGCGTCGGCCTTTTCTTTTCCCCTTCCCCTCTATGGGACTGTCCTTGAGGCCGTTTCCAGGCGAACTTCACACACCTAGCCTTTCGGTACTTTCACCTCCCCTGGATATTGATGGTGAAGGCCACTTTGAATGTTTTTCTTGTGTGCATGGCGGGAACTCCCTGCCCCCCTTGATCCGAGTTGACCCCAGTTGTCTTCAGCTTCAGACTCTCTCCCCATTCGGCAGGGGCCTTTTTATTTAGCGAGCAATGCCACCTTTCCCACCCCCACCCCTTTTTTTTTTTCTCGTTTTTTCCTTTTTGATCTTCGGGAAGGGGAGGTTACCCCGTCTCTCATTTCACGACCGTTTCCCCCCTTTTGCCCGCTCCGTGGTTCCCTTGCTGGTCTTTGCCGTGGCCAGGATTCAATCCTCAACCGGTTCACGATTTAGTTTTTATTCCACGGTTCCGTATGCCCTTCTTTAAAAGCGTTTTTTTTTTTTTTTTGCTGTTTTCTTGGCGGTCCGTTTGACCAGGTTATCCTTCTCCGCACCCTGAGCCAAGAATCCCCCCCCGTCTCCCCCCAGAAAAACTGACAAGATGGGTCTTCGTTTTTTCTTGGCCCGACTTTGGAGGGGGTCAGCTCCTTCTGATGACTACAAGCCCGTGTCCTTGTACTATTTTCCTTTCTTTCATTTCAGTAGTTCTCCAACCCAAGAATTTTTAGCCCCTTCCGTGTCGTCGGGTTCCAAACTCGGGGAGTCTTCCCCCCCTCCGAACCATTTTGGGTACTAGTTTGCCTTTAGTCCCTAGGAGCGAAAGGCGTTTTTACATCCCTCAGGTTAATTTCCTGCTTTTTCCACGGCGATCTTTTCCCAAGATCTGCAGGAACCCCAAACGGGCATTGAGGGGTACCCAACCCCCACCCCTTTTTCCAAGTTTGCACGCATGAACATCCCCTTGTAAGGTGGACGGAAACCCGCTATTCCATACCACCAATTTTTTGGAGAACATTTTCCACCTCTTCAATTTTGAGAGATGTCTCGCCACCATTTTTCTTTTATGATTTCCACCCCCTTTTCCTATGTTTTTTCCTCTTGTCCACTTTTATCTCGTTGTTGTTCCACCTCACAGGACCGGGTGTTTGGGACCGTCCCTTGGCTTTCTTCTGGTCACGATTTGTGTTTCTTTAGTCTTCCAAGCCCCCATTACTTAATTTCGTACCCCTGAGTTACCCACTTGGTTTTTTTATGGATCTCACGAGTTGGACACCCTCCGTACGTTTGTTTCCCGCTTTTCCTGTTTTCGGTCCTTACCTTTGAACTGAGACGTCACTCGGCCCCATTTAACATTTACTATTCGTGATCTTCTTCCTCCTTTCTGGTTTCATTCACGCCTCCGCCCCCCCTGCATCCTTGCATGTTCTGGGTGAGAGTGGTTCTCTTCCTTCATGAGGGGCTTGGCGATTATTCTTTCCATTAGTGTGGTCCCAGCCCTCACGGTTTTTGCGTTTTTTTCCCCTTTTCTCTAAACGTCATTTGAATCTCCTGATCCGTTCAGTTTTTTTGTTGATACTGTTCGGGCAAGCTTTCCCCTTGACAAGAGATTTCCAAGGGACCTTTTTCTGTTCTTCTCTAGGGTCATCCAAGGTCCCACTCCGCTACCCCCTACCCCCCCCTTGCTCTCTTTTTTGTTTCGGCTGATGTTGTTTTTATATACCTTCCCCCACCCGCTCGTTTGGCCCCGTGTTTTTCTCCCCCTATCATATTAGTGCCGGTTACGTTCTTGCGGTTCTCTCAATCAGGGGGTCTTTTTCCTCCTCCAAACAGGTTCCCCACCCCTTTCTTCCCCCTTTGCCTTACACCAGCAATACTTTTGGATTGTTCTCTTCCTGCTTTCTTTTTGGACTCTTCACAGGTTACATCCTCCCGCTACCCTGTCCAGGCTTCGCTCGGACCCTTTTTTCGCTATTTTTTTGACCTTCCCTGATCCTTTCTTCCATTCACAATGGAGGACTTTTCTGGTCACGTCATTCATACCCACTGGGATAGATGTGCCCACCCCTTCTAGGTACCTGGCCTGTTGGCATCATCTCATTTTCTCTTTTTTGGCCTTTCTTCTTCCTTCTTTTCTGACGCGTGGATTTTTTTTTATGCAGGTCTTCTGGTAAAGGGCTTTGTACTTTTTTTTTAGGGTGAGCTTCCTTTCTTTCTTCGAACTTTGCACATTTTTTTTCCCCCAAGCCACCCGGCCCACGATGAAGATTTTTTTCGGGCCTCTTCCCCCTTTTTATGTTTTTGCCCCCATATATCTCCTCCCTTTTTTGAAAAGAAGTACGCTAACACCCCTCTCCCCCCCTCCTCTGCCCCGAGGAGTACTGTGTCGCGGACGCTAGGCTTCGGTGAGCAGTTCCGGTTTTGTTTCTACTCGGTGCGTCTCTGGCGGTTTTTTTTTGGGCGTTTTCTTCGCGCTTTTCCCCCCGGGAGTTCTCGGGCTCGGAGTATGGCTCCCCCCTCTTCTTCTTTCTCTTCCCGTTTTTAGGCCTCCCCGTGCAACTTCCACTGCCTTTCTTTTTGATACCCGTGTTCTGCCCTAATGGCCTTTTACGAATACCCCCTGTTTGAATCCTTTTTCCTATTTGGGTCCATGGCCCTGTTTTCTCCCCTTTGCGGTTTTCCACCGTACCTTTGGAGTGTGAAGTGACCAAAGCGGGGTCGGCGTTACAAATACTTCCTGTGGTGCCTTCCTGCACGGGCGACCCTTCCCTACTTCCGGCTGAGGTTTTTCTTTTTCGTAGTTTTCCATTTTCTCTTGGAAAATATTCCCCCCGGCCCACTTCGTTCGACCCCCAGCTCCGGGCCCCCCCTCTTCGGTTTTTTTCCATGCGCCGGTTCCCCCCTTTGAGCTTTTTCCCCCTTTGGGCTTTTCTTTTTTAGCTATCTTGTGCGCTTACCCGTGATTTTGTCCCCTGTAGGTTTTCCATGATTCCGATCCATGGCTCTTTTCTTTGTTAGCCTAGAACGTCGTTCTTTTCTGGCGCTTTCCGATCAATTTCCCCTGCTGACCCAGTTGAACAGGCCCTGGTTCGATCTCACCCCCCCCCTTGTGACAGCATGGCTTCCTTCACTTTCCGAGACCCCACCTTGGAGTGTTCTGGGGTGCACCCTTGATGAGACCCGTAGATCCTGGGGTCCCTTTTTACTTTTTTTGCACGTCCACCTCTTCCCTCAAGACTGAGGGCCGCCATTCTATTCCATTTCGTGTCTTGTCGCAATTGAGGGAGGGTTAGGGTTTTTCCTTGGTAT
>Ga0179593_1723505_pt1 | contig 17966 bp, 16 predicted proteins | sample CZODoug2_1_08_16_FD_185931 | JGI IMG/M metagenome (GOLD analysis project Ga0179593, IMG submission 185931) | Vadose zone soil fungal communities from Angelo Coast Range Reserve, California, USA - CZODoug2_1_08_16fungal (PacBio error correction) | ecosystem: Environmental > Terrestrial > Soil >... | reverse complement strand
GGAACTTCGATCCCCTTCCGCCCCATAGCTCGGACAAACAATGAACGTATGTGACTGCAGTCCACACGCAGTTCACCACCCTTCCCATTCGTTATTTTCGCCAACGGAGGAGCTTCTCCCCGCAACTGGTCGCGGCCCCTTCCCCAAGAAACGCTAAGGATGGGACTTTCGCAAGCCCTTTTACCGCTTTCATGACCCTTGGGGTCGATCGCGATCCTGTGACCCCATTCTGTTTTTGGACCCCCTTGCAGAAGGTTCTTCCGAAAGCCGAGCGTCGCGCGTTGAACACGCCGGCTCCCTCTTTTCCCCCGGTCGTGCTGGTCCCACACGCGCTTATCGCTGAGATATGCGCCCTCGGCTTTTGAGTTGGCTGCTACAATTGCTCACGAGCAGCTCTCACGTCACCATCCCAGCCCCCCTCTTGTATCTTCCTCCTCCCGACTTACTCCCCCGGCCTTAAAAGCCGTCATCACACACCTGTCCGTAATGGGTCTCCTTCGCAGTCCCACCCACCACGTGTTTTTCCAGCCCGACCAGTATGGTCCCCCTTTTACTACGACCGCCGCGGCAAATGAGGTCGCTCCCCTCACCGGCCTTGGGTCACTCTCCGTTCTCCTTGCGATTTTTTTTTTCCGGCTTACAGCCGCAATTACGACCAATCCCCCCTTCCCTGTTCTTTACGCTTAAAAACTCGACGAGTCCGGCCCAGGCAAGCTTCTAGCGGAATGAATCTTCTGCACAGCGCAAACTGCTATTGCACTCCCCCTAGTCCCCTCGATGACGGCCGTACCCCACCCTTCTTCCACCCAAATAACCACATAACACATTTTCCGTTCACAATCATTCCCTGCAACGGCCTCAATTATTCAACCGCGCATCCGCCCATTCCCATCTCTGTCTAGCTTAACGGCCGGCCGCAGTCCCCCCCCACAAACCGCACCTTTTCATGCCCCACTCCTCCTGCCACCGATGCACCGTTTGATTCGCCTCCAATGGCGTAAATTCGTCGCACTAAAAGTCCCTTTTCTCTCCCCCAAACGTTCCCGACTATCGCCGCTTTTCTTTTGTCCCCCCTGATAACCCGTCATCGGCGCAAGCGCCCCAGGGCACCGTTTTCCAGTCCCCTTCGTCTCTCCATAGATAGCCCCCGCACCCCCTAGAGTACTTCAAACCCCCAAAAAACTTCTCTAATGAATCAACATTTGCCTCCTTATTCCCCACAGAGGCGGCACCTTTTTACTTCACAATTTGCGAGGAAAATTTTCGACGCCCGTGATTCCCCTTACCCATACGCAAAGGCAAAACACAGCTCCTCCCCACCTCAGATTGCAAGCCTTCTCAGCGAAAACCTCCATTAGGCCTCGAGCCCATCAATCCGTCCTCCAAACCCGCTTTTCCATCCCCAGCCCTCTCCCGCATGAACAAACGAACAAACTTCCTTTTCACTGATTTCTGTCACTTCCGGCTGATCCGTGCTTCCCTAACCTTCTCACAAAACAATATGCGCACCCACCCCTTTTTTCCCACCCACTCCTATCATGAAAAAACAATGTTACCTTTCATCCCGGCGTGTACACATTGCCCCCGTACGCTTGGGGACGCCTTTTACGGCGGCTGACGCCTTCCATCCCGCTAGATCGCACCCGTAGGAGTATTTTTCTTTCTTACCGCACTTAGAGTATTACAACAACACCGCCCAGCCCCGTAGTCCCAAACAAAAGTCAACCTCCCTCTAGCTCGTTCTCGTTCACCTGAGAAGACTGACCACCCGACACTCCACTGCCAATCCTGAGCTTTCTTTCCCGAGTCCCCCCCCCCCTCCTTGCGGAGCCTCCCCACCCCACCAGACCTTAAACCTCCCGAGAAGGAAACGTCCAGCAAAGTGGACCCCGCGAGTTCCTCAAACACTCGCCCGCACATTGTTCCAGCCCCCTCTTCTGTTTCACGGTGCTTGCTTTCTCACCCCCCTTGTCCCTTTCATAACTCCCCCAAAATTCATCTCCAGAAATCCCGCACCCACCTCCAATTTCCCCCCATCGGCCCACACTTGCCTCCCCCGGCCTCCATTTCAAGTGCTCGACCCTACCCAGTACCATCTGGAACCTTTGCAAATGCTAGGCGAGGCTTTTGTCAATCCGACAAAAATCCGCACCTTTTGCTTTCCCCCCCCCAGCTCTAGGTCCTATGGTTTTTTTTCCATTCCCACGTGGACATCCCACTTCCTTTGCGGTTAGAGTCCCAGCTAGCCCTGATCGGGCCAAGCTTTTGTCGCTCCCCCCCTCCAGCTAGCACAAATTCTGGCGATAGTGGTCTAGTCCCCTTTCGTGTTCCCTACGTCACGACCAACCTGAGCTTCGGTTTAAATTGTCAACAGCGAGGCGCGCATATGTTCCCCCCTGCCGTAGTCATTTAAGAAATGTTCCCTAATCAACCTTTTTATCCTTCTCTTGCTCTATTGAAGATCCGCTCCCCTTCATTCAACCGCCCCCGCCTTTTTGGCGGTTTTTTCCCCTTTATCCCTTAACTTAGCCATTAATTATTTAAGCACTTAGCCGACGATTAGAGGGGGGTTTGAACCTTCCCATAGTACCTGGATTTTCCCGGCGTCATCCTTTTTCTTCACCTTTCCGAAAAATCTCCTTTTTTCAAGACCTGTAGTTTTTTCGATCCCTTCCCCCCCCCTCAATTCCGGCTTGGTTAAACGTAATGCACTAGCCTCCCCCCCCCCGAACTTCAGTCTGTAAGTTTATTTCGTTTCTCGCTACCCTAAATAGCAACGACTTCTTCCCGGGTTTGGTATCCATCTTTCAAAGCTCCTTTTCTTGTCCTACCTCCTTTTTGTGTTTTCTGCGAGATTCAACCACCCTCCCCCCCATCTTTGTCTTACCCGAACAGATGGTGCCCACCACAATCCATGGCCGTCTCTGATTTCGTTTCCCGAGCTTCCAGCCTGCTTCAGCTTTCCTGATCGGTTCTTTTTTACGTTGACCCCCCCGCAGTGAAGTTGCGGATGGCGTTGGCGGCTCCCATGTTTACAGGTTCTTGAAAGGGCTGCCCCTTCCTTTTTTTTTGGAGGCCGATTTTCCTACATCTTTCTTGATTCAGTTGGTTCACCCCCGCGACGCCGTTCAACTCCCCGTATCTACTGATACATTTTGAACGCCTTCTTTAATTTGGCTCACGAAGCTTAGCTTCACTCTTTTCCCTGATTTCCTTTAGGGACATGGGCCGTCCTACGTTCAAGCTCCGCGGTTAATTTCTCCTCCCGCGCCCTGTCCAACATCGTCCTCCCTTACCGGTGGCTTTTTTCGGACACCGGGAAATCGTTCTTACGATTCTCTGCCCCCCCGCCGGCCATCAGATTGTGATCGGTTTCCGACCCCCCCCCCAATCCCCTCTCCCACTATCACAAAATCAGAGGGAGCGGAACCCTCCACACCCGTATGACTTGTTTTCATAATCCACCACATTTGCTAGTGTGGCACAAGTCGACGATAATCCTCATTTCGGTTTTTCTTGATTTGGTATGTACTTGTCCCTTCGCTAGGATATGTTGTCCCTAAAAAATTGATTATTGTTGAAGTCGTGACATCATGATCCCCCCATAGCTTCGGCCTGGTGGGAGGAGAATGGGTGGCCCCCCCCTATGGTCGGGTGGGGCCCTTTCCTTTGTTGAGGTCTTTAAATTGTTCGATGATTTAGGATTGTAGGATTTTGCCGGGGTTGACTCTCATAAGCACCGGGTTGCTATAGGTGCAGTCTTTCTCTTTTGAGGTGGGAGTGTGTGAAACTGCTTCTCTTTTTTTCTGCTGGACAGTTTATTCGACTTTTCATTCGGCCTTTTTTTTATTAGATCGCTCAGTGCTTTGGTTGATTTTTCCCCCCTTCATAGAGCTGCGGGTGCTGGCTGCGTTTCCCTTCCTTTATTTAGCCTGATCATTTCCCCCTCTTTTTTACTTGATGCCTTCAACTTTTTTTTTGGACATCTGTGTTTTATGGTCTGGCGTTGCCCTGGCATCGGCTGAGTTTGCTTCCTTTGACCGGCCGCCTGTGCTTTTCGTCCTCTGGCTGGACATTTTTCCTCGACCTTCGGACATGCGACCCGAAGCGAGAGATTTCCGTTTTCTTGCTCCCTCCGGTTGAGGTATTAGGCCTCTTCCCTTTTTAATATGCGATGTGTGCTCGTTTTAGAGGGTGGGTGTGTGCACGTTCTAATCCTCTTCCAGTGGTCTGGACCCCTGAAAGCCATTTATTCTGGGAGGAATGCGAGTGTTCTCCCCCAATTGCGGGTTGGTTTTTGGTGGCGGTCATTTTTTTTTCTGCGGGAGGCCGCTTTTTTCTCCTCCTGCGCCCGTTTATAGGCTGGCGATGATTCCTCGTTTTTTTCAAGGCTCTGTGTTCCTTTAAGAGGCTCCCGCACCTGATGCGTGCGGTCTGATTCGGCGGTGAAAAGTCTGTGTTTCCTTTCATTTCTGTGAGTTCCGAGCTTTTTTTGTGAGTAGCTTTTCCTTTGTTTTTTGAGGTTGTTCGATTGAGACGACTCCCTCGTATGAGGGTCCTGCCAAGATGAAGGCTTATGTCTTTTCTTCTGTTGAACCCTCTCCGATCTTTTTTCAATCGCTTACTCGTGGTTTTTTTTTTCTTTCGTCTCCTTTCCGACGGACGACTTTTGCGGACTTCACACTGTTCGCTGAAATACGGTACGGTTCTGATCTTTGCTTGTGATCTTTGCGTGGGGATTCCCTGATGTTGACTTTCAGTTGGAGATAAGGGTCCCGACTCAGTTTTTTCCCTCTCGAGCATTTGGGATCCGTTCCTTTTGCGAGGATTTTTATTTTTCTTTCCCGGTGTGGTATTTAGTTGGTAGGGGATCTTCTGATTTGGCCCTCTGTTATAACTAGGCGCAGGCGATGAATAATAGGGTCCCGCGCAGTGTCGTGTGTGGGTTTCGGATTTTCTCGACTTCGATAGGGGGTTTGCTGGATCGGATTCAGCTCTTCGAGTTTTGTTAAGGTTAGAAGACGAACAACTTTTTGCTTGTGAGTCTCTTTTAGTCTTTGACAGTTCGCGAGGGACCCCCACCTCTCGAGGTCCCCAGACTTGGCACGGTTTCTAGCTGTCCGCCGCCCGTCGACCCCAATCTCCTTCTCCCATTTCCAGACGGTCATGGAGACCCTGGTTTGGATCCATGCGAGGACATGGTTAGCGGTTCTTTCGTGCTTTACTTTCGTTTAGGGCCGTCGCCTGACTCCTAGATACCCTACTTTCTTTTCGTACTGGAGATCTCGCCGTTTTTTGTTGCATTAGCTCGTCGCCCCCTTTCCTCTACGTAAGCGTATTCTCCTGGAGCTCGCCCGTTTGCCTCCAAGTCGCGAGCTTTTTAATGCGGCGTTCCCCGGACGCTGACTTATCTTTTACGCCATTACCTGCTTCCTCTTCAACCCCAGCATTAGTCCTGTTGTTTTCCGCGAACACAGTCTCAGGATCACCCCCGACGTTTTGGCTGAGGCAAATCGTCGGGTTCTTTGGTCCAGATGACCCCCTTTCCGCGACCAGATTTTGACATCTGAAGACCTAGTCTTTTCCTCTTAAGAGTGCGTTTATCCAACTTTTCCTGGGACGTTGAGTGGGTTTCAGGCTCTCGTGAATTTTGCATTCCTATTGTTTTATCTCGCTTCGCATTTTTTGGCCTTTTTAGCTTACCCCATCTCTCTCCCCCTCCCCTTGGTTTTGAGAGCTTTTCAAATGCCCCCCCCCCGCAACGCTCCGACAACAATTCCCGCCGAGAACCCAAACGTTTTCCGTGCCCACGCCGTCACGCTGGAACCTTTTTCTTTCTTTTAACTTCTCGGATTACCCTCTTAAAAACCTGGGTTGCCATCAAACGTTTTTACAAAAAGAACCCAGGCTTTCCCTCCCCCGGCCTGATCTCCTATTTTCCCCGGTTTCAGGGTGGAAAAACAGGGAACCCCCCTCATCGTTGGACGTGATCCCCCAATATTCCGCAGTACGTTCGGGTCCCGAGGTCCTTTTTGGTACCGAATACTTGCCATTCGCCGCGACGGTGATGTCCACAACCAACGGGCCTCCCCTATGACTCTTAGTCTTTTTATAGCGATGGAAATGCTAATTCGGCCCTATTTATCCCCAAGTCACTTACTTCGATGGCTCTTATCCCCCCTTTCTTTCACCCCTTAAAAAGAAGTTTCGCAACGCTCCCCCCCTGTCCTGCCATTGTGGGATATCCTAACTTCCCCCAATTGTCAGCCGTCCAGTAGTCTATTTCCCAAGTGACGCGAGGCCGATTTCGCTTTAACGTCCCATTGGCAATGTATGGACCTCCTTTTTTCCCTGTCTTGGGCCACCTCTGTCCCCGTCCTACGCATCAGCAGAAACGGAAAGTTTCGCGTCTCCACCCCCGCACACAATGAGGTTTGCTTCCTCCCCCGCCCAGGCGCTATCGTCGGAGACGAACCATCTCCAAAACTCGGGCCGCCCCTTTCTCAGACCGCCCCTCGTTATTAGCATGACGGGGCAGAATATCATTTCTCTCCCCTCCCCCTCACTCGTCCAGAAACAATCATACCGACCACGGTCCCCCCTCGCATACCGACGCAATCACGTCTTCTGCCAGGATCTACACCACTCAGTCCACCCCTCTGAATCCCCACACACCCCCCAAACTCAGCCACAGCCTTGCATCAGCACCGATGCACGTCTCTCAACCAGGGCCTGTAATTTCATAACGACTGCCTTCCCGTAACCCCCCCTCACTTGAACCAAGACGCCGCTGCTTCCCGACCTACCAGAACAGCTAGGCGCAAGCTCCCCCCTACCCGGGCGTCGCCCCCCCATCCGCGCCCTCGACGCTCGCACCCAGAAGCGAATGAAACAAGGCGCAAGACCCCGTTTTTTAGTTCGCAACAGAAAGGTCCCCCCGCAGCGCAACAACCCCCCCCCCGACGAACCGTTCATCGAAAGCAAGGAGTGCTCACATTGGGGACGAACTGCCTACCCCATCGCAACCAACCCACACCCCCAAAGCCCAAAAACTTAATGAGAATTTAAAGACCCCCTGGCAAAACGGCCTCGATCTCGTTTTCCCACCTAGTGCTCTGCAGCACCTCCGCCCCCCCCCAAACGCGCTCCCCCACTGGCCAGTTCGAACAGCCCACCACGCCAAATCCATGTTTACACGGCCCCCGCCCCCAATTTTGAACTTGATCCGGAGTCCAAATCCCCCCCCGCCAGCCCCACACAAATCTGGCCAACAGAACCAAGATCCGTCGTCTTCCAATTCGACTCGGAAGAATCAAACGACCATCTTTGCAGGCTCCCACAGGAATGCTCGAGGAGTTCTTTTTCTTGTCCTTCGGAGCGCCCAACCGCGATCACGAGCCAGGTGCGCCGTTACGGTTTTGATCTCCGCAAAGATCCTCCCCCTTTTCATCCTCCACCCCAACAAAGACCACAGCCAACCCTCGATTCCAACCAAACCAGGCGAAAATCTGACCTCCCCCCCCAAAGTCCCAATCTTTTCACTATCTCGAGGATCAGAGAGATTCAGTGGGAACACCCCCCCCATAAAGCCCTATATGACCTCTTCCGCGCCGTCCACCGTTTCATGCCCTGAATTTTTGAGAGCCACTCCTGTCTCCACCACACCAACCATACACTCGTGTACTTTCCCTACCCCAACCCCTTCTACCACACCCATCACCACTCTCCCGGACCAGTACGTGCATCCCACGCCCTACTCACACTACCCACCCGCCGAAAGAACAACCACCGCCTAACGGAATACAACCAACTAACCGCAACGCACCCCAGGCAGAAGAAACAGCCTGAAAGAAAGGATAAACAACCCTCTGAGGACCAGGCATTGCCCCCGATTCCCCCCAGGAACCCCAACCATGTGCCCCAGTTAACAAAAATGACCAGACTGAGAAAGCCCGCACACCAGGAACGGAAAACTTCCAACAAACTAAGATGACACACGATCGGCTACCCGAAAGGTACCCACGTCCTTCCACCCTTTATCAGGATCCTGGGCACCCACGAATAAAAGAAGCTGGAAAGGACAAGGCTGATGCTATCCGATCGGAGACGTCCCCGCGGGGTTGGCGTCTAACACTCCCCGCAAACTCCCCGACCTCAGTATTTTTTTGCGGCACCACCACCCAGCCTATGGGGGTTTTTCCTTCTGACCAACACGAGCAACTTTACTTGTGAACGTGAAAGAGGAGCGCAGACACATCACAGCTGGGGGGGCCCGCAGGTCGGGGGAGAAACCCCCTGACCCTGAACAGGACCCGACCGCCACATTGATTCCCTTATTGTCAGGTAGATAGTTAGGCAACTTGTTCCCCTCTTTTTGGCCCTACAGAAAAAGGGGAGGTCACGTTGCTCTTTCCTGGCCGGTGTGTAACAAAAATCGTGAGAGGTAGGACCCTTAGTTGTAAGGAGTCCCAACGATGTCCCCCAAGTCGAATACAGTTTCCCCCTACTTACGTGTTTCAAAATTCACCGGCGGCGGTTCTAAATGGATACATAGCGCCCCCCCCTTCCTCAACCATTAATTGAGTTTCAGCAAGTAGTAGGAGCTCGAGGGTTTGCCCCCCCATGTCCGGGCTTTAGACTTTGACTGCGTCATTCCGTTGCAATCGGCCCTCCCAAGCCCACGCCAGACGGTCCTTCCGGACCCTGTAAAAGTTGTCGCGGTCCACTTCTCTCCACAGCTCAAGACCGATAATTCAAATTTTTGGGGCCCCCCACCTTCTTGATGCAGCACATAGGTTTTTGTTCCTACCGCCACCCCCCCATTTCGTGTGGTGGGGCCACCTTGGTTTTATATGCCCCCCATAAATTCACATCACTGGTGATGCAGCTCTCTTCACTCCTTTTTGTTGTTTTTTTGAGAGATTCATCACACCCCTTCACTGTCGAAATTTTTCTTCATACCTGGCCTTTCCCCTTCTGGTTGCCAACAACATCCCGAGGATGGTATTTAGGGGGATTCCACCCCTCCCCCTCCTCCCGCCTGGCTGCGAAGTGGATGGCAGCTCCCTTGACAAACAACGCATTACCAAGGATGGCTGACGACCCGACCAAGTTTTCCATTTCCAGTACCCTGGCTGTTATTTTCCGTGGAGGACCGTAAGTGATACCTCTGGCGTCTTCCCTCGCGGCGATTTGTCAACCCAGAGCGACGCCGTGATGAAACGCTAAAGTATTTTTTTCCCTTTCGCGTATTCATTGTTTCACACAAACGAGCAGGAGTGCCGGTGTTGGACTTTCAGAGGCGGATCCAACTCCAGAGATGCCTCAATTTCTTAGGGCCATCTGGCACGAGGATTTCCCCCCTCCAATGATATCAGCCAATTTTGGAATAAACCTCCTCCGTCAGAACAGGGGGTGGTCTTTACTTTTAACGGCACTACTTTCCGACTCGCTCGACCCTGAAAACTGCCTCCTGCTTGTGTAGAATTTTGTTTTGCTGACCTTTTTGATCCACCCTTCCCCCCCAGAACGTATGCTCCCCAACTGATCTCTCCTTGCTTTTCCTCAGCACAAGTCCACTTAAGTTGTTTGTTAAGTCGGAACCAAACGAGCCTCGATCGTGGGGTAAGAGACTATAATCCTGGACTTCTGTTGTATTGAACGCCCAGTCCTGATTTGCTTCCAAAGATTTTCTTGGGGAGGAGTGTTACGATTCCCTTTTCCCTTGGCCGGGACTTCTTCGTGTTTGCGAGGGGTGCACGTCTGAGGGTGGTCACAGTGGCTCGGCGGGTTCTTGCTCTTTTTCTGTGATTTATTGCTTTGGCCCTGTTTTATTAGATCTCATCGCAACTGGTTTTTCTTCGGGCGCATCTGATGGCTGTTTGCAGTGAGGGAGTTTGTGTTTCAGCTGTGTTTCTAATTGGTGACGTTTTTTTTAGTTTCGCGATGTTTGGTTTCCCTTATTTCTTCTCTAGTCTGCGGGATCTCGTGCGGTCAGTAGCACTGATGGCGTGCTGTCTCCGTTCAGCGTGGCTTCTTTCGTTCAAGAAGACGAGCTTTCCTTTCGGGCTTCTTTTGTGTGTTGATATAGGGCGGTGCTGGGTTGCTCGAAGATGAATTCGGTCGTCTTTTTTTGAGAGCTGCCGCGTGCGGGAAGGAAGAGGGAGAGAGAAGACTCTGTTGACGGCGAGCAACCCCACAAGAAGAAGGAAGAGCCACCTTAAGCCACTACTCTCCCCTCCCTTATGAATGATCTTGCACAAGAGGACTGGGGTGGCTTCAGGACGAGTGTGAATCCCAGTGCGATCGATTGGTGTTACGGATGTGGTTTAGCAGATTGTTTTTTTCTTTTGTTTATTGGGCAAAGTCAGAGATTTGTAGGAATTCGTGTGAAGCCATTTCCTGGATCGGTCTGAGTTGTTAGAGAGATCTCTTCTCGCAGTGGTTTTTGGGCTCTTGGCTCGGTCGGGTCGCTGACTGGTGGATTTGCCTATTCGGCGTTTTTCCCTAGCTGTGCTTTCATAGTGTGCATATGCGGGCGATGGGTGTAGCGGGTATACACGATGCGCTGCCATCTGAGCTTGCAGTTATGAGGTTGGCTTATGATTAATTTTTCTTTCAGGCTTTTTGTTTTTAATCGTGTGGGGGTGCGAGTTTGATTTGTCCCCGTGCTGAAGGCAGGGTTTTGTTCCTGGAGTGTTTTCCAGATGTTTTGAGTTTGTGACCCCACTGAGATTCTTTAATTTGCGCGGAGTTTGGGTGGCGATCCGGGACTTTATCCCTCATGCACATTCCAATGATCAGCTAAATCCTGTGCATCGGTGGCTGTTTCGGCCGCTTTTGATTTGTCGTTTTGGTGATTCCGAGGTTTCCCGGTGCCGTTATTGGCCGAGGCAGCCTCTTTGACTTTCTTGCGCGGCTTCCCTCTTTTGATTCTGGTGGCTTATGATTGTGAACTTGAATCTAGGGGGTGGTCCTTGGTTTCATCAAGGAGATTGTTTTACTTCAACCGTTATGCTGAACTCCCATTCTTCTAGCGTTGGGTTAGGCCACAATTGTATGTTGCCGATGTAGCCCTTCGCTGGTACGACGTCTCTCCCTGGTAGAGTTTACGGCGGTTGAGCCCTCCACCAACGTGATGCGCTTATGATGCGTTCTCCAGGACCTTTCCTTTTTGCAAGAAATGCGTCCCAGTAGAGGTCTCCGGTGGAGGGATCGAATCCATAATTCCCTCCCTAGGAACGTAGCCGCGACAATAGGACTGGTTTCCTTCTCATAGGGGATTTTCTGCTTAGTATAAACCAATAGGGTTGTGTGAGAGGCTTGAGCCTGACCGGTTTAGGAAGTCGTTTCTCTGTAAGATTAAGCCAATAAGGATTTCATTCGCCAGTGGATTTTTTTCTAGAGAATATTTAGTAATTCTTTTTTTGGGGGGGGTGTCGGGGGGGTGGGGGGGGGGGGGGTGTGCATTCCTGGGGTCTTGAGGCGGTTTTTGGAGGTAAAGGGGGCGGGGGGCGGGCTTCTTTGGCGTTTTTTTGGGGATGTTTGGGGGGTGCGGTTATCCGGCGCTTTTCTGGGTTGTGGGGGTAGGAGGGGGGGGGCCGGCGGACCGGGGCATTCGGGTGAGTACAGCCAGGGGGTTGTTTCGCCGGGGGTTTGGGGGGGGGGGGGGGGGGGGTGCTGCTGTGGGGTGGCTTTCGCTGGGAGTCGGGGGGTGGGTTTTTTTTTATTTGGGTGCGGTTGGGGGGGGTTGCTTTGGGGGGGGGGGGGGGGGGGGGTGGGGGGGGGGTCGTTGTTTGGGGGGGGGGTGTTGGTTTTGGGCTTGGTGGTTTGGGGGCGATGTCGCCGTTGCTCTCTCAAGGTAAGGGCGGCGCTTTTTTTCGACGCGGCGGGGACCCCAAGGATGGAGGATGTACAGTGCCCGAGTTCCGTCTGCATCTTTAGCCAGTTCTTCCGTCCGCCTTGAAAAAACCGGTCTCTGGGTTGCTAACGCTTACCTTGATCAGGCCGATTTCCAGGACGGGCGCGGCCCCCCTTTATTGTGGAACGTCATTGTTTCGCGCCCAATCTTTTGTCGAAGTAGCCCTTTCGTGCGGTGTGCCGACAGCGCGCGACGGAAGTTCGGCGTTGAGGCAAGCCTATTTCATGATTATTGTGTCTTCGATGGCTGGCGGGGGAAGTTACAGTTACATTCGTTGCCCCTCCCCTCCCGGTTGTTGAAGAGATGGACCGGACAACGCCCGTCATAGATCAGGAACACGTCCGAGAATGCACCCTCGGCGCTCCCCACCCTTACGGAAATTAGACCCAGAATTATTCTAAAAAGGATGGGCTGCGTTATTCCGGTCACCAATCTTTGGGGAGGGGCCCCTCAATAAGGTTACCCCCCCCCATCGGACTTTTTGAAGCCCCCTTGGAAGAGGCTCTCTTCGGTTTTCCCCTTATTCTCGGTCGTGACGACCAACCTCCGTGGGGGGCCGTGCTTACCCCCCCCATGGACGCAGGTTTTGTGAAACAGCGTGCCGGTCACTGCTCATGTAACACCGTCGTTGTTCCGCGACCGCTGTGCTTTGGGTAACAGCGCCCCGACACTGATTTAGCTTAACCCTCTCCTGAACCGACGAGCCGTGGCCATGATAATCCATAAAGGTCAGCCTCCACCCTACAAGTTGACTCCGCCGATCCCTCATACTTCTCGGCCGTCCGCCGGCAAAATGAAACGTGTGCAAAAGACGATAAACCGTTTTTCGGGATCTCGAACATTCCCCACCCACTGTACAGACAGACCCTGGGCGTTTCGCTGCTCCTGCCGCAGGCGGATTGCATGCGTACCGCCCGGTCAATCGCAAGTTTTCCCTCCGTGTCCGGATTAGTCCCTCTGGACCAAATCACGATCTTACGCCTCAGCCATGACTTGATTCGTCGTCTATCCCCCCCCCTTAACACACCGATCCCGATGAACGCCGAGTTTCCCCCTTCCCCCTCTTCGCGCTGCATCTCCCTCTCACAGACAATATGACTTTTCCTCATCGCGAGCCGCCCTTTAGTTATAGCATGTTCCCGAACAATCTTCCGCCCCTACCCACCACCCTACCACATTTCGCGAGATCCCACACCCCCCACGGACCCATGCCTCCCATTGCCCGCGCAAGGAAGACAGAAAGTCGGGGCTTTCCCTCGACCCAGCCACAATAAAACCCACGTCAGAAACACCATTAATAAACAAGCCCAGCAAAAGCCGAGCCCCACATGATTTAGCCATTCTTGTCCCCTGTGTACTGGCCCACCGGCCAGGATCCCCAACCCAGCGCAACATTTGCATGATAGTTCACCCTCCTCCCCCGCGTCCGCGCCAGCGAACCTCAGCCCGATGAGGTCGCCCCATCACGCCAACGATACACAAATCTTTCCCAGCGCCCCTATTCAAAAAGCTCGCTTGTTTTTTCCCACCGCTCCTGCAAAAGACAGCGGCCGTCCCCCCCCTCTTAAACTGCAGCGCCCTGAAGTTGGTATACGTCTGAACTCCTCTGCCACCCCAATCAATTACAAAAACACCTCAGCCCCAGCAGATTGCCAACGCCCCCTCAGCTCGATAGATCTCCCCCCCCCCCCCAAGACGGGCCTACCCGCCTCCCTTCCGACCCCAAAACCCGACTCATAGCCCCACACTATAATGCACACCTCCAAGAATGGCGGCCGAGGCACTAACAAATGACCTTTCTCTGATTTCCCAAACGACGACCAACAGATGCGACCCCCCCCCCCTAGACCCACACGATAAAGACCCCCAGCAACCGTCCGCACAACGGCAGATCACGTATCTTTGTCAGCGACACGGAATCTTCGGCTTAGCGTTTTTTCCGGCGGCTTTCGATTACTCGCCTTTCCCGCCCATTAAGCATCCCCGCTTGCCGCATCCCCGCAACATCCGCTGCAGGCGTCTGAAAACAACCCGCCCTCAGACCCCAGTCCCCCCCCCCCCCCCACCCCGTGTCAAAGAGCCACCCTCTCTTTCGTCTTCTGAAGCCGAGGTCCCAAACGCCCTCCCCAGCCTGGACGAGAGCGCCCAGCTCCACATCGGCGCTGAGAGCAGATCCCAAGCGCCATCAAACCCCACTAAAGCGCAAGGCCCGCCAGCCCCCCGACACCCCACAAGAGAAGGCAGTTCCCCCCCCATCCACAGAACCTAATTTTCTCCCTGCTCCACGTACCGGATCAAACTTTCCGCAACCCATGACAAGCCCCACCAAAACATAATCAAACATGGCCCCCGCCAACATTTGGCCCACCTCCAGACGGCCACCAACTTCTCCCTTTCCCCCCCTCCGAATCCCCGCGCTTTCACCAATTGATCATGATGTACATCCCCCCTGATCAAATGCAAACTTTGTTCAACTGCAGATCTGCGAGGCTTTTCTTCTCAACCATGAAACCTGACCCTCCGTCTCTCTAGCATTGGACACCTCCCCCCTCTGGGTTTTGGAATTATGACCTCTCCCTTATTGAATGTTCGGTACCATTCATGAGAACGTTTTGTTTGGCTGACCAATGATCACATCTCCCCAATCTTATGGCTTTTGGTCCCCCGTTCGATCGAAGTCTGTCTCTCTCTGTACGCCGTCACGAACACCTTCGGCGAGTCGTTTGGAAAGGACAATCTCTTGCTTAGTCGCCTAGCTTGTCACGTTTCCTTTCGAATGTCCCTAAGACCACGGTCCTATCGCGTTTCCCTTGACCGCTTTCGGCTCAAAACTTAACCCTGCCTTCTCCTTCTGGTGTCAATGGCTACTAGCTGAACGAGTTAATTAGTCGACTTCGAGGGTTTGCAACTGCCCCCCGCGAATTTTCGGGTTTCCAGACGACGTTCGTCTTTAGCTGAAATTAACCCTCCCCTTAGATTTTTCGAACCTTCCATTTGCGGGCCACGCTCCTTCACCTTCTTTTGCGTTGGTTAACTCCAGAACTCGACGTCCCCATTCCCCATCGGCTTCATCCGGATGCGCCTCCCGAAATAGCCTACTTCCTTTCTTAGTTTGTGGGCACCATCTGGGAGGACCAGTATGCCCGATTCTCCCTCTTAGGTGTTTGAGAAATCTCTCTTCCGTTGTGTTGAGAAGAAATCTTTCATCACCCCTCCAAATGTTTTTTCCTTTTTCCCTTTTTCTGTCATCCCCACCCCCTTTGCCAACCACACGAAATGGACTTTTTGAGGCGCCACAAGCCCCCGAGGGCAGCCTGTTTCTTGGAAATTTCTGTTCATGGACGTTGCACCCACTCCGCTTGTTCTTGGCCGCGCGACAACTGACTTTTAGCTACTGCTGCGTATTTTTTTTTTTTGGCCGTTTTACGCGGGCAATGACGCAGTACGGTCGCGACAGTCTTCAGTTTGTACACTCCTCTCCTTCCGTCGGCTGAACTACCTTCATGTTCGGATGTCCGACGAGACGGTCAACCCCGATCAGCCCCCACCTGAATGCAGTGCGGTTCCCTTATTATGAATGCATCCGCTCGTGATCAATTTAGAGAGATTAGGCCACGGTTCGCCAGCGGAACGGACTCTTCACGCGGGTCGGCGGCCCCTCGCCACCAACATCGCACCTCGCCGATTCAGACTCAGTGTCCATCGAGATCGCAGTCCCTCCTTGTAACAACAGGCCGGATTCCGTCCCCCTCTCATCGCGGGCCTCACAGTTTCAATTTTCTAGGGGCATATTTTTGCATCACCACTCATAGACCCCCCTCCTTCGTTCTGCATCCTTCCTCGACCCAGTCCACAAGGAAAGGACCTAAGTACAAAAACTAGCTGGACAAGATCTTGGTGGGCCCACCTCTGCGTAATACGGTGGGTAGGTTTCCCCGCTCTCTTGAAGCCGCCTAGGGTCCCCTCTTTGACATTTCCCCTTTTTCAGATTTGGTAGTGTTACATCATGATCAGAAACCTCTTCGGATTCTGGTTTCGGCGAAGTTGGCCCCCCTCCGGACGTGCCGTGGAGGTGAGTGAGTGCTTCCATTGTTTTGCTTATGGTTTGCATGGGGTGCATTCGCGACTCACCTTGTGATCCACAGTTGCGGACCTTTCTGTCTTAGCGGGCGAGGTGCCCCGTGCATTTTTTACTTTTTGTGACGTTTCATTCGCTTTAGGTTCATGGACGTTTGCTCTGTCGTGCTGCGGTTGATCTCGGCGATTATCCCCGGTCCTGTGTTGGGGCTTGTGCCCAGTATTTCTTTACAGACGACGAGGTATACGTTCTGCGCTTTGAAAAGTGGTGTTTCCTATCGTTTTTGCGTTTTTTGCAGACGCTGGCAGCTGAGTCCTGAGATGCGGCCTCCTTGTCGTGACCTCTTTTCTTCTCCCACGGGTTAGGTTGAAGCGGCCCCCGCAAGGTCCCGATCAGCAGCCCTTTCCGAGCAGGGGCGTGGTGATTCCGAGTGTGCGGCCCTTTTTTCGGGGATCGTTTCGGCTTGTGGGTGAGAATAGGGTGGGCGGCCGTTTCTGGCCTTCCGTACTTTTTTCGTGCCTCGTTCAAGCCAGTTCTTTGAGTCGGTGGCGTGCGGGCGATGAGAGCTGTTTTTTTGTTCGGGCGTTGCGCGCGGGGAGTGCACGTGTGGGTGGAGAGCGGTCGGCGCTTGTCGCTATGCTGGTGATATACGTGTTGCCTTTATTGGTTGCGATGGTTGACGTCAGCTGGCCTCCACTCGCGATTTTTATTCGGCTGGTTGCCCCGGTGACCGTTTTCTTCGTTACAATGTCGTTCGCTTTTTTTTTTTTTTTTTGCTTCGCTGCTTTTGGTGCGAGACGATTTTTTTTCTTTGGTGAGCTGATTCGACGGGGATGAAGGTAGTTCTGGTGGAGATTTTGACTTCTGTGCTCTTTTTTGTGGTCGTGTCTTTTCCCCCCTTCGATCTTTTCAATGCGGGAGTCGTCGCCTGGCCTTGCAGCTTCTTTGCGACGCCATCCCAATGATTGCCTGCTAATCTGCATCGTGGCATGATGGGGTTTTTGTGGTGATCCTTCTTTGGTTCTTTGGTGGACCGGCCGGTTATTCCGATCAGCCCATTTATTGCTGTTGGGATGCGCTTGACTTCTTCTGAGGCCGGGGCATTGAGGTCTTGGAGAATAGGGGCCGGGGTATTGTGTCTTTTTCTCCTTGAGATGGTGCCTTATACGATTCCGGTCTGCCTTTTCCTACGGCCCCGAATAGAGTTTTGTAGTTTTTGCTGGATCGGCTGGCCTAATTCCCCCCTCGATTTGGGTGCGGAAGTCGGCGTTCGTTGATTTTTGCCCCGGGGTTGCGACGACTCCCCCGTTTCCCTTTGATTCGTAATCGCGGTCTTTGGACAGGTGAATGTCTTCCCCCCTCGCTACCCACGTCGATCCAGATTTTCTGGCTTATCGGACGCCTTCAAAGCGCAGTCTCCTCACGTAGCCGACATAGACGGGTCGGGATGGAGAAACTTGGGGTTGTAATGAGGATCCCCTGATATCGCCTTTTTGCGCGGATTTTAACCTTCCGGCCGCTTCAGATTACGCCATTCTGAGTTTCTTTTGGAGGAAGATGGGTTTGCCTCTTCCGTAGCACGAGCATTTAGCATGCCGATCGGTCTCCCTTAGTAAATTAGGGGAGGCTCTTGTTGCCTCACGCTCTCGGGGAAGAGTCGGATGGCCTTCGGGGTCCATGATTGAGCTGAGGAAGCTCATTAGACTACTTTCTTTGTGCCCCGCAAACCAATTCTCTTTTTTCTTTGGCCATTCTTTCACACTGATCAGGAGATCGTCCCCCCCCCCCACCAGGCACGGGTCTTGCTCCACCTTTTCCCCTTCATTGATGATTGCCGCGCGACTCCACCCCCGCCTTGCGTACGAAGCGACGAAGGGCGTACGTTGGACTGGCGTTTTCCTTCTCAGCGTCCTTTTTTTTTTTTTTCCCTCGGATCGATGCGGTGCTTGGGACGGAAGATTAAGTTAC
>Ga0179593_1523675_pt1 | contig 17966 bp, 20 predicted proteins | sample CZODoug2_1_08_16_FD_185931 | JGI IMG/M metagenome (GOLD analysis project Ga0179593, IMG submission 185931) | Vadose zone soil fungal communities from Angelo Coast Range Reserve, California, USA - CZODoug2_1_08_16fungal (PacBio error correction) | ecosystem: Environmental > Terrestrial > Soil >... | reverse complement strand
TCGTAGCCAAGGACGTGACGTCCATTCCCCGAGTCCTATGAAGACTTTATGACTTTTGATGTTTTCGACTCTTCCCCAATTAACCGAAAGCCTGGCGGTGCTAGCAACTTGTTCTACAGTCCTTTTCTTTTCAACCTTTTCTTTTCACATCAGACATTATGACGAAAGATAGGCAGCCCCAATCAGGTTTTTTCATGACCAACTCCGCCTCAGGCGCCCTGCGCGCCGCAGAGAACGAAGTCGCCCCGGCCCCTGAGTCCCTTTTTCTTTTCCACCCAGTTTCTTCGTCGACGCGGCCGAGCAGCGCTGGCTCTTTCTCCTTTTTTGAATTTTTGTGCCCCAGCAGCTCCTCCTCCCCTTCTGCGGCTTGCGGGATCGAGTCCGATTCGGCATTCCATTTCCTCATCCGACGACATCGTGCCCCCGCCTTAGTGGCGACTCCGCTCCTTGCCACCCTCCGCCCGACTTCCTTCAAGACGTTTTCCGGCCGCGCGACAATTTAATTTTTCTTTTTTTCCTTTTTTCCCCACTGGTTTTTTTGCGCAAGGCTGCACGCCAAACGACTTAGTTTTTAACTCCCACTCGCTGACTTCCCGTCCCTCCCCACGCCTCGACGATACCGCATTCGTTTTTTTCTGCCGTTCGGTTCCTTTTTTTTTTTTTGTTCCCCCTTCTCAGCCCGGCCAAGGTCCTTCGTATTAGTGCTTTAGGTTCCCGGGTTTACACCTTTCAAGTTAGCTTCGCGGGCCTCAAGTTGCCGCTGGCTCAGCTTGCGTTCCTTCTATTTTTCGGTCGGCCCGCCGGCGGAAATGCCGACTGCTTCCTCACGGTGTCTCTCTTTCTGAGTACCCGGTACTTAGGGGTTTTTCTTGCTGCTTGAGCGCCAGGAGGGAGATGCGGAATAGGCACTTTTTTGTTCCCTTTTGTCTTTCTCGCAACAGGGTCCGCACGAGCCGCGCTCTGGTCCCTTCCTCCTCGATTTCTGTTTCATTCTCCTTTCCTCTTCGGCCCTTTTGACGTCCAAAGCGCTTAATGTAATGGCTTTTCTCCGAGGCGGCCTCCTCTCAGATTTCCCGCGAGCAGATCAGCGTTTCTTATCTCTGCGGTCTCCTTGAGGTTCTTTTTTCAGTCTCCCCCGCTTCCCTTGCGGCCTTTCCCTCGGCGTGTCGTGATCTATTACGCCCGCATCTCTACTTTTTTCCGGGCCCTCTCCACCATGGCCGACTGGATGGTGGAAGTTCGCCGGCAAGCCGTCTTCCAGCTGTTGTTACCCCCTGCTTCCCAGTACTTTGCGGTGAAATGCTTCCTTTGCGCCCCCGATGCCTTAGATCCTCTTTCTTGCCCTCAAATGTTGTCCGACAAATGCGGTTCTTTCCTTTCGTGATTTTTCCCTCGTCGGTCTTTCGATTCAAAGTGCCGCCGCCTTCAAGCTCCGGGTCCTTCTTCTCTTTTTGTCCTCCGCCTTCTTCCGGCCACGTTTCGAGTTTTTTCCAAGCTCCCTCCTTTCGTAGAGATCCTCCCCCAATTGGCGGCTTCAAGCTGTTTTTTTTTTTTTTCACTCTCCGCGATCGACCATCCTGATGGGGGCTTTTGTGGCGCCCCATGCTGTCTTTTTCCGCGTGCGTTGTCTAGTCCCGGCACATATTTTCGCCAAGGAATCTCCCTCTGACCTTTAAGACCTCAAGCTTCCCAGTGAGAGTCTCTCCCTCGCCTTTTCACCCTCGTGGTTCCCCCTGCTTTTTCCGCTCCCAATTGGGGCAACGCTCCCGACCGCGTCGCTCCAGACGATCCCCTTTCCATTTTTTCTTCCCAAAACCCCCTCCTCTCCCTACGTCGTAACGAGGACCCTCCGTTCCTTTGTTTTTTTGGGAACTTCCCTTTTCCTACTGCGTTCTTCGGCTTGCCACTTATTTACCCCTTTTTCCCCACGTCATATCTCCCCCTCCCAAGCCTTTTATCCGACAAGCCATTTTTCTTTGACAGCATACCTGGCAGCGGCTTTTCGAACTTCCCTGATCCCAAGTGACTCACATACTTCGTAAGGAGAGAGTTATTTGAAGTCTCCAGGCCTTAGTCCTCTTTATTTTCTTCCCCTCCTAAGTTGTGTGTTGTTGCGCTTTTCCGGGTCTTAGCCTTTTATTTACGCCTCTCCAGCATAGCGAAGTCGTATGCGTTATTTTTTTTTCGACACCCGGTTTCGTTAAACACGCGGACAGGTAGGCTCGCCCCCCCTGGCGATTCCTTCCGCATTTCATAGACCGGGGAAGTGGTCCAATTCACTCCCTCTATCCTCCCACAGGATAGGGACCGCTGAAATCTCTTAATCCCTTTTTTCTGGGTGATCTTCGATCTTCGATTTTTTTACCACCTCTGCACGCTGGGCTGATTTCCGAGATCTTGACCGTCGTCCCTTCTTCGCCTCTCCTTGACTCTTCCTCTTTTGAGCGCCCGTCTTACGTTTTTCTTTTGAGGCCCTTGGTAGTCATCTTTAGTTTTTTTTCCTTTGAGGTCCAGCATGATGTGCGGCCCAAGCGGTACCCTTTGCCCCCCCCTTAAGTCTTAGACAGCCAGTTTTTGAATGGGGGAGCCTCCCGATCTTCGGACCTCCCATCCGGTATGATTCATTTTTCCCTGATCTCTCTAAGCAATTCGTAGCGCAGATTGTTTCTTCCACCTCCGTGATTATAGTGAATGCAGGAATAGTGACCTCGTCGGCCCTCAGCCACGAAGAGTCCATTCTGAATTCTCCTTTGAGATCTCAGGGGCGGAGGCTTTGGCCATCCACGTCTCCCCGGCCTTACAGTTTCCATGCGCAAGCTTCAGTGGCAGCACGCATTTTATTCTCTGGTTTGTTTCTCTAGGCTATATTTTTTTATCGAAGGCATCGAGGGGAGCTCCCCCAGACCCTGGTTTAATTGGCCCCCGCTCCTTCTTTGGACGAATACCCCCAGCCGCTTTTCCTCCCTTTAGGAGTAGCGTTCAACAATCCAGTCGCCACCAGGTGGGCTTTTGCTCCATTGCTGGTGGCACAGCGAATGGCGGGTTTCTTTCTCCGAACCCTCCTTTCCGGGCGCGACGACATGCCAACATGGCCTTTTATTTCTCTTCTTTTTTTTTTTCACTCTAGATATTAAACGCGGATACTTGCGGACGTACCCCTAAAAGGTCCTTTGAGTTCGTACTTTTCCAAGACCATGTACTTAAGCCTTTTGAAGTAGAGCCTCCTCCCCTCCCTCTTTTGGGCCCTCTATTCAGTCTTTCCATTCTGCCCCCCCTGCCTGTTCCGGTGGCGGTGACCGGGTGTGACTCTCTTCCCCCTTCAACTCGCAGGATTTGGCGGGGTCGACTTTCTTCCCCTTCGCAATTCGACCGTGTTTTCCCCAGCTCTCACATTTCCTCCTTGCCCGGCCGAGCACGGGCATTTTCTTGTACCTTAGTCGCCAAGCCGCGAGCCGGTCTTCTGCGGTCGCTCTTTCGTTTCACCCATTCATTCTTTTTCCATCTATGACAGAAATCACCTTCTTTCTCCTGCCGCCACTTTTTTTCCTTTTGCAGCTGTTTCCCGCCGGGCCAGTTTCCCTAGAAAAACTTTTGCTTTCTCTGAGATGTTCGTATTTCCTCACCGTCTGCCCCGCGCTTTTTTTTTTTTTTTTTTTCTTCCGGAATTTTGCGTGCACGGCATGCAGCTGCCTCTTAAGCATGCTTCCTTTTCGTCCTTCCCCTTCCCGGCATTTGCTTCGCTTCTGCGGGAGTGTCCCTTGGCCTCCCGAGATTCGCTCGTCAGCCGGCCGTCCTGTCTTTTCGTATTTCTGGATGCGCTGGCCATCGCCTTTTCCTCTCTTTATACCTCTCCATTCATTAGTTCTCGGTTACCAGTCGATTGACGTTTTTCTGATGATGTGTCAACCCTCTTTTTTCTTTTCGGAGTCCAATTCAGGTCGCATGCGGTCCTCGGCTGGGACTCTGTTCTCTTCGATGCTTTTTTCTGGCGCCGTTTCGCGTCTGTTGTTCCTGCCTATCACTGATGCTGGCCTTATCCGGGCAGGAAGGCTTCCTCTTGTCTGAAGCATTTTTTTGGTCCGGTCGCAGATTGCGCTCGACAATAGGCCTTGGCGAAAGCACCTCTCCCTCGTTTTTCCTTGTTTTAAAACCTTTTTACTAGGTTTGGGCCTGATTCCCCCGTCCCCCCCTCCTTTCGACTTTCCTTTTCCCGATGTCGAATCTTTTTTTCTCCTCCCCGTGTTTGAGTCTCCCCTCCCAAGACGTGCCTTGCAATTTTTGCCGACATCACGGACACCTATGACGCTTGATCCCTTTTTTTTTTCCCCTCCTTACCACCGAACCTCCTCTTTCTTTGTCCAGTCTCTGCGGGAGGGTTCAGCCTCCGAGGAACAGGGCCCCCCGGTTTTTCCCCCCACGGAAGCTTCCGGACCCTAGGTTTCCTCCCTTTGATATTTTCCTTCACCAACCCTGCCTCCGACGGCGCGCGCCGCAGCGCCGATATTCCCCAGGCGAGCCCTTTCTCCCCCTTTAGCAGAATGTCCGTTTTTTTTTACCCTGAGCTGCTTATATTGGACAAAAATCATTCCGACAAGTTGCATCGACTTTCCCCCCCGCCCCTGATCTCATTGGATAGATCTCGGAAGATTTTCCCACCTCTTCCCCTATCTGAAATCATTTCCCCTTCCCTGTTGCCCCGACGAAAGAGGTGGCACTGCGATTTCTTCCTGGCATACTTTTTTTTCAATTAGGCGCTGACAATTATTCATTTTTTCCCCTTCTCTTCATGGCCCCTTTCGCCCGACGAGAACATCGACGCCGCCAAAAAAGCTGCTTTCCGAATCTCGAAGATCACGCACAAGACATTTTTTCTGGTCTCAGAAGGTGAACTTTTTTTTCCTTTTTGCCGCCCAACCAAGGGAGGCATTTCCTGTCGTGATTCTTCAGGGTTCCCTCTTGAGTTTTCTTGTACAATGGCGACGCTGGGATAAGTCACTTTCTATTTCTCCTACGGGTTATTTGTCTTGCGGTAATGGAAGACTGCCTAGGACCGGTGAGGAATCCTTTTTTACAGTCTTCCCGGTGGCATGGATGCTGGCTTCCGGCCCGACGTTCCCTTACTCTTTTGTTCCCCCTTTTCGGGTTTTTCGGCCCCCTTTTTCACGATGCCGCGCAATTCAGGCCTGCACCGCCAAACGCGACTGCTCCTGGTTTTAGCTTGACCTTCAAAACGCGCTTTCCACTTACATGGGAGGGTTTTCCAAGAAGAGGCGGCCTTTTCCTTTTACCCTGACTTTTTTTTTGGTACGCGAGCAGATCTTTTTCCCCTATCTCTGTCTTTGCCTCCCCGAGTCTCCACCCCCGCTGGTCCATCCTAGCATTTCCTTTTTCCCTCGGCTCCTCGGAGTGTCGTATTCTAACCCTTTCCCTCCTTCCTTCCCCGTTCAGGTCTCTTTCTGCCATTCTACCACACTTGGCCGTATTTGCTTTTTCGCTTAGCGGAAAGCCGCTCTCTATTTTCCTTCAAACTGAGCTTTGTGCCCGACCACGTTTTGTGAATTTTTTGCCCCTGGAGTGATACGCACTACCCGAGAGACACGCCCCCCGCTGCTTTATTCCCCATCCGGCTGCTTAGTGGCCCTTTACGCGTCTCCCCGTCCTTTCCTCGAAAAGTGACGACGCCCAGGTTTAAGCTCCGGGTCGCAGTCTCCCTTCGTTCTTGTCGAACCCTGGGGTATTCCGGCATCTTCATGACTCCAGGCGTTTAGTCCTTACGGCTTCCCTACTCCAAGATGCTTGCAGCGCTAAGCTCTGCGCATTTTTTAGGAGGGTCCCTTCTCACTATCATGGAGCCCCAATGCTTGCCTACGGCGCGTTTTTTTACTCCCGGCCAGATGGTTTAGAAAGGACCGGACACATGTTCCGACCGTTTTTTTTCCATCCCGTTCCGCCTTTTCTCTTTTATCCCATCCGGTTGCTCTCTCACCTATTGGCTACTGACAGCGTCGCGCTCCAATCCTTTTTTCCCCTCCCGATCTCCCAGCATAGGATTCGACGACGACCAGGCGGCCCCCACCCTCCCTGATTCTTGAGTCCTCTCTGCTTGCACGGTTTCTCTTTCCTTGATTGGGCCGAGGACGCATCCCCCAGCTCGTCTTCTCTTCCCTTCACCCTCCTAGAGATGATAGAAAGAATCCGTTTTTTTTCGCGCTCCCTCCTTGTGGTACTTAACGTGGTTACATGCTCTTCCCCCCCCAAATTTCATACCAATAGAACCTTCCGGCGCGATTTTCTTGCTTCCACACGGTAGCGTACCTCCTACCTTCCCCCCCTCTTCGTTTTTTTTTTCTTCGATACGTGTTTTTGTGAGACCAACACTTTGGAGACTTCCGCCCCCGCATCGCCAGTAGATGGTATTAATTTTTGGCTCGCTCCCCCCTAGTATCTCCCGGTGTCCTAACGGCCTCCGGATTTTTTTCCTCTCTCAGCGCCTTGCGTTCTCTTTTACCTTTCTTTCCTTTTCTTTTCAGATGGCCGACCTCACCAGGATTCCTCTCCCTCGCATTTTTTCTGTTTGTGATGACGCCCTTCGATTCGTGGGTTGAAGGGATGCATCTTCGGCAAGATCATCCTTTTACTTTATTGCAACCTCCAGGGGGAGAGTGAAGCTCATGGCCTCCTCCATTCCTAAGTTTTTTTTTGATCTCCTTTCCGACTCTCTAGTATTAACCGGTCAGTCCTTGGCGACCCTCATGATTTTTGTTTTTGGATTCCCCTGCGCCGACCGCAAGACTTTTTTGGCCCTTTTTTTTTTTTCTTTTCGAAGATTAAGGCGAAAGTTCTGGCCCCTCTCCTCGCTGTAGAAGAGTTACGAGATGTCTCGCCCTTCCCTCAGTTGCTTTTCAGTCCTCGAATGCCCTACCGTCCAGGAAGTGCTTTAACGATCCCAGACCTTGCCCTTCCCCGAAGGCTGAACTTGAATGAGACTTTTCCCGACACGCCTCCGCTTCTGAAGTTGTCTCCCCCAAACTCTGACTTCCCCCGCGATACCCTGGCCCAGCGGCAACGATGCCCTTATTCATCCCTTTTTCATGGTCTCCTTGTGTTCTATGTCTTGTATCTGAGGACTGGAGGGCGCCTGAAGCCTTTTCACAAAGTTCGGTGTTCACATCTTTTTTGGAATCTACATACCAGGCAGCTCTTTTTTTTTCCGACGGACCCTTCCCCTCTTTCTTTCATCAGTAGGCACCATGGTTGTTTATGGGTCGACCTCCGTGGCACCGATCGAATGGATTTTGACAACCCGCTTTCTCACGCCTGCCCCCCGCCCAATGGCCGCTGGACCAGCGTCGTTTCCTCGGAGAACTACAGATTAAGGCCACGCCTTTCTTTTTCTCGGCGTCCCAGGTCAGGTTTTTTTCCTTCTTCGCCCCGGAAGCCTCGCGGTTCCCACCGCCATGTACATGTCTCTTCTCTGTCCCGCAAAATCGCCTGGAAAACACGGCCTCTTTTTCCCTTTGCAGGCTTTATCCTCGGCGCGTATTGAGGGGACCAGGGTGGATGACCCTATTCGTTGTTGCCCATCTGCCGATGCGCGGGTTTTTCGTTCTTGCCCTGCAGCCCCCTTCCCCTTCCCCCACACTTTTACGACGTGGTCCATCTCCATGATAACCGTTCTTCTAGGCAGTCTTGACAGTCGGCGCCAGCCACGCGACTCCCGCTTTATTGCGCGTCCCCTTGATTCCCTCCCGCCCCAGTCCTTAGGTGTCACTCCTTGAAACGAAACCCCTTTATTTTTTTTTCGATTGCGGCAAGCTTGGACCCAGCCCCCACCGTATTTCCCATTCGGACCACCGGCTCTTTTTTTTGTTCTCTGAGGCGTGTCTCGTAGCAGGCTTTTTTTTTCCTTTCTAGGTTCTGATAGTGGCCAGCGCCATTTGCGCTTTTTCCCCGTGCACCGATAAGTGATTGTCCTTTTTAGACATTCCGAGGCCTATGTTCGTTTTTGGGCTTTAGCGATTTGCCCGCGATTCCCCCAAGAATTTTTCCCCCGACCAGATGTCGGCGCTTTGGATTATTTGGCTCTTCCTCCCGCCTTCCGATTCCTTTTCCTATCAGAAAGACCCTCTTTCCTGTAGCATGGACCTGGCTGGTCCCCAGAGATGAAGTTTTTCTGATGTTGACTCTCAGTTTTTCTCACCCGAGGCCTTCCATTTTTTTTGTGTTTCTATGGGAATCTTTGATTATTTGGCTACTCTCTTCTTCTCTGCGGATCCCTCCCGGCCTTTCGGTCTTCCTGTTGTTGGTTCATGTTCAAATATACTGATGGCTGGCCCTTTCTGGCATCTGTGCTCTTTCCGGGGGGTCGGGTCCTCGGGTCAGGACCATTGAGCTCGAATAGTTCTCGCAGTGCTTTTTTCAACCCTTCTTTGCTCGTCGTTTTTGGGCTTCTGTAGGCATCCTTGCGATACGTCCTGCCCCCGATGTCGAATCTCTTTCATTCCCTGTTTCTTTGTGTTGTGTTGTGAGATTCGGACCCCCAGTCCCTCCCGACCTCCCTATGACGGCGATTCTTTTTCCGTCTGCCTCATTCAACCCGAACGCGATGGCGTTTGCCTCGAAGTCCTATGTCAGTCTCCTTCTTCCCTCTTCCTTTTCTCCCCTTAAGCATTCCTGTCCGCAGCTAGTCAGCCATCAGGGATATTTCATTCTTTGCTTTCTCCCAGCGCCGAAGCCCTAGCCCCATGCCTAGTCCCCCCGGCCCCGGAGTCCAAGGTCCGAGACGCCTGCCTCTGGCCCTTCCCCTCTTTTAGTTGCCCCCCCTCTCCGCGAAACGTTATCGACTGGGACCCTTTCCCCACTCTTTTTCTTTTCTCGAAGCTTCGTTCCTCTTAGTTTTGATCTTCCATCAGAATACGCCGACATCTTTTTCCTCTCTTTTTTTCCTTCTGAAGCGGCGGGAGCCAAAGCGCGCGCCGCCCCCCAAGGTCCTTTTGCGCGCGTTTATTTCCTGGCGTCCCTGCCACTTGTATCAGAGAATGGACTTCACGAAAATCTCTCGACCCTTGCAAACTCCAAACAGCGCGACTGCTACGGCTGACTCCCCTTCTAACTCTTTTTTATGACCCCTGGAACGAAGGGTGCATTTGTCCTTTATACTGCTACAAGGGCCGGTGTTTTTTGCATTTTCTAGCCCCCTTTTTACACCTTTCCCCCCCCTGGAGATTAGCGTTCCTAATGGAGACAACCTTCCGTCCTTTTGTTTTTTTCTTGACTGTCCGTTAGTGCTTAATGCCGCCTTCGGATCACGGTGATCATTTTCCTTTTGACCCATAGAGAGATTTCCTTTACGTTTGTGGTTCCTTTATTTGCGAGACTGGAGGTCATCCCGCCTTTTTGCAAGCTTCGTTTTTGTCCTTCGACACTTTTTTTCCCCCCGAATCCTTCCTCGCCCCCCTCGACCCTGCTATAGTGCTGGTTTAAATCTTAGAAGGAGGCTCCTTCCTCCGACTCCCCCGGGAGGGTTTCCCAGCCTTCGGCTTTCCTCCCTTCACCTTTCCTTTGAGGTTTATCTCGAGAACTCCCGTATTATCTGTAGCCTTTTTTCGATGGAAAGAGCTCAGTATTTTCCATACCCGCGTTCAATGTGTTCATTCCCTGCGGGGCGAAGAGGTTTACGTGAGAACTCTCCCTCCATTCAGAGGTGACACCTTTTACACTTCAAGTCTTTCCTATAAGGTCACCCACATGGGACTAATTCCTCCTCTTACGATTCCCCCCCCCATTCCTTCGACAGACCCCGCCCCCGAGTGTATGCTCTTCCCTTCTCCGTAGGTCCCGCAGGTACTTTCCTTTCGCACAACCTCGGCGAAGACGTCCCAATCTCTGATTTGAGACACGCAAGTGATATCTCAAAATTCTGGCTTTCCTTGTTTTTCCTTCGTAGCTGGTCCAAGTATCGAGTTGGCGAGTTTTTTTTTCCCCTCCACTTGCCGCCTCCCTGTAAATTCCGGTTTTCAAGGCGAAGGAGAGGATTTCTTGACTTCGTGCCCCGCCTCTTTTTTGAGCTTATTTAATTCATTCAAAGACCATTGGAATTTATCCGCCCTTTGTCCCCCAAGATGTCTTCTCCTAATAGCCGGTACGGAAGAGAGCATAGAGTGGTTGGCGTTCCCATCCCTGAGAACTATTCAAGGGAGCAACCCTGATGGAAGGTAGGCGACTACCCTTTCCCGTTTCCTTTTGGTCGGGGTTGTTACCCTCCCGCGGTGAGACCCTTCCGAGTGGTTTTGTGTTGCCTCAAGTTGAAGCACCGTTAGTCTTCCTTGTCTCCTCACCCGGCTCTTCTTCCATGTCCCCTTTCCAATGTCTGTTTGAAGAGGCATAAAATCCCGAGCAGATTCTTTTCTCTCCGCGGCAGCCATGGTTTCGTCTACCCTTCGTTCTTCCCCTAGCCCCCCCGTCTTCCGCCGAGGTGGGCAGAGTCCTCATTTGTGACTCCCGGCTAGCGCATCATTTTTTCCTTTTACCTTCTTTTTCTATGCCCCCTGCTTTTTTTGAAAAGAACATTCTTCGTTTCTCCCTGGCTGCGTGGTACGAAACCGGTGGATTACATGTCTCTTCCCCTTTAATCCCCATCGCCTTCAGCGTTTTGCGTTGTCGGAATCTCCAAAGGCGGTCTTTCCCCTCTTCCTCTTCCTTCCATACCCCTTTTTTTTTTTTTCTCGAGCTTCTTTTTTCTCCCGACGCCCTTGGAGACTTGCCCCCGTTTCGCCCGTTCGATTCTGTTCCTTGGTTTGCGCGCATGTCCGGTTTTTCTCACATTTCTCCGGTATTGTCATTCCTACGGATTCTCTTCTACTTTCTGGCATAGATGACGGTGTATTTGGTTTTCCCTCTTTGCCGCTCTCACATTTCACCTCGGCCGCTGACCCTCCTCCTCGATCCCTTTTTGCCTTCCCTTTTGTTCTAGTTGCGAAGCCCGTCGCCGCGGGTTTCCCCTTCTTTTTTTTTTTTTCTTTTTTTCGTCAAAGCGGAGAGATCTTGTCTCAGTCTCCACTTTTTGAGCTTTGATCTGCGGAGCCATCTGTGAGCCCCCCCCGTATCTCGTTCTCCTTCATTTTGCGGCCCCGGTAGTCACCTTAGTTTTCTTGGCGTTCCCCCCCCAGCCCTCGTTTACGTTCGTCATCGTAAGACCCAACTACGCCCTCTCATTTTTAGCCCTTTTCCTCTGAAGGCGACATTCGTTCTTTTCCCCTAGTTTACTTTTCGCTCCCCGCTTGATGCGAAGCCATTCGAGCCGCCGCAATGCTTCCATCTCAGAGTCCCCGTGCTTTCTACTCTTTCGCCCAGACGTCGAGCCGTGCACTATTGGAACTTTTTGTCTTCCCCCCGTTCTCTTTTCACTTGGTTTGCCGCAATCCCTCCTTTGCCCCTCGCGATACTGCTTCCCTTTTCCTTCACTTCTTGCGATGCAGCCTTTTCTTTCCTTGCGTTTTAGGCTAGTTTCCGCCTCTTCTCGGGGGAGCCGGCCGCATCTCCCCTTTTTATTTTGTCCTGGTTTCCCAAGCCCGGTTTACGTACATGAACAGCTGCCCTTTTCTGGCGCATCGTTCCCCATCAGTCCCACCATGGGGGCGTATTCCCCTTTTTTTTTTTGTTCACGATCGCCTTTTTCCCTCGTTCCCGGAAAACGCAGCCCCCCCGTTCCCCCGACATGCACGCAAACATTTTTGGTCTTTCCCCCTTTCCTTCTCCCTACTCCTGGCCGGCCGGCGACGCAGATACCCTTCAATCTTTCGTACCCCCCTTCCCTTTCGTTTTTTTCCCCTTAAGGCTCTAAGGCGCCGCGTCTGGTGAACGCCATGTACATGAACTTCCTTTGTCCCTCTTTTCCCCACTCGCCTGGCACACCGGGCTCGAGGCAGGTCTTTTGCGTTTTTTTTTTTCCTTGCTTTTTGGCTTGTGCCCGGTGGCGAAAAGCTCTTCTTTTTTATCGCGCGGTTTCTCCCCTGACGTCTCGCCCTTTCCCCCCCACTCCGACCGTTTTCGATATAACGCCCTTTGAGGCCGAGCATGGCGGCACCGCCTGGCCCGTCCGTCTTTTCCCTTTCCCTTTCCGACGCTGAGCAAAGCCGGTTTAGCTTGATGCCCTACGAAAAAGCTCCCTGGGTGTCAATCCCGTTCCCTTTCCCCTTTCCCTTAATCCCCTTTAGCCGGGCTTCTGGAACCAGTCGTCCCTACCCCCCCCTCACGGCCTCCCCACCCCGCTCCCCGAGCGGTGATAGTCGAGTCTTATAGTAGTCGCCGCCTTTGCTCCCCTCTCTCCTGCGAGGTTCTCCGGCATCGTAGTTTGCAGAGGGGCAATGCGAGTCCATTTTTCCCCCTTCCCCAATGCCCCTCCTCCCTTCCGTTCAACCTGGCGTGCCTTCGTCTGTAGGCGTTCCCGCGCTTTGTCCTTTGTTTCTTCCCTTTTATTAACTGAAGGCTTACAAATGTATTGTCTTTCTTTTTTCCCGCGATCTGTTTCCCTCCATCTTCTGGGTTACTGATCCCGAACTGCCCATTAAAGTAGAAGGATCTTTTCTTTCTGGTCTTTCCCTCCTTCTTTCCTGGCGAGGATGTTTGAAACGATCTCCTTCATAGGCTCTCAATTATATCGGCACTCTTCTCTGTCATTTGTGTCGGCTTCATTAGGTGAGAGAGATCTTCCCCTTTTTTGTTTACTTTCTCCCTTTTGGTCTATCTTTTTCCGTCTTTTGAGCATGGGTGTCTTTTCTCTTGGCTTCACCTTTGAGATATGACCATATTCCTTGGAGAGTCCCCTCCGCTTTAGGGTTGATTTTCTTTTTCCCCCCCCGGATTAAGATCTCTAGGTGGGGTTTCTGTCGGCCCTTGCCGATCACTCCTTGGCGATCCTCTCTCCCTTTTGGTGATTAATTCGTCCATCTCTTCCTTGATCGTTCATTATTCCTCATCCCTGGCACCACATGACGAGTTTTTTTCCTCCCCAACACGATCCTCTTTCCCAGTTGCTCGCCCCGTCCTATGTAGAGCTAAAGTTAATGCCGCAGGTTCCCTTTTTCTTAATGGACTCCCCTCCCTCCCCCCATCTTCTTTTTCATCCCCCACCAGCATACGGCGGCTTCGCAGCGCGGCGACCTCCTCCCCCCGGACGTTTCCCCCGGCCTATTGGCCTATCCGAATGTCTCCCTGGACCGAGCTCGTTTGTTCACCCTGATCCAAATCTGACTGGGGGGAACCCAAAGGCCGAGTTACATGGATGCTTTCCCTTGGACCCCTGCCGATTTCCTTCCACGGTCCGCTTACCAGTAAACGTACATTTCCTGGTTCCCCCTCCCCTTTCCGGCGGGCTTCAAAGTCTGCGCCGCCGAAGCCTTTTTTTCTCCTTCCCTTTTTTCACTTTTCTTTTGTCCCGGCGCACGGCCGTCTTTTTTGTGCACCCGCTCATTTTACTTGCGACTGATCAAGATGCCGAACTCTGACACCTTTGCCGCGCTACAGGTAGTCATCACGCTGGCCTCGCTTTTTGTTTAACATTTTTTTTATTTGCCCTTTTTTTGTAACCCTTTCTGGACTTTCGCCCGGGTCTTCATCCGCGGTTCCTCGACCATACCTTCCTTTTAGTCCTTACCGAGGGGTGCCGACAAATTCAAGACCCTATGGACTCAATTGTCTCTTTCTGTCTTTTTCCACCTTGACGGCCTTCGCCCCCTTTTTTGATGTTGATCTTAGGTAATCGTGTCCATTTCCAGTTTTCCATTTTTCCTTCTCGGTGTCTGAATCGGATTAGCTGGGACACCACCCCTTGACTTTTTTTTTCCTGCCCTGCTTTTACCTTCGTAAACCCTTTTTCCTATCTTCTTGCCCCTGGGTAATCTCTTAGCCACTTTCACCGAAAAAACTCGTTTTCTTTTTATCTCTTTCTCCTTTCATCTCCCTGAGTCCTTGGTTTCCTTCGATTCTCGAGGAGGCCCTCGCTTCCTCCCCCCTCTTTTTTACTTTTCCCCTCGAGGCGGCCTTCTTCCTTCGCAACAATTCTCTTGTATGCTTTCGGTCCCCGATTGAGCAAGATACGCGTGCCTCATGCTTTTCTTTAGAGGCTTTGTCCGCTGGTCCTACCCGAGCCATTTCGGGCCTGTTTCCGTCTTCTTCCCTCTTCCCTTCATCTCGCCCCTTTTCCGTTTCCCTAGTCGTCACTCTCGGTCAAACTAAAAAACCTGTTGAGGACGACTGGTTCTTTAAGTCCTCCCTTCTGCCTCTTTTCGTAAACGCTGAGCTCGGTTTGTAGATTCCCCTCTATTCTTTTCTGACTTTTTTTTCCTCGCGCATCTTATGAGTTTTTCAACACTGGACTTTCCCCTGTCTACATGACAACCCCGAGAGACACCGCTTTTCTTCTCAAATCCTTCTCGTCCTATGTAAGGTCCGCGTGCGCTGGCAAGCTTCCTTTTTTCTTTCTTTTCTTTAGTCCCCCCCGGCCGCGTCCCCGGTCATTCCGGGCTCGGATTTTAAGGTAGCTTAGACAGAATTTCTACTTCTTTCTTGACCCCTTTCCGCCCGCGGTGTCTCCTTCCTCTTAAACGAATTTCCCTTCTTTTTTCCCCCTCCCCTCTAATTCGCTCGACGCCCCCGCTGCTGTCTTTATCTTTGAGTCCTTCCCTCGGAAGAGACTCGCCCCCGCGTTTTTTCCGTTGCGTCCTCTTTTTTTTCCCTACCATGTGCATCCAAGGCGCGTACATTCTTTCTTTTTTGAGTCCTTTTTCTAGCGACCCTGCAACACTGCTGGTGGTTCTTGTCACCACCCACCCCACCAGGCCCTCGCTTACCTCTCCTTCGCTTCATTGCCCATATTTAAGGGAATCGTGATTTTTTTACTTCCTTTCCTAGTCACTCCCTGGATCTTCCAGGTGAGATGCTTCCCCATTTTCCTTGAATTACGTATCTATTTGGAAATTCCCGCATTTCTGTTTATCCCTTTTTTTAAGACCCCCTTTTCAGAACATTTCCCTGCCTTTCACCCCTGACAGTCTTTTAGGCACAGGAGTCTAGCCCCCTTTAGGTCCCCCCTTTTCCCTATTATTTGCCACGTGACATCATGTTAGCTTAGCGAGTCTCCTTACGTCATTTACCACGTTACACTCCCCCCTACATCTTCCGATCCATGACCATACAGTCTTTCGTGCGAGCCTTTTTCCGTCGGTACCGCATATACCCCCCGTGGATGCACTTAATGAGCGTCCAATGACTTCCTCTCTCCTTTGTCCATCTTGTCGCAGCTGCCCTCTTCCTCCACCACAGGACTTTTCGGTAGAGACTTTGTGCCTTTCTTTTTCTTTTCCCCCTTGCGCGCTTTGAGCTATGATTTTTTATTGCGGTAGTAACGCCCTTGGTCTCTACACGTTTTCGTTCTAGTTCTGCTTTCCTGTTCGCGAATGTTCATCAACCTTTCTATGGTTTTTTTCCTAAACACATTCTTATTGTTCTCTCCCACGTCCTATGTCGGATTTTCGCATACAAGCGCCTTTGCTTTCCTCCTCTTTTTCCTTCTGTCCTTTTGTCTCTCTCTCTTTACCCTCGCACCAGGCCTTGATTTCAAGATTGACATTTTTCGTTTCACCACTCCCCCCTATCTCCCTCCCGTTTATGATTCTTGACCTCTAGGATCCTCCCCCTGTGCCGCCTGGGCGAGCGAGCCCCTACGAATTTAGATTTTTGCTTTCCCGGCCTCGCCCCCACGCTCACTTGGTCCCGATGCCTTCCCAGATATTCTATTTTCTTCCAATAGGTTTAGCTATCCCTTCCCTCGACCTGCCTTCTTATTTCCGCGTGCTACTTTATTTTTTTTGCTTATAACGCCTCTATCCCCGTTTGGCAGAACAACCTTCCTTTTTTTTTCCCTCTCTTTATTCGCCCATCTCTCCCTAAGCCCCTTGCCTTTAATTGCGGTGCGCTTATCTCCTCATTTGTTTCAGGTCTGTTCTTCCTTCAATCAAATGAGAGATGTACCCCCTCTCGGTCCCTGCCTTGTCATCTTTCCTCTTCCTCTTCCTAGCCTTTTCTTGGCGTTAGAAGAGCAAATTTGATGCTTTTCTCCTCCTCTTCCGTGTATTTTATAATTCTTCTTTCCCTTGATCCCCCTCCTCCGCTTTTACGACTTGTGTACGAATTTCTCCTTTTCCTTTTCCCTGAACACTGCGGTGTCCCCCCTCCGGGCTTTTTTTTTTCCTTTTTGAAACGCCAAACGATTTCGACCAAGATCTACCCCCTTTTCCCTTTTTCCCTTTCGTCTAATCGAACTTTCTCCTAAAGAATCATTTTTTTTTAATTTTGTATTAGGTTCCTTTTCCCGACTTTGTTAACAGCAGGGTTTCTCCTTTTCCCTCCTTTTTTTTCTTTTTTCTCCCTTCACTTTGCCATCTTTTTTTCCTTTTCCCGTTCTACTGGTAACTCATCAGGTGACCTCCATTCCCCCTTTTTGCTCTTGTTCCGGCAGCCGAGTTACAACTCCTTTTTCGATCATTTTTTCGCTTAAAATTTTTTTCCTCTCTCTGCTCTGGTTCACCCTCCCCCCATGCGCGTTCGTACTTCTTCAGCACTCCCCCCCTCCCGAGGATTTCTGATCCTCCCCCCTTCCCCTAGGTCTCCAGTATGCGGATTTTTTCTGAGATTCTCCCCCCGTCCCCTCGCCCCGTGCCTTCATCCTCAAGTGATCCCCTCTTATCTGTACGTCCCACTCTTCACTTACCGGTCTGAAGGTTGGCTTCCTGCTTTCCTCCTCGTCGGTGAATCTTTCCTGTCCACACGCGCTTGAAGGTCGGTGCGAGGTCTGAAACCTTATTTTTTCTTCTCTCAGGTCGTTTTTGCTTGCTTGCCTTGCCGTTTCTTTTTCTTTGGACCAGTTTTTTTACGTTGCCCGTGCCGTGCGCGCTGTTGATTCCCTTCTCACAGCAGCTCCTTCCCCATCCCCAACCTTTTTTGTGTCAAAGCTATCCCTGCAACCTTCCCCGGCCTCCGAGTGACCGTGCATTCCTCCTTTCCTCTCGTCGAGCTAAGCGACACTCCTCTACTTTTTTTTTTTTTCTGACTCCTTTTCTTTATTCCTTGAGGCTAACTAACCGTTTCTCTTTATTTTTCTTTCCAACCCCTTGGGACTCTCTACTCTCTTTCTCCGGTTTTTTACCTCAGGGTAGGAGCCAGCGTACCGGCGATGGAACCCTTTTTTTTCTTCCATTCCCTCCCTTCCTCCCCATATTGTTCAGACCCCCGGTGATCGGGAGCCTTGAGGTAGTAGCTTTTCTTTTTCTCCCTCTGTTCGTTAGTCTTTCTCCCCGATTTGTTGTTCTTTAATCGTTGGCGTGAAGACCTTCTTTTTTGGCGCCCTCTTCCCTTTTAGTCTTGAATATTTCTCTCTCCGTAAAAGATGACTTTTTATGAGGGTTTTGCGGAGAGGCTTACCTCTTCGACGATGCCTTTTCCCTTTGTAGGCCCAGTCTGGATGCGATTCCTTTCTTTTCCGCTGACTTTCTTTTTTTCGGCGATCCGCCCTCCTCCTCCTGGAGCAAGGAGCTTCCTTCCTTCCGTGACAACAGTCTTTCCTTCCTTCTGTTACCTGATTGTTGTTCCCCGACGCCATCATAGTGTCCACGCGATCCTGGCTGTCCTTTCCTTTTTTTCGATTCCCTCCCTGTTTCGGCTTTTGGCTGCGCCTTCTCAAGCTATTCGTTTCTGCTTTCTTTTTCTGACCCTCTCCCTTCTTGCAATAGTTCGGTTGTTACGTTGAAGGCTTCCCCGTCCCGTGTGTGAGAAGACGCGGGGTTCTTTTCTCCTTCTTTTTCTTATAGGTCTCCCCCCGCGCTTTGGTTTGCATTTCTTTGTTGGTTTCACCCCTCTCCTATCAGATCTAGGTGTGGGACGTCTTCACTTGCCGATCCCCCTTGGGCGGC
>Ga0179593_1505656_pt1 | contig 17966 bp, 17 predicted proteins | sample CZODoug2_1_08_16_FD_185931 | JGI IMG/M metagenome (GOLD analysis project Ga0179593, IMG submission 185931) | Vadose zone soil fungal communities from Angelo Coast Range Reserve, California, USA - CZODoug2_1_08_16fungal (PacBio error correction) | ecosystem: Environmental > Terrestrial > Soil >... | reverse complement strand
CGCCTAGTTTTCCCCCTTACTGGGATGTAGGAGGGATTCTGTCGTCTCCGACAGCGCCCCCCCCCGTTTTTCCTTTCCCCCCTAAGCCGGCCCGGCTTTTCCGTCATGGCAACACGGCGTTGCACAGCGAGTTTTTCCAAAGTCTTCTCTTCGCTTTTTCTAGCAGCTTGAGCCCTCCCCTCCCTTCTTCTTTTTCCCCTCCGCCGTTTCGTAAACTTTCCTTTTGGCCATCTGGAGCAAGCAGGTTTCTTTCTCCTCTGGATCAGGGTGGCTTCCGCCCGGGCGGATATATCTTATGCTCAGGCCGGTGATTTCCAGCGAGTTTTTTCCCGCAACCTCCCCCTGGTCCCCCCGAGTAATGAACGGGCCGCTCCGCTAACCTAGTTCGCTCGGCCAGAGTCCGCCTATGGCCGGCGGCGAGGTAGTCTTCTCTCATCTCGTACGACAGCCTCCTAGTATCTCCCCGACGTCCACCCCGCCGAAAGGGAGGAAGAGAGGCGGCTCTTTTTCTTCGAATGCCTCAAGGTTTTCAAGAGCCCCACGTTTCTTGAGTCTTCTTCCCTTGGTTAGATGTTTTCCTCTTCGCCCTCCAATATGGTAAAGTCTCCGCCGATAGAGCGAGCTTTTCTTTTCTCCCTCGGAAGATTCGTTGCACCCCTCTCGCCGTCCTTTCTGCAGTCTTTCTTTTAAACCTGGGTTTTTCGAAAATGCGCTGCCCCCCCCCTGTTTTCATCAGATCGGGGTTTCCTTTGGTTTCGCGTCTGGAACAACCGATCCCGTTCTCTTACTTTTCCCCGCGATCCTCCGGAAAGAGGACCGGTTTCCGTGCGCTTTTCTGACATTAAACCCCTTTTCAAGTAGATGCTCTCCCCTTGTAACAAGATCCCCTCTTTCGTTACTTCCCCCCTTTTCTCTCCCCTCATTCCAAGAGACAGATTAATCAGCCCCTTTTTCCTGGAGACCCTCCTGGAGAATTTATTCCTCACCACCGTTTTTTGCCTGCTCCTTTTGGGGTACGTGTTTTCCCTTAGAATAGACACTTCCCCACTCGCTGTCTTCTATCCCTTCCCCCTAGTTTAGAATGAATCCCGGATTTTTAACGATCTATGGCCTTTTCTGAGGCTTTTTTCTTTGTGCCTCCCCGTTGAAGAATTCTCCAATCCCGCACTGCCCCCTTCTTTTACGGCCTCCCTTTCTTTCCATGCGCTCCGGCTGAAAGGGGGTTCACGGAAATTCACCCCCTCCGGTTCAAAGCGACATGCTTGCTCCCTCCGAGCATTCCCCCCCCCCTTCCCTCTGGCTATGTTCCCGCTCCGTGATGACGTGTTGTTTCCCCAGCTGCGATCGGGCTACGGTTGACCATTTCACGCGTTCCTACCGCCTTCCCCTCTCCCCCTGCAGGGCTTGTCGCTTTCAAGGACAAGACGGCTTTTTGATTGAAGGAGTTTCCGCCTCCAAACGAATTCCCGGTGGACGTGGAGGCCCTTCCTTTCCCCCTTTCCCTCTATTCCCCGAGATGGGCTCCCTGATGTTGGGAGCAGATCTTACCAAGGGCCCCTCTGATTTTTTTTTCCGGTGCAAACCACCTCAGCCGGTTTTTTTTTTTTCGGCCTGATAGAACCTCTCTTGAAAACCCCTAGCGCTTCTGAACTGCCCCCCTTCCTTTCCCCCCTGGGGTCCCTTTATCAAGTCAGACCCGGTCATCTTCCTGCACTGCTGGACTTTTCCATTTTCTCTACAAACAGCTTCCTTGATAGCCTTCACGATCGATTTTGGAGATCACCCGGCATGTAGCACTTCGACCCCCTTTTCCGGGACCCCGTCTCCGAGAACCTCGCGGTTTTCAAGCTCCCCCTCACAAGGCCCCTCGCGGTCCTCCTAACCCCCAGTCCTCCTGGCGCCCCCCCTGAACTTCGGCGAACTCCTCGTGAACACCGCACGCTCTCCCTTTCCGGTTCCTTTCCCTTACCAGCGCCGATTTCCTGGCAGCGGGCTGCTTCGTTCCACAGATCGCCGGCTCCCTCCGCCAAGGTGGCCTCCCCTTGATCGCCCTTCTGCGCGCGTTTTGTTTTTCACTGTTTCTATGCAACTTTCCCTGGCTGTTCAATTCCGTTTTCTGCGCTCATGTTCGGTTTTTTCTCTGGTGCTCCCCCTGATCCCCGTTCTCTCCGACCCAGTTTTAAAACCGGGCGCTTGTAGATCTCTTTTCAGATCTGGATTAGTGGTCCTCCCGTCACGAGGCTTTCTCGTTCCCGATGTGTCCTCAAGCCGTTTTCCTCGGCACTGTTTCTTTCGCGGTTTTGAACCTCTTCCTGGCTGTATTTTTATCCCACTCCCCTTCCATGGTCTCCTAGCGAAGCAGGCCCTGGCCCCTTTTTCGTTGCTTGAACGGACCTCCCGAGATGAACCGAATTTCCTGCGTGATACTATTTTTTCTTGGCCTCTCCTCCCGATCCTGGTCCCTTGAAAGTGGCCCCCCTTCGTCAAAGGCTGCTTCTTCATCCACTAGACTATTTTATTTCCCCTTCGATACAGATTTGCTTCATTTCCTCTTTTGAGATCCGTCCTTCGGCCGACATTCCCTTTCTTTAAAACTTAGGCCTTCTTCCTCTCGCCGACCGTTCCATCTGTTTCTGAGGGGGAAGAAAGTGGCGGCGCTTAAGCATATGCTCCCCCTCGCTCGGTTCGGGTCCCCCATTGCGTGTCCTTCCCCCCCCCTTTTGACTCCCCCTCCCGGAAAATGCGGACCGTCTCGACTAAGATCATGGGTCCCTCCATCTACCCATCAGCAGGACTGGTTCCCTCCTGTCTTCTCGTCAGCCGATCCTCAGGCCCTTCCTTTTAATCCCTCCTTCTTTTCTCGGGCCAGCCAGGCGCAACCTCTTCGTCCTCTTCCAGCCGGTCTCCCCCCCCTTATCGGCGAATCTGAGGCCCCCCTTCACTACTGGGGTGTTTCACCCCTCTTCTCTCCCGATATCTCTTCTTTTGAGGGTGTCTTTCTGTCCGTCTTCGCTACCATAGAAATGTCTGACGTTTCCCCGGCCACACTTTGCCTTATCCCTCTCCCTTTTTTTCCGTCTTCTTTACCCCCCGGATAAACTATTTTCTGGACATTTCCTTCCTGCACCACGAAGGTCGTCCTATAGGCCTGCAATCGATGCCCCCTTTATCCCGACCCTTCCCCCCTCCTCTGAACTGAACCTTTTTTCCCCCGACCTCTGCGAGAAGGCATTCATGAGAAACGGCCCCCCTCGCCTGATAGAAAAAGTTCATCTTAGCTCTTCTCTGGGGGTCTTCCTTTTCCCGGCCCTTTCCATGTCCGAGAAGTCCCGTCGATCGGGAAAGGGCGCTCAGTTACCCCAATCGAAGATTTTCCTTTTCCCTCGGCGATACTTCTGCGCCCCTGGTCCCCCTCCGGCAACTTTCATCTCTCCCTCCTTTGTTGTTCTTGTTTTTATGTAGAACTTCCCTTTTATCAGCTAGTCCGTCTTAACTCGGCGAGGTTCTGACCCGAGTCAGCTTCCTCTTCGACAGGTTCCGTCCCCCCCCCCCCAGGCGTTCCTCCGCCCAGCCTCCCTCTCTCAATAGTAGAGAAGGAAGCGTTCTGGTTTTAAGTGTAACGTCCTCTCAGGGAATTCGTCTGAGTTCGCTCCTCTAAGTCAGATGCATCTTTGCGTCCCTTCCCCTCCCTTCACCTTTCTTCCGAGGCTGAGATCTCATCTTGGTGTTTTCACTCGACCTTTTCGACCTTTAGCGTCTCCCCTCACCTTTCCCCCCCCGTACATCCCTTATCCTGGTCGTGTGGCCGAAAACAATCCTGCAGTTCGAAGGCTTCTAACAGGTACCCCTTACAGGGACTGCAGCACGGCCGTTCCGTCCCCGACGCCTCTTGATGTGAAGAGCCTGGGTCGGAAATCTTCCCCCCCCCAAGTCTTGCCGAGCAATTTGTTTCTTTTCCTTGCCGCTGTTCTAGTTCTCCTTTTTATTCATCATTTCCCAGGTATAATCGGTTATTTCGTGCACTCCTTGGCCTTCTCGAATTCCCGAGTGAATCCCCTTTCAGTGCGGAGATATGGGCCGGGACCGTGGATCCTCTTCTCCCCTTTATCCTGGCCGTTTTCCCGGAAAAAAAGTTTTTCTTTTTTTCCTCCTGTTTCTCCCTCTTGGTGGAAGGGAACCCATTAGGAAGCATGTTTTCCCTTCAAGGTCTCTCCCCTTCGTCGCTCTCCAGATGTGCACTATTTCTCTTTGTCTTCTCATCTGGAGCTGAGCAAGTTTGTTGGACCTCAGGGTCATTTTTCTCCTTCCTATCCCGCAGGACCCATCCAAATAATAGGTGATTTATTCGGTCGAGTGGAAGTTCCAGCCGTTAGACGGGTCTTCGCGCACATTTCCTCTGGGAGCGGTGCGCCATTCTCGGACCTCTTTGCTGAGTTCATGCTCTTTGAGAGAAAGTTTTCTTTCCCTGCAAGGCAATTTTTCTTTTTCCCGGCTCGCTGACCGTACTTTTCCTCTGGCGTGGAGGACTTCCTAAGCTCCGTGTGCCCAAGAGACGAGCCGCTGGAAGGAGGAAAAGTTCGAGACGGCAGGCCAGAGAAGGGGTTTGGAAAGAGAAGCTCTTAGGATCCGCCTCCAGAGCTGACTAAAGCTGTATTTTGAGCGAATTTTGTCATTGGTCACCAGGGGTCTGGAGAACGTTTTTTTTTTCCCCCCCCCCCCCAGTAGCTTATGAGCTATTTTGAATAGACTCAAGACGAAGCTCATCAGGCTTCCCCTCCGGTCGACATAGCCACCCGCCCAGGTCACCCAATCTTATTTTTTAGCAAGACATGCCTTTCTTTCACCCCCCCCCCCCTGTGCCGATCCTGGAATGACTCTTTTTTTCTCGGAGTTCGACTCGAGGAGACGCTTACATCTGCTTCCACCTCGTGACAGTCCTTTTACGACACGCTCTTTCAGTGCTCTCTTTTTACTTCTGGCTCTTTTTCCGAACCGGCAGCTGGGGTGATGTTCTCCTGCCGTGCTCTGACGTTTTCTTTTCCCTCTCTCGGTGAAGACTCCCCCTGCAGGTTTTCCGGCAGGGCCGGTTATTTCCGGAGCTTTCTGCTCCCTCCGACACGCGTCTTTCGAAGCAGAAGATGTCTTCCTCGAGCCTTCGCGGTCAACTCAGGGTATGTTTAACTCTCTTAACTTGTCCCCTGTTGTATGGGGACGGGCCTTGCACTTTCAGATGCTTTTTTCAAGAAGAAATGATGTCTTTATCCCCTCCCAGCCCTCCCGTGCTCCCTTGTGATAGAGGTTTTTCACCCGAGCCTCCCTCGGCGATTCCTCTGTTACTAGAATTCGTTGATCTTCCCCATCTAGATGGGTTTTGTAAAGGTTAAATGTCTCTCCAAGTTCCTTTGATGTCGCTTTCCGGGCTGAGGACGTCCTCCCCCCCTTCCCCCTCCCTCAACCCCTTTCTTTTCCCCGGCACGCTCAGCCCGGCCCTCTCGTCTGGCCCAAGGAGGTGCCCCCTCTCCGTTCCTGGTGTCCCTATAGCGTTGTTTTTGCCAATGAACCTCGCAGCATTTTCTGCGCGGACATAATCCTTGCCTTGCACTTGGCCTTTCCTTCCATGTGAGAAGCTTCACTCCCGAGGGTGGTGAAGTGCATTTTCCCCCTCCTCCCGGGCTTTTTCCTTCCGGTGAACCGCCTGGTTTTCCCAGTCTACTCGCGGATCTCACGGTCATTCCCCCTTTCTAGAACATGGCTCTGCCAGAGAGCGGAAACCCTCCCCTCTTCCCCGGCGGAGTCTTTCTTCCGAGCATCTAGTACGTTTCCTGCGATTATCCCTTTCTAGTAGAATGAAGTGACCCCCCCCCTCCCGTTTTCCCTTTCCCCCCTCGGGTCGCCTTCGAATGCTCAAGATCCTTTTTTCTCCAGAGACTTTTTTTGATGATCTTCTGCCTTCTCCTTTTTCTCTGAGTTGAAGATTTTCCTTCGTCAATATTTCCCGTTTTCTTGAGAGCAGCTTTAGTGCCGCCCCGTTTCTCCCTTAGGAATTCCTTAGAAAGTTCCCCGTCGGGCCCCTTTCCGTATAGACTTTCTTTTCCCCACTGCACTCCCCCATGATAGGTATCGTGTCAATATATATCTTTTACATCCATTTTTTGTTTTTTAAGAGATTCCCTTTTTTCGCACGAAGTCCCTACTTTGTCCTGCGCCCTGTTCCCTTGATGTCCGTGGGAAGTGAGAGTTCCCTCTCCCAGGATCTTTTTCCCAGATCCGCCGCTGTACCCTTTTCCATATTGACCTCTCTTCAAATTTCTCTTCTATAAAGATCCTCAGCCTGATGCTATGGAGACACCTTTTCTTCTTCTTGGTCCCTCTTTCTCGATGTTGTTTCTCCTTTTCAACGAGGGGTGTCCGTTCCCCCTTTTCTAACTCTTGTACGATATGCCCTCGACGCCTGAAGGAATAGATTTTTCCCTTTCTGGTCCTCCTTCCCACTCTGTTACCGGTTCCCTTCAGTAGTACGCGGTGTGTAGCCTCCTCGTTACCGCATTACCCCCTTTTCCTTTTTTTCGCGTGGATGCGCTTCTAGCCCTGGAGGCCTTTTCCCCCCTTTCACTTCACCTTGGATCTTCTCACTACGTGTTTTTTCCCCCCCTCGTCCGTGCCAAGGCCCTTATTCTGGTCTTTGCTCTATGTCAGAAGGCGACGCTTTTCTGTCAAGCAGGCAGATCAGGCTCTCCTCTCTACTTTTGTGCGGAACCGTTCCTCCTGCGCCGCGGCCGGTGCCAATTCCCCTTTTTCCGCGGGCGCTGTCGTCGCCCCAAGCCCGCCGAAATCCACTTTCTTTCTTCACCTTTTTACACCCCCTTTTCGCGATCAACGATTTATTTTGAATTTCCCCCCCAAGGCCTCGCCGTTTTGTGTTCCCCCCCCCCTTTTCCCCAAATGGCGGCCGGTTTCTTTCTTTGAGCCTGATAAAGGCTTTCCTGTCTCTTGAGGGCTCTTATCCGCCGAAAGGTTCCCCCAACCCGTCCCGGGTCCCCCCTTTGTTGCCGTCATCGAGGGCCTTTTTTACCCGCTCTGCGCTGATCACCCCGCTCCTTCTTCTCCGGGTCCGGTGGCTCTCCTCGAAGCCATCGGATCCTTTTTCCCCTCCAGTTTTCTAACCGGACGCCGTTTTTCTTCACGCTCCTCCCCAAGTCCCTTGCAGGTCAGACTGACGGTAACACAGTCTTTCTCAGCCCCCTGCCTTTCTGCAACTATGCACTGTGAACACCGCCCCTCCCCTACACAGGCTGTTCCTTGGTTTTACCCGACACGACGCCTCTTTTTCCCTCTATTGCTGTTTTTTTGCGGATCCTCCCCGATAGCCTCCCGCCCAACTTCCAGGGGCTTCCCTTAACCCGCATGCTTCTGATAGTGTTACGAGTGTGTTTATAGGGCTTCTCGTGGAAGAGTGCCCCCAAGGATGTTCAATCTCATCGGCATGGTCTTCCAGTTTCTTCTGCTCGTCCCCCTTCTCGAACCGACCAGTCACCCCAATTCCAGCCGGCAGATGTTCTTCTTCTCGTACTTCAGATATGTCCCTAGGGGCTCCGTGCCGCGCTTTTGCACTCCTTTTTCCGCGGCCCTTTTTTGTTCAGCCTCCCAGTCCTTTCGCGGCTTTTCCGCCTCTTTGTGATGCATTCGTCACGCCAGGCTCCTTTTTTTCGAGGTCCCCGAGCGGCTTCGCTGTGATTTTCGACACCTTCCGCGTCTTCCCTTCCAGGTTCCTTGCGTGAGGATATGGTTCCTTCTTTGCTCAGATTTTTCCTGAACGTGGAAGCTTTGAAATTAGCCTTTCTCAATTCCCTCGGAGATCCACGCGTTCCCGGGATGTACTGAGGGATCTTCCCCCTCTTGAGAGCCTCCTTTCCAACCTCCTGTAATCGGTGCCCCTGCTTCTTTTCCGCCTACCCGATAGCGTAAGGCATCTCGCAGGCTAGTCTCTTTTGGATTCCTTCCCGAGTACTTTGGGCACGTCCACCCTTTTATAGGTTCAATGGCAAACCCTTGCTTGAAAGACTTGACGCCAGGCGTCACTAGTTCTCCCCCCGATTTTCCTCGGGAAATAAGCCAGCCTTCACTCGAGGAATTGCATCTACTTTTCCCTCCGGTCAAATCCCTCCGACGTAACCTTTTTTTTTGATTTTGCCCCCCTCTCCTTAGAAAAGCCTTCTTTTCTTTCCTCGGCATCCATTCCCTTAGATGAGAATCTCCCTCTCCAGCAAGAAAAACTTCTTTCCCTCCCTTTCCCCGGAATAACTGTCCCCCCCTTATCGGCTCTCCAAAGCCGCCTTCATCCCGCGTGACCGCGATTTTCTTCCTCGTTCTGCCTCGTGATACTCCTCGCCCTGTTACAACACGGTTGTTATTCCCCCTTTCTCCCCTCTCAGGGATCTTCAGACTGATTCCTTTAGTTTACGCTTTCACCGAGGTGCTTCCCCCCTTTCAGGACCCGCAATGTCGAGATCTGCCAGCCTTTCCCAGCTGACAAGTTACAGCGGTTCTCCCCCTTGCCGCACCTGTCCTCACGACGGACTCAGCAAGCATCTTCGCGAATCTGTCTACACCTTCGCTCGGACGCCTATTATATTACACCTCTCTAGAGGAGTGGGGCTTTCAGCCTTCCTGAGTTTTCCCCTTTCCCCTCTACGGACCTTTTCGATCTTTCTTTCGTTTTGACCCGAGAGTTCCGCCGCCCCGCCTTTTTCCGGACGCGGCGATTAGGAATTCTTTTCCTTCAGGAAAATTACATCTTTTTTTTTTTGTTTTCTCTCTCTTCCTTTTCCGTAGAACCTTTTTCTCGTCGAACCTTCTTTCTTCTCGAGGGCGGTGTCCGGCCGCGCGCTTCAGGTCCGTCTCGTAAAGGTAAAGTGTTCTCCTTTCCGTGGGACGTATTTTCTTTCATAGTATCTGCAGGTCCCCTTCCCCGAGTGGTCCGGTTCGTCTCGATCCGATTTCGAGTACGTACGTTCATCTTCCTTAGGCAGTGTCGATAACCTCTCCCCTTTTCCTCTCAGAGGCTGGCCCTTGCGTGGTGCCCGTACGGCCCTCCTGGAACCTCGACTTCTCGGTGATCTTTCGTCCCGGAACAGGGTTTCTTGCATCCGGACAGAAATGCCTTTTTCCCCTGGTTTCCGACCCTCCTTTCTCTTAGTACATAACTCTTCCCCCCTTGAACGCAGACGGCCCCCTCCTTCCCTCTCTATCTTCTTCTTTATAGGGTTCGGAACCCAAGCACCCCAGGTAGGCCTGTTTCTCCTTTCTTGAGCAGTGTTTTTCGAGGCTCACTCGTGCGTCCTTTGGCCGCAGGCAGCTTTGTCTAAGGTCTTCTTTCTTTAGACGGGGACGTCGGCGTCTGACCGCGTGCCATTTTGAGGCCGTGGCTTGAGGGCCGAGACGAGTCGCACTCGCTCCGTTACGCTTCACAGGTGGAAGGAGTTTCACGCACGTTTTCCTTGATGACTGGCCCACTTATGATCAAGGATTCCTTCCGCGGTCTTTTTTTCCACCTCCCCTTCTTCACCGGCTCCGCCGTGTTCTTAACAAGTACTCTCTTTTCTTGCGCTCTTTTTCCACGAGCCAGTATTTTTTAATCAGGGTCACTCCTCCCGAGGCTTCTGAACGGAACCTTGATCTCCGTAATCAGCCTTCTCTTTTTTGGAGTTCCCGGGCCGTTTTTTTCTCTCCACGTTCCCCTCGCTGTTCTCTTTTTTGGACGCCATGCGGCGCACAGACTTCCTCATGAAAAGTTCCTTCGGCTCTATCCCTTTTCAGGCTTCCTAACTGGCGTATCTCCTTCTCAGTTCCCCTACCATTGCCGCGAGCCCTTGGAGACCGAATGCACCCTCCTTCCCCTTTGGGGGTTTGGTGGGGGGTGGTCCGCTGGTCGTTGTGTTGTGGTTGGGGGGGTAGCCACGAGACTTTCTTTTCTTGTCAGGACTGCCGGCCCGGTCCCACCTCGCTCTTCTTTTCCCCCGCCGGCTGCCCTTAAACACGAGAGCCCTTTCGCCAGCTAGCGCCACCGAAGTTTTTTGGTAAACTGGGTTTTTCCCCGTTGGCTATATAGCATCGTCCTTTCGCCCTCTGAGCGTGAAACCTTTGCACCTGCTCTCGCGACCGGGAACTCCCCTCTACGCCTCCTTCCCTGTCGATTTCCCACAGTTTTGCGCCCTTCGATTTTTGGTTCGACTTCTCGAGGAGCTTCGGACAGACTCCTTGCGCTGTTCTTACTACAGCCCCCTCCTGTGAAGTCTTGCGTCTTAGTTCGCCCCTCCCGGGGTGCTGCGCCAGTATTTTGGTACCCGTATGTCCCTCTCCCTTTCTTGTTCTTTGACGAGCTTAAGACCGCGGGCCTTTTCCCTCCTCCCCGCGGGACGTTTTTCCGCGTATGTCCATATGATAGCCAACTTTCCGAAGAACGACTTCGCGCGCGCTCCGGCGCGGTCCATTCCTGAAGATCTCGATTGAAACTGTCCAGGTGTTCTCTTGAAGGGTCGTTTAGTTTTGCGGATCTCTGGTGTTGTCCAGCCTTCCTCTGATGGTCTTTTTTGCCATCACGCACCCTTCTCCATGTTTTTTGGTTGAGCCGACATTGGAGTAATGTGGTTTCATACTCCACAATTGATTTCCCCTCTCCCATCTAGATTCTTAGAGTTCGGTTCAATGAGATATCCTATGTCTGGATAGCTTTCCGAAGCCCTCGCCGCACCAGAAGTTATGGGAAGTGACCCCCCCCCTCTGACTTCCGTTGCTCTGACGTCCTTGCCCGGCCCCGCAAAAGCCGCGTGAAGGTTGTCACTTTTCCCCCCTGCTGATGCCCTCTTGGCCTTCCCCATTGGACATAGCCCCCCGTTTCGTCAAAATGTCCCCTTTCCCCCTCTGGAGACCTTATCACTCCTGGATCCGATTGTAGTGACCACGGCAGCCAGGTCCCTCCTTCTCCATTCGCCTTTTCCGCCTGTTCAGTGTTTCTTCTTTTTTGTCGCCCGTAGGAACTTTTCCTTGCGCTTCTGACATTTGATTGCTTTCCTTAGAGCCCAGCCGATGGTGTTTTTTTGCACGATCGCGCTTACGACAGCAGGAGTCCTTTCAATGGCTCTTAGCTCTCCCCTACTACCCGCCGATTGCCCCTGCGGAGTTTTTCAGATATTCGAATGCGAGCCTCCCCTTTTTTTCCGGACGGCAGTGCGCTTTTCTCTGTATATTCAGATAGAACTGCGTTACTAGTCAACTTTTCCATGTATCCCCAGAGGATCTTCACGACCGGTCGCATTTTTTTAATGCAAGTACCCATTTATAGGGAAAATGTCCCCCGCCCTGGATCGGCCCCCTTCACTCGTGCGTCATGTCTCGGGATCCGTTCCTCCTTCTTTTGAGAGAGATGAACCCCTCTCCCTAGACATCCTGTGTGAGGGTCCTCTCCTCGTATACCTCGAGGATTGATTGTGAGAGCGTTCACCTTTCCCCGGACGATTGAGGCCCCCCTTGTTGCAGATCCCGCGGATCCCTGACCTTGTGTTCGTGACGTCGCAGTTCTTCAACTCTGCCCAAGAAGCTTCCAGATCCTCCCGGAGAACAGGGGAGATTGGAGAATCCCCGATCCGCGGAGTTCAAGGGCCTTCTTTTTGGTTTTGTCTTATCCTTTCCTAATCCCGACTATCTGCGAGAGGACGACCCAAAGGAGCCCCTCTTCCTAGGCTTTTCTGGCCAGGTTTTTCGAGTGCTTCTCGGATGGCGCAGGTCATGTTACCTGTTGGAGGGCTCCCTCATCTTCCCCCACGAACCCTTCAACGTCCTTACGGTGATGCCGAATGCTCTCTTGCTGACGTCAAGCAAGTCACAACCCATACCGGTGAGATGATCCCCCTTTCGACCAAATTCTGACAGTTCCCCCCCCTTCATTTGACTTTTTTTGGATTTCTTCAGAAGAAGGATTTTTATTTCTTTTTTTCAGTTTCTATAGGACGCGGTTTCCCTTATCCACCATTTTTAAAGATCCCTTGGCCCGGGGAAGTCCTTTTTGACCGCCGGGTTATTTTTCAATGGCAACGGCGTCTGAATGAGGACTGCAAGCGACGCATCCCTTACTTGGTAGCCACTTCCGCTAGGCCCATCGTAGATGTGGGTTTTCCTCTCTTCGAGACTAGCCGCTGCTGGTCTTTTTGTTCAAACCACCCTGGCCTTTTTTTCAGAGGCCTGCCTACCATCATGCAGATTTTTCTTACCCCATCTATCCTAACCTCCAAGAAACTTTTTTTTTTTCCCCTGTTAATAAGTCGAATTGCGGTCGGACGTTTACCGCTCCCCGAGCTCTCTTAGGCTTAGCCGTTCCCCCCGCGGTGGCGATGAATCTTTCCTCTGCTAAGGTTTGCGCAGAACCGGCGCGGGTTTCTCTTCCTCGGCACAAGAAACTCTCTCGAACCGCTAAACAGGTTCCCCTGTGCCCATGAAATGCCTGAGCGCGACCTCGTGAAAACCCCTCCCCCTACAATTTCTTTTGTCGTAACGGGAACGAACTCCCCTTGTTCGGATGATGGACGATTTATAGAGTCGCTCTACCACTTTCGTTGCTCATCCAGGTTTCTCCAGGGCAGGGAAGCCTACACGTTGAATGGCCCCGCGGGTCTGCTCTATGAGTTCTGACGTGCGGTGAACCTATAGGAGGTCGGCCGGCCCTTTTTTTAGATCCAAGGATATCTGACAGCCCTTTTATTGCCGATTGTTCGCTCCCTCAGGATGGCCTCTCTGGATATATGGGGAATCATCCCCCCCCCCCCCCTTATCCCGCATCTTTTGGGCAGACCGTCGCCGGTAGACCTGACAGACGCGGAGAGGCTCTTCCCGCGGCCTTATGATCCCCCACTTTCTCCACGCACTTCGCGGTCCCTCTTCCGGCGAGCGTGAGACCGTTGATTTCCCATCCCGGATCCTCTGAACTGACGTTTCTCGTGATCTCTCGCGGCTTTTTCTCCTCAAAGCGGAGCGGGAACGTGGAATACCTTTGTCCAAACTGCCGGTCGCATTCTTTCCTTGTCTCCGCTTTCCGTGTTGATGTGAATGCTTTATTCTCCGCCTTCTCCTTGACCCTCATGGTTTTTTTGGCATTTTTCAGATCGCCCCTCGTACGGGTAAGGAACCCGAGCCGGGGTTTTTGAAACTGATGCACGCCCTCGGCAGGCGGAGCCTTTTCCCCCTTCCCCTCCGGAAACAAAGCTCTTCGTTTTCCTGGCTAAAATTTTTTTCCCTTCGTTTTGCACCATCTCGTCCCGGACCCTCGACTCCCTATCATGCCTTCCCTGGACAGAGAGAACCTCGCTTCTGCACATCGACTGGAATTTTGGCCGAAGCCTTCCCCTTTTTTTCCGACCTCCTCAGACTCTTCTCCTTTCTGCCGCGTTTCTGATGAGCCTCTCCTTACAGGTTGCAAGACCCACTGCTCGGCGAAGAGGTCCCCTTGGGCGTGCTTCGGCGCGTCCACACGGCCAGTCCTCTCTGGGAAATGCCTTTTTTGCTTTTTTCCTTTCACAGGAGATACTCCTCCCTGCATGAAAAGTTGTTTCCACTGGCTACCTTTTATCAACTCATTGGAATGAAGATTCTGGAGACTTCCTCTTAAAAGGGAGAGGTACTCCAAGGAAGCACACGAATGTCTCCCTTCCATCGTACCTGCCCACTTTCCCGGTTCCTTCAACCCCCCTCAATGGAAGAGATGCCCTTTTTAATCGAAGACCTGTCTTGGTTCCACCCCCACCCAAAACCAAAAAGGTGGGGGGGGGGGGGGGGGGGGGGTTTTTTGAAAACCAAAAAAAAGAAAAACAAAAAAAAAACAAACACCGACCCCAACTCACCCCCCCCAAACAACCCCCCCCAAAACAAAACAAAAAACTGGGGGGGGTCGGGTGGGGGGGGTGGGGGGGGGGTTTGTTTTTGGGGGGGGGGGGGGGTGGGGGGGGGGGGGGGGTCAACAACACCCAAAAGATCCCTCTCTTTCCAAGTCCCGCTCTCCGCCTTTTTAGAGAAAACTCCACTCCCTTGGACTTTTAGGGTACCCTCTTCGCCCTCCTGTTGTCAATGTAAGAGCCTTCCCAGGGAGATGAGAGTTTCCTTTTTCCGCCCTCGCCGAGTTCTGAAGAACCTCTTGTCTATTCCCTCGACCGTGGTTTCCCTCCCCCCACTCTTTTGTTTGAGAGTTCTTAGAAAATGGAGGTCAGATTCTCGGCCGGCGTACGAAAAGGCTTTTACTCGGGAGTTCCTTTTTCCTCTTCCCTTATCTAATTTATTATAGTTTCCAACTCTTTTCAGCACGCACTTCCCCCCCCTTTCCAAAAGTCTCCTCTCTCTTTTTCCCTCTCATGAAGGAGTAGTCTGACAGTGTAAGGTTAGCTCTTGACTTCCTCTTTTACTAGATTCCTCCGGTTACCCTTTTCCCCTTCCCCCTGACGGTAAAGTGGACAGACTTTCTGGAGATCTGAACCTTTTTTTGCCGTTCGAGGGACGCGCACTGATAGGTGAGAGTTATTTCTTCAGGAACAGGGATGCGTACCCTATATTTATCCTACTCCCCGTTCAATTTCTTTTATCTTCCCTGTCACCGCTCTGGAACGCAGAACTTCCGTTAACCTCGGAAGTTCTTCGGGCTGTTTTTGTTTTTCTTCCCCCTTCCACCTTTCTTGCCTTGCGCCTTCCGAGTCCTTTGGTTTGGGAAGCTTGTCTTCTATCTCCGATTTTCCCTTCGATTCTTAGGTGAGTTCTTCACAGCCCTTTTTTTTCCGTAGGAGTCCTTTTCCCCGAGGAAAGGCTTTCCGGAAGGCTTGGTTCTTCTCCATTTATGCTCCCCTCCTCTTTTATATTTTTCTTTCCGGCCCCAGGTCAGTAGTTAAAGCACTGTTTTTAGCCCTTTCTTTTGCGGAAATTCGGACTTTCGCCTCCGCTTCCTTTTTTCCTAACAGCATCGAAGTTCACGGCTCGAACGTACTGGTTGCGTCTTTTTTTCCGGCCTTTCCCCCCCCCCTCTGCCCCGTTCGTAAATAAGGATTCCTTTGTTTCGGCTCCTGATTTCCCCCCCCTTTTTCCCAGACGGACATCCTTTGATCCCTTTTTTTCCTTCGAGTGGAAGGACTCCGGGCAAGACGTTTCTTGCTTCCAAATTCTCGCTTTTCTCGTTTTCCCCCTCTCGGCCTCCCGAAAGGGCGTCGTGAGAGGAGATATCCTGGTCGGATGTCCAGGAAAGCTTCGCAGGACCTCTTTTTTCACCCCCCCTCCCCCTCGTTCTTAAGCCCCTCTTTTTGACCTTCTTGAACAGCGCCTCGTCTGGCAGGCGAACTGCTTCCCGTCCTTTCGGCCACCCTTTTTGATGCTGTGCCCGATCAGCGCGCCGCCTATTCCCCCTCCCCAGCTCCTTTTTCTCCTCTTTTCACATTCTTTGCCCGTATGCTCTCGAAGTTCGCGGATTCTCGAGCAGTCGCCCGCCCCTTGCACAGCCGGTCGAACTCGGCCACCTTTCTCTCTCCGGGTCCCCTACCTCCTAATGTATATGCACCACTTTTCGAAAGGAGATAATTAGAAAAGGCGATCTTTCCTGAGCTAAGGAATGCCACCTTGGGCTGCTTCGAGGGAGATCTGGTCGAAAGGTAGACTGGTGAGGACATTGGCGCACCGCCAAAAACTCTACTCAACTTCTTTTTTACTCCCTCCCCGAACCCAGGTTGCCCGTTGTTCCTTCTTGGCAGTTCGAGACCGGCTTTAGGTGCTACTTTTCAGAAAATTCCCATTTTATTCGGATAGATATCCCAGGCGAGGGAGATAGAAATGCTCTATATTTCTTTCTTTTTCTTCGGGAAGACCGCCTTCCCTTTCGAGAAAGAGAAGGGCGGGTCGTTCCTTCTTCCGCGAGATTTTCTCGCCCCCCCCTCGCTTTCCCTGGCGCGTCCCGCGCTTCTTGGTCAAAGTTGAAAAGCCCCAGGGATAACTGTCCTTTTCTTTTCTCTAGGAAGTTCTATGAGGTCTTAGCATTCTACTCAGGCCCCTTCCCTCCACAGAACCCGGACTCCATGTGTACGGTTTTTTTTTCCCCAGATCCTACTTTCAGTAGTCTTTTACCACCAAATCTTCGCCACTTTCCTGCCTAGAGGCCGGTTACATTAGCCCCACGCTAATGTTTGTGCCTTTTCCCGATCAGACCCGCGCACACATCCACTCTCCTTCCTTTTTTTCTGTGCACCATTTGAAAGCTCAGCCCCTCTCCTGTAAGACCCAGGCGGTGCCCCATGATAATGGTGTTCTTTGAGCTTTTCCCCAAGAAGCATTGCACAGAAACAGAGCCTTTCCCCTTTTTTTTCGCGGCCCCTTCCGTTTCGGTCACAATACCCGTACCATTTTACCCTTTTTTTTCCTTTCCCAGAGAGCTACCAGCCTAACGGCATAAGATTTTTTCAGATGTACCTGTGAAGAAAGGTCTTCGTTACTGCATGAAGTCTTGACCGCTCTATTCTCCTGAGGTAATCAGGATTCAGAATCCCCCGTCAGCACCTCCCACCGTACTAAACCCCTTTCTATGCGGACCAGAGAGCCGGACCTCTAGACGGAGGCATTTTAGAGCATTCCTAGTGAGTTTGACTCGACTTCGCTCGACCCTACACCCCCCTCCCAGTTTCCCAGTCGCGCTGCGGGGTCTCGTAAATGACTCCTAGAGCCAGTTGAGGAGTCTGTACTTCCTTGTTTCCTACAAAGTTGTCCCATATGGTCAGGATATCCTTCGTTCGGATTCTTTCCCCCGTTGTCGTGGTCCTCTTTACGAGAGCACGTTTTTTCATCGGTCCTAATTCACTCTCCTTCGCGCATAATCTTTCTACCTACCCTAGGGATCTTTTTCACCAACCCTCTTTATACTCCTTTCTTTGGAGAGCTTAGATCTAGTTCTCTTCTCCCCCTGCGGGGAACTCCTCAGCTCTTTTTCTGGACCCCTCTTTCCGCGTACCCCGGACGACTCAAAAGAGGGAAAGTTCCCTCTATAGGCGGATACCCACCTTGCTCTTTGCACGCATCGCCCAGAATATCAGTTCCCAGCAACTTTTCTCCTGGATTTTGAGGATCTTACCTTCGAATATCGACCCCCGCCTGGAATGGGTGGTACGTCGGGGTTCTCGACGCCGACTGAGACTCACCCTCCTAGTTATAGACGGCCATTCTGACGGCATCCTTTTCCGCTCTCTGGCAGCATTCTTCGAGCCCGTGACTGTCGGGGCTCTTTTCTCCCTAGATTACCTACTGCCTTGGTCACAGGCCTTTTTCGAATGCGATTATCCGGGGTCCCCCCTTCACCCCGATCCCGTGATCCTTCTCACGCAGGACTTATCCAGATGGCCATTTCCTTTTTTTACTCTCGTGAAGGGATATGTAACCGAGACGTTTCAACTGCTCTGTTTTTTTCTAAAGAGGAATCTTTCCACATACTCCCCATTACAACGCTCTTTGACCACCGGCTTTTTACGGAGACCTGCGGCCGTTCGCTTTCGCATGGCCCTTCCCAGACTTCCGGTGACAGGGCGGCTTCTTTTCCCCATTTTTTTCACTTTTTCGCCTCAACAGTACTTTGAGCGCAGCCTTTCGGTACCCCCCGCTAGGTATTGATCCATATGGTTTTCCTTGTCCGCGCTGTATTCGAGTATTCCCTTTCTCATATCCGATTTATTTGCGGTTTTCCCACCAGCCCTCCATGGGAAGGCGGTTTTCGTTTCTTGCCAGGTTCCAAGACGTCCTCTCGGAGTACTCTCTATCCCTGCAACACTAACCCGTCCTCGGTTTTTGTTTTGGGGGGGGTTTTCGTCCTCTCTTTGTGACAACTTTTCCTATTTTCCGCGTATTCGTCAACCGTCCTATCGACGGCCGTGTACCCCGCCGCCCGGTACCATCCCTCCTCGCTTAGT
>Ga0179593_1551617_pt1 | contig 17967 bp, 36 predicted proteins | sample CZODoug2_1_08_16_FD_185931 | JGI IMG/M metagenome (GOLD analysis project Ga0179593, IMG submission 185931) | Vadose zone soil fungal communities from Angelo Coast Range Reserve, California, USA - CZODoug2_1_08_16fungal (PacBio error correction) | ecosystem: Environmental > Terrestrial > Soil >... | reverse complement strand
CCTTTTGTGGAACGACCTGACTATCCTTCCGTTGTTTTGACTGGCGAAATACTTCGGCTCGTTTCCTTTTCCCCACCCACCGTACGCCCCAATGCCCCCCCCCCTTTTGGTTTCCTCCCAACATCCGGGTCCGCTCAACAAGGTTTGCTTTTTTTTCTTGCCGTCAAAAGCGTGTCAGTTTCCCCCCTGTTAGGCCACTAGGTTACTTCCCCATTGATTATCGTATCTAACCTAGTTCAATTATTAACCCCTTTATTCAGGTTTCTTCCCCCCCCCCTTGTTTTTCGTCTTTCCTGGGTATAGCTTCTTCTCTTAAGTCGCTGTCAAGTGTTCAGAAGTTTTCTCTTTGGTACCCGTTTTCTCAATTCCCGCTAGGTCTGCTTCCCACCTGCCCCCCCCCCCATTTCAAAATTTGTCCCCCTTATTGTTGTTTCCTTACAATATGTATCTACTTAACACCCCAACTATCCCACCCCATTCGCAAGGATCGGCATTCCCATCTTCTGATAAATAGTCTCCCCCTCGTGGGCTATGACCTCGCGAATATTTTGTTTTTGTTTTTTTTTTTTCTCAACGGCTGCTTTCTTTTTCCCCCTTGCGCTACAATTCGCCTCTTTGTGTTAGAATGGGACGGGTGGGTTTTGCATCCCTTTTCCAGTTTTCCCCCAGTTTCCCACAGCAAAAATCTTGACCTTCGCCCCCGTGCTTTGACTTCCTTTTTTTTTTTTTTTTCCCACGCCCGTTGGTGCCCCCAACGTGACTCTTTCAGCTTAGCCTTTTCCCTGTTAAGTTTCCTCCCCATTTTAGTTTTACCCCACACCCCCCTTCGTATCCGTTTTTTTTTTTTTTTCTCCTTGCTTGCCACCCAAGTTCCTTCCTTTTTAAACCCTGCGAACCCCCAACTGAATGCTCTCCCTTTCCCCCCCCCCTTCCGTGACTTTTCCCCCCTTGACCCCCATGTCCCCCAAGGCTCAGGCTCCTCCTTTCCCCCTTCAAAAGCCGGTTTTCCCAAGGTTTGGCTTTTGTGAAATCCCAGTATTATGTTTTCTGCAGCACCCACTACTATCAAGGAGTAACGGTTTTCTCTCCAATGGTGCTTCCGTTTTGGAAGATTTTTTTTTTTCTTGTTATGCATTTTCCACCCAAGCCACTCCCCCTCTTCCCCTTAAGTCTGATGGATTCCTTCATTTATTTTACCACTCTTTTTTTTTCTGTTTCACGCCACCCCCCCCCCCCACACCGCTTTCCCATTCTGTTTACACCCAACAACTCTCCCCCTTACCCCTGACCACCCTTTTCCCCTTTCTCTTCTGTTGTTAAGTGCCAGGGCAAGCATGTTGAATCTTCCCTCGTTCCCTCTTCTTAATCTAGTATATGCCTTGGAAAACGTTTCAATCGTTTGGATGCTCATGGACATGTTTTCCCTCTTTCCTACGGCGTCAAGTTGCTGTTTTTCTCCCAGTCCTTTTCCCCTTTTTTTTCCACGACCTTTTTTTTCCCCTTTTCAGATGGACCCCTTGTCGAGGGCACTACCCTGCTTTTTTCCCCCCCTTCACGTTGAGTTCCGCTGTTTCTTTTCCCCCCCCCGTTTTTCTAAGACCGTGGGTCCAAGCCCCCACATTGAGAGTCCAGAACCTGGCTTTTTTGACGTGGTGTCGGTCTTTGGTGATGGGACGCTGGGCCCCTTTTTCCCCCGACTGTTCGAATCTTTTTTTTTTTTTCCAGGGCTTTGTCCCCCCCCTTTTGGAAGTACACCTTATCTTCATGTGCTTGCCCAATTGTTGTTTTCTTTTTTCCCCTGTTCCCTTTTTCCCCCAAAATCGTGTCGGTTTTTCCTTTTTTTCCCTTTTGCCGCAGACAGTACAGACCAATGATTTTTCCCTCTATCGAATTGCTTTCCTGGAAAAACCCCTCAATGTTTAGTGCCGTTTTGTTGCCCTTTTTTCTTTTTCCTGCAGTTTCTAAGTCTTCATAAGGTAGGATCTGGCTTTTTTTTTTTTCCATTTTTTTCTTCTTCGGATTGCCGTGACCCAGTCGTAGGTCACCTGGACTATGAAGGTGTCTTGTCGTAACCAGATTTTTTGATGCAGATTTTTTTTTTTTTCCCTCTTAGCGAACCGGCCTTTAGTGGTGGTGGCCCCATTTTTTTTACTACTTTTTTGGTGTGTGAGATTCCCCCTTTTTTCCTCAGTTTCCGTCTAAACTTCCCGATTGATCAGCAAAATTTCTTTTCCCTTGTCTTTTTTTTTTCCATTCCTTCCTTCCCCTGTTTTAAGGCAATGTCCGCTTAATGTCCTTGCCATCCCCCCTTAACCACTGTGTTTTTTTTCCTTCTTTTCCAATGGTTGTGCGTTTGCACCTGGATCCCTTTTTTTTTCCCCTTTCAAGCTTTTTTCTTGACTGTGGTTTTTCTCTGCGTTCAAGTTTTCCTTTGAACCCAAGACCCCTTTATTTGGTCCCCAATGACTTTCCCCCCGGCAAACCCATTTGATCCGTTCCTCACTTCCTCTTTTCGCGCAAACCTACGGCTTTTCCATGGTATGTTCCCCCCGGCTGCGCCATTCTTCCCCCCCTCAATTCTTCGAGCTGGGCCCTGTTCCAACCTGGGTGCTGTTCTTCCCCTGACTGGCAGTTTTTTTATTCCCCTGGGGTGGTTTTCACCTTTTTTTTTTTTTTCTTTTTTTTTTTTTTTTTTTGTCCTCTCGATCATGACACACCAGATTAACAGCCTCTTTTTTTTTTGGTTTTTTTGCGTCACGATCTTTCTATTTTTGTAGTCCCTTTTTCTCCAGTCCCTTTTCTCATCTTTTTGCTTATGTTTGATGTGGGATCTTTACGCTCGATTGAACATTTATGCCTTTTTTCCCTTTCCCCCCCCCATGCCAACCCCTTGTTTGCGGGTTTTATTCTCTGTCCCTTTCATGTGAGTTTTTTTTCCCTCCCTGCTTTAGTTTCCTACAACAACCGGAATGAGGTTCTCTTTTCTTTTTCCTTCCACAGACATATACCCCCCCCCTCGGGCTTTTTTTTTTTTCTAACGGTTTTTTTTCCCCTCCCCTTACCTCCTTTTCCCCTTTCTCCCCTTGCTAGTAATGTCTTTTTCCCGTCTCTTAGTTGTTTATGCCCCCTGATTTTCCCTTGTGCGATTACATTGAACTCCAACCCCGATCACCTTTACGGTTTGATCCTTTTTTTTTCCCAGCCCTTTTCTCTTTCTCCGTTTTGGGAGGGGGCCCCCCTTTTAATTCCTTCTTGAAGGCTTTTTCCATTTTTTTTTTTTTTCCCGCATTTCGAGGTGCTCCTTTGTAGACCTTGAGTTGTCTCCCCCCTTCATTCCCTTCCCCTTGTTGCTGCCGTTTTGTTACCCGCCCCCCCCCTCCTATTCTTTCACTTGTCTAGGCTACCCCACATCTTTTTTTTTTTTCCTGAAAATCCCTTTTGCTTCCCCAGTTTTTCTTTTTGTTTTTGTCCCGATTTCTCTTTTTAAACGCCACTTTTTGGCCTCTCTCAGATTTTTTTGATTTCATTTTCTTTTCCCAAATCGCACCTTTTTTCCCCTTGTCCGCCATTCAAATTTCGGCCCCTTTTTTTTCCCGATTTGCCACTTTTTAAGAACCAGCTTTATAGTTCCTTAATGGAGATTTCACACCCGCGTATACCGCACTATTTTTAGGTCGAGTTATTTTTTGTTCCCGCCTAGTGGCATAAGTTTTTTTCCCCCCCTTTTAAGACCCGTTTCCCCCTCCCCTGGTTTGTCCCTTTTTGTTTCCTTTTGCCACAAGAGATCTTAATGTTCCAATTTTCCAATTTGGTCAACCCGTCCCTTTCCCCCCCTGTTTCTCCTTCCCCCCTCTCCGATCTTACTGCACCCGTTTCCGGAAATTTTCCTTCCCCTTTAACCTTTTTCTATTTCCCCCGATTTGTTCCACTTATGAGCATTTCAATACATTAACCCGTCCCTTTAATTTCTCCTCGTATTTCTAATTTCTTTTCTTTCCGTTCTTTTTGTTTTCTCTCAAGCGTTAATTCCTTTTCCACCTTGCCACTCCAAGCCAACCTTTTTTTCCTGTCCCCGAATGTTTATATCTCTCCTCGTTTTTGGTGAAGGAGAACCTGCCCCTTTTTTGTTCCCATTTTTTTTCCCCTGACTCCCCCCTGTTTGTCATGGGTTGCCAAAACTTTTCCCTCGTCCTTTTTTTCACCCCCCAACGGAAAGTGCCCTGCCCCCCCCCTGAATAGTCATCCCTGTGAAAGTTTCTGCTGGAGATTTTTATTGACGCCGTACCTTTCCTTTTTCCTTTGTTTCACAATGGGTCGCCTGTGCTCCCTGAACTCTCTCTTTCTTTCTCCCTTGGAACCAATGTTTTTCTTGATGAACCTATAGTTAAAGTTTTTCTCCTTTTTTTTTCTTTCCTTTCAGTTCGGCTGTCCCGGCCTTCGTCAAGGCTTTTGGTCAACTTTTTCTCCTTTCAGGTGTGCGTAAAACCCCCCTTTATTCAAATTTGATGATCCCCCTCTTTACTAGAACCACTTTATGTACTTTCTTTTGATGGCCAAGAGGTTCCCCATTCTCAGATTTCCCACGAGTTTTGCTCCCCCTTCCCGCGTTTTATATTTCAAATTAGCCCCCCTGTCTTGATAGTCTTTCCCCTATTTTTCCCAATTTGGAGATCCTTACTTCCGTTCTGGGGCTACCCCTCGAGGCTGGGTAGGTAGTACCCCCCCACGAAATTTATTTGGTCCCCCCCCCCCCTTTCCCCCCCCTTCTTCCTGGGACTGGTCTCCCAATTTCTTTTTTTAGTACTGGGCTTTTCCCTTTTTTTTCTTCCTCTTTTTTTTTCTTGAAATCGTTCCCACCTGTGTTTCCCAAAAAGTTATCCCCTTCTGATACCCTAGCTTTCGCCCCGTAAGTGCGCCCGATATTTTTCTTCAACAAAATTAGGATTTTAAATTGTAGTCTTTACGTGCCACCCCTTATACACGAGGATCGTCCTTTTCGATACCATCGTGACTCCCCTAATGAGTCTCACCTGAGCATTAACCCTTTCTTCCCACAATTCACATTTTCCTTGCGTAACCCAGCCTTTACCTTTTTCCAATTTTCCGTGGGAGTTTTTTTTTTTTCTTTGTTTTTAATTCAAGGTAATTTTCTCCTCCCGAATATTTTTCATTTTTTTCGATTACGAAGCACGTCCTTTTTTTTGACCTGGTTTTCACCCGGTCTGTTCGCCTTCTTTTCTGTTCCCCTCCCCCATCAAAGAGGTTACTTTACTTCTTTCTTTCAATTTTCCTCATACCCACCTTCTTTCTTTTTTTGATAGGTGTTGCCCGGCCCCACGAAGCATTGCCCGGTTTTTACCCAAACCCACTTTTCATGTGAATTTTTCCCATTCCTCTAGTTCCCCTTTTGGTTTTTTTCCCTTTGGTCTTCCCCCCCCTTGAAATCTTGTTCGATCTTGTCTCCACCTTTTCCCCCCTGATCTCGCTTTCCTCAGCGATCTTACCTGATTTTCTTTCAACCCTTCTTTCCCCTCTCCGTAAGAGTAAATTTCTTGTTCCCCCCCCAAGGTTACTGGCCACGTTTTTAACCTTTCCTGGGAATGCCATTCTTTTTTGCCCTTTCTTTTTAACCCTTTTGTTTTTTTCCCCTCCGTTTTGAATTTCCGATCCCTTTCCCACCCCCCCCTTTTTATACTAACCATTCCCCCCCCCCTGATCGACTGTTTGGTGTGAGGCAGTATCTTGTCGACGCTTGAGGAATTTTTCCCCCCTTTTCCCGTGTGCGCCCCTTCCTTCACCCCTTCTTTTCTCCAGTACAAATATTTATTTCATTCCGTGGGCCTTCCCCATTGGTTTCTTAGTAGAGTTTCCCCCTGACACAAATCGTTTTTCTTTTTCCCTTCTTGGTTGGTTTCCCCTTCCCCCTGAACGCTCAAAAAGTTTAACTGACCCCTCTCCCCCTTCCTTATCTCCGCCAAAATCCCCCCTTGTTTCCTTTCTTTGTGGGCTTTCCCTGTCAACCTGTTTGGTGTAATTCCCCCCCATTGTCAACCGCAGACTGCATCCTGGCTAGGGATCTTTCTTTCGGCCGTCTTTGGTTTGGGTCCTCCAAAGCCCGCTGCCCCTCGTGCCGGTAGTAGGACTTTACCTATTGGGAATTATGGTGTCGGACCTTTCGCCCCCCTCTGGTGATAAGATGTTGGGTTTTCCGTGCTCAAAATCTCCTCTGTTGGGATTTTTCCTCTCCCCTCCTCTTTGTTGGGGAGGGAATTAATGGTACTCCCCCCCCTTTTGTAGCTTATTTTTCACGGCACCCTCTTTTTCATTGCCCCCAATCTTTTCTGTCTTTCTCAATTCCCGGTCACTGATGGTTTGTCCTTCCGATTTTTTTCAATTGCCACAAACGTTGCCCTCCCCGATTCTAAATTATGGGTTTTTTTCTTAAACTTTTCCCCCCTTCGGTGGCACGCCACGAAGAAACCCCATTTTCGGTTGTGCCCCTTTTGCCAATTCGTCTTTTTTTTTTTTTTCTTACTTCGCGTTCCACTTTTACACCAGACCGGTTTCCTTTCCCGTGCTCCCTTCCAACCCTTTTGACTCCCTTCCGCCATTTAATACTTTGTACTAGTTGACCGGTTTCGACCCCTTCTGTCCTTCCCTCCCTGTCGCCATCTCACAGCAATTTCTTCCCTTCTTGGCCCCTATTTACGGTGGTTTTTTTTTTTCCTTGGTGGCATTTCCCCTTTCTCCCCTAGATTGGGGTCCCGATTGTGCCCGTTAGCTTCAATTGCCGAGGCTTTGTTTTTCCCCTACTGGACAGACAGCCCTTCTTTTCAGATTCTGGTGATTTTTTTCTTCTCCCAATAACCCCCTCCCTGCTCCTCCTGCTGATTTTTCCCTCTCTTATGAACCTTGAGAGGACCCCTTGGCGTTTGTTTCCCTGACTCCCCCCCCCCCCAGACCTTTGGACGTATGAGTTTTTTAACTTTCTTTTTTTTCCCCTTCTTCGGCCTTTTGGCCCCCATATTCCCCCCCCCACCCTAGCTTACTTGTTTTTCCCACGTTGCCCCCCCCCTTTCAGTATAACCTCTGGTTGGGCACGACACTTTTTTTCCCCGTTGCCCGTGTCTCCCTTTTTTGCTTCGACATTGAGTACTCCTTGATCATTCCCAGTTTTGGACAATTGAAGGTCCCCCCCTCTTTTCCCGTTTTTCCGCGGTTGAACACTGTTTTTTTGTTAGATATTTGCGTTTTCTTTCTGCATAGCGGTGAAATTTCTTTCATTACGTTAGGATGGATTCCCGATCTTTTCTTCCTTTTGTACTTTTTGAAGTGGTCTTCCCCCATAATACTTTTTTCTTACGGTTTTTTTTTTTTTTTCGTTCCTTTTTTTTTTTTTTCAATTTTTGCTCCCTATGGTGCTGCACCTGTCCTTTTGGACATGACCTTTTTTTCCCCCCTTTTGGCCAGCCAACGTGTTTCCCTCTTTTTTAATATGAATCTGCTAAACCCCCTTTTTCTACTCCCAGATTTGGGTCCTTCTTGATCGCGGGAAAACCTTTCTGCCCTTTTCCTGCTCACAGCCTGTGGGCGTTTTTTTCTTTTTTTTTCCAACGGGCAAAGCTTCCTTCATGGCGCGGTTTCCTTTTCCCCCGGTATTCCTCCTCTTTATATCAGGAGTTGTGACGCAGCTTTCCCCTCCTTTTTCCTAGTTGGGGATTTTTTTGAACTATGGTGGTTTCCCCCCCCCCCCCCCCCTGCCCCAAAAATGGGAGGTCCTTTTTGTTCTAGATCTTTTCCCCCAGTACCCCCCTGAGCACTTCCCCGGGCCCCCACCGGTCCGTGAATATACTATGTCATACTTGTCCCCCTTTTTCCCGAACATTGGTTTAATTCTTTTTATTGCAACTTTTTGCGACATTGGAGTCCCCCCTGCTTACCCGTCAAATCCCACTTCTTCTTTTGGATTTATATTCTTGGGGCAGTTGCGTGTTTCTCCCCTTTTCTCCCCGACGAAGGGATTTTCCAAGACCCAAAACCCCTTTTCCTCTTATTTGACTACTGGTTCCACCCATCTTAGGTCATCATTTTTTTTTTTTTCCCCCTTCCTACCTTTTGTTTGTTGATCCGGAGACGTCATTTTCGTTATGTTGACGGCTTTCCCCCCCCTTTTTTGCCCAAGCTGCTCTTGTTTTTTTATTGGCTTTACCTGGCCTTACCTCGTTTTTATTTTTTTTCAACTAACTCACTTGCCCCCCCCTTTTTTTTGCCAATCTTCCCTCAGCCGGCAGCCTTTTTTTATTCCGCCCACCCTCTATTTTCCTCCCATTTTTTGAACTTTTTCACCATTGACATCTTTACTCTTTCTGTCCCTTGACTAGTAGCTTTTTTCTGTAAGCCCTTCCTCCCTCTTCCGATGTCGCTGTCCCGTTTTTTCCCCGGCTTTTTGTTTCGCTTTGACGGGCTCGCCAAAACTCCATTTTCCCCTTCCCCCCCCCGAGTTCTTTTTTCCCCCCAAGCTTTTCACTTAACCCATGGCCTAATCGTTTTTCCGGGGAATTCCAACTCTCCTTTCGTGATAAAAGTTCTTCCTTTTTGGCGGTGTTTTCTAGACACCCTTCCCCTTTCTTGTCGATAACGGCTTGTCCACTTGAGTATGCCCCTATGGCCGGGGTCCTGGAATTTTGCCCTTTTTCCCGCCCCTTTCCTGGACGCCAACCTCTAGTCCCATTTCCCATGTTCACTTTTCTCGGATTAATCTTAGAAATCTTTTCCCCCACGTTTAGGGTTGGCCCCCCCTTGATCTTTTCCCCTACTCTCCATTTCTTTTTTCCCCGTGCTTCCAATACTCGCGTTACCCCCCACACCCCTTTTTTCGTACAAAGTCCCGTACCTTGTTCGTAGGCTCCCAGTCTCAAGGGAAACCCCCCCCCTCCATCCTTCCCAACCTTGTCCTTTTTCCCTCACCGTTCTGACCCCCCTTTGTCTCCCCCTTCCCCCCCCTCGCGAAGGCGACCTTCCCCTTTCCCTTCAAACGCGGAACGTTGATTTTTCTGCCCTTCAATTGTATGCTCCTGCTTGTTTCCCCCTTCCTTTTGGTTTCTTTTTACTCACTTTCCCCCTCTGGAGGCCAAGGGCCCCTGTTTTGTAAGGTTGGACTTTTTTTTTCGCAATAACCTTTCTATTTTTTTCCCCTCCCCCTCACAAAACTCTTTTTCTTTTTTTTGATAGTTGTGTTGATGCCCGGGGTCCCCTTTTTTCTACCCCCCTCGAACATTGAAACCTTCCTCTCTTTCTCCTCTGTTGTTCTCTCCTTTCAACCCCAACTGGAAAATCGTTCCATTTCTAGTCCTTTTCCACATAACTCCTCTTTCCTATCTGCTGGACTTTTCTCTTATGGGGTCCTTAACTTTCCTTAAAAATTTTTCTCGTAAGTTTCCCTTGTCTTATATTCTTGTACCCTCCCCCTCCCCCTTTTAAGGTCTTCCCTTTTCTCTGAAAGGGCTTGAAACCCTCTTCTTTGCAGTGAAGTTCTTTCCTTCCCTCTCACCACCTTTTCTTACTCCACAGAGAACCTCCCCTCCTTCACATAAACTTTGACTCAGCTGTCTAAATCTTGTCTTCACTTTTTTTCCCCTTTCCCTGAACTTGGTTCGGTTCGTACCCCCCTGTTAAACGATTGGGCATTTTCCCTTCACATTATTGAAGTGTTAACGGTTTTTGGTTTCTTTTTTTTTCCATTGGGTTTTCTAACAGGATTTCATTCCCCCCCCCTCTCAGTTTCTTTGTTTTTCTTTACATTTGACCCCCTCCCCCCTGGAAACCCACAGGGGAAATGGCTCGACCCCCTTTCTTCCTTTTTCCGCCGGCACAAACAAAATGTTCTCGGTTCTGCTGAGTTCCTCCTGTTTTGGGTCTTTTCCCAAAGTGCATTCCCCCCTCCCAGCCTTTCATAAATTGTATGCATTGTATTCTCTCTGGTTTTTTGTTTTCTTTAGCAAGCGTTTCTGATTGTACCCACTGGTTTTTTTCTCCTCGTGAAAAATGAAGCTGGTCTGGATTTGACCGCTTTTTTTGCTTGCTCTATCGTGTGAACATTTTTTTCGAACTGGTGTGATTTTAGTTGGCCCCCATTCTTTTTCTACTCCTTTTTGGGGCGCTCTTTTTCCCCATAAAACTCTCAGTTCTCCTGCTTTTTCACGACTTCAGGTTCCCAAAAATCTCTTGACTTCCCCTCCTCTTCATCTTCCATTCCTTTTCCTCCCTTCACGATGGGTTTCTGTTTTCTTTTCCATTAACCCCCCCCCGTTCCCCCACGATGGCCGTTACACCTATGTTTTTTTTTTTCACTGTTTTTTCTTTTTTTTCAATTTGCCCCCTTTTTTTTTCTTCCAAGAAGGCCTTTTTTTGCCGGCTACCCTTCTTCTATCGTTTTTTTTCCCTTTCTTTTTGTCCAGGGGGTTTCATGATCCACGTTTTTTTTCAATACTAGTCCTTCTTCCCCTTTGATCGTCCCCCCCACTCAATTGTACTGCTTCCTTTGGCTTCGACTTTTTGGTTTCATGAATTCCCATTTCTTCAAAATTTCTTTCTCGATTGGGCTTCTTCCCTTTTTTGGTGAGCGGATTTCCCCTGCCATTCGAAAACATATGGTTTTCTTTCTTTGACAACCGTGCAGTGCTTTATACCGCGTGATTTTTGTCTTTTTATCCACAAGTAACCCCCTCCAGCTAGTTTTTCCCCCTCTGGTTATCATGGTCCTGGTTTCCTTCCCCTGTTTCCGATCTCCTTCTCCTCGATTTAAAATGTGGAGCGTATTCTTACATGCTGTGCCTGGTGTTTCTCACACCACAGCAATTTGCGACGGTCGTGGTCATTTCAATGGGTCGGTTCCCTTCAATCGTTTTTTCAACACTCATCCCACTTCCAGTTGGCTATTAATTTTTTTTTCGCCAATCTTTTTTTTAATCCACTTCTGTTTTTTTTTCCCTCCTTTTAAGGAGAACGGCCTTACCCCGCCTGCCCCCTCGTGCTTTGACTTCGTCCTTTCAACATGAAGATTCTTTTGTTCTGAGCAGGCTCGTCCCCCGTTTTCACACCCCCCGATCCCCGTTCCCTTCTATTTTTTTTTTTAAGTAGGTTTCCTCCCGATTTCTTTTTTAGACCCTTGTTTTCCTCCCCGGGTAATTTAGCCTCTTTCGTTCGTTTCTTGGTCTCACGACGCGGTTGATTTCCCCCTCGTTAACTTGAATGGACCAGAACTACTTTGTTATATTTTGTGTTCCTTTTTTCCCCCCCATAAATATTGCGCTCCACTAAGCTATGCTCATTTTCCCTTTTTTTCCTATGTTGTCTTGGGCCCCCCCAGCCCACGTGGTTCTTTTCCTGATTCTCCCCCCCTCTGAATCTTGGTCTTAAACTCCCTTCAACCCTCTCATATTTGATTCATTTCTTGCCTCTTTTTCCCCCTTCGTGGCCCTACCCTTTTTCTGGGTTGTGCCTCTTCCTTTTGCCCCTCCCTTTTTAGACGAATTTTCCTTCAAAGGGATTATTCTTGCGTCCCGGACTCTTAGAGTTAGAGTTTCCTCCGCTGCTGCCGCGATTATAGTGGTGTTTTCCCCCCTCTTGAAACCTCGGGGCCCAATTGGAAAAAATTTTTGAGTGGTTTTTTGTTGTGCAATGTGTTGTAAACTCCCCCCTTCTTTTCAGATCAACGTTTAAATGAGTCCTTTTCCTCACTTTACCCGCCTCCTACTCTCCCCCCGCTCTTTTTCCCTTTTTCTTGAATTGACGGTCCGTAACCCCCCCTTTTTTTCCTTCGATTCAGGGACGTCCCTCTGATGTTCTCTTTTTCAGAATCACCTTTTTCTTCCCCCCCGGTTCTATTCTTTGGTGGCTTTGGCGTCTTTTGTCTTTCGACTTTTTTTTCCCTTTTGGGGGTCTTTTCCCCAGACAACCGGAGATTGCTTTCTTCTCTATCGAGTCCTGATTTCCTCTTCTTTTGTTTTCTCAGGCTCTCTGGCTTTTGACTTTTTTAAAGAAAGCTCTCGGTTTTTTTTTTCTTTTCACTGCCAACTCCTGTCTTTTTTCGGCCCCAAACGCCCGCCCCTGTCCCACCCAAAGAACTTTTTTGATGTTTGCCCCGCTGGTAAGCTTTTCTGGACGTTTTTTAAGCGTTTTTTTTTTCCCCCTTTGCATCACTTCGTAGAAATTGTTCATTGTTCATGCTTCAGGCCCCCCATGCTGTTTCTTGAACTTTGTGTTGTTTTTATAGTTTTTATTGGGGATCTCCCCCCAAAGATGTCCCTGGGTTTTCGTTTTTCCCCTCTGGGTACACTTTCGAAAAGGACTGATTTTGGATTTACCAACTTCACTCCCTTTTTTTTTTCCCTTGTCCCACGGTTTTCTTTTTTTCACTGACCCTCTTTCCCCCCAAAAGCCACTTTTGTTGTGGCTGACTTTGTTCTTCCCTCTATTCCCCCCCCCGATCGTAATATTTTGGGCTTTATTTCCCCCCCCCTGCCCATGTTACTTGCTCACAGATTGCTTGCACCCTTTTCGTGCTTGTTTTTTTTTGTTTTGAATTTTTTTTTTTTTTTTTTGTTTTATGGGCCACTCCCATTTTTTCCAATCGTATCCCTTTGCGAAGCCCCCCCCACTTCTTCTCCCTTTCCAAATTTTAGCAGATCCCCCTCTTTTCGATTTTTGACCCCCCCCCCTTTTTTTTTTCCCCATCCCCAACTTGGTTAGTGGCATTTTTAGTCTTTTTCCCCCAATTGTTAAGTCTTTTTGGACCCCCCTTTTTAAACCCCCATTAGTCCTCCCCCCCCCCCCAGTACGTCGTTCTGTTTTTTTTTCCCCCTGACAACGTTCCACCCGCGGTGGAAATGCATTTTTTCTTTTTCAAAATGAGCCCTCCGAACTTTTCTTTCAACTTCCCCCGGTTTCATCTAAAAAGCTATTTTTTCCGCGACCACCCCCCCCTTTACCGCGCCTTTTTATTTTTCGTGTTGTTGCCATTAAAGGTTATATTATCTTTTCTTTCGTTTGCGTCCACCCCCCCTCATGTTCCTTTCCCGGATGTACGTAGCCTGTCTTTTTTACCGCCCACAACGTGTGTGTACCAGGGTTGAGGTATTTCATTTCCTTTTCCCCCCCCCGCTTTGTTTTTTTTTTTTTTTTTTTTTTTTTTTTTTTCCCTTGATGCTTCCAGTTTCTAACCTCCCCTCTTCGCGTTTGATTTTGTTCGCCCCCCTGCAACTTTTTGAAGTGCTGGTAACACCTCCCCTTTCAACTTCCACCCGGACGGATTTGGTTCTTTTTTCCTTTTCTGGCCACGCACCTGGCCCCCCCAAGTTCAGTAACTCTTTCTCCCTCTGTCTCTGCCACATCTTTCAAAGGATTCTTCTTTTTTTGGACTCCGGCTTCCTTTCTTGGGAGCTAAGCAATTTATCTTTTCACGTAACTGCCAATTTTTTTTGTAGCCCAGGTTGCCCCTACTTCTCCTTTTTTTATCCCTGACCTTCTGGTTCCATTGCTGACACAACCATCTGGACTTTTTGGTTTTTTCCCTCTTTGATTCCCGATCCCCCCCCCCCCCCGTCCAGACATCTTCCCGCTCTAGCCCCTTTGCGTTTTCTTCGTGATGTTCGCAGCTGCGGTACTTTCCCTGGACCAGAGTTTGGCCACAGGGCTTTGGCCATACCCACCTTTCTCCTTTTCGTTTGAGTTTTCCCTTTTCTCCCAAATGGTTGGCAGGGTCTTTTTCAGGTACTCCTTCCTCATGACCCAACTTTTCGCCGGTTTCTTTCCCTTCCTTTCCTCAGCCTGTACAGCCATCGAAATCCGGGTTTTCCTTTTAGGCACACAAGCCCCCCCCTTTTTTCCTTTGTTTGGCTTTCCTCCTTTCCACCTTGTTTTTCTTCCCTCCCCCTTTACCCCTTAAATTTTTATCCTTTTTCGTTGGCCTTTTTTTTTTTTTGTTTCGTGTTTTTCATAAAACTTTTTTTTTTTTCGTGGTTTTTGCTTGGTTAGCGAACCCCCTTTGAGATGGAAAGATGGGATCACCAGATATTTTTGTGTTTTTCCCCTTTCCTTGAATGTGCCCGTATACCCCTATCGCGCTCCTGTCGCTTTTGGTTTCACATCTTTTTCCTCTCTCTTTTTTTTCTGAATAAATGTTTTTCCCCCATTTCGCTCGTTTTTTTTTCGATTTGCTCAGCCACCCCCCGATTTTTTCCCATTTCTCCTTCCCTTTTACACGAGTTGTTTTCAACCTTTTCCCGCTTTCTTTTTTCCCCCCCCCCCTTTCCCAACCCACCGATGCCCCCCTGAGGCTTGGTACCCTGCTTGTCCCTTTTTTTTTTCCCCCCCCGTGTCCCGCAACGGTTTTCGCCAACCCAAATTTTTATTTTCCGCTGAGCCCAATTTCCCTTTTTTTTGGTCGTAACTTTTTTTTTCATGAACCACTGGTTTTTCCCTTTTTTTTTCTTTTTGTTCCATGGACACTCGTCCGGCCCCTTTGATACTGCATACCATCCTCTTTGTAGGCACATTCCCCCTTTCCCCCCTTGAGTCGACCCCTCTGGTTCCGTCCTTTTCTCCCACTTTTTCCCCTTTTTTTCTTTTTCCTCTTGTTAACGCTTTCCATCCCTCTTTTTGTTTTGGTGAGGCGGATCGGACTGGCGGGTGTGCACCCTTTCTGCACTGTACCAGATTTCCTCCCTTTTTCTGAGTCGTGCTTGTGACCCCCCCGCTACAGCCGCAACTTGCGTACGATCTGGTTTTTTTGCTTTCGCTGTACAGCCCCCTTTTTTCCGATTGCAGTTGTTTGATTCCCCTCCTATGAAAATTTTTTTTTGTTTTGTGAAGTCGACAGCTCTGCCCGTTATGCCTTGGGTTTCCTTTTCCTGAACAACACGGACGATGTTCTTCATTCGGTTGTTCCCCCATTGCTCGTTGGCTTTTTTTTTCCATATTTCAACTCCCCCCCCCATAGTTATATGGCCGGTGTCCTCCCCCATTCAGACTTGAATCCACCTTTTTTTTGGCCGAGAATTTTCAGTAATCCCTTATTTTTTTTCTTTGCTCCATGCTCGTAATTTGCCTGGACATTCTTTTTTTTTCGAGTTTTCGGTCTTCGAAGGTAACCCCCCGTTCCGCGTTTGTTCTGGTACGGGTTCTTTTTTTTTCTTTTCTCTATTGTTTTTTTTCGCGTTTCCCTTTAGTCCGGATTCCCCTTTTCCGAATGCATGGAGCTCATTTCTACTAAGTGGCGACGTGCCCCCCATTTAACTACTGGTATACTGAAGGTTGCCTCCATCCTTTGGCGCCACTTCCTTGAGTCGTAAGCTAGTGCTATGAATTTGTGCCCCGCTTTTGTTCTCACCTATGTAATATGCTAACCTTTTAACGGGCCTATACTCTTCCATTTTTTTCCCTTCCATTGGCCCCTTCCTTTTTGACACTCTCGTCCCTGGTCCATTCCCAAGCTGAGTTTTTTCCCCTTTTGGTTCCTGTTATCTCTGCGGAAGGGATTCATCGCCACGTCTTTTCTTCGAACTCTTTTAGTTCTCTTCTTTTTTTTTTGCCGCGCGCGTGGACATCTGGGGTTTATTACCCCCAGTTTTCCTTCTTTTTTTCAAATAGGTTCCCCCCATGGTAAATGGATTTTTACCTTTTGGTAACAAGCCACTAGATTTTTAAGTTTCCCTTTGTCACTTTCGGCAAAGCCCTTGACCTCTCTTACCTCTGCCTCTCCTTTGCATCCCTTTTCTGTGACTCCCCCCTTTTGAAGAACTAATTTTTTCAATGGTCCCCTTTTTTTTTGGAGGCCTATCACGTGCACGTCAGAAATTTCCCTTATTTCCTTGGGGGGTTTTTGTTTGTTCCGCTTGTGTTTTTCTTCTGCCCGAAATCACTTCCAAGACTTTTTTTGAGCTTCTTCCTGTCCCCCCCAGCGCCTTCTAATCTTTCTCTTCCTCTTTCTTTTGTTTCTTTAGATATTGCTTTCTGTTGGGAACACCTTAGCAGCTTCCCCCTTCTCTCTGTGGCCTTCGCCCCCCACGACTTTGCTCGACACCCCACGAGCAACATGCACCCCCCCCTTAGTCCACCTTTCCTTGATTTGTAAGGTCCCCCCCGGTGTTTTAGAACTTTTACCCCAAAGGAGTGATCTTTTCAATCCTTCCCCACGTGGACGTCCATTTTTGCTTTCTAGATTTTCGTGGAATTCCCACTTTTGGTGATTTCTTTTCCCCCCTGTAAGTTGATTCGTGAGCTTCTTCCTTTTTTTTGATGTTTTTCGAAGGTGCTCCTTTGCTACACTGTTGATCCAAGTTTTAGGACTTTTCCCCACACTTACGCCTCTTCCCTTGTCACTTTTTCGTCAAGTCCTTGTTATACCCCCCATGCCAATTGTTAGTCGCCCTCTCGTCCCCAAAGATGTCGTTTCCTTCCCTTTTTTTTTTTTTTTGCTGAATTACCTTCTTTCTCATTTGCGGCTAATTTTCCCGACTGCGGCTTAATCCCTTGAATTTTCCGTGGGTCTTTCCTTTTTTTTGAACCATTTTTTCCCCCCCTGATTCAATACCTGATGTTTCGTAGTTAAAGCCTTTTTTTTCCTTTTCTTGCAAGATTCCTCTCTAACGTGGACAAACTTTTTTTTTTCAAAAAACAAAAGGTCCCGACTGCATACCTAGATCTTCCATTTTTTGCTTCCCCAGTCTGCCCAACCCTGAGGCCCCTTCTCCAGGTTATGAGTCCGTTGTCCCAACTCCCCAGGTTACGGTGTCCCCAGTCCCCTCACTTTTCTTTTTTCCTTGTCACTTCACAGTTCTCTCGGCGAATACCCATTTCTCCCCACTTCTGGCTCCTTTCCCCATGCCCCCCTCCTTTAACTCCTTTTTTTTTTTCACGGTGTTGTTCCTTCCAATTTTTTTCTGCTCGCAGCCACATTCTTTTCCCCTTCTTTACGATGTACGAAACCCCTTGGGCACGGTCCCCCTTTTTTGTTAGGCGTTATACCTTCGTCCTCCCACTTACTGTCTACGTTCTTTCCCCCCCTATAACTTATCGTTTTACCGTTCCTTTCAAAAAGTTGAAACGCAGTTTTTTTCTGACAACCCCCCCCCTTTTTCTGCCAGAAATCTTTGACACAGAACCTTCCCCATTCTTGTGCTGCCCAGTTCCCCCAAGCCTTTCTTGATCTTCCCTACAATTTTCACCTATCTTCTTTTTCCTCAGTGATGACCTTCAGTCATTATTCGGTAAGCCCTTCCTAACCCCGATCTCCGGGTAAATTGCTTTCTGATTCTTCTTTTCTTTTTTTTCGTCCACTTAACTTTCCTATCGCCCTTGTTGTTATTTCCAGCGTGCACCCTCTCTGGTCCCCTCTCCTTTTTCTTTGTTGCCCTTTCCGCTCACCTGTTTTAGGCCAGCTGTCCGCTCGAAGAATTTAATTGAGGGGGTCCAAGTGCTTTTGTGGAGATGGAAGCTGAGCCTTTTCCCAGAGGGTACTGTTTCCCCCCTTCCCCTTTTCTTGAGTACAAAATCCCTGTCAGTCTTTTTTTTCCCCCATTTGTTTGCTGAGTACCGAGTCCCTTGCCCCTCGTCCTGTCTTGTGGGTTCAGTATGAACAGCCATCCCTTTAGGTACCAAAGTTTTCCCATTGGTGTTGTGTCTTTTGAATTGGCTTAGGCCTTAAATCAACCTTTGTTGCGTGCTTGGGCCCAATTGTTCACATCCTGGTTCCCTAGTCCCCGTTAGGATCGTTCCTTTTTTTTTTTTTTTTTCTTTGTTTTCCCCTTACTCCCTGCCCTGAATTTTTTTGACGTTGTCCATACTTGTCCTTTTCAAGGTGAACCCTGGCTTCTTTTTCGACAAGTCCTCAGAATTTCTTTTTTTTTTTTTTCAGACGTGGCCCGTTTTTTTTAATATAGCGACCTTGTGTGTTTGGAGGTGCCCCTT
>Ga0179593_1455193_pt1 | contig 17967 bp, 23 predicted proteins | sample CZODoug2_1_08_16_FD_185931 | JGI IMG/M metagenome (GOLD analysis project Ga0179593, IMG submission 185931) | Vadose zone soil fungal communities from Angelo Coast Range Reserve, California, USA - CZODoug2_1_08_16fungal (PacBio error correction) | ecosystem: Environmental > Terrestrial > Soil >... | reverse complement strand
TTGGCCCGCTTCCCAGACATTTGCGTCTGACCAACGGCCTCTCTCTTCCCCCTTTCCCCTACGTTTTTGTGAGAGCGATTTGTCTTAGGCCCTCTCAATCAAAGTCTTCGCCGGTGTCCCAGAATATCCTGCGCTCGGTTGTCTTCCGGTTTCTGTTATTACCCTTCCAGGAATGAATTGCGACGCACACCACTCGTCCTCATATCGTAGTTCGACCTTTCTCCCTTCTCCCTTTTCTTACTTTTTCTCTGCATTCTGCTCTTGTCTTCAGGGGCTTACCATTCAGCCTGATGGGGAGAGTCACATGGGTGGGTTTGGTTATCTTGTGTTTCCCGGCCTTTTCTGCCCCAGCTTTCAATCCCCCAATAATTCTGTTCCCCCTTCGGGCCTCTCTTTTCTCCCGCCTTCTGCCCCCCTTCAATATACACACACGCCCAATTCTGTTGTACCAAGGTAAACAAAAGCCAGGAGTTGGGAAAAACGTTTAGAAAGAGCGCCCCCCACCTGGCTGCCACCTCTGCGAATTCTTTCAGTGAGTTTTTCCCTTTTTCCCTCCTACGCCCATTCTTTGCTCCTTTAATTACTGTCCGACTATCCCGTAGCACTTGGGCCGCAGAAAACACTTAATCCCCATTTTGGTTTGCCTCTTTGGAGTTGTATTTCGGTGGCCCCGCGCCGATATTCGTCAATCACTTCGTCCTTCCCCCTCTCGCCATCGCCCAACCCGAGCCTTTGAACTAAGAAGTGGCCTCCCCTTCGTGAATTTTTCCTGATCGTTACCCGTGTAAAATTCTTCTGGTTGTATTTTCGCGTCTTTTTCACTTCGGTGGTCGGCCAATCAGACCATTGGACCAAAAAAATTCATAGCGGACGCGCCGCCCTTACCGAAGAACATTCCCGAGTTACCACGCTCACCGTAGCTCCCGTTTATCCCTTTCTTCCTTTTCCTTTTTGCCAACTTCTAGCTTTTCCCATCTAAGACCGTGTTTCGCCGATATTTCCTACTTTCTCCTTTTTACCAGAGTTCCATTTGATCCAAGGGTTTAGAATTGAAGGTTATTCCTAGAGGGCCCTTTCTCCCTTATTGGACACGAAAGAAAAACAACGAAGAGCTAGCCGTCGCTCAGCTTTGACTTCATGACCTATACGATACCTGTTCAACGACCGATCTTCATCCTCATGCCGCCCCTTCCCTTCCGACCCCTGATTTACGCTCCACCACCCCCCACTCGTTCTCTCCCTCCTGCATTACAGCTGGAGACCGACCTTTTCCAGCTCATTTTCTCTCCCTTGCAAGTGTTTTCGCCCTGGCGTCAATTGCGCTTCCCCTTTTGGACTGTGTCTCAAGTTCCTCCTCCGTCCGTCGGATTTTCCGCGCCCGGACCCTGCTGTCTTTCCTCCAGCCCAGTTACGCATCCAGCCTGCTTCGATAAGAGAAAGAACACAAAGATCTACCTTTGTTTCTTTTTTTAAGCCGGGCCTCTCCCCTTCCCTTCTCTCCCTCCTTCGCCACCGCTCCTAACTGGAGTACTTTATTGACCGTCTTTTTTGTCGTCTGGCTTCCCCAGTTAAGTATATCTCTCAGATGGCCTTTCAGCCGATGGATGCATCCTTCCCCCCTGAAGTAGAGACGCTCAGTCCTATCCCCAGGAGCTGAACGGCGTTCCCATGGTGCATCTTCTCGACGTCCCCCTACCCTACCGGCCAAAATCATTGTTGATTTGGTCCTCCACTATGTAGAAGTCGGAATTCCCTTCGGTTCCCGATTTTCTGAATTTCTGACTGGATTTTCAGATTTTGAATGGGCTTCAACTACGTCCCTCTCACAAGTTCTTGATCCTGTGACAGAACTGATTCTTTCTGGGATCCCCACTTCTCACTTCCTTCTCAGGACACGGCGGGGGTCATCTTCCCTCCTCCCTCAATAATGCTTTGATCCTTTGCATTGCACTTCCCAGGTCTTGCAGGTTTCTATCCCCACCTTTCTCTAGATCTCAATAGGACACTACTCGTGTATCCCCCACAAACATTTTTCGTCACGCGCCTTTCGCGGTTGCGGTCAGTACCTTCTTGAGTCCTTTTTTAAAGCCTGTTCTGCCATGACCCCATTAAGTCTCAAGTCGTCTATTTTTTGCCGGTTCTGTTACCTCCTCCTTCCAGACTTCCTTTTCTTTTCCACGCGTCGACCCGCGTATTGACTCAGGTTGGAAGCTGACACAAAGTGTGGACCATATCTTTGAGTCATTCCACAGCAATATGCTGACTTTTCACCAAATAACCTTTTCCTTCGGTTCTGAGGTACATCCGCTCTTTGTTTCCTGGCGGCAGCATGACGGAGTGAACGCAGGGTGTGATGACCCGTTGGTATTTTGGTTCTTGTTGGTGGAGACGCTGGCTTTGGTGCTTTCTTCTCTTCTTTCGGTTCTTTTGGAGCATTGGCTCCACCTTGAGTCGCACAAACCGTCCTTAGGAGTCCTGACTTTTCCACTTATTACTTCCATCCCGATCTAGTTGTCGGTTTGTTCCTCCCTCTTTTTCTCATAAGGTGTCAGGATGGGACATCCTCTTGCGAGAAAAACCTATCTCACAATTGATGCTTGGAATGATCCTTCTAGCGGGGCCGTCAGTGACTCTCCCCTGGACACAAAATCCCTTTCCCGCTTCCTCCTCTCTTTTTTTGGGACACGGCCCTTTAGCGTGAATTGGCGGCGGAAAGCTTCGGCCTTTTCCTCTTCTCGACTAGGATTTACCCCCGCCCCCATCTCTACCAACCCTCCCTTGTCGCCAAAAACGCTCCCACAATATGCGTGACTTTGTCTACACATACTACTGGCTTTCTTTTCCCCTCCGGCCGGCGTTCGCTCACTCTGTGACTTCTTGAATCTTACGTTTTGCATCACGCAACCTTTCCGTCCGCGTCCGACTGACGATTTCCTGAATCTTTACCCAGGCGTTATTCACGCCGACATTCTCCTTGCCACGTTCTAACCCCGCTGTGATCTAAGACCATCTTCTTTTCTTCAAGACCCTTCTTCTGCTTTCGGCGGGCTGACCGCACTAATGAGGAAGAGGTTACGCTCCCCAACTCGAGGAACTTATTATCTACAGTTCTGATTTACCACTTATGCGGGACTGGGCATCAAACTACACCTCCTTCCCCTAAATATTCTCCTCCTTTGGAGATACACAATTGGCTAAACTGGCTCCCAGTGAGGAGTGAATTGGCTAACTGGGACGCCACCCCATGAAACCCCTTAAGCGGATAAAAGGACCCTCTGTCCCTACTAATTTCTTTGTCCAACCTTTTCCTAGTTTCTCTCTTCCTCTGGGACAACCCTTCTGGTCTTCCCTCCCCGGTTCCCCCTATCAGTCTGAGCCCTACATTTACGCCGTCTCGTTTTTCAACAACTTTCAGACCTTCCACTTACCAAATTGATCCTTCTATGGAGTAGCCCCTAAGTCAATAGTTTCTCTGCTACAAAAGCCACTCTAGTGTGAGCTCTTTTCCGTTGATCAAGGGTCTTTGCATCCTCAACTCGTGCCTTCGGTCTTTCCTGAGCCTATTGCCAACGCTTCCGATTCCCTTAGTTTCAACAATTTTTCCTTTTCCGGCGCTTTCCAATGCCATGTTTCATTTTTGCTGTTCTTTTTTCTGACCTGTTCTGCTCCTGCGATCGGCTTTCTCTCCTGAGAGTCTTTTTCCTCCTTCGGCCGTTCCTTTTCATCCAAATCGAATTCTTAGCCCCCCCAGTAGAATTACGTCAATAGACCGCCGCCCCGCCGCAGCCGGAAACTCGGAAGAAGCAATTCGGTTGGTTTTTGTGGACATCCTTGTGAATTTCCCTCTCCGCTCGAAGTTGTCTCCTCTCTCTCGCCCTTATTCTCAACTCCCCCCCCTGGGAACTTCCTCGCAGCCTTTGAATCCTCGTTCTAACGTTTCTGTGTCGACTGACTCTGGAGGACCCCGTCTATTTCCATTCCTAATAATTTGCCTACACTTGAGGTTGAGGCCCTCCCTCCATACCGAGATGGATTATCTCTCTTTAGTCGAGCTTTATTTGGGAGGTTCCTTTTCGTCCCCGCTTTTTCTGGATTTTTTTAATAGTCACACTGCACCCCCCAATTGAGCTTGCCATTCGATACTCGCCTCCTTCGCCCTCACTTTGAGTTTGTGTCCGATAAAACTATGGTCTGTTGACGTTTCGCAAATCCTCCTCCTATTGTTTCTCGCTCCGAGCACCCGAACACGGGACTACCTGGAACTCTCGTCTCATTTCTTCTTGTTTCTCCGTGTCGGCGTGCCCTTCACCTTGACTGCTCTTGCTCCCCAGCTCCCTCTCGAACATTTTTGATCAATCTGTCCCCTGCGGTCACAATTTTTTGTGTCCTATGCAGGCCTTCCTTAGTGGGCCGTAGTGAGTGTCGCTCGCCTACGCGACTTCTATTTCTTCGGCCCCCTTCGTTTTCAGTATCCGGTTGGACAATTTTCGATTCTAGGAATTTTGGTCTTTTTCAGGCGCTCTTTGTCTCCCTTCAAAATAGTGAAGTACTGGTTCTTACCTCCTTTTTGCGGGCCCTTTTCATTGTTTTGTTATTTGTCTTTTCTCCCTTTATATATGGCCCTCGCGCACTTTTTTCTCAAATTTTTTCCTTTCTGGTTCATTTCCTGTCTCTTTCTAATTTTAGCATTGTGTCTTACTTTGTAATCTCTCATTTTTTTGCTTCGATAAACCTTTCCCCCTCCCGACTGCGTCATCATTCTCTACCCCTCCATTCCCCCTTTGAGTACATTTCCGAACCGCTTCCCTTTTCTCTTAATCCCCTTCTTAAACCCCTCCTGAAACCTAAGATTTTAAGCCCAGCCTGAGAGGAATAACACCCGTACCCGCAGGTTTCCCTTTTCCCAAGCCTCGCCTCCCTAGAACAACAATTTCTCAGGGAACCTGTTCTCCAAACTGTCCCTTCTCACGAGACCTTCCCGTCCTGAATATATCCTCGATGCGATTCAACAACAGCCCTAAAGGCCTCAATCGCAATGCCTCAACCCCACGTTGTTGTCCAACCTCCTCCCCTGATTGACCCCATTGCGATCGTTTTTAGGCGCCTTCTCCCGGTGAGAATAAGCACCCCCGGGCGACCCCGAAAGGTTGAGATCTTTCTTAGTAAGTTTGTATTCTCTTCCCCGCCCACCATCGGGGGATGGCTTCCCTTCTCCTCCCCCTGAGCCTTTTTGCGTCCACTTCACCGGTAGTCTGAAGCATGACGAGTATACATGCCCATCGTCTTTTTGCCCAGCGTGTGCCTACGCAACCCCTCCCCAATTTTTTTTCCTCCAACCTACCCTCCCAAATCCTTCCTTTCGTCGACCCCTCTTCTCACGATCACCCCCCCTTTTTATGAGGTATTTCTACAAACGCAACGTTCGAGTTACAGAAGTCCCATCTTGCTTAATTTATCCTTTTTAAAGCTCTTTTATTCAGTGATGCGACGCTGGATTCCATGCTTCGTGAGTTCCCCTTTGGTCCGGTGAAGGCATCGGATGCTCTCTCCCTTCGAGCGTTCCCTATGGTCTTTCGTCTTCGTTCCCCCAAGATTCTCGGTATTCCGATTATTCCCTTGCGTGCTTCTTGCTTCCCTGGTCGGTGCTCCTCTTGCGCAATTGCTGCGCCACTTCTCGTTTGTATGCCCGTCCGTCGCCAGCTTGGCAGAGGAAGAGCTTTCGGTACTTCGTATTTCTTCCCTGAATTCGGTAACTTCCAATTGCTGGTCTACCAATTACATCGTCCCCAACGTCCCCCCCCTTTTAATTAGCGCCGCCTGTCACCTTCCCTTTCCCCTCCTTCTGACTCTTTTTCATGCTTTACTCAGGAGTGAACTCTCCCCAATGCCGCGTTCCCGGTTCTTTGAACAAACTTGATCCACTTACCCTCTGCTCCTTCTGTACTTGTTGTCGGCGAGTCCACTCCTTTTCTGAAAATTACGTTGCCTCGCTCAATATTTCGTTCTCATTAGACGTCGCTGCTTGGTGGACTCTTTTTAAGGTTCTTCAGATCGGCGTCCCTTTAGAAGTGAAGTCGAATTGCTGTGCACCGATCCCCCGTCCTTGTTGTCCAGAGTTGGGTGATTCTTTCCATGACCTCTTCCCTTCGCCCCTCATGTTTTCTTCCGGCGTGTTTTCGTGCGTCAAATTTTTAAGAAATGCACTTCCCCTTTTCGCCCCTTGAGAAATTCTCCTTCACGTCTTTGGTTTCGATGATGTCCTCTTCTGTTGTACTTTTTCTTTCCCGCGCCCGGGTCATTCTTGAATTTTTCCGTATATACTCTAATGATTTTTCGCGACGGAACCCGCGTACGCATCTTGCTTCAGAAGGAAGAAACAGTCCAGGATTGCTGGTGTTTTTCCCCAAGGCCCTGCATGTCGGCCCCGATCACAGCGTTTTTCTCTGCCTTTCCTGGGCCCCGAATTGTTTCTTGTCCGCCTTCCCGAGAGAACCTTTTCTTGGATCTTTTTCGAAATGTTTCTTCTTGCACGTTTTTTCTGCGCTTCCCCCCTCGGTGCGCCCTGTCCGGCTTTTTAAGACGCCGACGTTCCTCTCCCAAAGCAATCATAGCATCTCTTTCACCCCCGCCCTAGTGTTCCTTTTAGACATTGCGTATGTAGAGGTTCTTGTGGTGCCCCAGCCCTTATTACTACGCTTACACTGACCGACCCTTACCCCCCCCTAGACATTCACCCCCGCCTTGTCCGTGACCGCTCGTATACTCTTACCTTTTCTTTTGTTGGACTTTTTCTGTTTCCCTTTTTTGAACCTGCCCCGCACCTGGCGCCTTCGACGGAAGTCGTATGAAATGGTTTAGATAGGTGTCTTCCTCAGATGCATTCAAAATCAAATTGACAACTTCTTCGACCTCTTTATTCCCCCCACAACAACGCCATACTATATCTTGTTTTCGTAGCCCATTTGATCTTCCCCTATCCGAGAAACTGGAGCTTTGTTGCGGTACCTCTAGTTGTAATCATCCCGCTCAACTCCTCGTAGCCCGCAAAGCACCCACTCTAGTCGCCCCCCCAAACCAACCCCCAATCACAACGGCGCCACCCCCGCCTTGCGTCGGCCTTCGTCATTTTGCCGACAGACACCACGATTCTCGGTCCCGACATTCCTCAATTATATTTTGCACTTCCTCATATCGTGCGCCGCTACTCCCAAAACGCCCAGCCTTGACCCTCCCTGCATTGTTCGTATTCCAAAACTTCGATTAGCCCTCACGGTTGAGCAGCCACGTCTTTATCGAACTCCCCTTTCCCTAACCTCTCCCGAACCCGGCCCCCTCTTTTTTAGTATTTTCACTCCTTCGAGTGACCACTCCCGTCAATCTTAGACTCCGTCCTCGTTCTACCTCAGACCGCTACCTGCTAAGTTCTCCCCTTGTCTTTGATCCCCATAGCGTTTGTAGTTTAGAGTTAGTCTCTTTCTCTATTCACCGGTCACTCCTGAAATTCAGGGCCTTCTAAATTCCGTTCTTGCTTTCTTTTAAATCTTTTGCACCCCGTATTTCCTCCCCTCCCTCTGTTTGGGGATTTAACTCATAAAGTCTTTCTGGAATTTTTCTATTTAAGTCGACGTTTTCAACAAGCCCTTCTCCAGGCGCCCTCTTTTCGGATGCTCCGAAATACGGATAACCCTTCGCACTCCTCCTTTTACTCCGAGTGCGTGCCACCACCTCTTGTTGACGGATAGAAGCATATACGAGGACCTGCAAAGACGGACAGCTCTTTATTTGTCCCGCAATTTCAACATTAATTTCGCTTCGGTCTCTTGCTGCGGGGACGTCAAGTCCAGGCACATTCTCTGGCCTTCCCCATTTTTTATAGGAATAGACGATAGACTAAGCACTACTTCACTATCCTATCCATCAGCCTCAGTTCGATGGATTTCTCAGATCGGCTCTTCCTCTCAACAAACAGCTTTTCCACAACCTACTCCTCCCTTTCTTGAGCTTTTGTAGCTTCGGCTCTGATGAAGCAACCACTCGAAATAGTCTTCCTCGCCCCCACGTCCTTTTCCAGAGTCGCACTCCTCCATTCCAACCTCCCTTCCTTTTCTTTCACCACGGGATAGCGAGGTCTCTGAGACTTTCTCCGTTGGCTTCTCCTTTTAATTTTCCTGATGGCTTCTGCCAGATTTTTTTCTTTCTTTTCTCGACCTTCTTCTGGCCGCCTCGTGCAGGTCGGTTTTTCTTTCTCCGAGCTGTAGCCCCTCAGGAGTTTAGTATATTTTTAGTTACCTCCTGTTCTCGTTCCCCCCTTAGAGAGTTTGTTTCTTTCGATTTTGGCCCCTCTCTCGAAATGCCCTCCCCTCCGAAATCACCCTTCCTTTCTTTTCATTGATCCAGTTTTCATTGCCTAGCAGTACCGTTTTCCCTCTCTGAACTTCTCTTCTTGAATTTTCTTAGATTTGTTTTCACCTCTCTCGGAATTATTTGCCCCGCCCCCTTAAAGTTTTGCTGACGCGTCAAACGTTTCTTCTTCTCTGTTTTCTTTTTCTGTTTTTCTGTAGCGCCTGCTCTACTTCCCTTTGTTCAGTCCCTCTGTTTTGACCCCCGCAGGAACAGTAACACGCGTATAATCCAGCACATCATAAAATTTGTAGTCCCTACTTTCTTTTCCCGACTGGGTTCGGTCTCCCCTTCTTCTTTCTCTTTTCCCTTCTTTTTCTTCTGTCGGGACTTCCTGCCTGAAGAATCCTCCTCCTATAGGAGAGGCAGTACCCTATTACACAACTATGGCGCCCCCCCCACCAAAAATGTTGACTTACCTTTTTCTTCGTCCCTTCTAAGGGACTCTTCACAGTATTACTGTGAGGCTCACGATTGTCTCTGACTTAAAGGACATCACTGGTTTACTACGATTTTTGATAATCGTTCCCCCTTTGTTTTATCTCTTCTTTCTTCCTCACCCTTGAAATTTTCCCCCCAAGAACATTGCTTTTCCCGTTTCCTCCCCACTCATTGCGTGTTTCACCCCCCAGTTGTGGCCTAAGTGCGTTCTAACCTTATCTCCCCGGAAAGGGGTACGAGCAAGGATCACTCTGGTTTATCTGGTGGTTTATTCCTCCACCGCATGTTTCTCACTACACCACCCCCCACCAATTTACTCCCATCTTCTTAACTTGTTGTATGTAAGGAACCGTTACGGACCTCCAATCCTCTTTCTATGTATCCGTTGGTGCACCGATTTCAGACCTCTTTTTCCCGCTTTGAGCGTCGTCTTTCAGCCTCATCGAGACGCCAAGTTCACCTTACACTCTTACCTTTGGTCGCCACTCTCCGCTCCATTCTGCCTGATATGTTGGCACCTTCTCCGACCCTGAATTGAGTTTTTTTACCCAAAGACCTCTATCTCTTTCTTAATTAGTCATATGTTTTTTTAGTCCTAATCAATACCATTTTCCTCTACCTTGGGCATCTATCAGTTCTTTATTTCTTTTTTATATGTTCTCCCTCCCTTCGTCGGGCTTTCCTGCATTTCACAATCCTTCGTTTCGCATCCCACAGAGGCATATTAGTTCTCTTCATTCCCCATATGGGCGATTTTTCCAGGTTTTTGAATCTAGCCTTTCTATTCCGGGTCGGAACGGGGCTCACCCCTACGCCTTTTGTAGTTCCATGTGTGTTTTTTTTTTTTAGGTGGCGTCAGCAGTGGGTGGGACTCGTTCGGAACACGCCATTCAATACCCTACAGGGATCTCTGAGTATTAACACCTTTTTTCATATTGTCGTACTCCTCGGCCCCAAAGTCAGTATTTCGCCAACCCTCACCACTTGTTGCTCCGCCCCTTCATGTTCTGGGGAAAATTTCTTATTTCATTAACACGCCTTCAAAGTCCCCCATCGGTCTCAGCAGATTACTTTGAGTCTTTGTAAAATTCGCTCCCAGCTTTTCCTCTCCTTCATAATACTGCGTACCATTCCCTTTCTACCTGTTGCCGTAAGACCCCCCTCCTCAACGTTTGCGCATTCTATTTTGTCTTTCAGCGCCTCTTGTCAAAAGTTATTAGTAGGTCCCGCTCCACTCTCCCCGCTCCTCACATAAGACGCTGCCTGAACCTTTTTTGACGCGTCTCCGTCTTGATACCTTTGTCAAGTCTTTGATGGAGTATTTTACTCGGTTGCGGCGTATGTTGTGGATTTTCTCTCAACTGGGCTGTACAACACATGTCATTAGCTTCCGTCTCTCCCTCACACCCTTTTTGACCTCCCCCCCCCCCCCACCTTGAATCCCGCGCAACTCGCGCCGTCATCAAACTTGGTCTTTTACGGTTCTGCCCCCTATTACTCATTTGTTTTGCACCATCTACGCCCCTAGGGGCAGCGCCTTTCTCTAACTCTTCCTCCTAGACGCTTCACTTTTCTTATCACATGGAGCGAACCGGAATTGTTATCGACTTCCCGTTTCCCTCTTTCCATAGACCATCCACGCCCCCTCCGAGATAGCCCGATCTCGACTTCCTGCACAATCGTCAATTTACCGTCCTCGCGATTCGACCATTTAAGAAGCCCTTGCCGACACTTACTTCCCTCCCTCTCTCCGCACACTCCCCTCCAAAATCTTGCGCGCCCCAATCTCCCCTCTAGATGGCAGACGCCCATGCGCCTCATTATGATATATTTTTCTTTTTTTTGAGATTAATGTCTATACCCTTTTTCCAATGTGATACTTTCGCGCTCTCCTTTGTCGTCGCCCGATAGTTGCGCGTTTGCCTCCTATCGTCGATAAGTTCCCTAGCTAAGCGCACATTAACAATATCATGAGTTCCTTCTTTGGTTAATCCGGTCTTTTCTCCTTCCTTATATAGCAATTCATATCCACCTCGGACCCTGTTCGAAGTTAGTGCGTATTGGTCTTTGGTTCCAGAGCAAGTCTTTAAGATCCTCGGCCTGCACGCTATTGATGGTACATTCCGTAACTCATCTTTCTCTCATCTCTTCAGTTTCCTAGCATAAGAGTTGCCCTGAGGGCCTGCTCGTACGTAAGACTCCCCCCCTCCCCAGCCAAAACTGTGTATTTTCCCTCCCTTCCTTCTTTTTCTATATTGCACTTCCTTCTTCTTATTATGTCCTCGTCTCTTGTCTCTGGGCGATGTTTAATGATTTGACATCTCCTCCCTGCTCCTTTTTCGATTCCTAACTGATCTTTACGCCTTCAAACCTCGAATCTTTATGCAAGGTGCCAACGTCCGTTTTGCCTCTTTGACAAAGCCTCCACTCCTCTTTCATACAGTGCGCCCCCAAGGCTTTTAAATTTCTCTAACCCACATTCTCCCGAATCGGAACCACCCTCCCTAGAGTGTTCCAATCCTGTAAGTCCTCTCCTTTCCCCTTTTTAGTTCCGGTAGTATGGCTCCGTAAATCCTTTCCTTTTCCATTTTCCTTAGTTCCCTTTATCAGTCTAAAGGTTTCTGCCTATTTTTCCTGGCTCTTTTTGACCCGAATCTGGACAGCCCGGCACAAAGGTCTTTCCCCCTCTCTCCCCTCCCTTCTCTCCTTTTGCATACGCAAACCACTCCGGTTCTGTCACCATCTGAGGTGGTTTAGTTTCCGCAAAGAAACTTCTTTCTTTTTTACACATACCCCCATCATGGCTATGGCTTTACCTTTACTCTGCTTGTTTTTCTTTTGCGAAGGAGATTTCCTTTACGACAGACTTTTTTTTTCGCAGTGGCTTTGTGTTGGTGATGTTTGTTGGGATAGGGTTGGAGGCTTCCTAGACTCGTTTCGTTTTGCTGGACGTCTTCCTGGTGAAACTTAGTGTCCCTGCCCAAACCCCATGTTTCTCTGATTTTTTATCACGTCATGATTTGTCCTCGTATACTCGTATGGCTTTTTTCAGAATCCGGTCGTAAGCAGGTTTCCAGGTGATTGGTCATCTCTTTCTACCCCTGACTCTTTACCAATTTCGACGTTCCTTTCAGTTCTAAGTCTCAGTTCACGTTGTTTCCCACTCTGCCAAGTTAACCCCCCCCAATCCGGCCTAATACTTACTTCATTTGGAGGACATTGATTCCCCTTGAATGGCGGCTTAACGTCTCGTCTTTTTTCCCGTTTTAATCGTTTACACCTCCCCTCTATCCATCAATTATCGGGGTTGTTTTTTTTCCCAACCTCTTACTCCGTTTCTACACATGACCTTTCTGATGGCTTATTTGGAAGTCTCTGCTCTCTTCCCCCTCTTTACTCGGCCTCTGACCTGCTTTTTCTAAAGAAAAACTTGACGTTTCGTAGAAATCCAGCTCCTCTTCCTTTCTCTCGGCGGAACCCTCTACCCATTTCCATCCCTTCCCCACCCCTTGATACCAACGTTGATTCTCCTGCCTTGCGGCCTTGAGGCCAGCAATAAGCTTATGTTCTAGGGCTGAACGGATTCGGACTCTTTTTTCCTGCACGCCCCCCCCCTTCTAGGACTTCTTCTCGCCACCTTCCTGCTTAAAAAGGCTTATTCCGGCACGTACAAATAATCCCCCTGACAATCTATCTCTGTCGACCCCCTTTTCCACCCTTTCTGCGTATTGCTTTCCCCCCCCTTTGGTTCAGAAACTAACCCTACGCCTTCCTACCAGGACAATGCTTCTCGAATAAATTTTTCAAAAATTAATCTCTTACAGGTAACCGATGTGACACCCCCAGAGATGGCTCTTCGGACGATTGCGTCTACTGCTAAAGGGTCTTCATTTTTTTTTTTTTCCCCCTTTCCTTTTTGACTCCTTTCACCCCCTTCGACGCACTGCGCTTCTTCTTTCTCTTCCCCGACTCTGACAATGAGTTGCTCTCTTGAAACCATTCCTTCTTATAATCTTCTTTGACTTGATTCTCCCTTGGTTGCATCCCTTCTAACCGATTCCTTGGTCGGTGCTGCTCGTTTTATATTGAATGCCAGCCGTTGTGTCACCAATGTCCCTTCCCTTAGTTCTGACTTTTCCACCTTCCTCTGTTGAGGTTGCTCTTCTTTTTTCTTACATTTTGGCCTTATGTCAGAAATTGAAGCTACCTCGACTCCCGACTGTTTTTTTGACTCCCCTCTCCTCGCCGTCATATCCTTTCTCATACGTGCTCCCTCCGCTCCTACTTCCTCCCTCCTTACATCTTGCGACTACTTTCATGTCTTGAGGTTTAGAACCCCCTCTTCATCTATTCACACTCAGTCTCCCTTTGAATCCTTCGAAGATAGAAGAGTGCCCCCCTTTCCCCCTTTCTAACTTTTCCGTCCTTTTCCCTCCATCGTCGCATATTCGTGGCGTCTTCCTCTTTATTCCCTCCTTCTTATCAAATTCAAGCCTCCATTTGCTTCTTTCCAACCTTTTCCCTCCCATTGGTATTGAGCCCGTTTGCCACAGAGTGTCGTTCTTTGTTCTTTTCGACTTCCGTGATTTGGGGCGTTGGGCATTCTTACCACACTATTCTGTCTTTTTTTTGACGTGCCTAGACCGCTTCCCCCCCCCCAAAGCTTGACCATCGGCTTCTCGCTGTCTCATGCGACAGCCCTTTTCCGCCACCCAAGAAGCTTTACGGTTTTGATTTTCCGTCCATTTTCATCCTCCCCTCGTGGACTCTGCGAGTCATTAGTACCCTGACAAAGAGAGTAAAGCCTCTCGACTGGTTCTCTATTCCCCTTCTTTCTTTCGTCCCTGAATCTCCTTGACTAAAGAATCTCACGATATCAAATGTTCTCCAATTTTCAGATGAGGTCTGACAAAGAACTTTGTGTTCTTCATCTTCCGCGGCCCTTAGTTTTTCTTTTTGTCGCTCCCTCTCGCTATCTTATTCCGTCCTCTCTTTCTCATAGGTTGGAAGGTTAGAATGCTATTTTCCTTTTTTTTTAATGGCAGGAGCCTTGCTTTTTTTGCTTGACTTTTTCGTCCTAGAATTTCTCGGCCAGCGGCGGGTTTCTTTCTTTTGCTTTTTTTAAGTCTACTGAGTTTCCGTGCCCCTTTTTCCTGCCAACTTGATGAGGTACCTGTTATAGGCCTTAATGTAATTATACTCATTTACTCTCCTTTACCCCCCCTTTGTTTTTTTTGCGAGGATACCCCCCCTTCTTTCCAGTGCCTAAGCTACTTTATGGCCTCTGAAAACCGACTTTTATTCACCATTGCGTAACAGTGCAGGCGCCCAATTCGGCAGGCTACACCATCCCACTCCCCCTCAACCTGCCGTTGCCCCTCCCCCATCCTTCCGATTTTTTAAGGCACACCGTACATCCACTGATGGTTGACCCGCCCCTCCTCTGACCTCGTTTACACCACTTCCTCTCGTCTAACTTTTCCCCCCCCCCGGATCCTTTGCGCACGATGCCTTTACAGAATACCTCGATACGCGTAGGCGAGCCCCTGACCACTTTCCCCGCATTCCGCCTCCCTATTCCCTCCACCCACTTCTGTTCCTCCAACAGACTCTCCAAGATTATGTTCGATACTGGAGATTGGTCTTTTCTCCCCTCGACTTCCTGTTATACTCCCCCGCCCCCCCTTCCCGTTTTTCCAAGCAGCACCTTCTTCAGAGAGTGTGTGACGTTTTTAGTCTCCATTGCGCGAGCCCATTGGATATTCCCCTTGTATCCCTTTTTTCCCCCCTTCCTCATTCTTATTTTGTGTGACCCACCTAGTATTGAGAATCGAGCTATCGCAGAACTCCTTTTTTTCGCTTGTTCCTCCCAATTTCCTCCCTCTTGTTACTGCAATTCCCCTCCCCACATCCCTTTTTCGCCGTCCATTGACGAAAGAAGCCTTCTAGTTATGAGTGTGCTTCCCCCTCCCCACCCTTGTCTTCTCCATCCGAACTTTCTTCCTTAATTTCTTTTACCTCCTCTCCTTTCTTGTCCAAGAGCCTTAGCCCAAGCAGTGATGACTCCGAGGAATGCGCTTTTCTATAACCAACAGTGTTCCTTTTCACGCCTTTCCTTCCGACTTGCTCATTTCTTCAACTTCTCCTCTTACTCTTAGGATGCTGACTATTTTACTTCTTCACCAACCCGACCCATCCATGAAGGACGGCCTGATTTTCGGGTGATCTTCATGAGTCTTGTGTGGCTGCCGGATTGAACTTTCTTCCTCCATGGCTAGTTTTTTCTCCAAAGGAGGAGAAGCGGTTTGGCTTATTCATGCCTCTTCCTTTATCTTCAGGAGCAAGACAGGCTCTTCAGGATCCTCAACTTCTTTCTACCAATACATCGGTCACTTTTAAACCCCTTCGTGCCTTCATCACGAAGAGTACCCATGTTACATTGTTGAAACCTTTCATTTTTTGGTCCTCTCTCTCTTCGGATTCCAACAGACATGTCCTCTTTTCCTTTTTCCCCCCATTTTATCAATACAGGACTATTGTCCTCTCGTACTTGGTGTTCAGCATGACTCACCTTGGTTAGTTCCTTGTGCATCCTCTTCTCACTTCTCTCTCTCCTTGGTTACTCCGGTTCTCCATGACATACGGATCTACTGTTCGTCCCTTTCTCCTCTCGTGAGAAAGATGACTGCCTACGCTTGCTACCAGCGATGATTTTCCGCTCATTTTTTCCCCCATACATTCTCTCCTCAGTCCTTTATTTCCTGCGTAGGTTTCCTGGAGTACCCACCTGTTTTAACTCCCTCCCCCTGAACTAACTGGTCGACCCTGTGCCCGATGGTTACTGTTCTCCCTTTTTTTTCGATGATCGAGGAGGTTTGTCTTTGCCGTGTGCAGTCCCGCCCCCTTTTTTTTTAAGCTTCATGGCGATTCTTTCCTTCCCCCTAGTCTTTTCTCTTTAAGGAAGGTACTATTAATGAAGGTAAATCCCGAAGCCCCCTTCCTCTTCTTCTTTCATTCCAAGGCCTGCCTTCTCTCCCCCTCTTTGTTCCTTCCTTTTTCCTTTGCTGAATGTCTTTTTGTTTCTGACCCCAGTCTGATCTCCCTCTTCGAAGATCGTTCGTAATTTTGCCGTATATCTTGTCACCTGTTTCTTTCATTCTCTGTACTCCTGCCTCATCCCTTCTTTTCAATCTCCCCCCGCCTGCGTCTGCAAGACTCCCTGCTCCTTCATCGCCAACGTCTCAAGCATTTGGGTCTTGCCTTCCCATTATGGATCCTATCTGATTTTTTTGGCAACGATCTCCTGCCCTTCCCCATTCTAAACGTTTTCGACTCCCATCAACGAAGACGTGGCAGACGGACCTCCTCTTCCTTCCTTACAGGATTGTGGTTGGAAGGGTGTCTTGTTCCGTTCGCCCCCCGCCATTCTCCGTCCTCACCTTTCTTCCCTTCTGCACAGTGGTGCTATCTTTTTTATTCCTCTTTCCAACCTCCCTTTCCACTTAGAACTTTTAACCCAACTCCCTGAGTCTCTCTCTTTTTAGCCCATTGAAAGGAAAAATGATTTGAGCATTTTGAGAGTGTGTGGGCCTCTCTTTTTTCGTGCGACTCAGAAAAGACCCACCTCCAGGCGTTTTCTCCGCCATCACCACTAATTGAGTAGCAACCCCCCAGGCCCCCAAAACCCCCGAAACTTGCGACACCCCCCCCTGTTTTTTCAATTTGCCGTAGCCTCTCCTACTCCCAACCATCTTTTATTTCCCGACCATCCGTCCATTTATTTTATTTTGTGCAACCGTCCTCATCTTTCTTGCGCTTTAAAAAGCAGCTTTTTGAAATCCATTCATTTTTGGTTTTTTCTCCCCTTTAGATAAATCCCTTTTTCTCCGATGTGCCCTAAGTTTCAAATTCTTCCCCATCTCCAATCTGACGCCAATGAAGAAGTGACCATGCTGGCCTTTTTCCCCCTTTTCATTCCCTTCTTCCACGTACTCAGACCTCCCCTTCTCTCCCTGCCCGCGTCCCTTCCTTTTTTCTCATGTATTGGTTCTCCCCTCTCGGGGTAGTTTCCGAGTGACATTCCGAGAATGTGTTCTTCATTCTAACCAACCCTGTCATATCTTGAAATGGCAGGTCCCTTTCCCTTAGTTATTCTTTCTGCTAACGATGCCCCACGGCCCGTTTGCATCCCCTAACGATTCCTCCTTTTATTCAAACCTGAATAAAGTTTCTTTTTTCGGTTCTTTTTCTTTCTAGCTTTTCCATCCATGCTGCCAGAGCGAACCTTCCCGGGCTGCCTCTTCATCCCCTCCTTCTCCCTCTCTGTTCAGTACTCTCGAAGAGAGGGCTTCCCCCCCCCCTAACCCCATGATGGACAGGATCGAGCGTTTCCTCCTACCTTTTATGACACCTTTTTCAATCTCCGTCTTCTTAATTGACCTCCTTTCGCGCGGCCTCTCTGCGGACTCCCCATTCCTTCCATCGCTGCATTCCCTCTTATAGAACTACCGATCAGTGGCCAAGCCGAAAACGGAATAGCTCCTTTTTCTCGGCCTGTGTCCTATGGCTTTCTCTCCTTCTGCGTATTCCTTCTTCCCAAACATCACTTTTCCACACCTCCCAGTCTTGTGATATTTTCTCTTTTCTTCTCATTGGCCTGAGTATAGTGGGAAGCACAATAGCATCTTCGACGAACCCACGCCTGTTCTTCGGAGACCTCTCAGTTAAAAAATTCCTCTCTTTCCTCCCTCTCAAACGGAGGTGAGGATCATTGTATGACGGTTAGACGTTTCCAGTCTCAGTGAATGATGGAGGTCCACGTTTTCTTTTTCTTTTCGCGTGCACATACAAATCGGGATTCCCCCCCCTCCGTCGAAGTTCGGAGTGCCGCGGCTTTATGCCACTCCTTAGTTTCGTATATTCATTACTTTTCCTCCGGGTTTCGAGTCTCGGCTATCTCTTTTCGTGGTTTATGTTTTCTCAAGGGAGACTTACTCTGATCTATCAACTTGTGCTCCTACCCCCTTCCTTTTCATCGCGCGGTATGGGTCAAGCTCTTCTCCTCATCGGCTTTCCCCTCGGGTATTGGGTCAAATCTCCGATAAGATTGCCACTCCCGGAAGCCAT
>Ga0179593_1329170_pt1 | contig 17968 bp, 17 predicted proteins | sample CZODoug2_1_08_16_FD_185931 | JGI IMG/M metagenome (GOLD analysis project Ga0179593, IMG submission 185931) | Vadose zone soil fungal communities from Angelo Coast Range Reserve, California, USA - CZODoug2_1_08_16fungal (PacBio error correction) | ecosystem: Environmental > Terrestrial > Soil >... | reverse complement strand
TTCTTTGTGTTGGTGGCCACCGTCTTTTGATAACTTGCATGACTCGAACATTTTTTTTTCCCTAAGGTTGTCCCCCCGCTGTCCTCTTTACCCTCTCCCCGCGTGAGGGCGCGTTTTTTTTTCCCTAGAGCGCAAACATTTATCTCAGTTTTTTGGTTTTTTCTGACCTTAAGGCCCCGCACGTTATTAACTGCCCCACTTTGCTTGCCGGCTTCAAGTGTGCCGTCCGTTAAGCAGGAATGTAGTATTGCTTTTTTTTTTTTTGAAGGCGCCGGCGCGCATTTTCTGCCCTGCCGCCAGCTCTTGGGTTGCTGACGCGACCCAGTTTCGCTTTTTGACGCAAATGATGAGTCTGTTGAGCGCGTTTCGCGGCTGGTGGGAATCTTCGCGGGGCTCCCCTTATGTCTCGCCTCCCTTTTTTATTCCCGCTCCTCTGCCTGCCTGGGACAACCAGTCGACCGCCTAAGTTCTATGTTCCTTTTTTTACCCCAACCCGGCAGAAAACATGCCTTTGTGGATAGACATGGTCTTTGTACTTTCCTATTCTCCTTTCGAGCCGGTTCCCTGTAAAGTTTGAGGTGTCCCTTACAACTCCACGGGTGCATGAAATCCCGGCTCAAAAAAGCAGCGCTTCCCCATAGGCTGTTGCATCCGCGACCCAACTCCCCTATTTCGTTTACTCCATACCTCCTGCTTTCCCACCGCATGACGGACACGTTTACGAGCCTCCCTACCGGCCCTTATGGAATTTTCCTCCCCATTTTTTCGAACATGTTTTCAATCCATTTTACACGGTCTTTTTGCCTTCCCGCCCCATGTTTTTGTCCTGGTAGTCTTCTAAACCTTTTTTCTTCGGAAACCGGAGGAAGACACTGCTTTCCACATTAACGTTTCATTTCTTTCTCCTTCATTCACACCTTTTAAGAATTCTGGCCCTCCCCAACGCCCCAACTCTTTTTTCGACCACACCCTTTCTTGGTGACTCCGACCGTCCCCCCCCTCTCTAAACCCTTACATTCGCTGCCAGAATTACGCTTTCGATGTCTTGTTACTTCCCTTTCGACTTAGTTTTGTTTCTGCCTTGTCTGGTGCCACAGTCTCGTGAAAATCTTTTTTCCAATAGAGGGAAAATTAGCGGGCTTGTGGACCCCCCCTCCCCTATTTCCGACCCCCTTCCAGTTGGGTAGTTCGTCCTTTGGAAGGACAAGAGTCTTTGTTTCTTCCTTTTTGATCGCCCCGATCGCGTCCTGTTCGTTTCGCTTTTTTGACGCAGGAGTGGTGGGAGTATAGGCCTTCCTCTCCGCTCACCGCGCTGACCTTCGGCAAAGGGAGAGCCCTCCGCTTTCGTTTCTGCCTTTCCCAGCGAAGAGAAAGAAAGTCTTTTCTCTACATTTCTGCAGAACGGCACTTCGAATCTCCTTCCCATGTCCCCTCCTTTAAGCTCTTTTTCAGCCGTATCGACTTGCAATATATCTCCCATCTCTCCTCGTTGGCTCGGTTTTTGGTTTGATGAGTCTGGCGTCCGATTTTTTTTCCTTTCGCAGTAGGTTCGGGCCGGCCTTATCTCCCCCTTTTCATGCCAATCGACTGTTTCCGTCTCCTGGGTCTTGCTGCCTTCCTTGGGTTTTTTTGTCTTTCCTCGAAGATTACGCTCCCTTCCCTTCTCTTTTAGGCGGTTCGGAGTCCTCTCGTCCGTCTGCTACACCATTTCCTTAGCTCTGTCTCCTAGCAGGAGGCGATCCTCCCCTCATTTTCCTGGTGATCTGAGTGAACACCATCCCTATTGCCCTCTTAACCTATGAGAGTTCCCCTCGTCAACCCATTTTCCCCATTATAGTTTTGGTTGTCCCCCGCACCGTTCATTTTTACCTCGTTTTTCCGTGTTGCGAGACGGGGTCATTGAACATACATCCCCTTTTGAAATTGCCTCATATCAATTTCCCGGGCGCTCGTTTTTTAGAAGAAGTTTCCGGTTTGCGTTCATGGATGTGTTTTCTCTCTTTCACCCGACGTCCCTCGCCGCGGGTTTTTTTTTCTTGTGTCGTACCATCTGTTTTCAATTCAGCTGATGAAATGGCCGAGACGGTTTTTCTGTTTACGAGCCGCGAAGCGGCCTGCGTGCCCCTTCCTTTTTTTTCCACCGCCACCATTGTTGCGATCACCCTCGTCTTCTGCACCCCCTTTCCGTTCGACCTCGTTTTTTCATTTGTCGGGTTGTGATCCCAGCAGGTTTCTTTAATGCTAGAGTAGGATGGAGTCCTTTCTTTTCTTTTCTTTTTTTTGGGTGATCTGAAACGTGTTTTTTTTTTTTTCGAGGCAACCCGCCAATTATTCCTTAATGTTTTTCCATTTTTTCGCTCCCTTCTTCCTTTTTTGCTTTTTAACTACCCGAGTGCATTCTTCCCTTTCTTAAAGATGAAGCAGATCCTGCTTACCCCCTTCGTTCAAACAGTCTTCCTGCTTTTTTCCGATTTTGGTTCCCTGCTGCTTGGTTTTCGATCGCATTACCTGCCGACTGCCTCGGAGATGATAGGAATCTTATTTGAGCCACTCCTTCTATGTCATTACCGCGAAGATTCCCTTCAGTTCCCTCCGGCATGGTCAAGCTTAATTTCTTTCTCTCAGCGAGCCCACACCTTTTGCGTGCCCCTTCCTTTGTCTTTTCAACACTTCCTCAGGGAAGGAGACTCGTCAAAGCCGCAATCTCTTCCTGAGGGACACGCTTCCCCCCTTAAAGCTTTTTACATGGTCAGGTACCGCGCCCGGCTCTTGCCGGGTCCTTTCTCCGGAAACCCCTGAGCGGGCCGTCTTTCCTGCTTTCTTGTTCTCTCCCAAGGCCAAAAGAGAAAGCCACCTGTTTTTTTTCTGCTAAGCGGTCTGAGCGTCTTTTTTCTTCCCCCTTTGTCATGTTCGAGTCATGCCGGCCAGCGTTCCCCCAGACCCCGGGCAGTTTTCTCCCCTTCCTGGAAAATCTTTACCTCGATTCTTTGATAAACCCATCAGTCCCCTGCGTTTTGACTCCTCGCATCACCTTTCTGCGTCCGCCAGCCCGGTTGTGTTCATTTTTTTTGACAGCGGTCCCTTTCTTTCGTGACCTTCGACTTTTCTTCAGTTTTCCCCGCAGAACATCGCGTCGTGTTGTCCTGTCCTATTTCAGGCTCGTGAACCATTTTCCCCTCTTCACTTCATTTTTCCCTCCGTTGGTTTCTCCCCCCGCTTGGAAAAGGTAATTTTTTTTTTTTTCGCAGAAGCCATCGCTGTCCCTCTTCTTTTTTTCGCTGATCGTGTGAGAATGGGGTCTTTTCCTTCTGTGTTGGAGTCCCCCCACGCCTTCAATTCCTCACCTCTTTTGGATGACGATGGTCTCTCTCTGCCAGACATGCTCGAATCATGGCAGCCCTCTGGCACCCCTTTTTCCCGCCTCCCTTCGACTTCCTTTTTTTCATTCTTACGGCAACAAGGTTTTAGTCACTTTTTTTTTTCTTTTCCTCAGAGTTGAATTTACCAACCCGATTCTTTGCCGAGCTGCCAGCTGCTCCCGTTCCTTTTCCGTGATTGTCCCGCGTGTGATTTTTCTTTCCCCCTAAACAATAAACACTTCCCCTTTTCCCTCCTTGGTCGGACAGCCTTATGCCTTTTCACGTTCGCTTCATGCCAGATATGATTTCCAGTTCACCTCGTAATCTTGTTCGCTTTCCTCCGTTTTGCATGAAAAAAGGTCCCTGTTTTTCTGTGACCATCAGGAGGCGATTTACCTTCCTCTAGGACTTCGGACCCCGTCCCTTTTTCTCCTCTGCTGAGCAAGTTCCGCTAACGTGCTTCTGTGCTTGGAGCTACATAAAAGAGCTCCCCTTATTCTTGGTCATGCGCGGATCATTGACTGAACCCGCAATTCCGGGCGAGGTAAACCCACTCTCCTCTTTCAATTTTTCTGCTTTTAGCCAGTGACCCTTGTGTAGAGCTTTGTGGGTTTTCCAGTGTCTTCTTTTTTTTCCTTGCTTGTTTAACACGCCGTCCCGCGCTGGCTTTCTTCCCCTGTTTATAGATTCTGATGACGCAAATGTAGAATTTCCCATGAGTTAGCGGATTGTTATTGAATATCTAGACCGACGTCGAATGCTGCCCTAAGATGAAGTTGTTTCGTGTTTCTTGTTTTTTTTTGGTTTTTTTTTTTTTTTTTTTTTTTTTTTTTTTTTTCTTTTTCTTTTTTGTTGTTTGTTTTGGTGGGGGGTCTTTTTTTTTTTTTTTTTCTTTTTGTTTTGTTTTTTTTGTGTTTTTTTTTGTTTTCTTTTTTTTTTTTTTTTTTTTGGTTTTGTTTTTGTAGGGGTGTTTGTGGTGCTCCATCGGCCTGGAGGACAACCTCCCCTCCTCGCCTTCCCTTCCCAGAGCAAAGGCCCCGCGTTTGCCTGAAACTCTAGCACAGAAGTTTCCCGTACGGTTGGCTCGCCCCTGTTCGTTGATGCTCTGCTCGCGCCTGTCTCCATGACTCCTTCGGTGATCTTCCATGGCGAACGGGCAATGGTGGCATGACTTTGTCGCCCCCCCGCAGCGCGCAACCAATCCTTTAGGGTTTTTGGGGGAGTTGGCGGGACGACGCAACCTCTCTCCCTTTTCAGCCGCCCACCGACAATTCGTGTCCACCTCCTTACAAGGAAGAAGCGACATACTTTTTTTTTCGAAGACCGCCATCCCGCGGGTTTCCGAATGTTTCCAGTTCGCAATCTATTTCGGGGGCCCCCTGGTTTTGGATTTTTTCCGAGATGCGTTGTCCTTCGCTGCGCGGGGAAGAGGAGAAACTTTTCCCAATTTTTTTTTTCTTCCACGCTGACACCTGCTACGAATTTGGGCCGTCCCTCCTGCGCCCACGCGTGGTGGCCGCCGCTCGCCAAACCCTTAACTGTCCAAACTAATTTTTTGCAGTTACCCGCTTCCCTCTTCTTGCAGGAGGAAGTTCATTCCTTTCATTTTTGATGGCATGTGTCGGGGCTGCCACAGTAGCCCCCTTTTTTTTCCTTCGGGAAAAATTATCGCGGTGTGACCCCCCTTTTCTGGCCGACCCATAGCCCATGTTCCCTGAAAAGGGCTTTTTGCCTAGTATTTTTTTTTTTTGCTGCCTTTCTTCTTATTCCCCTTTCGACGACTTCGTGCTGGCGCCGGCGCTCTTTTGTGAGGTTTTCAATCCTTCCGCCTCTATTTCCTTTTCCCTGACGAAAAGGCACCCTGGTCCGTCTCTAAGATCTTCCTCCGTGCCCCCCCCTGCCGTCAAGCCGGCGCGGTCTACACCTTTTATCATTTTCCCTCTGACCTTTCTCATCCCGTACACTTTCCTATCAGGCAGAAGATGACGAGTCCCCTACATCCCTCTCCGTTGCTTTTTTTTTTTCCTTTTGAGATTCTTGCGTCATCCTCTTCCTCACCCCGCTCTTTTCTGCTCTTCTTTCTGTGGTCCAGGCCTCTCTCGACCCGGTTCTTTTCTCAATAGGAGCCTCCGCCTTGTGCTATCCTTCTTTTAATTTTCTTACGCTCGAACCTGCTTACTTTTTCTTGCCAGGTAGGAGCTGTTTTTCTCCGATTTTCTTTCCTTGCTGCTAAGATAAGCATGATGTCCCAGATTTTTCACGAAGTCGGCGATCGCTTTTTGTCTCAGGAGTTTTTTCAAATTTCCGTACTGATTGCCCCTATTACTTTCAGGTTACTAGGACACTTTTTTTGATTGTAGCACACTCAGGTGGAGTTTTTCCGCCCTCACAGATACTTTCCTGCGGGTCTTGGGCGCCGAACTTCACTCCCCCGACCCTTTCCTCCTCACAGCTGAAATTGCCTTTCATCCTTCTTTTTCCCTGCCAGCGGCTGTTATAACTTCAGCGAATGTAAGTCCGCCCTTATCTTTGTCTCGAGCGCTTACCCTCTTTTCCTCGCCAGTTCTTTTTTTTCTTGTAGTCCTGTGAATTTCTCCGCTTTCAGTGTGATGCACCCGCGTCCCACGGGCAATCCTGGAACCCGCGGCCTGCCGGTGCCCGAACGGCCGCCAGCCCCCATTTTTTGCGGTAAGCCCGTCCCTTCTTTGCACCTGGATTACCGGAGGGAACGAACCTGGTTTTTCTTTTCCCCCTCCCTTCGTTACAGGTAATTGCTTCTTCGTATTCTGTTCAGGGATTTTTTTTTTGTTTCGCTGAGGCTGTGGCGGCTGAAACGCTGATCTTTTTTTGTCTCTATGCACCCCCCGTTGGTTGGGAGATGTTCATCGGGAACTGGAATTGAACCGTTCTCCTTCCCCCTTCATGGAGTGCGCGAAAGCTGTAGCCCCTACGACCACAATTGCTTACTCCACCCGTATGCTTTTTCGGCCTATAGGGTGAATGGGGTCCTTCCCTTTTTGGGTTTCGCTGGAGTTTGGATCAGGTCTTAACTCGGGGATGATGGCGATCCTTATCGTCGAGCTACCTCCATCTCCCCCTCCTTTTCCTTCGTAAAGAAATAGAATTTGCGTCTTCCCACTCCTTTCCTTTTTGGGTCTGCCCCCCCCTGCGGCTTGTACTTTGTATTTCTTCTGCGAACGCAAAAGAAGCCCCCCACACCCCTTGAATTAGATGGAAAGCTCCTTTTCCCTTGGCCTGCTTAATTCAATTTTTTTTTCCCCCCGCGCCTGGCGATGGAGGGGGAAGGGAATTGTTTTGATTCTTACCCCCCCTCCAGAGAGGCAGATCAGTGTTTTTTTTCCAAGAACCCCGCGCCCTCACGCGGTTTTCTTGGTCCTAGGCTTCTTCTAGAGCTCCTGTAGGTATTCCTTCTTTCTTTTGGTTTCTTTTTTATCGGCCATTGTTGATGTCACACTCCCAACCGGGCATTTTCATTCACGGTTTGCAATCTTACCGCTTTCGGGCCTAACCCCCCTCAGCCCCTTCCAAAGATAGAAGACTTTCCTTCCTTTGTCCTTTTCTTCTTTTTCCCACACTTTTTTTTTCCTGGGTTGTCGCTGGAAGCTTTCCCTTCGGTCCCTGCCGGGATCAGGCTTCCCTCCGTCCGCAACCTTGTGTTGTATAACCTTTACGATTTCTTTTTTTTGCTTAGTAGTGAAATAACCATCACTCCTGAAGTTTATAAGCGCTTCACTCCTCCTTAGTCCCACATGAATAGCGCTTTTTCTTTTTCCTCTGAGATCCCCCTTTCTCCCGGGATGTGGTTTGCTTTTTTTTTTCTCCCGTTGTGAGAAACTTTTTTCTTTTCCTCCCCCCTCCTCCGTTTGTGTGTAGAGTTCCCCTTCCCCCCCACCCGGGTTCCTCTTCCACAAATCCGCTTTGGTATCAGCGATGGCTCAACTCCAGACAACCTTTTCGATCTGTCCTTCCGCTGCCAATGACCTGGCCTTATCCTCCTTCAGGTCTTTTTCGTTCCCGAGCCTGCCGGCAGATTTGTGCCTTTTCCTCAACACGTTTTCCTGTTCACTCCCCTCCCTTGATCTCACGGCGAAGGGTAAGACCTTTTTTCTTTTTTTTTTGGATTTTTTTTTAAAACATACACGTCCACCCTCCCATTTGGCCGTCTCTCCCGCTTGGTTTTCTCCTGCAGCTAGGAAAGGATGTTTGCCCTCCTTCCCCTCTGTAATCTGGATCGATGGGACAGCCTTTTTTTCCCTTCCCCGGTTTTTTTGTGCTTTCCCCCCCGAACTTGTCCTGATCCCGGGTTACTCTTTCCTGCCGGTTTCGTCCCATTTTTTTTCGGTAAGACCTCGTCCTCGTGGTTTGCTGGGACTACCAAGACCACCTTTTGAGCGCCCCTTTTTATTTTTTCCTGACGGAAGGGAACATTAACTTTTTTTTTCCCTCCTTGGAAACTGCCCCATTGATGATCGCTTTTTTCTCGAGGTGCCTTCAGGAAATGGAGTTCTTTTTCCCTCCTTTCTTGCCGCTTTTTGCTTTTTTTTGCACCACGCCGCGCGGGGGTGTGATAACCCCTCATGGAATGATTTCCCTCTGCAAAGATATGTTTGGCTTTTAGCGGTTGCTTCTTCCTTTTCCCGTGCTTTTTTTTCGGGTGGGGCGGTCTACTTCCCCCTTTCCATAATTTCCGGCCCGAAGATTTTTTTCCCCTCTTCATTCCGCCGTCGGCACGCGGTTTTCCCAACGCCATGACCTTTTTCCCCGGCAGACAGGGCGATGACCAGAAACACCGCCCTTCTCATGGAAAATGATCATGGGCAGCGGGTCGGCTAGTCTTTGTTTCCGTTTGCGTTGCTTTTCTGACTTATTTTCGCCGTGCCTTGAAGCGGAGGTGAAGCATCTGCGACCTTTTCATTGGCCATTTGATCTTAAACCTCTCCCCCCCCTCATTTGGTTGACCCCTCGACACACATCCAGGAAGCGTTTCAGTACTCCACCCCATCAGACCGCGACCCACCACGCGGATCCCGAGACAGCATTAACGTCCTTTATCTCTTTCCACTTCCATCCGGAGTGGTAGAAACGACATGTTTTTCCCCCCCTTTTCCCCCCCCTAGGTTTGTTTCGGGCTGCCGTCAAATGGATGCGGATCCCTATGGGGTTTTATTCGATTTGTTTTCCTTCCTTCTGGCCCCCTTTTCAACGTGCTTGTCGCGGGAATTTCATACCCTTCCCTGATACGAATTATGAGCAGCAAATCCCCGCCCTGCGCGACACGGTCGTGGTTGCCCCCCCCCCCCGATGACTTCTACTTCCACCGTACATTCAGCTGCAAGTTATAAACCGAATTCCCCCTTTTTTTCTGCTTGCCTGCCCCCTGAATTGATACCCATATGCGTAGTTTCCTGGGGGCTTAACTTTTTCCCGGAGGAAAATCCGGAGGAACAAATTTGTGCTGGGGTGGAACCCGCCATTATAATGTTATCAATCTTCTTGAACGTCCTTTTTGATGTGTTAAATCGGAAGGGAGGGTTTGTTCCCCTCAGCTTTTTGCCCCGCGATCGCCGCATGTAGTGTGCTGGCGCCCGATCCCAGGCGGAGTGGGGTCTTGCACTTTTTCTTCAGCGGACCATCGTTCCAAGAGATAAATTCGCGTCTCTTGTCTCCGCAATCACCAACAGTTTTTTTCATTTTTTCCCCTCTTCGCCCAGAACAAATATTGGCGATTCTGCCAAAGTGCCCTCTCGGACCCAGAAAAGACGAGGCTTTAAGCATATTACTTTCAACAGATCTCCCTTTTTTCTTCGAAGACCTAGTTTTGTTGGGGGGGTTTTTGGTTGGGGGGTACGGTGTTTTTTCTTGGGTTGTAGAGAGATGTATTCTCGTCCTCCTTTCCCGTAGTTTCTGTTTTGATATAAGTCTTTCCTTCAAAATGTGTAGAGAAGAATGGTTGTCAGTTTTTTTCGGAATGGATTAGGAAGCTTCGTCCGCTTCTATTTCTCTTAGCGGTCGCGTCCTCGAAGTCGGCTTTTCGTGCATTCTTCCCGCGCGCGACGGTTCAGCACGACGTGTCCTTTCAGCAGGCGGAGTGAGTGTTTCCCTGACGATTCCCAAAGGCACGCGAGTGAGTTCATAGACACCCCCTTGATTTTTCTCATCATCGTTCCCCGAAACAACCACCTTCTTTCCCAATCCGGAGGTGTTATCCTTGTTTCCCCTGTGGACGCCGCCCCCTCACGCTGAGGTTCCCCCCCCCCCCTTAGGGGCACGTCCCTCCAGCCCCCCTCACATTTTTTTTTTAGAACTTGCAGCTCTTTGCCGTTCTCTTTTCTCATCTTTCCTTTTTCCCCCGAAGGGTTAGAGATGGGCCTTTTTTTGGCCTTTCCCCTCTCGTATGCAGCAATTTACAGTCGTGCTTTTTCAAGGGCCTTTACTGGGCTACGCTGTCACCTAGCCTCTTCTTCTTTCCCGCCTAGTGGAGGAGCCACCCTCCCTCCTTGTTTGCTGCCTCCCCCCCACACCACCCCCTAGCTTGCGCCTTTGCTCGCGATGGCGTGTCGTCGAATCCCTCCGCGTTCTTCTTTTTCTTTTTCTGTTCATTTTTGTTCTTTTTTTGGTTGGGCGGAAAGTCTTGCTTTTTTTGTCTTTTTTCGCTGACAACCGAAGGAGGTTTTTAGCTTGAGGGGCTGCTAAGTATGGCTTTGACCGGGGCCCCTTTACCTCCCGCTTCATGGACTAGCCGGGGGGCTTGCGAAAGCCATGCTCGCCTGCCATACGCCCCCCCCCTCTAGAACCGTCTGGCCCTGCATTCTTTCGGTTTCTTTTTGTCCCTCGACCTTCTGTTTGCTGTCGGCGATGGATTTGGACTCAGTTTTTTTTTTGCTGATCGAATGATGTTGTATAATGGATCATTAGTCGGCATCTCCTCCCCCTTCGAACGAGGTCCCTTTTTCGCTGGATTTTTAAAGCCCTCTTCCCCCATCCGAGAACCATTTTTGCTCCGCAACCCCTATTCTTTTTTTCACCTCGGCCCGGCGCCGCGCAACGACCCCCCCCCCCCCCGCAATTTCCCCCAGTCCTGCGTAAGTTCACTTCCCTCGGAGTCATCACCTGGTTCGGTCTTTCTTTTGAGAGGGCCGGGGGCTTCAGGGTCCTTTTCCCTCGGATGCTCTCATGTGTGTTCTTTTTCCCCCATCAAACGCGACACAGGCGTTCCCTTCTCCCGACTGCTAGGCAGCGACGGTTTCCTCCGTTCTTTTTTCGATTCATGCCGGGATCTAACTCAAAACTTCCCCCCCACACCCTTTTTTTTTTTTATTCCAAAGGATGGCACCCGACTTCTGATTGCGGGCATTAAACCCACATTCCCTTAATAGATCACGAGCTTCGTAGACCTTCCCTTGGACCCCCACTTTGTTAGTGTTACTTTTTTTGATACGCTTTCCATGCGTCGTACCTTTGGCTTTTTTCTGCTTGAATCTTCCTTAGCACCGTTCTTTTCCCCTATCTGCTTCAGGTCTTCGTGACCTACCCCCTTCCGTACGCCCCGAAGGTCGGATAAGGTCGTCTCTCCCTCCTCGTCTTCTGAATTCGCGCCTTTGTCTTTTTCCCCCCCCCTGTTGAGCCATAATCTACCCCCCCGCTTGGATGGGTTCTTCTTCCCCGTGTGAGAAAGGAATACTCCCTCCTGTTGTTGTTGAGTACCCCAAATTTCAGATCAGCACATTTTGGATTTTTCCCTCTCCGGCTTTTCGTCCCTTTCGATCAGGTGAAGACCCCCTGCGTCCCCTTTTCCTCGCCTTCCTGACATTGTGAAGTTGACACCAATGGTATTTCACGGATGAAGTTTTTTTCATTTATTTCCCAACTCTACGGTCCCTTTCCTCCCCCTTCTCACAGGCATTCCTCACTTTTTTCCGTAGCGTGAGGAGACGCTTTGAGTCGACTCCCCACCCCCCGTCAGTGCCCCCCCACAGTGGCGCTTTTCTTCAAGAGGAGGTCTGCCCTCTCGTGGCTTCAGCAGGACCCCTTCGGATGGGTTTATGCTTCCTCTCCCTTACTCTTTGTCCTCTTTCCCCTTTTTTTCCTTGCCCGGTGGAGGTGTGACACCCCGAAGATTTTTTTCTTTTGCTCCAGGCATGACCGAAGCCCCTTCTTTACGTTCGCTCCCCTTTAGTCTCCTTTTTTCCCCCCCCCGCGTGCGGCGTTTTTCAGTCACATAACGCGACCCTCCCAGTCTTTTTTGATTGTTTCTGACATTCCCTGTTTAATGCCTTCCATTATAAGGGGCTCATTTACCTTTTTTTGATGAGCCCTTTCCCTCCCAGAGTTCCCTCAGGCATGCTTGATCTCTGAGCGTTTTTTGTCGGCCGGGTCCTTTCTTGTCCCCGAAAAGAGGCAAGCTGCGTGGTTGCTGACGCCGCCTTTTTTTTTTAACTGACGCAAATGTAGCTTTTCTTGATCTCCGTTCGGTAGTTGGCCTTGCATCATCTTTTCTCCTTTCCATTCCATAATGAGTTGCTAGTCAGAGCAGCGCCGATGCCCTTTCCTTTTCCACATTCAGCCCTTCCAAGCCTTTCAGGGAGGAGGTTCGCCCCCTCGGCAGTTTTTTTTGCCCTCTCCCCGCAGGTCCTCTTTTTTCGGTCGACGTTGGTCCTTTCAGGCGATGGCTGTCATGCTTCTCTTTTCCTTCCTTTTAAGCGGAGGTGAATGAAAGGCTGAACATTTCGAGGAGATACAGCCAGCGCGCACCCGGGCGGGTTCCATCTCTCAGATGCACATTTTTTCCCTTCAGCAAAAGAGACCCTAGCTTCCTCCCATGACGAAGAATACGAGAAATTATCTTCTGTCCGAACGACACCTCCTTCCCCGAACGACTCAATCCCGTTAGTCCTCTGTTTTTCTTTTCCTTCTAACCCCCATGGGGGCTGTCATTGGCTCCCTTGGGGGATACGCACCGCAGGGTATTTTTTTTCCCTTTGTAAAGCCACTTTTTTAACGTTGTTTTTTCGGGGACCAGGTCATAAGCCCCCCCCCTGCTCCTCAATTCTGGACGACTACAAAAAACCCTTCGGCCCGCCACCTCTTTCATCTGCTCTGATCACCATATTTCCCTATGACGAAAAAAATGACATTCTGGGTGCCTTCTTCCCGTACGCCCGCACCGATGATTGCCGGCCCAATGACTTATGAATTTTCAGGTTTACCCGGTTAGGGCTTACAATTCAGAATTCCCCAAGCTCATGTGCAATAATTCTTTTTCCCCATTAGAGGGTCTTGAGGCTTTTTCCCACCAGCCACTTTTTTCATCAGCATACCGGGTTCTTCCTTGAATCGTGCTTTGGGGAAAGTGATTCGAAGCTGATCGCCCCTCTCTCGTTTTTGCTTGCAAGGTCCCTTCCTCCGAGAGAAGGCGGCTTTTGGGTTTTCTTCCGACTTCGAGGACTCGACCCTCAAATTTCGCAAAGAAGTGTTGCTGTTCCGCCCTCCCCCTTCTCTCCCCCGTCCGGGTTGCAGTTTTTTCTACACGAGGGAGAGGGCAGGCGGTTCCCCTCCTTCGCCGGCCCGCACCCGCCGCGGAAGGCCCTTTGAGCTTCGATTCCCTCAAGTAACTTTGTTTTTTTTTTTTTTTGCTTTCCTTGATCTGTTTCTCATATTGATCTTACGCTCTTGCTTGACTATTTTATGTTCGGGACCTGATATCGAAGTGCGGTGCACTTTGAATCGGTGTAGCCGCCGCGAGCCTTTTTCTTTCCCTTGGAATGGCTCTTCCCTTCTTTAATCCCTCCCTTTTTTTTTTTCCTCTTTTAGGAGAGGTAGTAGATCTCCCCCCTTTCCGTTTGCTGAACTCCACCAATCTGCCTCTCAGGGCCAGCCCGCATTTTCTCCTTCGGATATCAGCAAGGCTTAGGTGTCCCCCTTTACGTATTTCCCACAGCACTCCCTTTTGTCCTAGACAAGTTATGCTGTCGCCCTCTTTGTCACCCCGCACACTTCCCTTTTTCCCTCCGGATTCCCCGCCGTTGTTTTTTTTTTTTCCTGCCACCTCATCACAACGAAATGTGAATTCCGGTCCCTTTTTTTCCTCTCTTTCGTAGGTAACTTGCAGGAAAAGTTTTCATCTTTTTTTTTGTGATCGAGCGGCCAACTTTACCGTTTTTTTTTTTTTTTTTGGCTGTAGTCGTAACAGAATTAGTTCAGGTAATTTTTTTCCTTCAGGGTTGAACTTTTTACGATGGGAACGCCCTCTTTCGCAATCGTTTCGGAAGCCACCAAGTCTTCTGCCCTCCCCCAATTTACAAAGATTCCTTTTTCCACTAGTTAGAAATACGAGTTGTCTTGTAGTCCCTCTTCCTTCGTTAATTCTCGTATTCTGTCTCAGTGTTTGCTTCCCTTTAGGTGTTTTTGACTCTTGGTTGATTTTTGTCGTAGGCTGCCCCACACCGACCCCTTTTTTTTTTTTTTTTGGCGCAATGTTGTATATCAGCGACTGAATTCTTCTCTTCATTCCCAAATCCGCTGTAATCCTTAGACCAGCTGCAAGCACTTCCCTGTCCCCCGCGTCTCACCGTTCATGTTTTCTTCCCGATTGGCTGGTGAACCCCTCTAATTTTTTTGTGCGCTGGTGTTGAGAATCCAGGCGCCTCGCGATGCTTTGCCTTGCTTCGATCCTTGCATTATGAATATTAACTCTCTGAAACCACCCTCCTGACCGGTGCCCTTTCCCTTCTTTACAAGAAATATAATTTTGCAGTCCTTCCTTAGAAAACGTTCAGTCTGCCGCAACCCTCAGTTCCCTCGTGTTCCCGTCCCCCCACTTGCGGTGCACTGTTTTTTCCCCCCCGTATCCCCACCCCTCCTTTCTCTTTTGGCAACGATTCCGGCACCAGGGATGGCTTGTCTTTTACGCCCGCAGGAAATTGTTTTTTTTAGGTCATTCCGGAACCCCTACATTTCTGGCGATTTTTGTTCTAGCTCCCAGACCCCGCTCTTTTTCGCGTCCGTATTTTCCAGCCGGATAGAGGATTTAATTCTTTCAGACTTTCCGGGATCGCCAGCGTCATCCAACCCCCCGAGGCCCTTCTTTTCCCCCGGATTCCCAAGGACACTGCTTTTTCTTGCATACAAACAGTAAGCGTCTGTCATTCACTTCTTCCTCGGCGTGACAGGCATAGGACCCCCCTTTTTTATGTTTTTCTTTTGGTCGACTACGGCGCGGTCGTCTTTTCTTCTCCCGATTTTTCCTCTGACCAGCCTCCCTTTTTTTCCTGGTATCAGGCTTAATTCTTCGTTCCCGTCCTGCTTCCGAAGGTCGGATAAGGCCGCTGTCATTTCCTTCCTGAGAGCCTGCTGTTGTCGCCCTCTCTGATCACCTCGTTATGTTCTCTTTTTCTGCCCGTTGTTTAGAAAGTCTCATCTTCCTACGTGTTGTTGTTGAGAGATTGAACGCTCAGCACCCCTCGTTGGCTTTCTCAGGTTCGACATGACAAACGGTCTTCCTTGCCGACTCTTTCCCTCCCCATGTTTCCAATGACTTCGTGGCCGACGTCACCCTAGATTTGAAGAGATCGTGCTTTTTCCACCTTTGCCCCAGCTTTCCCGCTCTACCTTGCGAAGGTTACATAAAGTGCTTTCTTCTTTAGTCGACCGAAATGACTTTGGAGTTGGCCTGTCGGGAGCATGCTTTTTTCTCAGACCCTGGTTTCTTGAGGGGTAGCCCGTCCCCTCTTTTTCTCGAGCCCTCTTTTGACAAAGTTCCTTTTTTTTTTGTGAACATCAGACGATGCGATCCCCGCATCTTCCCTTTCACCTACATTTAGGAACCCGTCGATCTCCGTGCTAGTGCTACGTTCCCGCGGGACACGGATTTTTTTTTTTTGTTGTGCTACCCCCTTTCCCAATGATCGCCAGTCTTACCTTCTTCATGCCCTTGAAGGGCCGCCCTCCTTTAGCATTTCCCCTTCCCCCACTTTTGACCTTTTCCCTTTTGCCGGTCAAGCCGTCCCCCCCTGAATGGACTTTTGGTGGGGCTATTTAGCTTTCCCGAGATTTTGCCGAAACACTCCTTGGTGAGGACTCCTTCCCCCTTTTTTTCTCCCCTGAACTCACTGATATTCGCTTGATACCGCGCTCTTTTTTTTTGGGGCTGTCGGGAATATGCCGACAGATTAACCATTCTTTTTTTGCCAGTATTTTCTCCTTTTCGGCCCCTTCCGGCTTTTTCTTTACACACTCCAGCGCCCTTTCTGGTCGAGGTTCCGGCTGACCCTAGACGAAGAAAACTGGTCCACGGCTTTTCCGACCCCCCCTTTGGGTTCTTACCCTCTTAGAGATGCCACTTTGCTCCGGCGCCATGAAGCGGAGGTCTCCGGTGTATGCCAGATTCGCTCTTAACCCCCTCTTCCAAACCCCCCATCAGCGGTTTCCTCTCTCACGCCAACAGGCCCAGTTTTCTTTCGAATCAAACAGGCCCTCTAGAAAAAGACCGAACATCTCGAGACCTCCCTCCGTCCCCCTTGAATTTCGCCCACCCACCGCCCACCTTCTTTTCTCCCAACGACAGTTCAATCAATTTCGCAGGTTTTCGGTGCTGCCCAAAAAATTTGGCTGGCAGGTGGCTTTTTGCCCTTTGCATTTTGCCGCTGCGCTTTTCTCCAATTTCACGTTCCCCTGTTGTTTCACAGTAATAAATCTTCATGTCTCATTTTTCCTTCTGGGCGGACTACAAAGCCCAACCCCCTCGGAAGAGTCCAAGGTCGTTCCGGCTTTTCCCCCCACACCCCCACAATCATCTTAATTTCCCCCCTTCGCTTTATAACCGTAGAAGCCCGTGTTTTTCCCCCTGACTTGATATTACAGGTCAGCTATTATGGTTTTTTTTTGCAACAGTAGCGCACCTGGCCCCCTTTTCCCCTTTTCTCTTGGTTTTGGGTGGGTGACCCACCCTCCCTATAATTCCCACAGCCCGACATTTTCTTTCCCCTTCCTTTCTTTCATAGTGTTTTTCCTCCGTGGGCCATTTCTCTGATCGCGATCGCCGCAGCGTCTTCTGCTCGATCTCCGTCGTAATGGTGTGGCCATTCCTCCGTGCACGATCGCTCCCGACTTTCCGAAAACGTAGAGAGTACGGCGAAGCTTTTCCGAGCCTCCCACCCCTTTTTCGTTTCTTCAAAGCGGCCTTCCCCTGATAAACCATTCTTGAATCTGTACCCCGGCAATTCTATCGCCGGCCCGATTTTTCCTCCAAGTTTAGATCGACGAGCAATCTAGCCCTCCCGGTTTTCGTTTTGTTAGCTTTTCTTTTTACCTGCTCGTCGATCTGCTTCTATATTCTGGTTTGGCAGGTGCTATCGACAGTGCCTTTTCTTCTTAAAGCAATTTCTTTTTGCTTGAGCCGGCGTCGATTGTCCCTTTTCCCTGGCCGATCTATTCATTGCCCGACTTCTGCTCCTAGTCTCGAAGTCGGCCGGCTTGCTAAAATCTCGTCCGCGCCCCTCATCTTGCTCGTTTTTCTTTTATCTCAAGCATTCTTCTCTTACTTACACTCCCTTCATCCCCCCGCAGATTCAAGAGTTTTACATCTGCTTCATTTGTCGCCCATTATAGGGGGTTCACCCTCTTCCTACTTTCTTTTTTGACCCTTTTGTTCCCTTTTTCTCCCGACCCCACATTGCTCCTTTTCCCCTCATCTATTCAGGGACGGGGTTAGATTAACTTGCAGCGAATTTTGCATCTTTTGTTTTCTTCTGACGGTTTCCCCCGATTTTTTTGGGGCTTTAGGTTGTTATTCGTCCTTTTTTTTTCTTATCGCGTTGGACCCCTCACAATTTTTGCCACGTGATCTGCCCTTTCCTTCAGAGGCCTCTTTTCATCCCCGTTCCCCTCCCTCCAGCCCCATTTTTAGGAAGTCAACTCCCCCTCTAACTGTGAACATGTCGTTCTGGACAGGGTGTCAGTATTCATTACAGAAGGTCGGCCAGAGCTTTCTTCCACTGTCGTTCTGTGCGGCGTTTCCCCGGAGTTTGGATGAAACGTGTTTTTTTTGTTCTCGATTTTGCACAACCGCGATTTTTTTGCGCCTCTTTGATATTTTCCCTTCCCCCCATTGTTTCCCTCCCGCTGTCACCGGACGGCGCCGAACAGTAGCCTTTCCATTACCCCCCCCCGTCGAGCCGACATGACCTTTTTTCTTTGGTGTCTGGTGCCGAACCTCGCCTTTTGGGTTCTGTTTCTTTTTGGCGTTCCGCCATTTTTCGGCTCCTTAATGATGTCCTGGCTTTCTTGATTTTGATGCATTACGTAGCTTTTCATATTCCCTACCTTTTTCGGCCGCTTATCCAAAATGACTTTTCTTCTCTTTCAGCGAACATGTCGGTCGTCACCCGCGCTTGACGGGTGTTGCACAATTATCGTCCGAACCCCGGAGCCCCACCACCCCCCATCTTGCACCATTCCCTTCCTCATGTTGGCAGGTTTGTGAACGCGGCGAGCTTCTTTTCATTGTAATGATCCGGAACCAGCTTTTTCTGGGGTTTCTTCTCTGTTATGAAGCCTTGCCTCAGCGGTTCCGCGCGTCCCCGATTGCTTTT
>Ga0179593_1686885_pt1 | contig 17969 bp, 10 predicted proteins | sample CZODoug2_1_08_16_FD_185931 | JGI IMG/M metagenome (GOLD analysis project Ga0179593, IMG submission 185931) | Vadose zone soil fungal communities from Angelo Coast Range Reserve, California, USA - CZODoug2_1_08_16fungal (PacBio error correction) | ecosystem: Environmental > Terrestrial > Soil >... | reverse complement strand
TTTATTGCGCCCCTGTAGATCTGGGGCTGCCTGCGCGGCGGTAGTCTGAATCTCTCAAATGGGTCTCTTCCTTCTTCTAGATTCATTCGAATTTCTCCCCAACCGGCTTTTCCTTTTTTTTTTTTTTTATGGTCTATCTAGTCGTTGCCTTGTCTTTAGCGTTGGCGGTTGATCGTCGCAAGTAGGCCATTTCGGGTTCGGTCCCTTCTTTCGCTCCTTCTTCGTTCCATCGCGACTTCGATCGCACCAGAAATATTTAATTCTTTCCTCATCCCGACAAGCCCCTCGCTTCTCTTGCCTTGTGAAGCCCGTACTTTTTTTAGTCAAGCACGCCACCCAATTTTTTGTTCCGCCGCCCCGGAAGTCGGGGGAAAGACTTTTCCTCCAGGCCTCATGGCCGCCGCTTCGGCGCCGCTGCTTTTTGAGCTTTCTTCTCTTTCGTTTCAATCGTTTTTGCACCACACGAGGTCCGGGATTCCCTCTGCGGGGTGGTGTCCCTGAGGTCGCTTTCCTTTTCGACATGCCCCAGTAGATAACCTTTACTTCTCCCCCGCAGATAAACCGCTCATTCTGAGCTTTTCTCTCCGAGCCCAGCTGTGCTAGGAATACCAGGTGATGCCGATTGATGGGCCCTTGGCCGGGCTTCTCGACTTTTCATGCCAAGAAGTTTTTTTTCACGCTGCGCGAGTGATGCGCGTATTTTTTGGCTTACCATCCGTGACCTTTGGACTCCTCTGACTGCGAGTGGCCGCCGATCAATTTCCCCTCCCCCTTGAGGACGGAGCCTTCCTTCTCTCGACTTCCCTCACCAGGAGAATGTCGATCCTTTGCCACTTTGAGTTCTTGGTCCAAGGGGAGACGTTCTTTTTTTTTTCCTACGTCTCATCCTGAAGAGTAGAGATCCCCGACATAGCCCTTTCTTTCTGAGATTTTTTCAAGGACTCTTGTTGGCCTATTGATAATTTTTCCCATCCAATCCGAGTTCAACTATGAGCCGACCTAGCCGTGCTGTCACCGCGAACTATCTTGTATATTCCCCCCTTCTAAAAAACAGAAGTGTATTTGTGGTAATCGGACGCCATTATCAGTGCGCTCACGATTCGTCTTCTTTTTCTCCGATTCCCTTCTTTAGATGGAACACGGGCCGTCGCGGATAATGCTGGTCTCCTTTCGCGGTCCCTCTTCTTTTGTTCAGGCAGAAGAGTTGAGTCTCCCGACTTTTTTCTGAGAGTCGGCGCGAGTTGTCATTTCCCCGAAGAGCCTTTTTCCGTGAGCTCACTCGCCCTCTTCGGGAGCACATGACTTCACCTTTCCTTTTTTTTGCAACTTTCCGCGGCACACCTTTCATACGGGTCCCGGGAGGTCGTCCGAGGACTTCTCGACTTTCCGGCTTGAAGTTGACTGCCTAGGGGGAGGAATGGTGGTCTGGGCGCTTCAAGGTTTTTTTCCCCTCTTCTCTTGACTGGAGAGCAGCTTATCTTCTACTCGCTCCTGATTATCCCCCTTTTATTTTACGAGCGCCGCTTAAAGAGGTAGACTGCCGGTTTTTGATTTTCCCCGATATACGCGGTGGGAGGAGATGCACTTTTCCCCTCCCCTGGAAACCCAGAGCCTAGGCCCTCCGGCTTTCCGACGCCTTTCTTTGAGTCTCTCCTTCCTGTCCCGTTCTACTTGGTAGAAGAGGTGTCCCTTTTTGGATGGCGGAGCTGGAGGGCAACCGCCCGACTCTCTTAGGTGTCCAAGCACGCCTTGATTACGTTCCGGTTAAGTGGCGGATGGAATTACCTCTTTTTACGAGAATTCGTTTCGTATGCAGAGGAGTCATATCTTTTTCCCTGAGATGGATCCCCTTGAGGCTCTCTTTCTCGGAGGATAGCAGTCAGGCCCGGTGACGCCTTTTTTGTTAAGAGTGATCTATCAATTTTTTTTTTGAGGAAGATATTCGGGTCCACCGGCGTCAAGACCTTCAGGCCCTAGTCCCTTTTCACTCTGATTCTCTCCTGAGAAAGGTGAGTCGCGAGGACTTTTTCTGTCAATGTTGAGTCGAGGAAAGCACTTAGCGGGACGTAGCCAGATGCTTGCCCTCGCGCTCGGGTCATTTCTTACCCTTTCCAGATATTCGCAGCAAGAAGATAGACACGTCGTCGCCCTTCCCCCTTAAAGGATCTTTTACCGCTCTCATCGTATCGAGTCGCCTGCTTCGATATTCGTTCAGACTCGAGTTGGTGAAAGGAGAGGGTGAAAGTGCCTGCTAACTTTCTGGTTTCCACCTACGACGCCCCGTATTCCGAATTCGTCGTCGCCTCTTGAGACTTTTGATCTGACTTGGGTTTTTTTCCTCTTGAGCGCGAGGGAGCCCCGATCCTTCTTTTTACAATAATTCAAGCCAGAGAGAGGCGCGCGATTCGAACTTTCCCATTACTTTCCTCCCTTAGGGAGGGCTATTCTCCCCGCGAGCCGAAAGAGTTTGCTCTTCTAGTCCGTCCCGCAGATGAGGCCCGTAGATTTTGCCGCGGCGAGGCCCCACGTCGCGCTCCTCCTTCTCGTCAGTTAGAGAGAGCTTCTTCCTTTAGCCGGGTCGGGGCGGAAAGGGCCCTCGATTCCTTCTTTTCTCCGATCGAGCCGAACGCGAGCCAGCTCTTTGGCTCTAATGGACCGCGGCCCTCGACCAGCAGGTACCTGCCGCTTTTGTTCACGCGAAGACGAGTCTCTCGGACTGAAGCCCATCGCCCCCTTCTTCCTAGCTCTTTCCCTTTTCGATCCCCCGGCTTGGGGTCTTGTTCTGACACAACGATGCCTCGCATTATCAGTGGGCTCTCCGGAGTGGCCTTGGACCTTGATTATTTTTCAGGCATCAACAGGTCCCTTTTGAGCAATGAATATCGTGTTTGGGCGTGCGGGGCTAGTACTCCAGCGACGGCGCTTTTTGTCGATTCTCTTTGCCTCAGGTGAGAGGAACTGTTTATTTCCTTCCTCCCGTATTAAGTGGAGCAGGAGCGATTCTCAGAATTTCTTTTCTTTGACGCGGGAGGAGATGCAGTTGTTTACTTTCTGCTGCCTTGCGTCCTACTGCATTTCACCTCCCATGTTCTGTCACTTGAGAAACGACTACGCGACCTCCGACGGTGCCTCAAAAAGTATGGGTGAGTAGAGCATACTTTCACCATGGCCCCTAGGGATATTATCTCCCTTTTTTCTTTAATCTTTCTTTTCTTCCGATGGGTCGTAAGCTGTTAGTTGTGGTTTTTTGTAGTACCACCCTCTTTGACAAGCGATTTTACCCACCCTCAGTAGGGCCTTCATCGTCATCGTGGTGACCCCTTCCGCTCTGGGAGAGTCCACGGAATCCCTTTGAAGAGTTTTTTACCCGTCTCTGGACTGTAGACACATTTTCACCGTTCTTTGGCCGTCCCGTTCCGCTCGCTCCCCTTGTATGGCAGGGCTTCCGACGACCCTTCTGGTTTTCCCCTTCGATCTTGGGGTCTTGATTTGATGTGAAGTAAAGGAATCTTCTGGGTGACGATAGTCTCCCTGAAGTTCTTTCTTTTCTTTGGCTACCCGAGCCGGGGCCGGCGTTTGCCTTTGGGCCTCTTAAGATTCCATTTTTCAACCGACTCGTCTTTCGGATCTTAGACGGACTCTCAGGTCAGGGATTCCCCGTACGATGATCGTGTTGGTTGCTAAACGCAGGGCGATCATCCGCCAAAGCTCCCCGAGTCTTTAATTTTGAACCTCCTTTCCTGCTGCTTTCCAGCCGGGACCCTATTGAATAAATTAATATCTCCTCTTTCTTTGTTTCAGAGAGGACTTTTTAATTATTGGCGCAATAGTGGTCGCCGTCTTTTTTTTTTTTTCCACTTATGGGAATTTCTAATTGGCGGATGAGTATTGGGCAAAACCCCCCTTTACTGCTTTACCGTCCTGGAAGAGCTTCCGTTTGCGGGAGAAAAGCGGAGCGGGGAGGCCGTCACGTTTTTTTTGGGCCCTTAGGTCAGGTAGTTGTGCTCTCCAAGGCCCCTTCGACGACTTCGATCCGACACTCTGTTACGTTCAGCCGAACCCGTCAGCTGGAGGTCTTTTTCCCCCCTTTTTCCTTTCATCTTCGAACGGCATAACCCAGGTGTGCTGCTTTCCCCTTCTTGAAGGAGGGGTCCGACGTCTACCTGACCATCCAATTGCCGAGACTTTTGCGCTTGTTGGCCGACCCAGGTCTCTCTCTTTTTTACATTTGGTCAACAAATGGTAGCGTATTGGTCTTGTGTACTCCGCTTTTTCGTCCGTTGCTGGCGTTCCTCCGAGTTCGCCGCTATTCTACAGTTCATTTCGGCCGCGCTTCCGTACCTCCCTTTTCTTTTTTTTTATGAAGAGGAGCCAGCTGGGCTCGGCCTCCCGTATTTTTGGAACGGGTGGTCATGCTTACCCTCCGGTGGTCTTCCTAACTTGAGGGTGCGCTTTCTTAGCTTTTTTTTCGGATTGGACCGCGGTGTTGTTACTTCTCGGTCGGAAGCGTTCTGGCAATCGTCAGTCCAATATCGCTCCCTACTTGGACTCGACGCCCTGCTCCCCAGACTTTCTCTTCCCCCGAGGCTCCTGTTTCTTTTTCGAGAGTTATGGGTCCTCGACCATGTTGGCCGCGTCCCAATATCCCTTTCTCTCTTCCTCCTTTCCTGGCCTCAAGTTGCCTGCAGGCACTTTTGACTCTTTGGCTATAAATGAAACTTTCCCCGTATGCCCTCGCCGCGTTCGATACTTTCTGTCCTCCAGACTCCTCACGGATTTCCTTCCGCGGTGGATACGGATGCTATCTTATCTTTTCTAGGATTCCTTAGCAGCGCTCGAAGCTCCCTGTTTACCTCGCGGGACCCACAAGGAGCCTTCTGGCATGCCCAGTCTTCAAGGTTGGGAAGTGCCCATTGATTCTTTGGCGGCCGAGGGTCGGCTACTGGCTTCGAGGTCAATAGAGGCAATTCGTCACCAGAAGACCAGGAAAGCCCAGAGCCTGCTCTCAGACTCTAAAATGGACGATTTTATAGTCTCCCTTTGTGAGCTTGACAAGGAATTCTCTTCTTCTTTGGGTCGCCACGGAAGGAGCGTTCTCTTTTCCATATTGGGACGGTCCGCTGGGCGCCAATATTGTCCCTCGCCATTCTTCGATCGAGTTTCTTCTTGCCGGAGGGCGCGTCGTTTGCTAGCGCGATCCATCGCGTGAGTGCACGAGTCCCGTCGAGACGCTTTTCCTGTGCTCTAAGTGGAGCCTCGAGATCTTGTTTGGACAAAGACCGCGGGATTTCAGCCCCTTTCAAATATCAACAGTTCCCTCTTTGCTTCTGGCGGCTTGACCGTTCGATCGCCTCTCGCATTTCTTTCCGCGTGAAAGTTCCTATTTGCCCCCTTTCTCTCTGTGGTAGAAAGGAGTAGTTGCTGTTTTCTCCTGGCTGGTCTTCTCCACGATCTCGGGACTGTCCCGTTGGGCCTGACCTCGTAGAGAAACCCTCTCCTTTTCCTTCTCCGAATCTCCCCCGATTCTGAGGCGTTGGCAACTCATACTCCGTTTTTTTTTTTTTTAGACTCTGGCGGGGAGGAAGACTTGTCATTTCCCCGTGCAGGTCACCTGACGCCTTATCTTTTCTTTAATTCCCCCGTTTTTTTCTTATCGATCATCGACGCTCATTGGGACGTCAGGGACGGAGCGCATCTCCCGCGTAAGAATTCCCAGACCCGAGCGGTACACACAGATATACTACGGACTTCTTCTCTTTTAGTCCAGACAGAGCATCTAGCTAGAGTGACTGATCTCGCCCCCTTCTGCTGTCCCCCCTGGCTTTTCGTGTCGAGGTTGGGGAGAAAGCCCTTAGATACTTTCCCTTTCGAGAGTCAGACCCGTACTATCTTGAGCACATAGACCGGCAAGGTCCTCTGATCCTATGCGCTTTTCTGAGACCCCCCATATCTAACGAGATAGAAGATCCCGCGGGTTCAGTAGAGGTCGCTAGCGAATACTGACTTAGCTGGACAAGCCATCGACGTAAGGTGACTGTACCCCCTGCCGCGTTAGATCTGCCGCCACGCGTGCGCGGAGTGGGTCGCTCTGAGTTCTCTGCTCTTTTTCCGCCCTCCTTCCAGCGAGTTTTCCCCGTCGCGATCATCGTGAGAGCCCTTCCCCCCCGTTTTTCCCTTGTCTTCTGAGCTTAGCCTTTCTACTACGAGTGTAATCTTTCCTCATTCCAGTACATAAGCCGATTTTTTTCGTTTTCTTGTAGAGGCGAGTTTCCCCACTTCTAGGTTCAATCGGCCTTCGGATAAGGTAGGAGAGGTCTCCCGTTCCAGTTCCCCCGTGGGCAAGGGAATCCCCTTGTTTTCAGATCGGTCAGCTCTCTGACCCGCGGAGCAGCCTCTCCTCTCCCCCCGGCTTCCATCCCTTTGTCGCCCCATTTCCATGAAAGCTCGCGGACCGGCCTGTTTTTCCTTTCTTTGATAAGCGGGACTCGCGTCGCGCGAGATAGAATCTTTTGAGCGCCCGCGGCGTTCAGAACTCTCAACCCCCCTTTCTGGCGTCTTGGGGCTTCGGGTTTTTCTTTAGCGATTTTCGCATAGAGTCCTTAGATTCTGGTTGTATGATGACCCCTCTATTATCCTTTTTTTATAGTGCTCCGTTCCGGAAGGAGCCGGCGGGTCGTCCTCTGTTTCTCTTCCTAGGAGGTTATAGCCAGAGAATCTTCATTCTCGCTTTTCTTGTATTTTAATTTATTTCCACGGGCTCCCTCGGTGGCTTGTATAGAAAGACCGTTTTTTTTGAGTAAGAGAGAGCGGCTCGCTCTTTTGGGGACTGATGCCGTTTTCTCTTTCTTTCGATGACATCGCGGAGATGATTAGAGTGCCCTTCAATCGGCTTTCCGACAACCGCTCGGAGAATAGCCCTCCTCTCCTCCTTCTGGTGCTTGGCAGGTCAGTCGATCCCTGGTTCCTTCCCTCCCCTAGTTAATCAATTCCTCCTTGGGATTATTGCCTGCTTCTATTATTTTTTTTCTTTTCTTCGTTCTCAGATGTGAGTTGCTCTTCGGCTGCAGTCAATATGATTTATGTTTCATGTCTTCGCCCGCTCCTCTGGCTCCCCCCCATCCTGGAACTCCACCGCGACTTGTGGTGCCACCACACTCTCTATTCTCCCGGCGTTTTGGCCGGTTTTTCTGAGGGCTATGGAAGGCCGACTTCCTTTAGAACTCCCCCCCGCCTGTTTCTGCGCTAAGGAATCTGGCGCTCACCGGGGTTCGGAGGTTTTCTTGAAAGGAGGGGCAGGCTCAGGCGGGCGGAGGGTCTTTGATTCAGACAGTCAACATTATTGTTGCTGATTCGACGCAGTTATTTCTTATCCTTCATCCTTACCGAGAACCGGGCGGCCGGCCTCCTGCCCCTCGAGCTGGCTCGCGCTCATGTCCACTCCTTTTCTATATCTCCAGTTGAAGAATGCCCTGTCCCGTTTTCCTGGGGCTTGGACCCAGATACAGTTAGATCGTCTCCCCTGATTTTCTCCTTCTATCTTTGGATCCAGAGCGCCCTTTTTTTTTTTTTCCCCCTATGGTCCAAATAAAATAATAATATCTCTTCCCCCCCTCCTTTTCCCTTCTTTTTTTTTTAGTCGTTTAATTTTATTGGCGATTTTGGTCCGTGCTTTTCGGCGGGAGGCCACTCAGAAAAGAATCATAGGCGTTTTTGTCTCGTATCGCCTCGGTCCATATGGGACGTTACACCCCGTTTTTTTTTGTTGTACCTTTACGAAGACGGCAGCCCGGTCCCTTGTGCTTGAAGACTTTTCCAAGGCCCCTCCACTGGGCTCTTAATTCTTCCTTCCCGCCACCCCCCCCCCCCAAAACCACGGCGTCATCGACTTTTTTGAAAGTTCCGGTACTTAACCCGCAATTACCCTTGTGATAATGGTTCGCTTCTCTGGCCTCCCCGGGAATCCCCCCTTTTCTCGCCTTCCTTTTTTTCTCACTAATGCGGAGGGGCCGCGTCGGTCCAACCCAGTTCTTCATAGGTCAGGGATCGAAGGTGGCACGCTGCTTAGCTTGTGTACCTGGCTCCCGCTCATGTCACCTCTTCGGGGTGTTTCCTTCGCCTCTCTTCTGGCGGGCGAGACATGACAACCCTCTTCTCTAGAAGCTCTCACTGATCATAGGCTGAGCTTTCGGCTCCTCAACTTGGGCTCGCCTAGTCCTGATGCTTGGATGGAAGTCCTTGAAGGGACTGCTCCCTTCTGACCATCCTGTTTTCTTTCACCTCCAATGGTGCGCGAGCGCTTTTGACTGTGTGTAAGGTGACCCTCTGCGTTTATTTGATTGCGCCAGAGCTGGCGCTACCAGCACAACGTCCTCAGGCGGCGAGACTCTGGTTTTCTTCCACCTTAGCTTTGCTGTAGATCCTACGCCTCCTTACACCTGAGTTTTTCTTTGGGAGCAGGGTATTCGACCCTGGTCCTTGCCCCCTTTGCGTAGCGATCGCCCCTTCTCGGAGAAGTGAGTATCCTATTTCATGCCCGGCCCCAGAGATTCCTGGGCCAGACCCGAAAAACAACCCACTCCCCCACCACACAAAACCCCCCCCCCCAATATACCCCCCCCCCACAAACCACAAACACCACCCCACCCCCAAAACCCCACCCCACCCCCAAAACCCCACAAACAACAAACCCCCCATGAGTTTAGAAGAGATACTCCTCTCGATACCTTTCTTTCTCTCCTAACCTCAACCAACGGCGGCGCTGCCACGATTTGAATGATACTTTCTCTCTTTGGACCCGGGTTAGATCTTCTACAACTTCGAGATTCTCCCCCCTCGGTTTTTCTCTTCTGAGCTGGTCGAGTTACGCTTTCTCTTGATGCGCCGGAGGATGCTCTTTGTGTCTAGCGTGTCTCCTTCTCCCCTTCGAGATTTTTCCACTCTTTTTGCCGCCGCCGCCGTTTTTTTTTTTCGAGTCCTAGCAATGTACGCGTCACTGAGTTGCTCTGGATTTATCCCGCGTAAAACGCTTAGGTTCTATCTGCGTGCGAGGAAGGCCTTTTTAGGAATGATGCGAGCTTCTTTATCTACCGAATAAGGTTCTGAGGTTCATGGCTCCTACTCTCGATTTCCCTAGGATATAGTCTTAGTCCTTCTCTTTAGGATTGCCTAGCTCTCCCCTCAGCATCGACTTTTACGCACGCAAAAGTAGTCTTTGGGCCACCTTTTTTTCTTCAGGAGAAGCCGTTCTTGTGATCCATTTCGTCCCTAGTTTGGTACTCCCTAAGATGGTTCTGCATTCCATCATCGTCACCTTACCTCTTAGAGATTCTTCTCCCCCCCCCGCTTCGCGAATATAAGTAGTCTTTTAGTCCTGTCCCGTTTCAGTGATCCAGTTCTCGACGGTCCTGCTTTCTCTTGTGAGCGTCGCTGGCCGGGAGCCCCGTTTCATATTTCGGTTTCGAGTGGTAAAATCTTCATTGCCTACCTTTCCCAGGATAATTTTTGGTGCACGATAGCCGAAAATGTCTCGTTTCCTCTTTTAGGGGAGTGCTGGCTAGATTATATCACGAGGGTTCTATGCCTGAGGGACGGTTCTTTCTTTCCCGGGTGGGCTTTTATATCTTCTTTCCTTCCTCACGTTGTTGTTTTATTCTATTGCTTCGCGTTGGTCCGCGTTTTTCAGGGACGGAATTCTCCACTTCTCCTCCCCGAATACGCGCGATAAAAGCTCTCTCTGCTTCGTCTACGTCCGGCACATCCCACCCTTCCCTAGGCGGTAGATTTCTTTCTCTCAGGCCTGGAGACATTCCCAGTTCCCTCCCATTAGTTTGCTTTTCCCGAATTCCTCGGTTCGCGGGCGGGCGTCCTCCCCTCCTCCCACAAAGATGCCTTTTTTCTGTCGACTTTGAGTCATCGACCGGTTGCTTTTTTACGTAGCTCGCAGATCTTTTTCTTCGCTACGGCACGTTCCTGCTGTGCCAGGATTTCCTTTTGCACGCCGAACTCCCCGGCTTTGGGATCACCATAGGAGCTCCTCCTCTTTCCCGTAGTCGCGGAAGACAGTTTTCCCCAGTGCGTCGACTTCTGTTGCTTTGCCCATTCGAGAGCGTCGTGTTCTGATCAGAGGCCGCTAATACTATCCTTTATTCGGTTCTACCAATACCCACTGTACAATTCCTCCATAGGAGTGAGAACGGCGATATCTCAGGTTTACTCTTCTCCGGCTCACGCAGCTTCGTTTATCTCTTTTTCTTCCGAGGGAAAATCGTGAAGGAAGTGTTTCGTTTTTCCTTAGCTTTTCTCTTTCTCGTTAGAGTTCGTTTTTCCCGGATGTGGAGACTCTGCCTGGAACCAGAGGTCATTCCAACTCAAGATGTCCGGACCCTCCCTCCGCACACCTGTCAGTCTTCCCACCCCACTCCCACAGGCTGTGGGGCACCTCGTTCTTGGGCTGAGATCGCTCCTATATAACTCCCCCTTTTAGCGATCTGGCGGTAGAAGGCAGATCACCCTTCTTACCTCTTTTTGGACCGTCGTGATTGGTTTTCGTTTTCGTTCGGCATAGCTTCAGATTTTTCCTAGCTGATTTCCTTCTCTAGGGTGGGAGACTTGGGCTCCTCTTTCTTCTTCCCTTTCTTCGTCTTGAGCGGACGCGCTTCAGGTTTGTCCTACCCCGGTTTAAAAAGAAAGTCCTTTTGTCTATCGAAAGCAAAGGTATCTCTTTTTTGACCCGCCCTAAGGTGATTGCTATTTCCCCCTGTCTTCCTTCTTACGCTGATTTTCTTAGCTTTCGTTATCGAGGCAGGAACATCCCCTCCGTTCTCCTTTCTAGACTAGCGAAAATAGAGTTTTTTTTCTCCCAAAGTCTTTTGCAGGCAGTCGAGCCCTTTCCCTGTTATCCATCTAATTGGGATAGCCGAGCCCTTTCTTTTCCCTTCCCTGATTTCGCCTATTGAAGGTAGTTAATTTCTTGCGGAACTGTGCTTTCGTCCTGGTTTTTTCCTTTCGTCTACCCATTCCTCGACTAGGTACAACACCCTGGGACCTCGTGTGACCCCTCTGTCCCCTCTCCTGCTGAGGGTTCTCTTTGGCACAACGGCATGCACCTTTCTCTTTAGGCCTTGGATCATTTATACTTTTTTTACCCCCCCTTCTTCTTCGTACCGGACCGCTCCGCGTGATCGGAGGGAGGTTTCTCACCAGCGGGTCCTTTTCAGCGTCTTCTTTTCTGATGTTGAGTAGCCTAGTATTTGTTTCCTTTTTTTCTTAATTCGGCCGGAGCACTTTTTCGGAATTTAAGTCGGCCTTGGCCCGTTTCTTCGGCTTGCCATTCGCCATGTTGACCGCAAAGCCGTCTTTTGACTCTCCTTTCCTTTTTTCCCTTGTTTGACGGGCCACGACCCTTTCTTTCGCCAATTTCGCGAGATGCATGTGTCGTGTTACGTCTCTCTCCCCTCAAGAGGTCACAGTCTTTGGCGAAACATTCTCTCTATTCTTCTATCTCTTTTTAGGGAGCAAACTGTTTTTTTTTTGAATTCGGGTCCAAGAGCAACTCTGAATATCGGCTGACTTGCTTTTCTACCTCCCGGATTCATGGAAAGTCCACCACTCTGCTCTACATTTTCTGGAGTCAGGAGGAAGAGAAGTAAGTTCTCGGCCCCTTTCTCGGTATTTTCTCACCCTTCCCGGCTTGCCCCGGGTTACAGGTATCTTTAGATACTTTTCGAAGATTCGATCTAGATGTTTCCAGTTTTGGAAAAGACTCCTTGGTTTCTGTTCCTTGCTCGTCAGCCCTTGCCATGTCTAGCTCGATGCACGCCGTGGCGGTGCCGCTTGTCTTCCTTTTGACCCTCGGCGCCGGCCTTCTTAGAGTTAGTGGAATAGGGGGTGGCACCGGGTGAGTTTCTATTTTTTTTCTGTCCGTTGGGACGATCACCAGTAGAAATCTTTTTCACTTTCTCCTCCTAGAGGGGGCCGCGCTCTATCGGATATACCACTTTTATTCTCCCTTCGGGTTTGGAAGTTTAGGTCTTCTTCATGGGATGGCCAAGACGTTTTCCTATTGACGCGAGGCGATGCCGCAGCCTTTTTTCCTCGGTTTTTCTCTTATGCCCGCGACCCAACCGGCATATTTCGTCGATTCCATCCTGAGAGCCTCTCGCTGGCGGGGTGGCTGCTCTTAAGTTAGCTGTAATTTTTTTCCTTGATGGTCTCTTCTTCTGTTCTTCCTACGATGCCCCGGTTAGCTTCAGCACGGTCACGTTGCTGCCGCTTCTTTCTTGGCACACCAAATTCTTGCTCCCTGCCTTTGCGCATGGATTTTTCTGATCACACATACAACGTCAAGCGCCCCCAGACCCCCCGCCAGTTACAAGGGCCGAAGTGACGCCAGCACGACAGTGCGGCCCCATGAGTGCCGACGCGCGATTTGTTGCGAGGGATGGCGATCGTCATTAAGTCCGGATCTTTTTTTCCTTCGAGCGCCCACATTTACGTTTTCCTTTTCCTTTCGGTCGCGGCCGGAGGGGGCATTCCTCTGCTTTTTTTTCGACTAGCGGCTAGTCTTCGCGATCTCCATCGAGGGCTGACGACTGCCGCCTTCCTCCAGATCCGCCTCATGATAAGATTTTCTCCCATCCGCGCCGACGCCCTTTTCCAAGGGTATAAGGGTTCGTCGATGACTGTCCGTCGAGGACTGGCGGCGCGTTGGTCTTCCCCTCCACTTGGTAGGACTGGTGGTTCTTTTTTGCGCGTCTTTTCTACTCTCTTCCTATATAGGATGTGTAAGTCCCTTGCGCTGCCCTCTTGCGAGAACCTTTTAGCTCGCCAAGTAAGACGGCTCGTGGCCCCCCCTCAGCGAGGAGTTTGACTTGCTCTTTTTTCTCCATTTTTTTTTCTCGAGGATGTAACTACCGGGAGGCTCTAGTCCATGTCCCCTCCTGGTACGGGCCTATTCGAACTCACTCCTTAAGTCTAGAAGCGCACTCTATCGTCTTGCAGGGAGGTCGATTTTCTTTGTCCCCCTTCCCCCCGCTGGTTTCGTACTCCTCTCTCTTGTAGCGCGCTGGCGGGCGCCATTTTTTTTTTGTTTTTTTCTTTCTTCCTTCTTTGACAGAACGCGGGCGATATGGATGCGAATCAGATTCCTCCACCCGGTGGAGAATGGCGTGCTGTTTCTTTTGAGCTCCCTTATGCGGAGTGGACGTCGGCGGGCGGGCGCTTCTTTTTTTTCCCTTGTATTGACGCGCGATTGATCTTCATTGTTTGAGAGCTTTCGACGGCGGAAACCTCTGCTTTGCTTCATTTTTATTTTTTTCGCTTTCCTCCCTCACGACAGCCGTTGCCCCTTCCCCCTTTTTCGATCTTACCGCGCCTCCCGCGCAACCGCGCTCCTTTTTTCTTGGAAAAAAGAGCCGGGAATTCCTTCAAAGAGGCATTTGCATAGGGAGCTTTTGGTTCTCTGCCTCACCCGCGAAGACGATCCCCTCTAACCCCGTTCGACCAGGGGAGCAATAGATACTTTTCTCGACTAGTAATAGACCTCGGTCCTTAGGATAGAAGAGGGCCTTTCTCTTTGTCTGAGCGTTCTCCTCCTTCTTTGTTCGAAACAGTTCCGCGCTCGCGTTTCCTTTTAGTTTTTTTTTTTTCCCCGGTGCGCGCTGTTGTTTTTTTTCGATTTGATCGCCGTTTTTCTACCCCCGACTCGCGACCCCGTTTTTTCGCCGTGCGCGCGGACACCACCCCTCCCCGTAGGCTATCTTTACGTCGCAGCGCAAGAATGTTACGCTTTTTCTAATACACGATGACTTTTAGATTTTGACGTTCCTAGTTCCCCCCGTTCGCCTCTGGGGGTCCCCTTTTCAATTTTGACTCGGATCAGGGGCGAGCTGGTTTTTCCTTCACAGGCCGGTCTGTTTTCGCACTGCCTTTCTCTTTTCTTTACTCCCCTTCTCGCGCCGGCCGAACCGAGCGCCATCTGCCCCAGCCTTCTTTTTATGCCCAGGCAGCTTGCTCGCCAAGGACGATTGTGTCCTTCAGCCCCCTTCTTCCGGGCTCTGATGAGCCTCTCTCGACCTAGAGCGCCCCTTTTGAGCCTCTCCTTTCCAGACCCGGCGGCTTTTCGGTTACGACAGTAGCGATCGTTCTGCCTCCTCGGATAAGATTTCTTCTTCTAATCATCCTCTCTGAGGGGCCGTTTTGCAAAAGGTTTCTTTTTTGATACTCTCCGTAGCCGGCGAAGTTCGGTCCCGCGCTCCTTCTTTTGCAGAGATGGTACTGACCTTACCCCTCTTCCAAGTTTGAATCCCTTTTCTTTCTTCCCTTTTTGGATTGACAGCCAATCTCTGGTGTTGTCAGTTTTTTGGACGAGCAGGCGTCGGCTATCATTTCGCTGATGTCGTTCTTATTTTGTTTGCTTATCTGATCCTTCCCGTTCCGATTCCGCCACGGCTCGTGCGCCTTTCTTTTCCCCGCGTGAACTCACCGTGAGTCCGTAGGAGAAGGGCCGTCTTTCCATTCCTCCCCAGGTATAATCGCCTTTTTCCCCGCCCTTATCTTAGAGTTCGGCCCGCCCCTTCTTGACTTTTTTTTTTAGCCTTCAACTGGATGATCGGATCCTTTGTGAGAATCCGGGAGTACACAACCCTTTGGTTCCCGCTTACATGAGTTTCCCCACTTTTCCTTCACTCGCGCCGGGTCTTTCATGCCTTTTTTTTTGGACCTTTAGGAATGGATCAGGTTTTCTTTTGGGGATTCGTCAAGGAACGCGCTTCTGCTACCTTCTGTTGCCGTGGGCGTGACCCCTCCTCACCTTCTTTTCTCAACCCTTGGTACAGAGTCTGTTTTTGCTGAACTCTTTCCAAATTAGGTGTTTTAGAGATACGCTTCTCCGTGGAGGAGAGGGGAAGACATTTTTCTTCGCTTTTTCATTCCGAGCTGGAATGTCATCTCCTCTCCGGTTTCCCCGCGCGTCAGTCGACCGCTGCTTCGTTTTTTTTTTTCTTTTGTAAACGTCAGTAGGCAATTGGTGTCTCTTTCCCTCGGTCGCTTACTGCCTCTTTCTCCCAAGGTTTTTTAATCATGCTTTTTTACTCCCTTTCTTTCTCCCTCCTTAACGACCCTATGGTAGCCAAAAAAATTAATAATTCTCTCTTACTTTTTTTGAGAGTATCTTCATAAGTTTATTGGGCCATTCGTTTCTTCTCTCGAGGGATTAAGAGCAAATGAACTTTACTTTTTTTTTTTTTTCATCTCGGGCGTTAGACTTTTTTCCCAAACCTCTATATTTCTACGTTTTTTCTTAATGCCCGAGCCGTCCTCGTTGATCCTATGTCTTTTTTTTTTTAAGTCTGAGAAAAGAGGACCAAAGGCCCGTCGGTCAGGTTGGTCGGAAGATCAGCACGTTTCCCGATCTCCCCAGAATCTTTTTTCCTTTTCCACCTCTCCCTTCCTTTACTGAATGTTGCAGCCCCGACTTTTCACTACCTAAACTTTTGAGAGCGCGCGGCCGGGTACTTTTATTTTTCCCCTCTGTCTACGATCCATTCCCCCCATGGCGCCACGCCTCAGGTCAGTTGTGGCAGATGACCCTTCCCCCTTTTCCTCTTTTTTTTGCACCACCGATTCCGGACCTGCGGGGTGGTTTACTATTGCATCTCGGTCAGAAGAAATGAAATCTTTTTACCTTTCCTTGCGCCGCATCTCCTCCCTTTCGGGGGGCGAGGTCCGCCTTTTAGATGGCTGTTTTACCCTTGAGATGAGAACGAGTGATTTTTTTTTTCTTTTTTTGAACTGTTAGTCCTTCCTGCCCATCGTCCCTCGCCGCTTGCGGGAGGGGCTGCTTCCTCTAATATTGAGGGAATGAATAGATCTATTTGACGGCCCCCCGAAATAAGTTTCTTTTTCATCCAGGAGGAGGAGAACTCTTCTCTCATTCTCTCCCCCTCCTTTCCTTTTTTCCCGATTCGCCACCGAGGAGTCCCCCTACCTTTTCTTTTTTGGTAATCACCAGCTAGGAATCTTCTTCGTCTTCTATCTTCCCTCGGAGAGAGGCGCCAGCCTGGTTGCCTGGTCCCCGAGAGGACCGATCTTTTTTCTTTTCTTTCCTCCTTACATTCGCCGAAGGCCCCCTCCTGCTTTTTAAGTTCTGTCCCTAACATTTCTCCCGTGTACGTACTCCCGGTGGATCGGTGCATCCTCTTTCGATTCTATTTCATCGGCGCTCGCAGCCGCGTCCCCTATTCTTTTTCAAATAGGAAGGTGCTTTCCTTCCGGGAGAGCCCCGAGTTCGGCGCCCTAGGCGGATTCTGTCGGGTCCTCTTAGATCGGCGCGAGCGTGCTTAAATTCTGGCCCAGAAGAAGCGTCCATCCAGTGCGCTATCCTGAAAGCTCTCCCTTTTTCTCCTATCTGCCTTTTGTTTCCAATCTTTCCACGGAATACGGGCTCATCGTTTGATTTCCCTCTTTAATTGGAAAATGTGGCGTTTTGCTCGAATTCGGATAGAGGCCAGCATACCTTTTTTTTCCTGTGTTGTTGCGTCCCTTCTTTCTCGACCCCCGTCTCTTTAAGGAGGTTTTTCGCACGCATGGAGTGGAACTAAACGGAACAAGCAGCGCAGTTTTCCCCTTTTCTCCTCAACGCGGACTCAGAAGGAGAGGAGCTCTCTTAGCTTTTTTCCTTTTGTTAACAATCTTTGAGGCTTGTCTTTTCATTTTTCAGGGCAATTTGAGCTCAGACTCGTATAGATCACGCCTTCTGATATAGGTAGATGACTGGGTCCGGCCTATGTGTCCCCCCTTCAGCTCTATCTGTAGTATATGTGGAGTCTCGTCTTTATGAGACCACAGCCCTCTGTTTGCAGTGACCGATTCCCCAACGTAAGTCTCCTGGGATGTCTTTCTTTTGCTCCCCCTCCGGTGGATAAGCTTTTCTTCTATTCTCGATGTTCCCTCCCCCCTTGCGGTTAGGAGAAGCGGAGGGCTTCTCACGTTTTAGGGGACTCGAGGCTGTCCTCATCTTGTCCTTCCCTTACTGTTGGGTTGTGAGATTTCTCCTCTCGATTTTTGGTAACCGGGAAGATCTCATCTCCCCCGAGGAGATAAATCGCTCCTAGCCGATTTAGTCTCCTCCGCTTCCTCACCACTTCTTTTCTTCATTCTCAGGCGGTAATTACCCTCTTTGATTTAAATGCGCCAGGAATATTTCTTCCCTTTCCGGCCAAGATCGATCCGCACACAGTCCCCGCTGCTCTTACCCACCCCGTCAGACCTTTTATCCTTCCCCCTGAGGAAGCTCGAACTTATTCTCGAGAGTTCTACCTCGCCCTGATAGAGAGGGCCCGCTTTCTTTCCATTTCTTTAGACCGGAGTATAGTCTGTGTCTTGCCCCCGCGACAGAGATAGTACGGTTTAGGAGACAGTGGAACCCCTTCGGCGCCCGTTGTGGGAGTTACTTTGGTCGCGCTCGATTAAGAGGATGATCCGATGAGTTCCCTCGGTTGAGCTCGCAAGAATCTCTCCCCCCCCCTCAACCCACCTTCCTCCCCGTATCTCGACTTCTGAAGCATTAATGTAATAGTGATAAGCACGCGACGAGAAAGAGCTGTTAAAGATGAGATGCCACATTGAGTTTGGTCCCTCTTCCCATTGATAGCTCTCAGTCTGTAGAAAGGGTCCCCGGTCCTGCGAGGCCCAGAGTGTGCGCAGTTCGCTTTTAGCTTCGAGCGCCCTCCATGATTATGTCAGTCTTGACCTTGCCAAGGTCGCTACGGCCGAAAGTCAAGTCCTGTATCTTCTTCTTAGAGAACTACTCCATCTGCTGCGTTCGGCTTCTCAGCAGATCCACCGCTACTCAACTTTTTTACGTCTGTCCTGTTAGTGACATCTAGTCTTTCTTGAGTATTCTCAGAGTGTGATGCGTTTTTTGGAGCTCTTCTTTGGGCATCTCCCGAACAGACGTCGGGTTATCCCCA
>Ga0179593_1500060_pt1 | contig 17969 bp, 10 predicted proteins | sample CZODoug2_1_08_16_FD_185931 | JGI IMG/M metagenome (GOLD analysis project Ga0179593, IMG submission 185931) | Vadose zone soil fungal communities from Angelo Coast Range Reserve, California, USA - CZODoug2_1_08_16fungal (PacBio error correction) | ecosystem: Environmental > Terrestrial > Soil >... | reverse complement strand
TGACATATTCCTCCCCCAAAGCTGCCAAGATATCCGAACGAGCCATAGCACTGCCTTTTGTTTCCTCTCGAAACAAGCCCCCTTCAAGTTTCGTTGAGAATGTGAACCGATCTGCAGGGACATTTTTCTTTCGGGCTTAAGGGCTCGAGAGGTTCCTATCCTGCCGGTCTATCAGTATTGAAAAGCCTCCGCTATCTAAGTAATCGACCCTAATAGGGGCAGTAAATGCGCGACCTTTCCCTCCTTGACTTTTTTGACAGCGGCCCTTCCCTCCGGCTTGAAGGAACTCTGGTACGATGGCTATCACACCCTTTATGTCCGAAGAGTTTTCCACTGGCACGAACTTTTCTAATGGTCTCCCATAAAACACTTGATCCTTTCTTATTCCCGGAACCAATCCGATGATTGACGGCGATTCTATGTTTTTTTTACCATGTATAAATCCCCCACGACAATGTCCCCCAATGCTCTAATATCTTTTTTTCGATTTTGTATATATCCCCCCTCCTTCAGCGCGCTCTGAACGTCCGGTCTCGCCAATGTGCGTACCCTCCAATTATGATTATTAGCCCCCCAAGCTCCCTCCGCCGAGATTGTGGCACGTCCTCCAGGTTCCACCCGGCATTTTAAGGGGGTGAATCAGTCGGGCGCCGAGTCTTTATTGGTTTTGGCATTTCCCCATTTATCTCCCCTCCTCCGTCTGACGTTTCGCGTTATAAGAGAAAGGTTCCTCGCTGATATTTAAGTTTACCTGTTGTCATCCTTCGGGCTCGGAGGCCCTCCAAAGTGCCGATCTGAGGTGTCCCGTCCCAGGATGGTGCAAGATTAAATCGGATCGCCCGTGCTCCTCCTGCACCTGCATGCAAGAATCCACCAGGTTTCGTCACGTCCTTAAATCTGTGTACCAACCCAGTCACGAGCGCAGTCCCTCGCTGAGTTGTCCGTGAATTGGTTCAAGTTTATTTTTTCATTCCAGGCCCGGACTTTTGATGCACGCAAACCCTATAGAACCATTTTCCCCCTCATCGACTTCCGCCTTTTGGATACTTCCGTGGGTAGGACCTCACTTAGTCCTTTAGCAGAATTCTAGGTCGAGTGCTTATCAGGCCTTTTTTTCCCGTATAATTTAGTTTTTGATGCCGTTCGGAGGTGACTCGGGCCCTTTTCTCATTTGCCCTCCCACTCCATAGCTTTAGGAATCCACGGCCTTCTTTCCCGGTTCCAGAATATCCCCGCCTTATTTTTCATTCCGTGTCGCTTCCTCAAAAGATGCTTTCCCTCTTTACTTTCGCCGCCTGTCATGTCCCAAAGGCCCAATCGGTTTTTTCCTCCTTTTAGTGAGAACCCCGGTTATTGTTCTATATATTCTCATGCGCGAGCCATGATCCAGCGTAAAACGCAGATGCATCTTCGCGCGTGCGTCCTCCCCCTCTTGAGTCGATGGTCCTCCTCGTCCTCCCTCGGACCAACTCGTTTTATACATAAATGGAGCGCCGAATCGGGGTTATTCCGGTGTTCTTTTGCTCTCCTTATAGTCTAGATTTGATGTCGAAAGAGGTGATCGCTCGGAATCGCTATCCTCCTATCAAGAAATACCTTATCCTTTCGCTCTCGTCCTTCCCCCCCCCCCCCCCCCAACCCTTCTTTTTTAAGCCTGGAGAGATGTGTCACAATCTACTGCAGGTTTATTTAGGTTACGTCGCCGATCTCCCCCTTCACCGATTGAAGTCTCCTCAACTCTTCAAGCCTCAGTCCGCTTTAACCATGATTCCGATCTTGCTCCTTGCCTGGCCTGACTTCCCCGTGAATTTTTTCAGATATTTTTGAAGTCGCCCTCTTTAACAGAAGTATCTGGGGGCATTGACGATGCTCCGAGCTCGGTTCTTCTCCCTTCTCGTTTCCGTTTTTTTCTGATCTCACCTCGCTCGGAAACCGTGGCCCATCTGCAAGCAAGTCTTTCCCCGAGATACGTCCACACTAAGGCGCACCTTTGCCCCACCTTCCCTCATTAGATTTCTTCCTGTGCCCGCCTGACTGTTCCACCTGCTGAGCATGAGAATAGGCACCCCAATCGTTATTTAGACTTCGCAGTCGCTCCTCGGTCCACAGTTTGGTTTTTTTTTCTTTTTTTTTTTCTTTTTTTTTTTTTTTCTCTTCTTGTCACCTCCCGGTCCCGGCCCTGCTGTCCTCTAGAGTGAACTTGATTCCGGTATTTCGTGAAAGGCTCTCTTTCGCATGCCTTGAGCGATCATTGGCAGTTTCCCTCATATTATCACCTTCTCTCCCGTTCATCCCCCAGATTCTGAGAACGCCCGATGCCAATACCCGAGTTTGGTCTCGCCTTTCGGCGACCATTTGCTTCAATAGTATAAAGAACGACGACTTTTGGCCGGCGTTTAATCTCTCCGCGGAATAGATCTTGACCTCCCCCCAGTATGACCATACCCCCGGTGTGCTTTCGACCGCTTTTTCGCTGATCCCCCGACTTTTTGGAGGGCTTTGATTGACTCAAAATCCGACGGCAGGGATCTCGTGCCTTCAGAGGCAAACGAATTACACATATCTCTTCGTTCTTGACTGGTAATAGCCCGTGTATCCTAAACCCCCTCTGCGTGTGGGCTTCGAGACTCAGTCCCTGGTCCCCTAACCGCCTTCGTCAAAATTTCCAACCCTTCCCAATATTTCCCCACAACCCCTCTAAGTCTCTCCTTCATCCCGTCAACTCGCCGTACAAGTCTCTCCTGCGACACTTCGTCCCTCGTATGCTCGAAGCGAAACGGCTTTCCTTAACGGGATGACAGTAGAGTCCTTGTTATGTGTTTTTAGACCTACTTGAGTGCGAGCAGGCGAACCCTTCATCCGTTAGTCCGCCCCTTACTGAACGTTGCGCCCTAGCTTCCCGAATCTGGCAGGTCTTCAGATTTTATGGACTTTTTCCTGCAAACCGGTGTTTCTATTGCTGCTGCGGAGATCTTTCTCTTTTCCTTTATGTATACTTCACATCTTTTTCCGGTCCACTCGTCACGGAGTGGTAAGACAGACGGATTTTTCCCCCCCCACCCTGTTGCTTTTATTCTCAGTTCTTGCGGTCTCTTGTCGTCGAAACGGTAGACTTCCTTCGTTCGCCTTAAATTCTAAATAAATTGACGTTAACGGACGTTCCCCAGAGACGTCATGGTCCGCATTTTCCCTTTGCCATTCTCCTCCGTTTCTTGCTGTCGTCACTAGTTATCTGGATTGACGCACATGCGGCTAGTCTCTCTTTTTGAGATCCCTCACCTCTCCTTCGGTCTTCGTTTAGACCCTTAGCCTTCCCGACTCAGCTTCCAAAGCACATAGTCCCGGACTGGGACCCCAAATTCGGATGGGGCCTTGATCCGTTGTCCCCGCGTTGTGATCGTCGACACTCGCAAGTTATTGTTTTATCCCGGGAAAAACCACGCTTGCGCCATGAGACGGGTTCTCCATCTTGAATTGGTCCCCCTCCTCTGGTCCGGGTTCCTAGAAAGAGCAATGTATCTCCCTTGATCTCCCCGATATCTTTCCCTCTGAAAGTACCATTATAAGTCCGTCCTCTCATGATATGCCGACTGTGCCTGTGAGAGTCCTCCGCCCGCCCTTTTCCTAACCCCAGCACGACCTGGGAAGAGTACCGCCCCTAGACAAGTAGATAATTTTATTATCCAAAAGGCCTTCTCATGCTCTTTCGTGAACTATTTTCCTAGTACATATGTAATGTGCTGTCCCCCCCGCTGACCTGCAAGGCTAACCCGGTAATGAGATCAGCTGGTGACCGCTGTAACGCCCCCTAGCCTATGCTACCTTCGCCACCCCTGTATGTTGTGGTCTCTCTCCCCCCTAACTTTTTTAGAGAATCACTCTGACCCCACCCCATTTTTTTGTTCCCCTGTCCCTGCTCTTTCCCACCAACTCGGTAGACGATAAGTTTGCCTAACTCCGTGCGTTAAACCCTTCTTGCTTCATTCCCCGTAAAATTGTGTGAAAAACCTATCCAGCTGGCCTCTCCTCTCTTCTTGGAGATCAGAAAATCCTTTTTCGGATTCTATATTGCCACTTCCCCCCCCCCCCCAAGCCATCTTGACGCCTGAAGGAAGAAGCTTTTGGTGAAGGACATGTTTATTGCCAAGTATCTTTTCCCATTTTCTCACCGGAACTGGTCCTCTGGCTGCCATTCCACCCCCCGCAGAATGCCCGAGTTTTTCCCCTCGGTATCCCGTCCGTGCTTTGATTTCCCGCCTTCCGAATACAGGCAGAGTCCCTGTCCTGGCCCTTTTACACTGCTCTCAAACTCGCCCTTACCTGTCCGCGTCCTTGGTTATCGCCGCGCTGCTTTTGACGGACCTACGAACATTTCTCCAAGACACGCCACAATCGAGGCGATTCACCCTCTTTGTCTGTGCCCCCCCAGGACTCCTTTGCCTGCGAGCGTCCCCGTTTGGCGTTAGACGTCTAGGTTGACCCCCTTTAATCTTCCCTTGTCCAACTAAATTATGTTTCTCCCCTACTCTTTACCACAATCTTATCACAACATAAGGATTTTCTACGTCTTCAATGTTGGTTCCACAAAAATTCCTCCTCCTTTATTGCCTCCCTTTTGTTTCATTCCCGGTTGTAGTAGGCTTGGTTCGACGTGTTTCTTCGCCCCCTCCCTGTTCTGAACCATTTAAGTCCTCAGGGGGCGCAAGTCTGAATTCCCGCCCGTCCTCCTATGTCATGACAAGTTTAATAGCTGCCGTCCGGATCAGCGCTCGGAAGATTTCGTCTTCTTTCCCCTGTCCGTCTAGAAGCAACGACCGATCACCATTCCTTTTCTTTCTCACCCCACGCTGGCCTCCTCCTTGATTCAAGCTCTAGGACCGAGTGCATAGACCTGTCCTTATTAATTCTTAAATCTCTTGCCATAGATAGTTCGTTTTAGGAGATTTTTTTTTTTTAAAACAAAAAGCTTACTAATCCTTTTTTGAAATACGTCTGCTTCATTAATTTTCTCCCCATGAGTTTTCAAGGCTCCGTACAAAGGATGTGGTTTTTTGAGCGATCCCCCCGAGAGTTATCTCCGAGATTTTTTCCCAGCATTTCGTGCATTAACTCGGCTCCTGGCCTCGCGTACTGAGTGGGCAGTCTCAGCCCCGGGCCTCCCCCTACTCAATCCCTTTGTTGTTGTGTTGCTTCGTCTTTTTTATCTCAAGTGTCACACGCCCGATCCGCTTCCAATGAAGAGTTATGCCTAGAATTTTCAGTCCTCTTCGTTTCCCGACAGCCTTCTTTTTTCCCCCGCTCCATCAAGACCTTCACCCCTGAACCTCAATCCTGCCAATTTGTAAATTTGCTCCCCGTCATGAGCATCTAGAGGTCCACGGAATGTTGTGCTCCCAGGCCGCCGAACGATTATAGACTCATATTTCAAGTCGGCGGACGATCGACCGATATGCCGCGGCATAACATTGCAGAATTGAGTCCTTCTAGGTTCCATTTGCTTCTTTCGTTCTCGTCCTGAAATTGCCACCTTTGTCTTTCGAGCTTTCTATCGCGGTGTCAGGTCTGTCACTTATTTCCTCGCGGGTGTGCCCATGAATAAAGACCCTCCACCTCTTCACTTAATCCCTTGTGCATCCACGGATGGCTCCAGCAAATCCCCCTTACGACACGCCGCTCAAGCCCGACCAAAGTTCACTCGGAGATATGGTTAGCAATAAAAAGTTTGAATTTACCGAACACTCGACCCTTCTTTGATTCCAAAGGATCCGAGTTTTCCCTAGGTCTATCGCCAGTAGGGTTTGTCCCCCATGACTACTTCAAATAAGCTACCCTCCCCCCACCAAAGTCCCCGATCGCCTGCAAGTCTACGATGTTGGTATCGTACCCAGTCGTTATCGGCCTTTTAGGCCATTTTCGGGCTTTTGCCCGAAGTAGTGTCTTAGGTTGTGAGTCCCATGTAGAGCATAGTCCCCCCCTCGCGCTACTCCTGCGGCATGATCTGCGATTTTTGGCTTCCCTCAATGCGAGTTCCCCGGCCCCCACCTTGCGAGCTTTGCGGACTTTCACCCGTTCTTCACATTTTTCCGTTTATACTTTAACCCCCAACGCCGGCCTCATCATGTTGGCTCTTCACCAGTTCCCTTTGGTTTTCAAATGGCGCCCGAGCTTTGTTTGTGGTAAAGTAATCGGCAGTCCCCCCACCAAAGTATCTTGCAATCATTTCCTTTTTTCGGATCTTTAAGAAATTCTCGCCTCCGCCCACCTGCCCTTGTCGTCCCATCAAGGGTTCTTTGCCAGACTTTGTAGGATTTGTTTCTACCACCAGGTTGGGACGGCACTGGAGAAGGCATTATAGTGTCTCCCATTCCATATGTCTAAAAGAAGTTGGTGGAATCTCCTCTACTTTCAGGACCCCAGCGTCTGGTATTTCGCGGACCGTGTTAGTCCTCTGACTTACGATACACAAAAAGCGCTTTGCGACTTTCTGAAGCATCTCGTTCGTGTTTTTGAACTTGTTCCTGTCACCAGCAGCTGTAAGAGATTACCCGTTTTTCGCCTTGTTATATGAGCGCACTGTGCCCTGGTAGTACCACCGCAAGATCTCCCTCTAACTTCGCATTTTTTTAGGATTTTTGAGAGTGCGACCCCATGAGCAGGATTCAGTTACGTTTTCTGACGTGGGCGTTGGTATTGCGGGCCAGGTCGTGTGGGGCTACGAGGTCCTTATAGAAGGCCTTTTCTATCAGGCGATGCCCTCCTCCCTGGGATTGTGATAATATCCCTCTATCTTGGCTCTTCAATGCGAGCCTGATCGTCCTGGATGGCTCAAGCCCGGGGCTCTCCCCTCTTGCTGGTCCCCTGATTTTTGCAACGGCAATTGAATTTAGGAAGAGTGTTCCTTTCAACGAGAACAACTCTCTTATCACCCCCACGCGTTGCCGGCTCTAAGGCCCCCAATCTCTTGCATGCAGGCTTCCTTTCTTTGTTGTACTGTCGTGACCGGATATTACCCGAAAACGTACGTTCCAAAAAGACGCTTCTCATCTTGTGTAGATTTTGTTCTCCACATCGCTTCACTCCGCCCCCGGCGTACTGCTGGCCCCCCTTTTCGTCAAGTCAGGCCCGATTTAGAACTCCTCCTCCTTCGCGACAGTTGTGAAGAACGTTCTTTTTTCGTCCGCTCCCCCCCTCCATTCTGTTAAGCGATTTTCTCTTTATTGGGGGCCGGCGTCATTTTATCGAACCGGACGAAGTCGGACGGTGTCCCTCCCCCGCACCAAAATACGCTCCACGGACAGAGTATTTCTACGTACAATGGAATCCTTCGTTCCTATTTCACAGTGTGATGTTTTTCCCCCCCCTGCCCAATCTGTGCCCAGTATCCTCCCGGATAGACAGCCAGATAATCGTCAGCCCAGGCAGGTGTGCGGCGTCAATTCCCCCCCCTTTCCCTACCCTGTCCCAGCGGCCTAGCGCCTCCGCGCTGCGGCCTTGACTTGGCAAGTTATTTTCCTGTACCCATGACCTATATGTTCCCCTGTAAACGAAAACTCATATCGCGAAACCCCTACAGAAGGAACTCTAACCCGGATTCATCCTCCTCGCTGGAAGCCCTATGTCCCTGCACGATTCTGGTGTTATAGATAAGCTCTAGGCATCGGTTTCACGTCTCCTATGGTTTGCCGCAGCGGATTCTCTCTGCCTCAGACGTTCGCTTCGTTCGGCCACCGCGCTTTGCGTCATAACTGCTATTCAGGCCAGCCAACCTTATATTCTTTATTAATGTCACGAGCGCGTCACAGTCCCTTCCATGTTTTTTTCACGTTCTATGCACCGTCTTCGCCCTCCCCGCACAAGCGTTGGTCATCGATCCCTCTTGACATACACCTTGTCTTCCCTTGTGTTTGAGGGCCCATCTCTAAGTTAGAGGAAGTCCAGGATCAAACCTCCATCGCCAATTTCCTGAGTGGCGTTCGAACGCTCCGCCTCGATCGATGCCAGGTAGAAGAGAGGTGACCAGCCGTTGTATTCGCATCGTTCTCTCCCTCATCTGTTGGGCTTTCCTTTTCTCTCCCCCAGTTTTCTTTTTACGTATCGATGTGTTGAAAGGTTTGATCGCGCGGCATCGCTTTCATCTCCCCGTCACTGTAATAACGAATAGGTCGATTAGTTCTCGTCTTGACGGTCCCATAACTTCGGTCTTCCCTCTGACCTTTTCAATGGTCGCGTAGATTGAAGCTGCGACTCCCACTTATCTCTTTGACCATCGCATGTCCCTATCCCCCAATCCAGGTATAAGCGCATGGAGGATCGTGCACATTCTTTCCCGCCATTTTGCGGAATTTATTCTCGTTAATTTTCCGTTTCTTTGACTTGTCCGCGTCGCTCGTCTCCCTCTTTTTTCCGGACTTCTTTCCCGGAGCCATACTCTCTTGCTTATTTCTTCCCCCCCCCTCCGGTGTTTGAGCCGAGATAGAGACCTACTTGCCCCCTCCTTGCCCCCTCCACTTTCTTTTCCAAGAGCTAGCTGCCAACAGGAGCCTCATTTCACCCTTTTTGTCAAGCTAAAGATTAATCATGTGGCACGCCCTCTCCCCTCCTGCTCTGCTTATATTTCTTTCTTCACTGAACTAACCAAAGCTATTGACTCGATCGTCTACTCCCCGCTAGACCTGATGAACAGTTCCAGCACTCTTCCCCGTCCGCCCTCGTGTCTGGCGTGACAGTTGACGGACTCTCGAGTCCCGACCGGAAGTTTTTTTCGAGTTTATGATGTATCGCTGATTTTTTTCGCCCTCTATAAATAGATATTATAAATTATCTCCCCCGGCGACCTGGGCGTCCCACTTTCTTCTCCCCCCCGTATTTTTCCCTTTTTTGCCGCGAGTCTTCTACGGAAACCCTTATCCCGACATGCTATTCTAGACATGAGCGCTACTATGTTCGTATTTTGCTATCCGCCCGTCGGCCTGCTTCGCTCTGGATTCTCAACACAAGAAATCACAGTGTTCTTTTTTAAAGCACCCAGATTCTTGAGACATTTTGGTGTGCTCGGCATGTTTGAATGCAGGGACTTCTAATTCGCCGGATGTTAGTTAATCTCTCCCCCGAATGACGACATATCGGCGGTTCCCCTTCGGTGACTCCAACCTTATGCCGTCTGAGGTTTTTCCGCTTTTTGAGAGTATCCCTGCCTACTCCGCCGACTGCGTCCTAAACTCCACATGCTTTAGTTTAAAAACCCTATGCCCGGACTTAATTTGATCGAAATCGAAGACTTTCTCTGCTTAAATACCCTCCTCGTATTATCCTACGATTGCCTTGCTCACGAAGTGATTACTTGGTTAGGGTTTTTCGCTTCCTCTTCCTAGTTTTTTGGAGTTCGTTTTTAATGCACCCCCCCCCTCATCCGTTTTTGGCCCAAACTTTCCACTTTCGTCCTCCAGCGATGACTCCTCTTCTCCTGGTCATTTTCTAAGGGTTTTCGTTTTAAAAAGTTTATAGTCGATGAAGCGGCCTATAGGGCTCGATCGCCTTTCCTACTTTCCATCCCTTGCCGGTTGAAACCTCTTCCATCTTGTCGGCTCCTGCCTAGGTCCACGGGGACTGATTCGATAGCTAGTACTTTTTTTTGTATCCCCTTCTCCCGTCTTCTTTCCCCTCTAAAATGTCCGTTACCCAAAATCCTCACATACAGCTTCTGTACCCCCGGCCAGTCGGTGCAGCGGAACATTAAGTGTTCAATCTTCTAGACCGGAGGGCTGTCGAAATAGTTTTTCTATTCAGTTCTTTTTTTTTTTTCTTTTTTTTTTTCTTTTTTTTTTTTTCTTCTGCCTCTGTTCCCCCGGCGAACGTTACAGAGTCTTGAGCGATTTATTGATGCTCAAAATCTCCAACTTTTTTTGTTTTGAACCGTCCCGTGTCGTTCTTTCTCCTGGCACGCATTTACGCAAATAGGACTCGCTTCTGATTGCCAATAATTTTTCATCCCGTTGGATAGTCGCCCCTTCTTCCCCTTTTTTTCTTCACGTAACCCCTTCCGCCATTCCAGGCGTGTGATACCTCCCCTTTTTTCCTAACTGCCATGAGAGGATTGACCGACTATTCTTCCAAAGTGTAGTACAGATCGAGGTTATATCCAGTTCCTTCTCCGCTTCCGGATCAGTGAAGTTGTTTATATACTCCCCGGTCAGATAGGCTAAGAGCGACTCCGAAACGCATGTGCAAGACCAGATAGTTCCAATCCAGTATACAACGCCTTTCCCCCTGTTTCTCATGTTTCGTACAAGGCCTGCTTTCTGTAAATTCTTCGTATATCTTGGACTGGCCGAAGTACACATTGTGCGGTCCAGCCGCCATTCCCTTCCAGCTTTATACTATTTGGCGTCTTTGTTGCTAACCCGGTCAACCGCCCACCCGATACTTTTCTACATGCAAAAGTGTTTGGTTCTAGCCAGTAACGTCTCTCAAACCCTGGTCTCTCCTCAACCATGCAGCATTTGTGATGTACGGTACCGTTTCGATCCACCCAGTTAGAAATTCCGGGGCCGACTCTTTAACTACTATTCTGACTTCTTTCCCCTTTTCCCCTTTTCACCCTTGGTTAGTCCACAACTAATCTCCCCTTCTTCCGCCTTTAAGTATTTTGTCACAAGGCCGGCCGATTTTGTCTCTAAGTACACCCCCAATGAATCCACGACTGGATGGAAAGGTGGTTTGTGACTTTGCCCGATTCCAATTGAGGCAAATGGTACCCCATTTTTTTTTCCCCCCTGAAATGGTTACTGTAGTCCCTTTCAGGCCTTTTGCCCCTTGTTTTCCTAGTAAGAAGAAGTTTCGAGTTTGTCGATTCACTTCCTCGCCACTTTAGCACCCGGTCCTCTTCCGTAGTCGGTGAACCTTCTCTGCACAAACCTCCGCATCTTTCCCCTTTCCGTCGATCTAGCCTTTCCCAGGACATTTTTCTCACTACACATGCATTTTCGCCTGAAATAAGACTTCCGATCCGCTGGTCGATCCTTGACCGCCAGACCTCGAGCCGCCCCTTTTTTTTTAGACGTATTTTGGGACGTTTCCTCTTCATTTGCACACCCCCAGCTACTCTGAAATAGTCCTTCTTTTAGTCATTATTGTCCCTTCCTTTTTGCTCCGTTAAAACATATTCTTCTTCTTCTGCTGTTGTTTTCCATTTTCAATGGCTTGATCGGAGCTTCTTTTTCTCTCTCTGCTCGAACCCCAGTAGCACATTAGGCTTAGTGAGGTCTTTTAACCCGCGTCGCCGATGAACAACTTTCCTCAGTCTTTTCAAAGCCCGCTCTCCGCTCGACGCGCTCTGTGGCGACCTTTTCCCGGTGAAATGACGCTCAAAGCGTGGATCCAGGATAAAAATGTATTACGCGGCATCTGGGTTACGCTTCTCTTCACCTCTGGCGAGATCCTTCTATTCTTTTCTCGCCCCCCCGCTCCATTCCGGGATACGTACTTTCTTCAACTTTCCAGCGGCGTCAAACCTGCTTGAGTTCACTTTATCGGATTTTCCCCTTCCTAATTCCTCCTCTCTTTTCATCCAAGGCGAGGCTGATCGTTCCCCTTGTCCGTTCGAATAGGTCGTTGTCAGAACAGTGCTATCTCTTTACCTCCTCCGTTTTCTTTTTTCTTTTCGATTTTCTTTTTGAAGTTTTCGATCGTACTCATGAAAAGTACGGCCAGTGACGGTTCCTCCTCCTATCTTCTAGATGCGACTATAGGTGTTTTCCTTCCTACAGAACAAAACCAGTCCTAACCCTCGCTGTACCTAAATTGAGACCGTCCACTAATTTCTCCGATCGCTGGAAAAGAGTATAGCCCTCCTTAGTCAGAAGATTCTCTCGCTCTTGCACTTGACTTTTGAAGCTTCGAGTAGCAGCTGAGTCACTAACATTGATTTGACTCATCATGGCTACGTAATTTGATGAGGGTCGTTCCTCGACTTGAAATAGGAACAATTTTTCTTCACCCGAGCTAGCTTAGATGAGTGGCCATTCGCGTTTACCAGGCTCTCCAGTTGCATCCACTTCGTAGGAGGTTTTCTCTTTCCCAATGTATCCCAGAAGAGCACCTGCTGAATTGTTATATGGATTTGATACGAGCAATGATTACTCCCCCGACGAGATTCACGAAGCCTTCCCCCCCCGGCTCCCCCCTAGAAGGCAGTCTGGTCTTCCTCAACCCCAGGCCCCCCATCCTACAATTCGACCACGAAGAAGTCGGATCGGTGTAGTCTCAACTGTCTTTGGACCCTTACTATTACGTTCCCCCCCCCCCTTTTCAGTTCCCCCCCTTCTGCCGCCTTCCATTTTAGCAGATGGTCACCGAGCTACGCTTTATCGCCCACACCAGGAGATCTGACCGAAGAAGGGGCTTCTTTTTTACTTAAACCGTTTCTCGTCAGCTCGCCGAGATACCGGATCCGGGAACCAGTATTGATTTGTTTGCCCGCAGAGATTCTTCACCAGTCCTCCCCTTCTCTTGCAATTTTTTTATTTTCTCTTGATTTCGCGCAACCGTAGCAAGTTGCCGGCTCGAACTTTCTGTCAAGAATCCTGACGCTCCCCATTTTCCCTTGACATTTGAACATGCTACTGGCCCTTTTCACATCGGCCCATAACCCCCTCTGGGCCTCTATCCTGCGATGATGTAAGTTGTCTGGTCGGAACATATTCCCCTTGTAGGTTCCCCTTAAATTATGCATGGTAAAAGCTGGTATATTTTGTTCAACGTTGAAGGCACTGGAGACGCTCCAGACGAGCTCAAGCTTATTGTATCCAGTTTTTTTTGTTTCCGCGAATTCGACCGTCCAGTCCCAGGGCTGCATGGTTCGACTCTCCCCTGTTCCTTCACGACCTTATCTGCATCTGCTACGCAACCCACACCCCTATTTTTTGAGGTAGAAGTCTTCCCGGTTTGTCGTTGTGTTATTCCAAAGCTATCGATAATTCTTTCGTCCTTGCCTGTCTGCTGGTTTTTGTCGTCACCTGTTTGACATTTATGTCGTAACACCTATCCCTGATCACGAACTTAAGGCGCGATTTCCAGCTAGCCATGAGCTTCTTCCGGCTATTTGGCGACTTTACTCTTTCTGCAGCCGCTGTGTAAGGGTCGTAGTCGATCTGTCACCTCTCAGTTCATCATTCGATCACTAACTCGGTATCGAGGTCCTGGTACTAGCACCTCGAGGTCCATTCTGGAGGATTACTTACTCCAAAGCAGTCTTGCATGCCCATTCTGGAACGGATTCTCTCCCCTTACTATTCCGCGTGGTTTTCCCTTGCTCACAACGAGAAACTTTATTTCTACTTCTACCCCCACGGCGTGCGCGAGGAAACCCCCCTCGAGCCCACTGGTAGATGTGGATGGAGGACCCCTGGGTGAAGGCTCTTCCCAGCAATGCCCCAAAGCTCCTCTAATCTTTCTCTATTTTGATCGTCTCTCTCAAGCCAGCGGTCGTCGGGCGATCTCAAGTGATCTTCCCCCGCCTACGCAGAGACATCAGTGTGAGCACGTCTTTGTTCCTTCGCTGCAAATTATTTTGTAATATATCTTCTATCTTTTATTTTTTCCTTCTTCATTTTTCCAATAAGGAGGTCCCCTTGTCCCTTCAACCTACCGGACATTTATTCCTTGATTATAAGTACAAAATTTTTGAACCCTTCTTTCTTCTTCCCCTGTAACATACTTCCTCGGGTTTTCCCAAAAATCACAAGGATGTTACCTTATTCACAAGCTTGTTCTCAGCGACGGGCCTCAGCAAGGGTTTCTTTGCTTCCACTCCCCACCAAGATTGCCCGAATCCCCTAGTCCCCGATGAGACTGCAGCGCCGGCTAGAGAAAGTTTCATTTTATCAGACAGGTGTGTGGTGGCGCCTTTCTCTCCCATGAAAATAGATTCGATAACCCCTCCCCCTTGACATCCTTCATTACCCTGATGCCCCCCTCCAAGCGCTGGAAGGAGAGGACTATGTGCCATACGATTTCAGTCCCGTCTCGCCCTTTGTCGTCCCTTGTTCGACCCCCTCTATAATTGCATCGTTTTTTTTCCCGATTTTTATGGATTGATGTGCCTCCGGAGGATTGTAATCGCCGTTCGCTCTCCATATAACCTTCTTGCGTGCCTTTCCCCCCCCTTTTCTTACCGGCGGTTTAAACCTTCCCGCCGATATTTTGTTTCATTGTGCGATGTCACTTGAAACAGAGTCCCTTAGAGTTTTAGCCCTTTTCATGATTCAACAAAAGGATTACTCAAGACCCCATTTTTTTACTGCGATGCGGTAGTTACCACCCCGGGCTGGGATACTGTTGTTGCGCCTTTCCCGGCCCCTAAGCGAGGGCCTGCGCCCCTCCCCGTCACCCCCGTACCATTTTGATGTCGAACGCTTCCCTTCTCACTTCGATTTCTGCGGACGAGCCTCTAGTTCAGATCGTTGATCCAGGTTCGCCGAAATATTTTGGATTTTAAGGTAGTCTTACGTCCAATGGATTGGCTGACACAGCTTTTCCGCTCGGCTTAAAATTTTTCATGCCCTCCCCGGACCTCCTTTAGCGCGAGAGTCCTTTTCTCTTTCTGTCCCCCTCCCTTACACGGCGGACGTGATTGCTTCCTACAAGATGTTCTGCATGTATGCCCTCCAGAAGCTCTCCTTCAATCGCTTTGTTCCCCGTTCTTGCTCATCCACGGTAATCCTGCCCTGAGCCTTCCTCTTTCAACATATTCCAGACTTTTCTGCCTTTGAGCGGCGGAATTGGTGAATTCGTGCGCTGAGTTTTTTTGGAGATATGTTCAACATCATTGTGCGTTTGGCGGACGATTCTCCGATTTTAGATCTTGTTGTTTTCTCTCTCTTTTCCCCCCCTATCTAGTCTAGGCATTGAGCGGACTTTTCCCCCTCTCACGCCGGCCATCCCCCTCGGCGCACGAATCAAGCCCTTCCTTGTCTCGGCCGATCTGCATCTACTAGACCTGTTGCTTACTCTTTTTGCTCGGGAGATAAAACCTCCGATGAGTTGCTATCGTCTATTCTCCCTCTGGCAATGCAGGAACAAGATTTGTAGCGGTCACATCGCCTCACGTAGGGTATGGATTGAATCCGATTCATTCCCGAAAGGATAAGTTTCTCTTTCCGTCACGGCGATCCCCCTCGTGACGAGATACCCCACTGCTTGGGCCTTCCCCTCCCCTTCTATACGCTTTTTTCATTAGTAAAACTTCCCCTCTTCGGCGAAGATGAGCGGCTTGTGTCCGTCATTAAGAGTCATCGTCTCGCTGCGAACTATTTTCGACCTGCCAGAGGTTCTGCGTTGATCGCTCGCCCTAGGCTTTCCCCTTTCAACCACTTATCTCCCAATCCCCTGCCCCAGAAGTTGAGACAACTTCTGTTTTTATGTGTTATGCACGGGAACGGGCTACCTTTCTGCCTGGACGCATCGTTTCTTAATCTCCCCCTACTTACTCATATAGGAGGGAGGTCTTTTGGAGCCCTTTTCTGACGAACTGCCTCTATGTTCGCGAAGCGAATTCCTAGGATCACAGCGCTGCCCGGCCTTCCCCAATATTGTGCCCCCCCCGATGGTCGAGTCCTTCTCTCCAATCAGAAAACAGGTTTTTAGCGACAGCACTCCCTCAGTATGCGCAAGGTTTCCGGCGGCCCTGATGCCAACGGGCCTTTGACGTCTAGTAATTGGTATTTTAGCGCTCTCTTGCTTTGACTTCCGGCTACCCCATGTCCATCCGGGCTTGGACCTCCATACCTTTAATCAACCCCGATGCTTCTGCCCGGCGCAGGTTCGTCCCCCAGTTGTTGATGGACGGGGCCCTCCAACCTTTTTCTTCCTGCTAAAGACGGAGAGTTATTTTGATGGCGATCCGGGGCTCCTGCACTATCTTTCACATCGGCCTCCTTGGTTCTTTTTCCCCGAGCCTCATTTCCCCCATTTTTTTACTTCTAATATCAATCGAGTCCTTCGGCGGTGTTTTGAACCCTTCCCTCTTATTTTCGGTTCGATAAAATAACAATAAAGTCGATTACCCCGTCCAGTCGGTGGAAGAGATCTTCAGAATAAGTTTCTTCCACACTTATCCGAAGTAGAGGACTCGGATAGCAATCTGGAGGTATCAAAAGGGTCGGGGGGGGGGTGGTTGTGGTAGTGCGCCGACTTTTTCCTTTGCAGCGATGGAATCTCCCAAATAAGCCTTCTTCGTTCCCTTTTTCCGCTTCGTGTGCATTCTACGGTAAATTAGTCCCCGTGCAATAGTCTCTCCATGGTTTGACTGAAGAACCGGCACCGCCGTTGGGTGAGCGTCGCCCAGTAGGACAGTTTCCCCCGTTTTTTACCCCGTGCAACACGCCCCAAGCAATTCCGGGTTGAAATTCCGTTTTTTTTTTCCAAAAAGTCTGAGCCAGAGACGGGCTTGAGTCTCCTTCCGGCGAGGATTGTCTCCGACCTCTCTCTTTCCCCTTCTATCCAGGAAGGCTCGATAACGGCTTATGCAGAGAATGTCTGACTCCCCGGCCAGTGCGACCCCGTACCCTAATGCCCGGCCGATAGGGAACCTTCGAAAAAGTATCCACCTTTCCTTCATCCTCTCCTTTTCGCTCTCCAAGAATGTCCTTGCTTTCGTGATATCTTTCCGATTGCACCAAGTAAAGACGCATAGACCGGCAGCGACACCTTTAACCCGAGGCTGTCAGCTTTTTTTCACCTGAACCGCTTTCCCTTACCTTTTTCTCCTCTCTTTTTTTTTGATGCGCGAGCAGCAAGTACTAAATAACTTGTTCCTGCGACTACCACGCCAGCTCGCCTGCTTCCACAACGGCGTGTAGACATCCCTGTTCCTCTCGCGTTGCATTTCCCACCCGCCTTGAAGTATAAAAGTTCCCGTCCTTTTTTTCTCCCCCCCAACTATTCCCCTCTTTGGACGCGAAATTGTTGACGATCGTACCTTAGTGGGTTGTATTTCGATTAAACAGCTTCATCAGCTTGGTTTGCATTCCGATTCACAGGTTGATTCCCTAGTTATGGCTTCTAAACCTTCCACTTTTTAACCGACTGGAGAGACGTTGACCGAAGGGCTTTGTTTCCTCGTCATGTTACTGTATTTTGACCTCTCCTATAGAAACGACCCCTCCGAGTAAATGTCTTCCCGGTGAAAGAACGTTGGACCCTTCTCTGCACTTACCAAGCGTCCTAGGAGATCTCGTCCCGCCCCGTTTCCAGAGGATAAGCACGCTTCTCACTTTCCCAGGCATGACTATGCCCCCGATTACCGCTGGTCCCTTCCCTGCGCAGCCTTTCTGGCGAGCTCCAGTTGGGCCCGTCTACTTCTTTTGAAGTCCAATGAGGTCCCCCCCCTCCATTTTTGCGATTGCCTTGATACTAGATTGTCGGTCACCACATATCGTGTGAATGTATTGTCAATGGCCGTTGTCTTCCGATACTCTCTTTATGCTCTTTGTTCATTCAAGTTATTGTCGAGGGCTTTGGCGTCGATCTTTGCGCTTTTGAGCCACTATGAGAGAATCGTTACCTTTTCTTGGTGGCCAGCCTTTTACATTTTTCCCGCGTCCTGCAACTTGACTCATCCTTTTCCTCTGAAAAGAGAGATTTCCCGAATCTTTCCCTGAATCCTGATGGTGGATACTGTTGCCCAAAGACCACAAGACGAGCTGGCAAGCGCCCTCCCTCTGAACAACCTGTCTGGTACCTCTTCCCTCTGTCTCTCGGTAGACTGCTGCTAGCTGCGGCGATCCGGTCTTCGCTTCGCTCGTCATCAGTTGGACCTCTCGTGCTCATCCTTTTTTAATTGGACGGTCCAGTAAACTTTTCGTCAAGTTATAGTTAGGGAACCATCCGCTGATTGTCGCCGTATGCTGAAGAACGGCGGGCAAATCAGGCATTTTTGCCTGAGAGATGGTCAGCGTTTGACAGGAAAATTC
>Ga0179593_1408662_pt1 | contig 17969 bp, 26 predicted proteins | sample CZODoug2_1_08_16_FD_185931 | JGI IMG/M metagenome (GOLD analysis project Ga0179593, IMG submission 185931) | Vadose zone soil fungal communities from Angelo Coast Range Reserve, California, USA - CZODoug2_1_08_16fungal (PacBio error correction) | ecosystem: Environmental > Terrestrial > Soil >... | reverse complement strand
TTCTCTCAGCGAATTTTTTCTTTTGCATTGTTCTCGACCCTGTCTACTCTTGTCTACAGTAAAGCAAATGACTTTGTCTGGATTGACGTTACCCCCCCCAAAATACAGCGTTGAGGCCCTCCGCCTGCTTATGAATCCCTGCTCCCCAGCGTCAATATCTAACCTCCCTTCCCATCTTTTCACCTTTTCCATACTCCGTCCACTTTAGCATGGATCAAAAGATGTTTTTAAAAGTTTGATGCTCCCTCTCTTTCCTACTTAATAAGTTTTTTGTTTTTTTCGTGCCGGATCATCTGCCAACCTAGTTCGCATTTCAATGCGCCGATTTTAAGTTTTTCTCCTTTTTTTTGAGAGCCTGTGGCGACGTAGAGACATTTGTTAGACGCTGCAGCCTGATCAAGCTGTTCCTAATTTTCTCCCCCCCTTCCTGTTGCTTTCTTCAAGATTATCGGTTTCCTCTAAACCCTTCATTTCATTCCCCCCCTGATAGTTCTTTTTGTACCTGGCCAGGTTCGACCCCTTCATGAGTTCCGTGCCCCTGCAAGTTATAAGGTAGCTGACCTAGGCTGAGCCGTTCCCCCAAGGACTTTAGAACCCCGCCCCTTCCCTTTTCCCCAAGACCGCACAGAGTCTTTTGTCATGCCCCCGGTTGATCGCCACCATCATCGGTCGCTGTGGTATTCCACCTTAAGCTGCTTTTTTTTATTATGCCTTAAAACATGCGCTTTGGTATTTTTTGCTCCCCCACCCTTTATCGGTTTTTGGTCTTTCCAAGACGACTTTACCCGACACTTGTTAAGTTTCGGGTAGGCGTTACCTCCTCGGTATTTTTAATTTACCAGTCCCGGGCCCCCTTTCCCGATCCCCCCCCCCATAGTAAGAGACACTTTGTTATGATTTTTTCAGTTTGTTTTACTTCCTGGTTTTCTCACTACCTTGTTACGTTTTCAGATACCTTCTTTATTCAGTTCATCGTCTCCCTTCCCCAAGAGAATGTCGAGAGGTCTGTGATGGCGACTCCCAACAACCCATCCCACGCTCCCCCCAAATTCTCTGGGTCGTGTCCGAGTCTGTAAGACCTGGAGACTTCGAATTTGCTTGACGATAGGACTTATCCGTCTTCTCACCTCCAGGTTTTTCAACCCTTTCGGTCATTTGTCTCCTTTGCCGGTGTCATAGTTGATTTCGTGGTGTGAGCCTGTGGCTTTTCCTTCCCTACCGCTTTGGCTTTTGGATATACTCCGATACAACTCTTCACTCACACGCCGGTGGGGCTGGTGGTAGCCGTGCTGTACTTCTTCACTTCTCAGCTTTCTCTCCCAGAAGTAGCATTTTACTGCGCGCCGATTAGACCACTCAATTTCTTGATGAGCCAGTCCCGCCGCTTTCTTTTTTATAGCATTTTTACTTATGGATCAACCCCCTCCTATCTTTTCTAGTAATTAAAGCCTATTTTCAACTCCCATTGACCGGCCCCCACATCCTCTTCTTGTCAGTGTTCTATGGAGAGCACATCTCCTCCTACAACCGTTTTCTTTTTCACGGTGTCCCCCCTTTTCGGCTATCAACCCAGCGCCTCCCCCCCCGCGAGAACTGTAACTACCGGTTCTTTGCGCGCTACGCCACTAGTTCTCGGGAAGGCCAATTATCGGCGTTCCTCGACTCCCCCCCAGTCGCAATCGACTGAACCTATAGGATTCGAAAACCAGAGGGCGTTGTTGCGTTCCCCCACTCGCGCCTACTTGAAGATGGTTGTTGTATATCTGTCGTACCAGGATATCCATTTTTCCTTCGGCGGAGTCCCGTGTTTCTTCTGGGCTCTTCTGCTCAAATGTTGCAGACCGCTCATCCATTTAATATCCGTTGTTTGAAGCTCTCTTTCTTGCACATTCCCCCCCCTCCAGAGAACTTCACCCTTCCGCGTCATCCCCTTCCCGAAGTATACACGCAGCTCTTACCAACACAATATGTCTCCCAGAGGGAGAGAAGTCCTAAGCCCCCAAGTCCCGCTTGCCTTTACAGTTCAATCTCCAGATCCCCCTTGCTCCTTTCTTTTCCTCCTACCTGTCCCTCCTCCCCATACCTTTTCTTCATCCATTCGCACTCTCCCTTTTTGCTTGACATGCTTTGTTGTGTTTCCCCTCTTCAGGAAACGTTTTTCAGTCCAGCTGTTGCTCTATGCCCTACCTTTTCCCCCCCGATTTGTTCAATCCCCCACTTGCTTCGAAGTATCGGTGCTCCATGACCCTGTGGTAGCTTTTTACTTTGCCGTGCATTTGCCCACTGATGCCAGCGCAGGAGGTCACCCCCTTTGTGAGTCCATGACAATGTGTCTTTTTCGATGAGCCTTGCGGCCCTTCTCTCCCTGAGCGTGCCTAGTCATTGCTCCTTTTCTTAACTTTCGCAAGGGACTATGAGCGCCCCCTCTGAGGTACTCCTGCCTCGTTTCCATACAAGCCCTTCTTAAGAAAGACCACCAGCTCTCTTTTTTTGAGGTTCTTAGGCCAGACCAAATGGTTCTCTCCCAAGCATACCCCTTCTTCCCACCACTCGCTGAACACCTCTTTCCCCAGAACGTGCTCAAATTCCCCAGATGGTTGCCCTTCTTTCTCAGTAAGTACAGAATCCTTCCTTTGTAATTTCGCCACCGAAGCCCCTCATCCTATAGCTTTTCCACTTCGTTTTTTCGTCCTGTGTCAACTATACTCTTTGATGGCTGATGTTTAGCGTCTCCCATAAAGTAATTATTTCTCTTGGTTAGCTAGACTTAACTTACCTCTTCTTTCCACGCTTTTCCATGCCACGCCTTTTCGTTAGGAAGCATGCCCCATCCCTCGTGTCGGATTACTATTTAAATTAGGATTCTCTCCGCGATTTCCCCAACAATTCCCAACTCCTCCCCCCCTCGGTAGTTTACTCCTCCCTCACGATATACAGAAGTTTTTCTTTCGGACCCAAATCCCCGCCACCTCTATTTATTTGTCCTATCCACCCCCCATCCCCCTGTCGCTCATTTCTTGCATTCCTCATAAAGCCGCTCCGGCTTCCTCAGCACTTTTTTGTGGATCCCCCCCCACCCTTAAACCCCAAGATGTTCGTCTGGGACCCTTAGATGCTCTCTTACAGCCTTTCCCTGGTCTTCAGCTATCATTGTCCCTATCCCCATATCTTAGTGCACTCATTTCCCTTTCTCTTTCCCCTCCCCTTTCCTTATAAACAAGCATGATCAGGCCATTTCATTGAATGAAATCGTTTCTTTTTCTGACTTAGTTCTTCCCAACTTCTTTTGGTGTCGGATTGTGCCATCTAGTTTCCACAACTTACCATTTCGGTTAATTGGACCCTCGTGTCCTTGCATTCCAATCTCTCAGCGGATATCTCAACGAGGGAATATTGTACCCTGTCACTCCCTTAAGACTTGAATTTTCTTCCAATATTCTAACGTAGTTCTGCCGATGCTATCTATTCCTCAATATTTTTTGATCTATCCCTCCATACGTTCGCAATATTTGACATGCGACGGCGTCTCCTTGCCCCTTTTGACAACCCTATTCTCCCCGTTCTGAGACTCTGTGCGCTCCGTTTTCCATTCCCGAGCCGGGAGCCTTTTTTGCCCAGCTGTGTTTTCACTACTCCCCTACACCACCAGGCTTCCTTATACCTCTTATTCATGGGTCGCGACTTCAACCCGTTCAATTCCCATCCCCATTCCTTCATGTGTATCTAATCCCGTTTCGACTTTAGTGAAGCTTGCCAAGCCCCTTTTCCTTTCCTCTATATCTGTCTTTCTACTATCTTCGCCTTTCCAAGGTCCTGTTACGAACAAGTCAGTAACCTTCTTTGGCCCAAGCCCCCTAAAAGAAGTCCCCATCCAAGGTGGATAGCACACCCGGAGTGGCTTTTTTCTTTCTTATTTAGGTTTTTAAACTCTCTTCAGCGTTTTTGCTATTTTGTCCCCCACAAATAAAGGGCTCGGATGGTTTCCTCATGCTAACCTACTTATTTTCGTCTTTGAGGTAGGAGTGAACGAGCCCTCGGGTTGAGATTTCCAGTTTTAATAACTATGATCGGTAATGATGCCCCTCCACCCTTTTTCGAACTTTTTGTGTGATATGTTTCCTGAAACCATTTCTTCTGTCTTTTTTTTTGTAGCGCCATATCTACAAGCATAGAGCCGTCCTTTCCTTGCGGCTGGATGCCGACCCTAAACCCAATCCGCCCCTCCCTAGGAGTTCACCCTTTTATGCGTAGTTCAAGAAGCTGGGACCCTCACAGATTGAGACTTTTAGTTCCCTCTTGCCAGAGCCTTTCCCCCCTTCCGAGTCTTCCACTTGCTTCTTCAAATACGGGTAATTTTGCTCCCCCCTTCCTCCCCCGGTTTGGTCTCGGTGAACAGGTTTTCTTGGGAGATTTCTGGCCTTCTATCCTTGATTTTTCGGTCTCTTCCGAAACTCCCGCCCTTTTTCCCTCACCCCCGTCGTGTTGATGTGTGCCCTGGTTTTGACCCTTTCTATAGTAACCTCGACTCTCTCCCGTTCCGATCACATTGCTAATCTTTCTACCCTTTCCCATCTGATTCTCTCCGTGTCGTTGCCGCCCCAATCATACCTTCCGTCAATTCTGGCCCGAAACCCGTCCTCTTCGGTCTTTTCCATTCCTGCGATGTCCCATAGTTGGCGCGACTTTTCCGTTGCTTTCAAAACTATCCCCTAAGATTTCTTTTTTCTGACTTTTTCGACCGTTTCGATCCACCCTTTTTTTCTTCTAATTCGGTGTTGTTCTATACCCCTCCCCAGCGAAGGTCACCCCGGTCTCGACGCATTCCACCCTTTCCTGTTAGTCAGGTCTTAAACTGGCTACGACTAGGTCTTCGGATTGGAAATTAACTTGGCCCTGCTTCGTCTTCTCAATCTCGACAGTCGCCTGTTGATCCGTCCCTTCTCACGATCGGATATGAAAAACTCATTTTGTTTTCGGAACGCCGTTTAGAAGATGGGGTTGGATCCTGGGTGCCTCTTAGATTTCCTCTTTTCCCATTTTTGAATTTTTCCTCTTTGCCTTTGGCTTGCGATGAGTCTTATATAGCGAACTCCTCCTTTTTTGTTGCTCCGCTGAGATGGCTGCCTTTCATAGCCACTGAAAAGGCACTCAGCCTCACCTTCAAAATGTCCCCTTAGATACGTAGTACGCCATTTCCCCCTCGTTTCAGTTCTTTCTCTAAGTCCGCAAGTCACGCCAAAGATGCATTCCGATCTTTTTCCCTTAGCTCACTTTCTTCAGATTACCCTACTTCCGCCGCCCCCTTCCCTTTCGCCGCAGCCATCGTCAGTTCCCCCTGAGAAAGCATTCAAAACAACTTGACCCATGCCTTGGGTTTCCCCCCTGCTCGAGTTCCCGTTTGTTCTTCGCTGTGGCGTCTCTGCGGTGAAACCCGACTCGTTGATCAGACCCAACTTTGCTCGGTCGCGAGCCTGCGCGCCGAGATCAACCTTTCCCCAATATTCTTTGAGCTTTTAAGAAGTGCAAGTCGAACTGCGGCAGGAAGTGACACTTTCCCCTCCGATCTTCTTGTTCGAGCCTTGCCCCAAAGCCGTTATGATCTGCGGCCGATTGGTCCTACTACTTCGCTCAGAATTGTAGAAAGTTTTCCTCTGGCTACAAGGTGTTAAATGATAGAATCTATGATGAGACACTTTCGGTTTGACCCCTTATCAGATACCCCTCCCCATCCCCCACCAGATTACTTTTTCGCTTTCTTTTTTTGGATGATCTATGAATCTATTCACAAGTCACCAGGAACAACCCCACTCCCTCCTTCATCCCGTACAAGATTTGCTTCCCCTTCCACCGACAAGCGGTTGCCCCGTGTCATCCTTAATGTACAATAGCGTCCGTATAGCCAAAGACCCCGACCTTCGCATTCCGCATAAGATTTCACTGATGGAGATCGGGAGAGCCCGAGAATCCCCAATAGGCTGTAATCCAGAGAGACGAGCTTTGATTGGGAGGGAGGTTGCTTGTTAGGTCAACGCAGACATGTACTATTGTAGGAGATCCATGATGCCCTCTCGGGTGCATCAAGCCCAGGACCTCACATTGGTGTATCACGTTCCTGCAACACCCGCTGAACCCTGGGGAGATACTCGTAAATGTTGCTGTACCCGTTCTCGATTCTTTTCCACAAAAATTGCAAACTTCTCCCCCCCCCGCTTGTTCTCCCCTTCCCCCCTTTAACTGCCTTTCCGCCGTCGTTGCAAAGTTTTTGAACAGAGAACACCAGTACTGTGATTGTTTACCCATAGGAAAAAAATCTACAAAGTTCTGAGGTCCAATTTCCCTACTCAAACTGAGACTAAGTCATGTCCCCCACCCACAGTTCTTTTTTCTTCACCATTGCCATTCAAAACGGTCTTCTATGTTCAGGGAACACTTTATATTTTCCCCGGTCTAAACCCCCTCCTTAAAATGATTCTGCGTACCAGCTACTTGATTGAAAGTCTACCCAGAGTGGCCCGCTTTCTCAATAAACCCTCTTCCTCCAGGCATACCAATGCCATTTTGTGTCACTTCTTTTGATAGTTGAACTCGCCCCTTTCACTCTGTTTCACTTTTTCCCATCCAAGACTTTTGTTGTCTTTCCCTTAGTTTTCACCAATAGCGTTTTTCCATCCTTTCCCCACGAAGGCTCTCCTGATGAACGCCCCCCTGGCTTTATAGGGCTACACACTCTTTTTCCCCCACCCTGAAATCCTTCCGCCTCTTTCGCATGGATTTCCCAACCTTTGTCCTATTTCTCTACCCTCTTTTTTGTTGTTGAGGAGAGCCTCCCCATGGCCAACTAAGTTCATATTTTTCCCTCCTGAGCGCCCAGTCCCCCCACGTGATTCTCAGTTTCCCCTCGTCTCCCTTGAATTAGCTCAGCCCATTGAGCGTCGGCGCTCAATTGCAACGCGATTTTTTTAACACCTCCCAATCCGACACCCAAAGTCCTTTTGTTACCAGGTGGTTTCGCGACTTCCCAAGGAATCCTTACTTCCTGCCCCCGGCCTTGTCGCTAAGTTCCGTTCGAAGGCAAGAATTGGAAGCGTCCACTCTGTCCTTGACTTGCAAGAGCTAGAGGTCTGAATCTAGTTTTTTCCCAAGGTGTTTCAATTGCCTAGGTCCCAATTACAGACTTTTCCTCCCCTTGCTTTCCACCATCATTAAGTCTACCGTCGGCCGTTTTTCTTATGGTTGATGCGGAAATTAACCAAACGCCCATGGTCCAGGTGTGATTTTCCCCCCATCCCGGCTTTCTGCTTTTTTCAAAGAGCTTTTACCGCCCGGCGTGCATACCGTAGTTGGATGAAACTCCCATTCTTGTTATCTTTGTTTTGTACCTAACCGATGGTCATTCTTCCTCGACCGGAGGTTTCTTAAGTTGTTGTGCATCCTTGGAAAAGGACGGCGTCGATGCGATCAAGTTTACGATTCCCCCTATCTTTCTAGAGGAACTTTTTGGCGTCCTCTTAAAAAATCTCTAGTTCTTGAGTGCCCCTTTAGTCGCGAGTAGTAAAAGAGAACTGGAACGTAGTATTTAACCCCCCCCCCTTTTTTTTTTCTTCTAGACCCGATTGATTCCTTATTCTCCCTCAGGTTGCACCCCTTTGGGTGATTGATGCAATCTTTCGGTTGTTTCTGCTTAGTCGAGTTTGTCCTTGGTTTCTCTCTATTCCCTTTCCCGCTTTTGCTTGCCTCAGAAACGGCCCGATAATTGTGTGTTCTTTGGTTCGCAGGGGCTTGAGTATGAACTTCGGTATTTTCACACTCATTTGCGATCGCTTTTCCCTTTTCCCCCTCTAGACCAATTTGATTCTGCTCAATCTCCTCCGGTCGCAAGAATCTTTGTCCCTTGTCTACCCCCCTCCTCGTCACCTTCCTTAATTCAAATAAGTTGCGTAATTTCAATTGATTTCTTTTTTCACGTCATATTGCCAGTGGATATTCTTCCCCCCCTCTCTTCCGATACCCCAGTTTTTCTGACAGCTGCTAAGGCACCTTTTACCTGCTCTTTCAACTGCACCTCCCACAGGTTTACTCGCCGACAAACCAGGCATTGTACTCACCAATTTTATTTACGGATTTTTGCAGCTTACTCCCTTCTCTTCCTGAAAAATTATCTTCCTGGCTCTTCGTATGCTGACATCTACATGTTCTCCTCCTTTTGGCATGAAACCTCCAGATCGTGTCTTCTTACTTCGCGCCCGACGGTTTTAGTCCCCCTCCTTTGGTGTATCTATTTGTGAACTTTCAATTTGTCCTTTATCTAGGCGAGTGCCGTTTTTTTAAGTCCTCTTTCTCAAATCGAAGCCCTGCTCCCTTTTTCGTGGGGTTGATGTCCCTTTTCCCTTTTCATCGCTCGAACTGAACAATAGGCCCTATAAATTTCAATGGGAGACGATCAGAAGTATAACTTCTCCCAACACCCTCTGTCACCGCGTTTCTCCCTCGTTCCGCAAGAATCCCAGCTTTTTCACTTCTATTCCCTAGTCCCTTTCGTCCTCTTTTTTCATACGCCTCCTCCATAATTTTCCGCCGCATCTTTTCCGAGCTTTCCAGCCTATTCAACTCCCAAAGTTGACATGCAGTTGGTACCCATGCCGTCTTCGTAACCCTTGTTTTTTCTCGCTGTGCTGTGCAGCCACATTTGCACCGTCAGCTTCAAGAAAATCTTCAGTCATTGTGCGCGCCTTCTCGCCCCTGACAATATGCTGTTGGAGCTTTTTCCCTGTACCTTTCGCCAATTCTTGCGTTTGACTGACCAAAACCATAATCTTTTTTCTTGTTTCGCCACCCCTTCCTCCTTTTATTTCGGTCTACGTTCCAGTGCTTCAGATCCCGTGCGCTCAGACTTTATGAAGGGGCTACCGCGGCGCGTCAATTCCCCCCCTCTCCTTCCAAATAGCCCCAGTATCTGAATTTTAAGTTCCCCCCCCCAGACTCTTTCTTGTATTTTATTGGTATTCTCGAACCCTCAAAAAGCCCCTCACTTCTCCCACCCACTACTCGACCCCTAACTCCACCTTACCAGATTGCATTCCCAATTCTGTGCCAGCTGGTCACAACTGATTTGAGAATCCGTAAAGTCTCGGTTCTATCAGTCCCAGACGTCTAACCATTCTCCTTCTATCCTCTCTCGTTTGCAGCTCGTTTTTAGAAGGATACGGGTAAATCGAGAACTATTCATTCTTCTTTGCGTGATTGCTTTACTCGGAGCCCTCCCAGTCGACTTGTCGTCCTCTCTCCTTTTCCTTATTGTGCTACTTCCATGAACGCACCCGGTGTTCGTCTGACGATGCACCCCCTCAGAAACCCGGTTCGTTTTTAGGTCCTTGTTAAACCCCTTTTTTTTCTTTTTCCCCAAACCAATTTTCCCTTCTTTCCCCGAGGCTCATACAGACTGTGACTCTCAGGGTAACGCCTACTCCCCCCTTCTTGGGTCCCATATAAAACAAACAAAACCCCAAAAACCCCCCCCCCCCCCAACCCCCCCCCCCACCCCCACCCAAATACCCCAAAGGATTTTTTCATATCCAAACCAGCAGATTCCCGTCCGTCCACTTCATCTCTTTCTCATCCACCTGGACTGTTGAACCAACGAACTAGTATTGCCCCGCTGCCTGGTTTATTCCCCCCTGGCCCTTTGCACCGCGGAAGCTCTTCAGCGCACCTAAGCCTACTTGACCAGTCTAGAGTGGAAGCTCCCCCCACCATAGCTCCCCGGGATGCTTTTCCAGAATTGTCATTGGCAATTAAATTCGTTGACGTTTTTGCGAACCTGATACTCTAGTTAAAGAGATTTGGGTTGATTAATCATTCTTTTCAGCAACCTTACAGCCCTTTCCATTGCTCGCCGAAGGACTTCCAAATAGAAGACAGACGTCCCTCTATTCTCATCTTTTTTCCCCCTACAATCCTCCTCGTTCGCCTGGACTCCCAACATTTCCTAGGTTTGCCTCTCTTCTTTTCTCCCCTTCCCCCTTTTTTTGTTGAGTCTATCATCGGCAACATAATGCCTATTTTTTAACATGGCCGTAATGGCGTAGTCCAGTTTGCCAATCTTCTCTTTATAGAGTTCCTTGGGGCACCCCGCCCCTCAGTCTGCTCTTCTTTAAACTCTTGTATTTTGTTTTCCCCACTCCACGACAACAAGTAATTGATACTTGGATTTGTCTCGTCCAACGATTTTCATCTTCCCAGACAACCCCCTCCTTATCTGCTTTGTAAGTTTTTTTCTACTCTAGTCTTTCTTGCCAGTTTCACTCGATATGACCCCCTTTAGATATAGGTCGATGTTTCCCTCAAAGGGCCTTGTTTCTAACCAATCTCCCAGTCCAACTTTGGCCCAAGCCGCCGAGTTTTTTGTCTGCCCTTGTCACCATCAGTTCCTTCTTTTCTCTTCTCAGCCGTTAGGATTGATGAGAATGAAAATGCATGGGGGCGATTCATCAAGGTCTCGCGTTGGTTTTCCCTCAGCTTACGTAAAAGCTTAGGTAGGAAATCTGAACGACTGGGGTTCTCTTCTCCTCCCCTCCCTGGACACATAAACTACCCCGCAGAGTAACCACAGACCCCACCTCTGACCTACTCGACAACTCTTTCTTTAATTTTTTGCATTTCCGAAACCCTTTCTTACCTTCTAGAACCAATTAATCATACGTATCTTTCCCGGACTTTCGAGCTGGAATGTATTTTGGAACTTCCAAACCTCCTCCCACACATAGGTCTGAGTGATTCTGCTCCCGCTCTCCTCTTCCTCTATCTTCATTTTCTTCGCCTTTTCAATGAATCGTACTCCTGATTTCTTTTTTCCACAAGTGCAAAATCTGGGCATTTTTGAGAATCTTTCAGGGTGCCTTATTTTTTTTTTTGTTGTGTCTCAGTTTCTGGTTTATATGAATACCTCAGGCCCGTGTCATTCTCCCCACAACTAAAGCACTCCAGCGTGGTTTTGGCTGAGAATTGGGTATTAATTTTAGTAACTCCCTCTTGGCGCTCCCTCATCGAGCAGGGTCACTGAAATGAGAATGGGACCTCCCATTCCGAAGTATATCTTTTCAACCTCTCCATCTCAAATAACTGCTTGGGTCCATTCTTGCTCGTCACGTTTAAGATCGTACATTAATGTCGATGTCTTTTTTCCTCACTTGCCCTTTTAAAAGCTCCCCCCACATTGTAGGGTCGCATACCCCCTCACGAAACCTGATTACAATTTTATTTTCTAGTCCCTTCCCTTCAAACTTTTTTCCGTCAGCTAACATCCTTCCCCCCGAGTCCCCCCTGGTCATTTTCCCCTTCCCCCCCCATTGTATGTACTTGATTGCACCGCCTATAAGAAATAGGATGCTTTCGGCCCTGCGGTCTTCATGTCCAGAAACTTTCCCTCCCCCCCCAGTCGCATCCTTTTGCTCTTTAAACTATCTTTCTTATCCCTTCTGCGCGGAAATTATGCACTCTTTTGACCCGATGGTGGTTGGCTTGCGTGATACGTTTGCCTTGAATTTATTCCTGCCCCCGTTGCTTTTTGTTTTCAGTCTTCTTTAGCTTGCCAATGTTGCTCCCTCCTTTTTATCCTCTTTGGTGTGGCTCCCATGTTTTCCCTGCCTCTCCCAAAAATGCACTCCGATACCTCCCAAATGGGACAGCGATCTGCGCTAGTTCTTCTCTCCTCTACAAACCAATCTTTCTACCCGTCCCTTGCGCTCCCCCTACCGTGGATGAAGAGGTTTATCTCCCCCGTGATTCTCCTTCTCTTCTCTTTCGCATTACGCCCTTCCAATCTAAGTTTCCGCCCGACCTCGTAGGCGCTTTCACAGCTCCCGTAAATAACATGTGCTTTCCCTTCTGGGGTTGCATCTTCTCCTTCGCGGTTGTGTTTTCTTCTCTCCACATTTGCCCCCCCCCAACTCGCGCTGATCCCGAACCCACTTGTAGCGTGTTCTTGTTCCCGACTAAATTCTTGTGTTCTTTTCCATTGCAATTTCCCCACTTATTTTAACATCGGGTGCCAAGGGTTCGAAAATACTGAACCTCCTTTTTATTGCGATGAGCGGAAGTCTTCCTCAGCGATATGACGGAGAGCATTCTCTGCTCAGGGTTCTCACGCTGTTCAAGCAATTTCTGGAGCGCCCATATTTCTTTTCCAGTTCCAGGCTTGTGTCATACCCACGCGCTACCCAAGAAATACCAGTATTTCCTTCTGCTTTTCTTTCGGTGCTTAGAGCCAGCCGGTATAATAGATTACCCCTCCCCCCGAAATCCCCCTCCACGCCGCCTGCAACCCCCTCAACCTTCCCCACGAGGCAATTCAACTGCCTTTTCCCCTTAGTTTCGAGCTACGCCGTCCGGTTTTTCATTTTTATCCTCCAACACCTGACACACAATCTTGTCTCTCTCGATCGTGTCCCAATTCTCTTCCGTTCCCTACTACCGTGTTCACTCAGAAATTCCGAGGTTCTTGGTTTGCCTTCTCATAACCTGCCCCTTCGTCTTACCGATTATTCCATATCTTGGGTCCAACTCCGGCAGGGAGCAGTTTCCATTGCATACCCAGTGCAACAAAAGTAACCCTTCGGTTCTCATTAGTGCAAGTGGTGTAAATGGCTTCTACTCAACATTCCATTCCTCCCCCCCCCGAGGCGTTCACTTATAGAACGAATCGCCCCGATTGCCTCCACATCCTTTCTGTAATGATGTATTGACCCCCACCCGCCGAAATCTTGGATTTGTTGTTCCCCCAAAGATCCCCCCCTCCCCTTTCGACGTTCATGGGCCCCCCCTAATGACAACCGTCGCGTAACCCCGCGAACTTACCTTGAGTCCCGCTCCCCTGGAATTAAAAATTCTGTTTTTTTTGCCCCCAATGTTACTTTCCTTTTATCTATAACCCCGTCCCTTCCCTCGTGCTAAGCTCTTCCTCACTACTAAGTATTTCACTTTCTTCACTCAATTTAATACGCTTAGAGGTACTTAGCCCCCCTGCCCTTATCGTTCATTGAAGTCTGCCCTCGTTTGCTTCGCGTGACATTATAGAAGATATAAACTGGCCACTTTGGTTTTCCCTATGTTTTCCCCCCCTACAGCGTTCAAAGCATTTTGACGTAGGTGCTCGCCCGCAAGTCCTTGCCCCCCTCGTGAGTACATACTTTAAAATGAATATAAGTCCCCCTGTTAGACAAGGATATAAACCACTCTATCAAGTAGTCTTTATGCTTCTTCTCTTCCTTTCCCTACTCCTGTGGGTTCGAGATCATCCCCCCTGCAACCTACGTTCACTTGTTTATCCAGGTCGTTCCGATTCCATTTTCAGGAACCTCTTCCCTGTGAGAGCTCCTCTTGTCTCGAGTTCTCATCCCCAGAGCAGTCAAATTTTTTGTATTCTGTCCCCCAGATTCCCATAAAACAAAGTCAGTTTCTGTTAGACTGTTTTGCCCCCCAGTAATTTCCCCCCATGTCCCCCCCTTTCCTGATCAGTGCATTGTGGATAAGTTTTTCGGAACTCTCTTAATTTGATTTACTCTTGTCCCCCCGCTCTCTTAAAGTAGTATCTTGAATAGCTGATCCCCTTTAAAGGTCTAATCCCCTTGTTCCGCAGCCTTGACAAGGACAACCATATGCCTTTGACTACGGGTTTTCCACCCCTCAGTGACGCTGCCTACTTATGAGAGGAGGTTTGATGAGGAAGCCCGTATCATTGGTAGGGTCTTTGACCCCCAACACCAGGGATCGTTTGCGTCTTGTTTCAATCCTCCGTCCCCTGTTTGTATCCCTTTTCTTTTCTTTTAGCGTATCGATTTTGACCTTTTTTTCTTGACCATAACCCCGATCTCAAGGCAAAACTTTTCCTCTTACCGACGGAGTTTATGACTTTGGTTTCATCCGTTCAGTCCCCCTTTTCTTTACGTTCCTTTGACCCGAGCTCCTCCCGAGCCCTGTCTGCTCGGAAGGCTTTGCGAGCCCAACCCCCCCCCACTCCCCTCCTTCAAAATCTTTCCGTGCCCTGGCGAGTGAGTTGCCGCTTCGATCTCTGCCTTTTTCGTCGATTTCCGACTTACAACGCCGAGTGGTTCTTATTCTCACAGGTAACCCCCTTGCCATTTCTTGTCTAAATTTGTTCTGGCATCCCCCTTCTTTGGGAGTTCTGTGAGTTTCTATAGGAACACGCCTTGGGCTTCGCCCAAACTTTCCCTCCTCCAATAACACTCTTTTTTTTTTCTGCTTTACCACTCTAACCTCTCTGGCGCCCCCAGACTTCCGAGCTGTCCCTTGCGCGCCGTCTTAGTTCCCAAGTCTGATAGCCCCTTTTAAGACTGTTTCCCCTCACATAATCCTTTTTCGATCCCTTCTTTGGTCAATTACCGAACCCCGCAGAAGATTTTCCTAACAATCCCTTGTTCGAAATTCCCGTTTTTCAAAAGCTACAACCCTCTCATCGTAGTCAGTTCGCACGATACTTCTCTCCCAACTTTATGTTACCGGCTTTTAAAACTGTGTCGTGCATCAACATCAACCGCGAAAACAGCTCCTCTCCTTAACCCCCGCCTTTCCCACCAACCTTGATTTAAGTTGAAGATGACACTTAATAGGTTTGCTTCTACCCTTCTCCTTTTTGCTTCTTTCTTCCCCTGGAAACTCCTCCCCGTAGTCATTCCTTATTTCGCCGATAGGTCCTTCCCACATCTGGGCTTTTGTCTCATGAGGCCCTTAGATAAGTTCTAACATGTTTTTCTGCGTGCTCTTTTTTTCCACATTGTGAAGTTTAGGGTGAATTTTTTGCTATTCATACCCTCTTGCAGCCATCTCCTATATCCCAATACCTTTTCTTTTGGTGTTGAGCTCTTGCTGCTTAGACACACTTCCCAACGGCACTTCCGGAATCCAAATTCAACGGGAAGAGTAGCCTTTATTCGCCAGACTCCACCCCACCCACCTGTTTTCCTCAATCGTTCCTAGACTCCCTCCGAACCAGTAAACTTTTTTCGCTGTTCCTTCCTTCCACCCATTATTGCTATCCCCGATCTCGACCCTCTTCCTCTTTCCTCGTATAACTGCCGCGGTGCAGCCCCTTAAATAAACCTTTGCGGGTGTGTCCATTTCTGTTAACCTTTTGTCGCGCTTTTTTTTTCCGCTTTTCCACAAATTCGCCCCGTTTCTCACGCCAAACTTGTATCGAATACTGGTCTCTCCGTCGACCGGTCTTGTTGTGATTTTTTTTTTTACGACCTTGCATTTTCTCTGCTTTGAAACTCATCCCCATCTTCCGATCTCGGGTTCTGCTTCATCCTTGCCCCCCCCCGCGGTATTGAATGAGCTTAAAGTGCGGCAGCTCGACTCTTCTACATAAATTAAGCGGCGCACGGGACCTTCTCGTCCTTCCTGGAGCGCATTTGACTAAGGACAGTAATTCACCCTGCTACCCCAGCCCCCCCGACTTCTTTGGCCTTTCCTTTATTCCTCCTCCCCGCCACTCCCCGGTATGCATTAAAATCTGCCCCCGACCCCCCCCTCCTTTTGCCATCACGCCTACAAACAACGACTATACACCGATGGTTTCCCCTGCGTGAGTCTCATTGCATCTTCTTTTGTTCCTGAGCGCAAAAATCGTACCCCCCCTGATTTTCTCGATTATTCTTTTCCTTTTTTTTCTGCTACTCGGTGAATACTGAGTCTCTTTGATTCGTGATTTTTTCTCGTCCGACATAATTAATGATCTCCCCCTATCTCGTAGCTCTACCTTGATCATCGGTCATTCCCTTTCATGCCCCCCTTTGTCGTATTGCTGAAGACCGCCGGTCGTGGACCATGTTCTTGTACCGATCGTGGTCTATTCCCACTGGAAACTAAACCAGGAAGACTAAAGAATTCAATTCTAGTTTACCCCCGAGAATCTCCCAATGGATTTTTTTCAATATCACTCCCCAAGGAGGGTTAATTCCTATACGGCTGCCTCTTTTCCGCGTCCTTACCTTGATTGTGTCCCCCTTCAAACCTGTGCAATGACAGACGCTGTCGTCTTGTTACCCGTTACTGCCTCTCCCATGGTCTTTTTTCCAACCTTCCCTGAAGTATATTTGATTCCTCTCATCTCTATACTTTCCCTCCTCTTGTCGTGGCAAGTAACAAATTCCTAGAGTGAGAAAAAATTATTAAAAAGGATCTACTGGTCGGGTCCTTAACTCTTTCCCACTGGTCTGACCCTGTCACTAGTTCGAAACGGTTCACAATCCCCTGACTTTGGGGAAATATAGCATACAGAGTTTCCGCATGCTCGCCTAACGTCGCTGGATAACTCTGATCAGGATACCACTTGAGCCTTGTTCTCCTGAATCCCGCCGTCGTAATCCTTGAGACCCTTTCTGTTTCCGCTTTCTCCTCTTTCAGACCGAGTTTTTTGGAGATCGGACACCCCGACTTTTTTGCATATTTTTCTACTTGAAAGCTTCTTCTGTCCTTATCGTTGATATATCTGGCCTTTCTCTCATCCAGCCCCTGAAGCCAGTCTGTAGGCAAGTTGCCCCTCTTTCTTGTTTTCCCCCCTTTAACTCCTCCAAAGTGGCTTGATTTATCAAGTTTGGGTTCGGATACCGTAAACGAATTTCACCACGCCAAATCTTATCCATTGTGTTGTTTCCTTCCTAAGCGATTTACTCTCTTGACTCGTTCCCCCTCCACTTTTCACTTCCTCATTTTTAGTCTGAGCTTTCCCCTTTCTTTTAAGACCAGCTGACAGCACTTTTTTCCCCCCCCACCACCCTTTTGTTCCAATTTTTTCATCTCTAACCAGGACTCGGACTTAGTTTCGGTTTTTATGAGGCCTTTAACCATGCGAGTAATGGTAGGGTTTATTGAACCCCAACAGGTATTTTTTTGTACATACGCTTTCCCCGGGACCCTCAGGTAGGTCCGGGTGGCAGTCTGCCCCCTTTCTTTTTGAACCTCCGATCAGAGGTCCTGATGCATTTCCTAGTAAGACTGACCGTCTTTCTGCCAAGTGGGTGTCAATCAGGGTTCCCCCCTCACGTTTCGTACCTTTCTCCGCACTCCTACGTACTCTCCCTCGACTCTCCGCCTCTCATGAGAGGATGTGAGAGCCTTAACCCCCCCCCCAACTTCAAAAATATCCTTTCATGTGCACCCTTTCTTTTTTCGCGTCCGACCATGCCGCTTGCCTTATAGTCACCTTTCTTCTTTCTATATGAAAAATCCTTGAATCTGATTAAAACCCATTCCGTCTGGGCCCCCTTTCTTTTTCAATCTTTCTGTTGGCTCGTGATAGGCTAGTTCTAGATTCCTCTTGCGTTTTCAGTCCTACCCCCGAAAGCCTCAAGAACCCCCGATGGGGAGCGTGGCTCTTTTTTGGTTCTGAACTTTTTCTTTTTCTTCCCCTTCAGTCTTTTTGTCGCTCCATAAGAAGGTCAAATTTCTAGGACACGTTTTCAAGTCTGATGCGCTCTTTATCGCTTCTTGCTCACATTAAGATACATAGTCCCACTGATTGGTAAGTCCATTTCGGCCCCCGGAATTCCCTGCCCTCTCCCCTCAGTTGTCCCTCAATTTCCCTTCTTTTCTAAGTCCCCCCAGAATATTGGTCTCCCGGAGATTCCGATACCCCACCGTTTTTTTCTTGCCAGTCCTCTACCCCTTTTTTTGGCAAAATTTCTCAGATAAGCCTCTCATACCCCCCTTACCGCATTGGCCCCCCACTGGCCCCTTCACACACTGTCTTTTAGTTTTTGCAGCGGCTTCCTCCTTGCGCACCTGACAATATTGGCGGGCTTTATCTAAATTACGGAACCAATGATAGTAGGATTGACCCTCTATTTAAAGTGGGCGTTTCGCCTCCCTCGCTTCTTCCACAGATGTTGTTGTCTCTCTTCTTCCCTACGGCTTTTCTAGTACCTTTGAGTGTGGACGATGCCCCTGTGCAGCCT
>Ga0179593_1476664_pt1 | contig 17972 bp, 20 predicted proteins | sample CZODoug2_1_08_16_FD_185931 | JGI IMG/M metagenome (GOLD analysis project Ga0179593, IMG submission 185931) | Vadose zone soil fungal communities from Angelo Coast Range Reserve, California, USA - CZODoug2_1_08_16fungal (PacBio error correction) | ecosystem: Environmental > Terrestrial > Soil >... | reverse complement strand
AGCCTGTCCCCTTCCCGGCCCCATGAGTCCCCTTCAGCGGGGGTTCCCATTTGAAGGGCCATCCCTCTGAAAGCACCCTTGGATAACTTTTAACTTCATAGGCACGGCCATTTCATGCTGTGCGGAATTTTTTTCTCACCCACCTTCCTTCCTTCTTCGATGCGACGGCGTTTAAATAAATACATAGGTGGAGGTTTCCCACTAGGCGGAGAAATAGTCCCTTTTATGATTTCCCTGGAGAACTTCCAGCTCAACGCCAGCCTCATCCCGCCGTCACCCAAGCCTTTTGTAATTTCCGGTAACTTTCTTACCCCCTTTTGAACACCGGATGCTAGGGTATTCTTCAGCTTCACCGAATTCCAGTACCTTGCAAAACGCCCTTCCATCCCTTATTTCCTGACCACCCCGTTCCGAATCACCGTCGGATCTGACCTTGTATCATTCGGTTCTCTCTTTTAGTGGCAGCTGCCCCCCCGCGTCGAAAAGATAGAAGGCAATAAGACTTCGACCCGTGTCAATGTCTACCCTTCCATCCTGCAGACCCCCCCACCTAGCGTAACCTCTGATCCCCTGCTAGACTTTGACACCTCGCCCAGACTATCTTTTATTCGCCTCCACAGATCCCCCCCAGAGCTCGGGTGTCCCTTCCGCTGAAAACCCTCTCGTGTTCATTGTTTTCAGTGTTTATTCCCTCGCCCCCGCACTTCTCAAAGTCTTCGTCCCCCTCGGATTTCGGGCAAACTTTAACGTAATATCCGCTCGGTCCTACTTCTAGAAATCAAAACCTTTCATTTCCCTGACGTTCACATGCCATTTTACCTCACCCTTCACTGTTCCACCCCTGACTGCTGTGATAGAAAAAGCCCTCAGTTAGTTTTAGGCATCTGGACCAATTGAAATCTTCAATCCGATGCCCAATCAATATCTGAACAGACGGTGCGTGTAATAGTGGTGCCTGACTCCACCACACGCACCCGGAAATAACCCCCTAACGCGGACCTTTTGACAGCCGATGAACTGACCCCCCAGTTACCCGGTTTCTAACCCTTTTTCTTTTTGGAGATGGGGGTCCGTCGCTGACAGCCCTGTCCCTCCTTTTGAAGTCACGATGTCTGTCTGTGATTTCTACAAGATCTTCCTACTCGGCTCCTTTTTTCATCCCCTTTAACCCCGCAGATTCTTTCAACAATTACCCTCGCCTCCTTTTCGCACGATCACGTGTTACCTTCCTTTTTAATAGGATTTTACGGACCTTTATCAATTCAACCATTTCGGCGCTTGCCCTTCCTGAGTAGAGTAAACGGTCCCCTAGTTTAAGGCTGCCCCTTACGAATTTCACGGAATCGCACGCTCTCATAACCCTCCGGACAGAGCGCGCGGTTGTTACTCGCAGCCCCCCAAGTTGAAAGACAAAACGGACGCGCTCCGACTTCGTGTTTCTAGGTGCTTCATATCCATAAGTCGACCTTTCCCATCAACCCATCCATTTTTACGCCCCCCCCTAACAACATTAAGTGAGCCACTTTTTTTTTTCCAGTCCCTTTCCGTACCCCCCTCACCGTATAAGGAGTCTCGGCCCCCCAAATAGTATAGAATTCTCAACTGTTTTTGAATTTACTTCCCGACCCCCTTTACTAAATAGGGCCGGATTCTCCACTTTCCTATGGATTCGGTACGCATACCTAAACAACTCCGTCTCCCCGACGTTTAACCTATAAAATCAGACATCTGTCGTTTAGTCCACTTGACCCCACCAGAGACCTACCTCTCCTTCAGACTGTGCTAATAGTCTAGCCCGCTGCACAGTTCCACCCATCCCCTCCTCCCTTAAAGGAGTCTCTTCACCCCGTTTTGTTCTTTCCACACCAAGGAACACACCAGCTGTTGTAATCAAATTAGGGAAGCCCCGCCTTTAATTAGACCCCCACGCTACTCCAACCTCGTCTTGATGTGGGCTTCTCTCCTGAGATGATGTTAGACAACCACCTTCTAACCCATTGCGACAGCAAAGACCCTTTTTTGTTCTCTCACATTAACGGTGACCCTAGGCCATAAAGGATCCTTTTTTCATCTACTGTCCGGCGGTCCCCCTTCCCTGCCTTTGATCAGTAAATTCCTGTTCCTCAGAGCTTTCCCAGTTCCTAGTATGGCCAACCCCAGTACGAGGTGACACCCACGCTGCCTGTTGACTTCTCTTTCTTTACACAAAGGCACCAGTTTACCTCCTACGGCCTCTCCCTTACTTTAAACTATACGACTAATAAGGCCCTTAGGCGTCTCCGCCATACCCACAGCCCCAATGCAGCACAAGCTTCACAAAACATTTTGGAATAGTTCCCGCGTTCCTTAGCCCAAAAGGAGAAGTCACCGACAACGATGTCTGAGGTCCCCCGAGCACCATCATGGTGCCTACCCTTTCGTTACAACCTGCCCCCCCCACACTTTCCTCCATTAGTTGAAAAACTCCGACCAACCTCCCCTTTATTTTTCCCTCAAAGTTTTACGTTACCGGGTGCACTTCCACTTATGTACTGTGTTAGTGTTTCGGGGGACCCCCCCCCCATTGGTTAACACCACACAGACTTCCCGTTCTAGTCTCCTTGTTCCAGCCCAAGTTTTCCCCAAACCCCACAAACCTTTGGACAGTACCGACCCTCAGATGGAGGTCTAGTTCCAACCCGTCGACGTGCTTAACACACCCCCCCGTTTAACCCACCATTCTCACAGTCACTGGACACCACCCTATTTAGATATGATTGTGCCTCGGGCTTTCTTGCGACGACACTGATTGCTCCTCGACCATATAGTTTTAGATGGTTTTTTTTTTTTAACCAGGCCAGGATCCCTCATTCTTCCACAGTTCAGTCCTTAAGGTTGCTTTTTTTAACCTTTAGCGCCGTATGGCTAAGCCCAAGTACTATCAGCTGACTTCCCCCAAAGGTTTTCGTTTCTTTACGGTAGCGGCTTAACCCCCCTCTCTATTACTAGAGTTTGGGCCCCTTCCTTTTCGTGAAAAGATAGTCCAATTCGGTCGTCTGACATTCTACCGCCCCCGGCCCATTTCTGGGTTTTGATTTTTTCGATCCCTTCTTCCGTTGGACAGTGTAGACCCCCGAATTGGTGCCCCGATCCTTTTGATGCTCCTTGAGTTGACCAATTTTTTTTACTTTTTTGCCGCATCGAGCCTCCCGATCAGGGGTCGGGTAAAATAATCTCTTTTTAATCGTTTTTTGCATAATTCCCCCAACGAACACCATATATTTGGATTTTGAGCTCTGCCGCATTTCCCCAGAAACACTTTTGCATATCCAACATCAAAACCCCGACTGATCGAGCACCTTTCTGGCGCCCATGGGCCTATTGGCAGTCCCATAGGTTGTGAGGATTCAACTTAATCTGTGGCCTCTTCTTATCTCTTTCAGGCTTCCTTTACCTCGAGCTAATGTGTCATAACTCTTAACATTTCTGACTTTCTGTTGTTTTCCACTCCCATCAACGGTTTTTTTACACCCCGATATCCTCTTAAAGGGGACGGGACGGGCGAAATCTAATGACGACAAGAGAACGTCCCCTCATCCCCCCCCCCGGCGTCACTCCCCTTGATCCCCTCAAAGCTGCACTTCTGCGTAACCCATTACACCTTTCTAGCTTCTCCTCTTGCTTAACCACTTTCGGGGGGGCGGCACATCTTTTTGCTGACGGAATCATACTGCTCCAAGATCTCTCGCAGCGCTTCCGTTACAACCCCCCATTCCACTGGCTATACGTGGTCTCCTTTCAGTCATTCAAGTGTGTCGTCGGCACGTCATTATTTTTTGGTCCATTCCTTACGATTTCCCAACTGCTAAAGTAGGTTTTTATGCCGCTTTCCCATTATAGGGCGTGACGGGGAGAATCGATTCTTGGGAAGGGATTTGATGATGCCGGCGGCATTTAGTTCCCCCCGTCGTCCAAAATGAATTGCCACCACCCCTCATCTCGATGAACCCCCCGTTTGATTCTGGGCCCCCACCTCCCTTTTAATTTTTAGTGAATGGTTCACCAGCATCAAGGCAGGTCGGCGGCTCCGATGCCGACTACCCCCATCGCCTGTGAAAGGGACAACCATTTACAGTTCGCGGTTCCCACCCCCCTGCTTTCAATAGGTTTGCGTTATGCCCCGATCCCTTTTACGTTTTCATTCTCTATTCTTCCATGATTGCCGCAAATTGCTTTTCTACGACAGTATTTAAGGCTTTTTTCCCCCCCACTACCAGTAAGAGACCTGGATACTGTTCAAGTCCTTTTCTGTTAGATTTTATGCCCGCCGGCCGTAATATTCAACACTCAACTCCACCGATGATCACTTTTTCGCTCCCCGCCTCTCACCCTTGTTCCCCTCGTGAGAACCGACTTTACATTTTTATCGATTCCCCCCCACCACAAGCCCGTTCCGAACACCCACATTTTGAAGTTGTCCCGTCCTCTCCCCGTGTCAAAAGTTGTTCTTTCTCGATCCTAGAGCTAATCAGAGTTCCGGCCGGGGTAACAACTTTTCCGACGCCCGACGTTTGAAAGCCCCCCAATTCGCCATCCCTTGCATTTAATGGTCGCAGCTTGCAGGAGTCTGAGTTGATCCGTCGGTCTCCGCCTTGAATGTTTTTTGTGGTCCGTTTTGACGGTTTTTGTGATTATCCTTCTTTAGCATTGTTCCGCGATGTATGTTTTTTGCCCCCACTGATTTATGCCAACCATCTTTCCTACCCTGTGCCGCTTCGAGCACGCTCTAATCGCCTTTTTGTTTCCTTCCGAGCGAGAGGCGGGAACCCCACTTCATGGTTGATCCGTCCCCCCCGACCCGCCAAATTTGATGCCTGACCATTCCATGCAAGTTGTTCGCCAATCTTTTGCTGTTCGTCGACTTGACCCTAGATGTTGTAGATTCTTATTTTGAGTTTGATTTGTCTCTTCCCAAAGAGGTGCGTGGGCAGTTCTTCCTATTACAGCCGCTTATCCCGTCCCCCGAGAAGATCGTGATTTTCTGATGCTCCCCAGATTTGAACTATTTCTCCGCCAATTTCCCCAGGCCGGTTGCACTTGTATCCTCCACGGTTGCCCCCACGAACTGAAAAGTTTTTGTTTCACTCCCCAACCCTTCCCACCTTTACTGTGCTGCTAGGCATTTTACCGCTTTCTTCGTCAGTGTCGGCACAGTTAGATGACATGACCCCTCTGCTGTGGGGACTTTCAACGAGTTTCCTCCCGTACTTCCCGGACAAAGAACGCTTTGGGAGTCATCCGTTTTCGGGCTTCGCCCCCTCCCCGGCTTAATTTTGACTTTTGACATCACTACACCCTTTCTTCCCCTCGCGGGTACATGGCCGTTACAACCCGTTTTCCTTGACCGTACTTGTTTTTCACCTTCAATTGTCGTCGCGCCAAAGCCCCAGAACCCTTTCAGAGCGTCGATTTTCCGTTGCGGTCCTTCTAGGTCTGTCATCGTTTTTTCATCCACGCGACATGACAGTTGCCTGCGAAGCAGAATTCTTTCTTTTCTTCAGTCTTCTGAAAAATGTGCCCCCCCCCATCGTCTGATTGAAGTCTTATGCTTTCAATTCAATTTCAGCCCAGAAACCCCCCACTTTTCGTTCATACTCTGCTTCCCATGATGATTTTTTCCCCCCCTTGATTTAGTGAACGCGAGTTTTTTCTGAGCCGATTTTGCGCCTTATACCCCCCCTTTCTTTGCATTTTTTTACGAAAGTATTCACTTAGTTCTGCAGGACAGGACCCCTTCAATATGTACCCTTGGCAGTCGCAGTGATTTAGGTAATTATGTTTTCAGTTTCACCTATTCGCTGGGTTGTTTAGCTATTGTCTCCAGGCCAGAATTACTCACTGGGGAGTATTGGTAACGGATCGACTGGCTTTTTTTCGGTGTTAAGGTGTCCCATTGAGAGGAACAGTACCGTTTCTGGTGCATACGAACGACTCTTCCTCCGGAACCCTTTTCACCATCGTTTTGATGTTTCACCCCCCCTTTTCTCAAAGTGACACTCGGAGCCACACGTGCCGATCACTTTTTTTGTTGTCACTCAGCAGTAATGTCCTATCGTTGTCATTCACCGTCTTGGGTCTCTAAAAGCTTTGTGGTGTCCCGGGGGTTTTTCTTTTTGTGTTCAAGTCGACGCATTAAAACCGACGCGAGTGGATTCGGTTTCCGCTTCTCGCCCCAGGTGATTTACACCATGTGTGGTAATTTGTGGTCAGACGACATACCGGAAGTTGTGATGCTCTTCTAGTTCGTCGGCCTTTTGAAAACTGTGACCACTTTGGGAATTATCCCCCCTGATAGTTAACCGGTGCTCCAATAGCGACGGATTACTTTTCACCGACGGCCTGATGGTGAAGACTTCTTCTTTGAGACCGGATTCGTCGTATTTTTGACGCTCGCCATCTGGTCGCGAAGCGAGGTCAGCCCCCGTTCGGAGATCCTGCCATTGATAGTCCTACTATTTTTTCCTTAGAGACGGTATCCTTGGACTCAAGACAGTTGCCCCTGGTTTAAAATTGTCGCCTTCATATTTTTTCCGTTGCGCTTTATCTTATTTTTTTTTGTTAGCGGACGTTATCGATTTCCTTGAAAACAGACCGTGCATTGAAGCGTATTTCCTCCCAGAAAACTTTTTGCGGGACGCTTGCACTGACTCTCGTAAGCAGAATTCCTCAGTCAGTATTGTCAAGGTTTTCGATGCCGTTCCATGTTCTCCGTCTCACACTTTTACACCCGGGGTTCCGTTGTTTACCGAATCTTTTTGCCTCCTGCACCTTTTGGTGGAAGCTTGTTGGCTAGACCGTTCTTTTTCGAGTCCGTGATTGCTCCCGTGGATCGTGTCCTTTTCTCTCTTTACTGCTGCACCGGCTGCGAAGGTTCGGAATCCGGCTTTGTCTAGTTGGTCCGTTTTTTTTTGTTTTTTTTTTTCCCCACTGACCGTGATCACCGTTCCGGTCTGTTCCGCTGTGTCGTTATTTTTCCGTAATCCCTTTCTTCCTACATGGCTTTTTCAAGTCTGCATTGTAAGTTCCCGACGTTTAGTAGGGGCCTTCGCCGTCTTCGGATTGAGTTCATCTCAGAATCCGGCGCCATCGATTACCTGGGCGACTCCTTTACTTCTCTTGCCAAGTGTCCCTTTAACTTCTGACCCCTCACTGGCTGTGGTGTACGAAGCATCTGTGATTGCCCGAAACCTGTCCGACATCCCCGCGTTGTCCCTCACTTGTGTTGAATTGCTTTTTCCGACCCAGTGTTTCACCCCAGTCCCGACATCACACCTCTGAGGGTTGATCAGCGATGCGGGTATTATGTGCATAGCGCAACAGAAGCGTCGGGTATCCGCCTGCCTGACTCGGGCTCTTCATTTCCCTTTTTGACCCCTGGTAGCCATTCCCTTCCATCGAGTCAGGTGACTCATTTTTTGCCCTGCATCACCTTCGCGGACGCCCCTTCTTTCACCTTGGTATTTTTCTCGGCGTCGTTAGACTTCTGGTTCCCCTTTTCCATGCGTTCAGGTCGATACCCTCCCTTCCCCCAGGTGTTGTCATTCTTTTTCCCCCTTTGTCCCCCGGAGCCCTGCTCCGTTGAGATGCCTTACGGCATGACTTTAAATTTCCCGCCCCCCTGTGACCCACGATGATTTTCTCCCCCTGCATCCCCACGCCGGTCTATTTTTGGGATTTCCTCCCCCCCCCAAACGGCCAAGTCCGTCATATAAGTTTCCCTTGTTACGTATTGTCCTGATACTCAAGCCCTTTCCACCCCCTGCATTGCGATAGGTGATCTCCTCTTTTCCTAGTTGGTTTTGGTCTAGAACCCCGTCATAAGAGGCCCATGACTTCCCTTTTCGTCCTCCCCAAATGTCCTGGCGCAATACCTTCCGGGCATTTCATCGGCATTCGTGGCGCTTCTCCAAACATCTCCGACCTAGGTGGATGTTTTGCAACCGTGGTTAGTCCCCTTAGGGAAATGTAATTGCTTTTCCTGACCGGGCATTCTGGAACGGAGCAACCCAGCCACCCCCCCCTTCATGTTTCCTCAGGAACTCAGCTCCCCCCCAATCCGGCCAATCCCCCCTTCGTTTCCATGAATGTCCCCCCGTCCCACGGGCCAGTCCATTTGACAGGCGATCAACCATGATCACTTGTGGCGTGTCTAGGTTCAGGGCATTTCTTTCCCCCCCTTTCAACTATTCGAAACGATGGCAGTTTTGCACTGGTAAGGGAGAAGAAACTTCATGGCCGTCGCAACGTCTACTGAAGGGATCCCCCCCCACCGCTTCTTGGATTTTTTCACCCCCTTTTTTCAACTCCCCGCAGTCGGGTTCCAAGTTTCCAACACTCTATTGTGTTGGGTTTTTTTTTTTAAACACTCCTGGGTAGTTAGAAAGTTGGGTCCCTTTTTTTCCGGCCCCCAACGTTTCCCCCCTTGCCCCGTTGGTCTATGCTTTGCTCCTCCGCCTCCTTTGTCAGTCTTTCCCTCCCCACGGTTCCTCTCCCCTCCCTGGATTCAGTGCGGGGAGTCCCCGTTCGTCGGCGATCGCGGGATTCAGACGCTGCACCATCAGACGGAGTCGGTCCTTCCTACGACAGCCACATTCTAGGACTTTCCACCTGAACGTTTCCTTTTGAAATTTTTACACGGCCTTTACTCCACGTTATTTTCCCCAGGTGACCGAGACAGTTGGTCCATTGTCATTGACCACCTTTCTCCCCCCCCCCCCCCCGGCCCTTTTGTCCTCGCTCCCAAGCAAAAGGCTTCTTCACCGCATCCCCTAATTTAATCAGTCAAGTGAGACGAAGGCGACCCCGATTACGTACACGGCAACCCCCCGTGAATCTGTCATTTCCCTCCGATCTTCTCAACACCGTAAACATCCTGGGAGATGGCCCGACGGTTCTTTTTTGAGTGTACAACGTCCACCAGTGTAATTGATAGACGAAGACCGTTCACGGCATAGCCTTATTCTCCCCCCCCCCCCAAGCCTCTTTTGTGACCTTCGGCGTTCGTTTACCGATATCATGAAAGCAGCAAATGGGCTCCGACTCCCTTCCCACCAACGGTCTGTTCTCCCCGAAGTCTTTTTATTTCTTCAAACCGACCCCACATTACGCTTCCGCCGCCACTTTTAAAGTCAAGAAGTAAACGGCTTACGTCTTCCCCCTTTTCAGGTCCCACGTTCACAATCGTCTTCCCTCATTGGGTGAGTATCTCCCTCCACTTTCTGCCCATTAGCTTCCCCTTGAACGCGGACCCCCTTCGATGGTCTCGCGTCGCCGCCCAACAATCCGGTCCCGCCCCTTTTTCACCCTTCCAACCGCGCTTGGTGACCTGTCCCAGCCGGTCCGACTAGGCTTTCCTCTTGTACTTAATGTGCGTCCCTTCCCCCCTTTTACACAGTTGCCCTGACAGCCCCCATGATCACCCGTATTCCACGCACTGCCGTATAGTTTCGGCGACCCCGTCACACCATTCCACACCCCCCCCTTTTTTTTTAATTCTGGGCGATGCTCTTGAACCCCTCATCCAACTAGGCCTTTGTTCCTGTTTTTGCTTCCCCCCCGCTGTTTCTCCCCCCCCCTACGGATAACCCTGGGTCCATTCCCAAAACCCTTTGCTTAGCCCACCCGTCACGTTTTAGTGTATTCTCCGCCTTCTAGGTTACCCTTCCACTTCTTTGCAACTGTAGCAGAGCCCCGTTCAGCTTTGGACACTGACCATCCCGCGGTTGACAAGTCCGTTCTTGAATTGAGGTTTCCCCCCGAAAAACCATGTTCCACGATCCTGTCCTCACACTTGGGGTTGACCCTGCTCCCCCACTCCCTCCTGTCGATCCTTTCTTCCCCACTCCTTCCCCGGAACCAAGGACCGTTCCTCCCTTCGAATCCCCCCCCCCCATCCTCTCCCACCCCCCTCGGGAATAGTGACTTTCGGTCCTTTCGCCATCGGACGTCCCACTCACAAGAGGCATCGAGGTCTTCTATCATTGCAATTCCTGGTGAATCCTTGTAGTAACAAACGTGCAAATACTGTTATGAATTAGAAATCTTTCCTCACCTCCCGATTTTTTCTCTTTCCCCCCCCCAATTTTCGACCCAGATAAGAGCAAACAGATATGTAAAAATCCCCGCTGAGTGTTCTTTCATAAACAAAGGGTACACCCCCCCCCTTTTCTAACTTCATCTCCCCGACTGTTGCAACCCGCACTTCAAAGAATATGCTTAAAAGCCTCTTCGCCCGATGTTCCCGAGTTACTGCACAGTTTAACCTTAATGTCGAAGCTTCTGACAACAACAAAAACTTGTTCCCTAACCCCCTTCCCCCGTCGACCCCAACAGGTCTTCTGTGTGAATCTGGCGCTCGACCGACCACGTTGTGACAGCCGCCTTTCCCCCTTCCATTTTTCGTTGATGATGGGGACCCCAGTTCCTCACTCTTCTGGAGGCACTTGAAGGAAGGAGATGTTTGTTAACCTTCACCAGCCGATATCGCGACCTTTTCAGTCCCCGTGACCTAAGTTGACTCCCCCCCCTTTCTTAGGTCGTGGAAGAGAGTCAACCCCTTCTTTCTCTTTCCTTAGGCGGGTGTATTTCGACCTACACGACCCCCTCGGAGTGACTTTCCTCCTGTCTTGGCTTTTGCAGGCTGCGATTAAATTTATTTAGTAACCATTCGTTCTCTCCCTAGGGGACGGCCGGTTTGCCGACTGAGATTGCTCTATTCGTTTTCCCAACGATTCGCCGCTGCATACCTAATCTTCTGCGGTGGGACTTCGAATAATATGTTTGTCCCTTCCCGCCTACTGACGCAACTTTTGTCGGAGAGTCCCCCCCACACCTCCACCATCACCGGTAAATGGGGAAGATCCAACGATTCATTTCAACGGCTTTCGACAGAGGATAACCCCCCTTCTTGCGCAAACGAAAATGTGGCAGCTCACCGTTTCGGCGTTCGGATGCGACAACTCATTAATGTGGTCCTTCGCCTTTTTCTCTTTTTTTTTTCACCCCCCTTCCGTTCCGGAGAGCATTGCTTATCAAAGGTCTGGCCAATTTTTTTTATATGGTTTGAATTGATCCCCCACCCCCGGGTTAACCATCGATCAATCACTAGAGAGCGTAATCTAGACTGCACCGCGAAGTGCCAAAGAAATACCATTCGGCCCCTTCCCCCGTAAGGGATAACTCCTCCAATCGGCATGCTGGACTTAAATAATTACCCCTCCTTTCTTTGAATTTGCTCAAACAGTAGGGTCGGTCGGCCCCCTCCAATTTTGGGTTCTGCTCTTTTCCGACCGATCAATGATTCAAATTCGCTAGGTACGCGACCTGACCCTCTTTTTTCCCCTTCACGGTAGAGGACTTTTCTAATCCCCAACTGTTTGTCTGTTTCACGATTCCTTGGTGGTGGTTCTATGCCTCCCCAAATGATATTTAGGTTTCGATAAATTCTCCTCCGATGCTGGTTCTTGACCTGATCATATTTTGGAGCCGGGGAATCTTGAGGCACCTTCGCCTCCCGTTCTTCCCCTCCAAGTAATGAAACCACGATCGCGTCTACACTGATGAGGGAATCGGTAAGGTGTCGTACCATTCTGCCCCGCATAAGGGACTGGTCCCTCTTACTCGTCTCCCCCCTTTCCTCAATGCCTTACTCGGCTATTATAATTCCCTTGCGAATTGGGAAACCCTGCTGTGATTTTCTGAAAGAGTACTTATTCCCCCCCGTGATAATTTTACGCCTGCGGTCATGATGAGTTTTTATGAACGGAGTCCCCGCCGCCAGTACAGTTGTGGCTGGAAACAACTTCGAGTCTTAAGTTATTTTCCCTCCTCACCTTTCAGGCTCGCCTTTAGTTTTTTCACTTAAGTTAAGGTAGACTTTCTTAACAGAAGGCAGCAATTCTACCACTCCCGGCTCCAAGACCAGTTGCTCCCCCCTCCCCCTCCCCCAATTTTTTCTCCGCTTCGCACCAGTATTTGATGTGTCCGGACCCCACCCCCCCCCCCCCTTGCGACCGGACCCACACATTGAAGATTCTAAAACGCCCGCTGAATTGATCGTCCTGAGTGCTTCAAGTCTGTTAGTTAGTTGATAGTTTTCCTTATCCTCCAACCTCCATCCTTTTGGTGTAGGACCCCAGTACCCGAAGTTTTTGTCAGCAACTCCACATAGTCCTCCATTAATGCCATTTAAGACAAGCGTGCCCTGCCTGTGCTATTGTGATCCTTTTATAGGAGACGACGAGATGTTTTTGTGGCGTTGTGCTAGTAGTACATTGCTTTCTTCCCCCTTCGCCATTCGCGCGATCGATTTTCCAAAACGTTGGGTTTCTGCCCCCCCACCCAGAGTCCCACCTTTGCCGTGACGAGTCAGATGTCTTCCCCCATTTTGCCCTTCCTCTTGACTTTGAACCTCTCTTCGCCCCGCGGGAAACAGATCCTGATTTCTCCGCCATCCTACCCGCCTGTATTTTTAAAGTGTCCTACACCCTTAATGCCCTGTTCCAGCCGTTTCTCTCCCCCGTAGTTGCCGTTGAATGCTCTGTTGATAAATTAAGTTTTTTTTTTCCTGTGCCTCTAGGATACACGCCCAAATAGATTGGTTGGTCCTTCTCTACATACATTTATTCCCCGGCCGCCAGATAGGCCTCCCCTATGCGTCCCAGTCAGATTACTCCCCTCCCCTTGCCTGAAGATCAACGTAGCCAACCGGCCCTGTGACCCAAGTCGTTGTACGCGCATTTTACCACTCGTCCAGTGGCTCGAAATCCTGCCCCAAAAGCCCATCCTGCGCATCCTCCTTTCAACTCCGATTTGGTCGGCGTAGGCGTTCACCTCCCCTCTGACATGCCACCACAGCGCTCGAATAGAGGTTGTTGTCTCATACCCCTCCACTCACCAGTCCCTTGTGTAGTAGAGATTTGTCGCTTTCTATGCCCTCCCGTTCGCGACTTTTCCCTGTGAATTTAAAGCACACAATGCACCTAGAGTAGTCTTTTCTTTTCCACCATCCCGAGAAACGGGAATTTTCAATGATGCAATACCATATGTAACAACCCGATCCCCCCCTCAGAGCGTCGAATCCCGTTTTGTCCTTAGAAGTGGTTTATAGGTTTCCATAGTTTGACTCTCATTTCTAGTGGGCATTGCGCAAGAGACCCCAGAAGCTCTAGTCGGCTGTCAGAGTGGTCTTTGTGACCGTTCTTGCACCATAAGCCATCTTTCTTTTTTTGACCCCGAATGGTTTTTCCCGCCCGAAAACTACCCCTCTCTTTACATATCCTCTTCTGCCAGGTCTCTCTTGATCGCTTTTCACAATTGCTGTTTCATATTTGTTACCTAGGTTTTTATGAATTCTTACCCCTAGTGAAATTTTTGTACTGACATATCACCCATTGATGGCCAAGTCGAAGTAACTTCCGGAAATTTTTTGGGATCTCCGCGTATTTCGAATATGAAGCACAGTAGTCAAAATCGGGGTGATACTTTTCCTCGTGCCGAGAAAGGAAGGGTTACAGGGGGGAGCTAGGCGTTGGGGTAGCGTTCGTGCGCCTCCTTCTTTGGTCGGGGTGAAAGTCACATACCCTAGAGGCATTAATCGTGAGGAGGACCGTGCTGTCAGAACGGACCTTTTCACCCTCGTGATTGTTTTTTTACCACAGACGCTAGACTGAACTAGGAGTCCCCTCGTGTTGATTATCCAGCAGTGGATTTTTAAGCCCGTCCGAATGACTGTCGTCCCTTTCACCGTGACGAGGTAAAAAGTCTGGTTTCCATTTGTTTATCTCTTGGCTTCTAAACAGAAGGAGCTTTGATTACCCCCGCCCTCGAGTTTAGGACTTGTCGCCGCTCCCGGAAAGGTTGCCTTGTTGTTTCCTTTGCCGGGTTCTCCTTTTACTGCTGAAAGTTCTTTTTTCCCCTTTAAATGGTCGGCTTGCTTTTTTGGTTCTGTCAACGTGTCCATTAAGGCGCGACATTCCACGGTGTACCCCCCTCTTTCCTACTCATAGAAAATTTCTCTACCTGATTTTCCCTTCCACCGTCCCCCCCATCAGAGGTTATTGTTAAAGTCAGGGGACAGTGATTGTTTTAGCTTCTATCGGAGAGGACAACTGGTCCCCTTTCCATTCCGACTCGGCTAAGTCACCCTTTCTTCTCCCCCTCCCCCCCCATTTCTCTTAATACGTGAGTTTACCTTTTCGGTATCCGTTGCGCCTCCGTTGCCGGTTTCCCCCTTTTTCCTTCATTGAGTTGGGTCCTCCCCTCCCGTCCTCTCTTTTCCTTTGGTCCGACGATCGAAGATGTCCTCAACCTCCCTTTTTTTTTCCCTCCCTCCTCCCGATCACGAGAAGAGCGCAAACGACGCCCTCCTTTCCCCCCTCGATTTTTCTTTCTGACCTTTATGAGTGAAAGTTTTTTGTTGTTTCATTACACTTTTCCCTTTTGTACTCGCCATTCGTGCCATAGCCCAGAGAGTGAGGGTTTTTGCTCATCTTCTTTTCTCCTGCGTATGACTTTAAAGTGTCATTTCTCTTTCTCTTCGTCTTTTATTATCCTTGCCGGTGGCTTAATTATTCGTATCCATTCGTTTGCTTCTTCTCAAACCCGTTTTTTTTCATGTTGACGGTCTGTAAGATTGTCCCTGCCCCTCCCTGGTCCCTTCCCTTTTTATAGACATTATAACTTCTTGACGGGTCAGTTGATTTCCCGCGTTTAGTGTATCTTTGACTTCACGTCGCTCGTAATTTTCCCCCCTCTCCCGAACACTTTCCTTTTCTTTTTTCCACTGTCATCCAGAGGAAGGCCGTTCCCCTTCTTGCCCCCACAGGAGGGTGGGGCGGCCCGGCCTAGACCCCTTTCGCTCCCGAGTACCTTTGAAACTCCTTCCCCCGTCTTCATTGCGTTTTTTTTTTCTCCCACAGTTTAAAACACTGCTTCCTCACCCGGCGTTGTTGTCCGAGAACACGAACATGCGGGTATATATCTAAGCCCCGCCACACCCGCCCCCCCCCCCCCGACCCCCACCATGCAGCACGCCCACTTTCTCCCGCCACTCCACAGCACACAGTGAGCAGATGCGCAGAGTTTTAAGACCAACGCACAGTCTCCCTGCCGCACCATTTTGTTTTTTTCTACTGACTCCACCTACCCACATCACTGCCATAGGTTTTATTTAGAACTCTTTTCGGTTGAGACCTGATCTCTCCTCCCTGCCCCTTCTCTTTTCACCTTTGATAGACTTTTAAGTTGAAGGTGTCCGTTTGTCCTTACCGGTTCAGGTCGTCACCTAATCCAGTTTTAGTAACATCGCTTCCTTTTCCTTGTTTGTTTGTTGCGTTCGTTTCTTTTTAGCAGGCCCGGAATTCCTTGAACGCACTTACATGTCTCCCACTTTTCCCTCCCCCGATGATTTGTCTTTTCGTGAATCCACATCCCCTCCACTCTGATGTTTTTTGAGATTCCTCCCTCCCTTGCCAAGCGTGCCGATTTTTTGGGATTTATTGCTGCAGCATTCCCCCCCCTCCCCTCCTTTCCTGGCCTCCCCCCCTTTTTTCTTAACGTCATCCTATTTTAATAATACTACGTTGTTGTAGCTCTCTTTGAACCCGTCCCCTCCCGGCAATCGGAGGCTGAGTTTAGGCAGAATACCGTCCAGGGCCCCTTCCCTTCCACTTGGCGGTCTGAGGGAATAAAACTCTCCTTATCTCTTTTCTTCCGTCCAGCCCTTCCCCAATCTTGTTCAAAAAGGGGAGGGAAAATCTCCCCTCCTTTCCATTTCCTTCTGGTTTCTCAACGGCGTCATTCCGCCCCAGCCCCATTTCCAGCCCTGGTCACCCGAGTATCACCACACAGGATTCGGTCTCTCCCTTTCACTGGTAAAGTGCCAAGGGCCGCCACTCCCTTCCCGGAGATCCCCCCTTTATCTGGGTTTGCTTTTATCGGTTCAGGGCAGTTCTTCACCCAGGGTTTTCCGACTAGTTTATAAATGCCCGAGTCCCTTTGTCCAATGGTTCTACCTTCCCTTTGAGACCTAGTCAATGGAAATGAATCTTGATACCCAAAACCTCATCTTATTCGTTTCAGATTTCCCCCTCCCCTATCCCTCAGTGGTTCTTGTGCCCCACAATCCTTTTTCCCTGCAGGCCTGTTTTCTTTCCCTGGGGTCGTACCCGCAAAGATTTTCGTTGATCTTCTGGTCTCAACGGTCGCCTTTGTCCTGACGGCTGCCTCCTCCCCCTCCTTTGTAGATTGTTTAAAGGACACCGGTGATCTCTCCCTTCCCCCCCCCCTTTCGTGGACCTCCCCTTCAATCCGGCTGTATGCGCGATTCTCCGTATGTCCACCTCATACGACGCTTCGCAGTCACGGGACCCCCCGTTTTGAGCATAAAATGGAACCCTCACTCGACTTTGTTCCCCTTTCCCCTCCATGCCTTTCCTCAATGTTCTTTCAGGGCCTGACTTAAGCGGACTACGTGAACTGCTCCCGCCTTTTCGCTTCCCACCCCGATAGAACCTCTTCCCCTTCCCTCCCCCCCCTCTGCCTGTCCCTACGGTCTCTCACTCAAAGGCTACGATCCCTTTTCACGGCAAATTCCGTTCCCTTCCCGAACGCTCTCTACCTCCCCCATCCTCTTTTTGCTCTTTTGCCCTGGAGAGTTAGGAGACCCGGAAACTTGTGTCATTGTGCAGGACGTAACCTACGTTTTTCACGTTCTTTTCGAACTCTCTCCTAACCATTTAAAGCCTTCCTTTTCCGCGTTCCTTCTCTTGCCGCAACTTGTCTCTCTAGATTTCTTGACTAAGGTATTTTCTCCTCCCTTCGAAACGTCGAATCCCATGACAATCGATTCTCCTCAACTTCAACCCGACTGTTTTTGACACCCGGTTGCCCGAGGATTCCCGGACCGGGCGTCCCTTCCCGCATTTACTCAATGGGGAGCTTTCCCTACACGTTTGCTTGAAACCGGGTCTGGCGACCTATTTTTTCTTCCTCTTTTCGCTGACATTACTTCAACGTTTTAGATTTTTTCCCCCAATCCACCTTCTTCGGTTTACAATGACCAGCGATTCTACTTCTTCCCCCCTCTCGATGCACGTGATAATTTCGTCCTCCCCTTACTTGCCTCCAGTCAAATCCTCGAGACCTTCCCCCCCGTCTCTCGTTCTTAGCCCACCAGGAAAAACACAAGTTAATAACTGGGCTACGGCTAGCCCAACTGTACTCCCCCTCCTATTGTGGGAATGACCCTCCGGATTCCACATACTCCCCACCCAAGTCCCCCTCGCAAAAAGGTGAGTTAGCAAAAGTCAAGGTCAAAGATAAGTATTATCAATTTAAAAGACCTTTGATTGTCAAAGATTTGTGGAGAAGAGTGTCCGTTATAGTCCCCCCTTCCATTACCCTTTTTTTTTTTTTTTTTTTTTTTTGGTTTTTGGGGGGGGGTTGGGGGGGGGGGTGTGGTTTGGGGGGTTTTTTTTTTGGTGTGTTGGGGGGTTTGTTTTTTTTTTTTTGGGTGTTTTTTTTTTGTTTTTGTTGGGTTTTTTTTTTGTTTTTTTTTGGTTTGGGTGGTTGTGGGGGTGGGGGTTTTGGGTGAAACGCAGTTCTTGACATTTAGTTCGTAGGAAAACCCCTTCCCCATTGGACACGAGTCTTTTTCCTCATAAAATTGGGAACGTTTTTCCCCCCACGTTACCCCCCCCCCAGCATTAGTATACCTACTAACCCAACTGGACACTTTTTTTGAAGTTTACCCTTTTTGAGCACCCCTTATCTCAACCCCCCCCCATCTTTTTCTTTTTTATGAGGTCTCTTCACTTTCTTTCACATCCCAGATGGACTGTACTCTCAGGAAATCATGTCCATGTACAAAACATTTCACCATATGTCGCCTCCCAACCTAGTTCCGCCCAAAATAAAGGGTACCTATTCCACAA
>Ga0179593_1594976_pt1 | contig 17973 bp, 20 predicted proteins | sample CZODoug2_1_08_16_FD_185931 | JGI IMG/M metagenome (GOLD analysis project Ga0179593, IMG submission 185931) | Vadose zone soil fungal communities from Angelo Coast Range Reserve, California, USA - CZODoug2_1_08_16fungal (PacBio error correction) | ecosystem: Environmental > Terrestrial > Soil >... | reverse complement strand
TGGGTACTTTTAGGTATATTTTCCAGGCCCCATACGGGAGCTAATTTCCGTTTTCCCTCCCTACGACGATGTAACCGGGCTCCCCCCTTTCACATACCCCTTGAAACTTACACCCCCTAGCGTAAAATGAGTTCCCCATCGGTGTAGGGGCGTGCTTGCTCTGTTTTTTTTTCATTGCCTTTCCGGGCGCCTGGATCGCCATGGAGCCTCTGTTGGAGGATCCAGAGTGTCCCCGGACAGCCTTGACAACCCTTAGCGCCGGACGGGGGCACCGAGCAGCCACTCAAAGCGGAACGGTAAGATCAGCTTTAACTTTTTTCGTAAAGACAGTGTTAATTTTTCTTTTCGAAAAATTTCCCTTGGGGGGGGGGAATATTTCTCAGACCAGTATAACTGGAGGTAGGCGGATTCCTGTTCTTTTGCTTTGAGATAAACCGTCCCCTGGCATTTCCTTTCCTTTGGTTGCATTCGGCCTTTTCACCAGATTAGTTTCTTAGATTCGACCGGTGGGATACTGGGGAGAGGTTTCTTCTCAAGTTTTTTTTTTTTATTTGCCGCTTTTTCCTTTTTTGGCGTTTCTTTGCGATTCGCAATTGATGACACTTGTTTTAGGTTCCTGAAGATGTTTCATCTTAGGGGGGTGGGGGGGACTGGGCCTTAAGCGTCCCCGCCTCTTTTCCCGATTTGCGGTTTTCCAATGGGGGGGAAGACCTGTCCTTTTTTATTGGCGGTTTCTGCAGGTCGGTTTTCTGTCTGTGTCCGTGGGTATGACTGAGCGGCAGTACCACCCATTCCCCCCGAGGGACCCAGCTCTTTTTTCTTCCCGGGACCAACTCGTTGTTTGGAAGGTACTCAGGGCAAGCTTTCCCTGCAAAAGACAGCTGGTGCAGCCATTATGAGGGTAATCCTAACCAGCGGACTTGCTGGAGAGACACCGAAAGGAGACTTCCTCCCAACCACAGAAACGAGACGCGGGAGGGTTGGGCATGACCCCTTTGTTGTCTTTGAAAAGAGGTGTGGACCCCTGACCCCGCCGCTTCTTACTTAAAAAACCCCAGATTGGGGCGTTTTGGTTTTAGGAGAGCTTGTTTGTTTAGTTCCTGGAGGCGTCTTGGTTTAAACGGTTGTAAGAAATAATCGTTCGGCTGTGTTGGGTTCTTGCTTTTTTTTCGGGGGGCCAGTGGGGGCCTTGAAGGAGCGTAGCATTCTTTTGGGCACCATCTTCTAAAAAGTTCCCTTTTCAGGGGGGGGGGTTGCACCAACCAGCTAGGGATTGATAGCAATCATTTTGGGTTTTTTTCCGTCCAGTCCAAAATTCGATTTTTCAACGAGTCCCGGAACTCTCGGATGGGGCACAATCAAAGAAAAACCTTTTCTCTTGCCAAAGAGCTGCCCGTCGAGGCCCGGGGTGTATGGGTGAGCGTTTAATTGGGTCGGGGGGCAGCCTGTTTTTTATTCCTTGACAAAAGGTCCTCCCGCCCCCCGATTCCAAAGAATAGCGGGCCCCCCCAGTCCGACTAGTTTTGGCAAGCGTTCCCATTTTCCACGAAAAGCGTATTTTGTTTCACCGTGGGAACAGAGTTTACACCTACTTTAAAAGAGATGGCCCCCTTTCCCCACGAATGCGACCCTTTTTTTTGTTTCAGCCTGGAGGGGGTCGTTACAGGGATTTTGTTGGGGGCCCGCCTTTAGTGGGACTTTTCTCTTTTTAGCTCAAACCTCCTTTTTAAAATGCCTAAAGGGGGGGGTGGGGGGAAATGGTGGCGTTGAAAGAAGGCGGTGTTTTTCAAAAACCCCCCGACTTGACTTTTCTTTTTGGGCCCCAAGACAGGGCGGTATCTTTTGCTGGAGGGGATTCTGACTTATTGGGGAACGGCTTCCTGCATTTGGGGCCCGAGATGTTCAAGAGTTCTCTAGGAAGGGCTTTAAGATCAGAGGGGAGGGTTTGAGGGGGCTTTGTAGAGCGTCCACGTGCGGCGGGGCTTCCGGGGGAGTTGAGAGTGGGATCCCCCTTGGAAAACGGGCAGTCCCAGTCACTTTCAACACCATTTTTTAGTTGCTGGCGTTTTACGAGGAGGGTCAGAGACCTAGCTTGGGACATAGTGCTCCCCGGTTTTGGAGGGCCTGGTGGGGAGAGTGGGTCAGGCTTTTGATGTACAGTTCGTAGGGAAAAATCGTGGGGGATCATGAAAGGGGACGGGGGATAAAAAGGGGAGACGCTGGCAATTTAGGCAACACCCCATGAGAAGCACGTTGCTGGTCTCTTTCTTTTCCTAGTGGCCCCAAAAACCCTTCCCCAACAAAGGGGGGCCCTAGACGGGTCCACTCCCCTTTTCTGCGAAGGGCACACCGCCGTTTTGCCTTCTTGCTGGGGCGGCTTCTCCCTTGGTCGTGGGGACAGGTCATTGTACATGGCCTGGGTTGAACCTGGGACTAGGGGAGGTGTTCTTCAGTCGCTGATTGTTCCCCCCCAAGCAGGGGAATTTTCTCAAGTGTGGATCCCCCCCCTCCTCTACCAACGGTTTTTTCCGGGTGAAAAAAATCCATTCGCAACGCGATGATTGATGGGCCCTTCCCCAAGGTTCAACGTTTTTTTCTTGCCTTGCCGGGTTCTTACCCTTGCCAGACTAAAGCGTTTTCCAGATTTTGTTCCGGGCTTCCAGGGCCTATTGACGCGTGGGGGGAAGTTTCCTTTTTTTTCCCGGTAACCACATGGGAAAAGCAACCATTCCCTCACGCCAGGGGGGAAGAAGAATAACGGGGGGGTTTGGTCGGGAGGGAAGGGTCGAGGTTGGAGTGAGGTGATTTTGCTTCGGCCCAAAAGAACAAAAAGGGAAAAAATAGGGAAAGAAGAAGGGGCTAGCGTTGACTGAGGGAGGTGATCGAGCCCAGAGGGGGGAGCACCACGGGCATTTGGGAGGGGATTTTCCAAGGGGGGCGGGAAAAAAGCGCTGGACCCTGGTTGGGTGTAGAACCCCCCCCCCATAGACTTGCTGGGTGGGTCCCTTTGTTAGTCCTGGTAAGCGTTTATCAGATAAGGTGAAAGACTCTGTTCCCGTCATCCCGACTGGGGTCTTCCCTGCTGAAGGCAAGCTGGCAGGAAAAACTCTGAGGGCCCGGGATGAGGTGGACTGTTTTAAGGTCCCTATTTTCCTCACCGGGGCCCCAGCTAGGCGCGGGATACAAGTAGGTCTTCAGCAAAAGATCCCTAGGGGTGGGGAACCTAGGGTTGGGACCTCCCTCCCTGCGGTGGGTATTATTTTTTTTGGGTGGCTAGGAAGATAATAAGTTGAAGAGTTTGGTGGCTTTTTCAGAGGCCGGCTGCCTTTCCCGGGGGGGAACTCTCCCGTGGGGATAAAGAAACGAGGACAAAATTCCCCCTCCCCCCCCCGGGAAGCCCCAACCCTTTGGCCGGGGTTTCACTAGGCCTCCCTTGAGCCCCCTTCCCGAACCGTTAAGTGGGCGCGGGGAGAGAAGGGAAAAGGAGTGGGTCAAATTGAAAAGAACTCGGTCTTTCACAACTCGCGGCCGGGACATGACAACAAAAAAAACCAGGTTAAAGAACTCACAAAGTGAGGGCAGAGAGAGTTCAAAGTATTTTTTTTCCCACCTTCCACATTCATAGGGGACTTATGTCAAGACGGGGAGGCAATTCCGAGGTTCCCGGGGAGTTAGGGACTCGGATGGCTGAGCTGGGTCTTCTTTGGACACGGTTTTACCCCCCTCCCTTAGGTCCATGAAGGAAGGGGAGGTGTGAACAACCTACACTTCAACATTCGTGGTCTACGGGCAAACCTCCCCCGGAAACGATTAACCCCACCAACAGAAAAGGGCATTCCCGTTTTTAAGAGTTGGGTAACCCTTACGTGGAGGCTTTCCCGGCCCCAACTAAGGAAGGATTTTCAAACCCAAAACCGCGTCAACCCTTTCTTACAAACCCCGAGGTCGCATCACATGGGCCAAAGTACTTTTTGACCGATTCGCCGTTCGTGCAGCACCCATAGCCGGGTGGCAAAAGGGCCAGCCCGGTATGCGTCGCCACGTCTCTTCACCGGGTAAACTCGCCCCTCGGGAGCCAGAAAGGAAGTATGTGTTACTCCATGGTTCTAGGATGTTCCCTCCTTCTTGGGCCTTTTCAGTTGCCAGAAGATTTATTTAACCAGCCCAGGAAAGGAGTTTTCCTTGGCGAAAAGGACCCCCCGTGCGGGGCGGAGGGGGCTTCTTCTTTCAGGTATTGGGGATTGAGTTCCTTACGTACCCAGCTCTGGAGTTGGGATTTTACCCTGCTCCCCTTCCCTTTCCCCCAAAAAAAAACCCAAAACCCCGGGAGATACGGGGTTCTTTTCCGTTTTGTTGCCCCCCAAAAACTCTTCCCCGGGACTAAGATTTCAATCAGGTCGACGGATCGGGTCCAAACAAACGGAACAATGTCTTCCTCCCATCCAAGGGGACCAAAAACCACAAGGTGGATGAAGGGGAAACAAAACAAATGCTTTTTCCCCCCAACATTCGGCCTCTGCCTCTTGCGCAAAATGGATGAAGGATCCCAACCCAATTGATATTTCGGGCATCTTTTGGGTTCCCAAGGAGGGATATGTAATTTCCCAACCTTACACATATGGATCCAACCCCCGTTTTATAGGGGGGGCCTGCCCAATTTCCTGATTGATTGTTGCGGAAAACCAGGTTCGCAAGGACCTAATCACTTTCAAGAAGGGCTTTAACAAGATATTTAAGCCCCAATGATGGAGGGCTTTCCCTGGTGGATTTTTTTGCCCGGCGATGCGCGTGCTTCAAGAGGGTGGAACTCGGACACCCCCCGCGGTTTTTCCACGCGGTCTTTGGCGGGACAAAAGGGGGGGGGCTGTCTCTACACCCTTCGACGATCAAAATCACGACGGGGGGAATTTTACCCCCCCCCCCTCCTTCAAACAATTTCTGGTTTTTCCTTTCCAAACCCCCTGACTCTTGCCCCCCAAGATTGAGGCTTCTTCCCCTGGCCGTTCTGGGGTTTTTTCCCGAGGTTCCTACAACACCTTCAAATCCCACCAACGTGCCTCCCACCCCGGGGGGGACTCGTTTTAAAAGGGGAAGCCACCCTTTCCCTTCTTGGAAAGGCCGGCCTTTTTTTTGGTTCTTTGAAACACCCTTCGCGGACAATGTAGGATTCTAAGGTTTTGGAAGAGGTTCGTTCGGTCCCCCCCCTTTCCATGGGGAAAAAACCTTTTGGGAAACGGGCACTTCTCCCCAACCTCAGGGGGGACTTCCCTGTAGGCCCCGACAATAACTTCCATGAGGGAAGATGCCAACCAGTTTTTCCCAAACCCCACCTTTAAAATCTCTTACTAGGGCCGGGGAGCTGCAACTCTAACCAAGCTAGAGGGGACCCTTTTTTTTACAAGACAGGTCTTGGGTCTAGGAGGTGATTTCCTCTTTCCTCGGTTTGACGAAAGACTTTTTCTTTTCCCTTTAACTAGGGTCGCGGTGATCTGCGGACGAAGGGCCACCTTTTTTCGTCTTCAGGCTTTCCCCTGCCTGGGAAGTCCTGTGTGGTTTGCCCAGTGGCCAAAATGTCCGAGGGTCCTTCCCGTCCAAGGGGAACCCCCCCACCTCCTCTGCGCTAATGTGAAGGTGGCAGCTCAGCTCACTTTGCGCCCCATGCATTGGGGTGATTTGGTACGAGCCCCCTTTGGGCGGGGAGCGCCCAGAGAAGGGAGTCGGGGATCCGCCGGCTCTTTTTCTCCCCTTTTCCTTTTCGAACAATGAGTTAACCCGTCCTCGGAGTCGACCAAGGGAATGGGCTTTTTTTTCGCCCCCGGTTACCCCCCTTTCTTTTTTCCTAATTAAAGCACACCACCACCAAAACTTTTCCCTCCAGAGAACCCGACCCCCTTTTTCTGTTCAGGCGCGGCCAGCTTTCCCTGGGTTTTGGGGGGGGGGTTAATGTCATGGCTTCTCTGCCCCAAGGGGTTGGGAATCTCGGGGGGGAACGGCGGGCCATTAGGAATGCCCGAAAAAAACCCACGTTTCTCCCTCACACAAAACAGGCACCGCTGTGCTCCTTCTGTTCGTGGGACCCGCCGTTCTTCCCTTGGAGTTGGGAAACGCGAGAGCCTTTCGCCCTAATATTATTTTAACTTCACCCCGTTTTTTCTCTTTGAATAGAAACTACATTCTCCCCTTTTTCTCTTCACACGGGGCCCTCGAATGTGGCCTGGGGTTCGCGGAAGGGTCGGAGGAGAAAGAGAATTTTTGAACACGGGGGGGTTTTTGTTTTCTTCCTCCTACCTCCCCTGAGCCCTTTTTCCGTTGACCTTTCGGTTCTGTCAGCCTTCCCCCCAGGTGTTTGAATTGACCCTTGGCAGCGGTCGAATTTTCGGGGGGAACGGTGGTTTGTCGGCCTCGCCCCCCCGAGAGTTGCGATTTCTTTAGTCGGTTTGGAAAAAGCCCTTCGGGAGCTTCGAACGTTTTTCCCCTTGAGTTTGTCAGTACGCTTAAGAGGTGAGTTCCCGAGAGGGGCCCCCGGAACAAGGCCCCAGCATTCCTTCAGACAATCCGCAAAGAGGGAGTGGTCCACGGACACGGTAATGGAAGGCCCGAAGGGTCGTCTAAGGTTCTGCCCCTTTTCAAACCTTACGATTAACAGCAAGGTGCGTGTTTTTTTTATGTCTCGAGATCACCCGGATCCGTTCCCGTCTTCCTACTGATCAGGAAATGCCTGCATTCGCAGTGAGGACGTCCACTAGCGGGCCGGGATCTACCAAGTCTCGTTTCATTGGCTTTTCTCCGAAACCTGCCCTCCCCCCTTCGCTAACACCGGGCCGGATTCCGGGTCCTTCCCTTGGGCAAAGTGGTCTTACCGGGGGGGAAACGTGTACAAGAGTTTTAAGTTTTTTAAGCCCAATCCATTCCTGTTTCTTTCCGGCCAGTCCCTGGGGGGGTGTTGGTTACTCTCCTTTTGCTTTTGCGGGAAAGGACAACGGGTTTTCCAGGGGAACCTCTCCACGCGTCCCCTGTTGGGCAGAAGGGTGTTTAAACAAAAACGAACTTGAGTTCTGCTCCCTGGGCCTTGCCTTGTTTTTCCTTTTTTTTTCGTTTCGGTGCAAAAGAGGTGGTTTGTCCTCTTTCCGTGGGGGGCCCCGTTCTACGAGGTTGTTTGTTCTGGCCCTTTTCGGGGGGCAAATTCTCGGGGGGTTCCTCTGTGGGGGCCCCCCTGGCAAAGCGGGCCTACTGGTTTTTTGCAGTCCATCTCTGGTTTGAAAGTGGTGTGTTCGGTCCAGGGGTCTGCCGTTTTCTTTTTCCGGAGGCGGAGGGGCGGTTCCGCCTTTGAAAGGGCGTCAGTTGGTCGGCCACCTAGGTGACGCCTCCCTTTTTCAAAGAGACTACCGCCCTCGTTCCCCCCTCAATAGGGTTCCAAGGGGGCCATCGCTCTCGGGACCCATTTCTTGTTTTCCTGCGGGAGAGACGAAACCCCTGAAGCTCTTTTCCTCAATTTATTTGGCCCGTTGGTTGGGATCAATCTTCGGAAACCCCCCGTCACCTCCCCCGCGATCTCTTCATAAACCGCGTACCCCTGGCTCCTTGGGGATGAGGGATGTTCATTCCCTTTGGGGGAACCTTTGCGCCCCGGTTCGGACTTTGGGTTGGGGCTTCTGGTTCCGGGATTTTTCTGGGGGGCGGGGAGACGCTTCTGGACTCTTAAAACGTTCCCCGGTCTAAAAAAACGTGGGGGGGGGGGAACCCCGCTTCCTCCTAGGATTTCTAGGGCCTTTTGTTTTATTCTGGAATTGCAAATTCTTGGGAAGCTCACAGCTATTAAGTTTTGTCTATTTAATTCTCTAAAAATCCTCCCATTTTTGAAAGCTCCACCAGGCTGGAAACCCTCCCCCGATAAAAACGGTTTTTTCGACAGTGATGTTGGATCAAGCGAGGGACCGTTTTCCCTCTCTGTTAAAGCGGCGGGCAGCGACAGATCGGGAAATCCGGACTTAGGCAAATGAGGAAGCGTTTCCTTCCCTGGGAGTTACGGCGGCCCTCCTTTTTCCGGGGTTACCGAAAATAATCCGGTAGAATCCTTGAAAACAAGAGGGGGGTCCTTCCGGAAACCGGCTTCACTCTAACCTCGTATTACCGCCCACAACACAGAGACGTCTGGATGGTAGGGGTTTCCCCCTTATTTACTTACGGCAGGGTGCGGTGTCTTATCCCTTCCCGTGGTGCGGGGACCGGGCAGTCTAGGACCCCACCAAAGGCGGTCCCGGGGATCTAATTTTCATTATCGGGAGGGTAGGTTTTCAAAAAACCGGGGGTCCCCCCCTTTTTTACTCCTGAGTTATCAGGCCACCAAGAAACCCGTTTCTCGGGGGGCTCTGGTACACCCCGTTAAGTACCCCCGGGCCCCCCAGGGACAAAACTCGGCCCCATTAGGAGCCCCCCACACAGAATTTTCAGCGCCCCCCCTCTCCCTTGACCCGGGGAAGCTTGCCACAGCCTCACCCCCCCCAGTCCAGCTTCCCGGTTCCGGAACCCTTCCCAGCGTCCCCCCGCGCCCCCCACATCCGGGCCGCTCAAGTTCGCGCTTTTATTCCCCCGTTTCCGCGAGGTCCCCCAGTTTTTTTGAGAGCATTCTTTTAATCTTGAAAGTTCCAATCTTTAGTTTCGGCTTTGAGCGGTAGATTCACTGGAGGTGATCACGCATTTCATTTTGGGCTTTGTCTGTAGGTGGATTGAGCACCAAGTGGTTAAGGCGTAGTGTAAGGGACCAAGTGTTACTTTGAACAACGGTGAGGGCTTCGGCAAACACCAAACAAAACATAATCTTCGCCCGAGTACCAATGAGGGAGTAGTTAACTAAACCAATTTTCCTCAAACCATAGGTACTCCCTGGTCTTCCCAAAACCCTGCCAAATCGGTCCCCTGCGGTCAGGGGCAAGATGGGCATCCTTTCCTAGGGGGGCCTTTGTCGATCATGGGGCTCAAGAAAGGCCTTCCGGGGAGCGACCTCTGACATTTCGCCTGGGGCCTTTTACCTTCAAGGCCGTTGGTTCGAGGGTCTTTGTTCCCTTGGGATAATAATCGAAAAAGATATTCACAAAGGCCGAAAATTCCCGCGAAAGCATGGCAGGCCGGATTGGGAGGGGAGGCCCCAGGAGACCCCAGGGGGGGGTCAAATAACTTTGTTTTTTTCAGTTGCTTGTTTCCGCTGTTCCAGTTTCTGCTGGTCTCGAAAACTCCCCTTTTCTTTTGTTGTTGCCGGTCTTTTCAAAGGCCGAGGGTTTTTGTGAAGTTTTAACTCATTTACGTAAAGCCCATCTCTTCTTTCTCCTCCTCTTTTTGGTTTCGGGGGGGAGGATTATTAGTCTTTGTTACTGATGGAAGCACCCCACTGCCCCCCGTCCGTGTACCTTGACAGAAGGGAACCCCTCCTAAACGGAGGGGCAGGGTTTCTCTCTTATTTACACGAAATTATAGGTTTTCTCTTATACGGCTTTTTGCAGAAGACGGTGATGGAATTTCTGTAAAAAATTTTTTTTTTGACCTTGTTAAGGAAAAAAATCCACCCTCCGACCTTTGATGGGATGCCCGACCTTGGTCTGTTCCCTGTAGCGAGGGGGACGTGGGGCGTAAGTTTCCCCGTTCGGTAATTTGGGATTCGAGTTTATCCCTTGATTGGTTTGAAATGGCTTGGAAGGTCATGGGGAATTCCCTCAGGACACAAGGGGGATTTGGGGGGGAAGGGAGGGTTTTTGTCCCAAAACACCACCTTCATAGTTACCGGGGAACCAATTCAGCCCCGGTCCTTTGTTGGACCACAATTTTCCCGGGGGCCTGGCGTCGTTTTTTTCTATTTTAGACCTTGTGATGATTTTTGTTCAGGGGGACGATATTCTGACGCATCCCCCCGCGGAAAATTGCTTGTTTGTCGAAGCGGCAGGGAGCTCTTTTTGGGCCCGGTCCCTAGGTTTTCCGAAAGTACATTCCCCAGGCGGGGAAACCTAAACACACCTCTTTTGGCAAATTCCGTTCCGTAGGGTGAAATTTTTCACCCGGAGCTATAGATACCATTAGGTACGTTTTAGCTGGACCAAAAAAAAAGAACTTCAATAAAACGTGAAGGGCGCTTAGACTTCTATGGGAAGCCAGAGAGGAGGGGGCCAAAACCCGACCCGGTCCGCCAACATCCCAAACAACACACCGCCAAGAGTAAAATAGACTCCGGAAGGGACGTGCCTTTCGAAAAGGGCAGGCTGGCCCTTCGGACCTCGGATCCTTAAGGGTCCCCAGCTTAGAAAGCCAAACTTCTTCACAAAGGGTGACCTTTTGGGGGGAGTTGTACCACTGGGGCCCCTGAAGTTTTGTTACGAGGTTTTGCCTTGGTCCAACCGCCCAGACAAAAAAATTGTACAAGGTCCAGTGGGCTCTTTTACTTTCGGTTTTTTCCCGGTAAGGAGCCTCCCCCCCGGGGCCGACGGGGGGTCCAAACCCAAAACACCCCCGCTTTGTAACCCTTTTATAAAATAGACCCCTCTTACGATCCCAAACGGGAAAAGTTCGGATTTAGCTTGTCTGAATACCTCCGCCTTTTTTCTAAGACCTTAGGGAAAATCGGATGTATTTTTTTTTCCTGGGACCGATGGAGGACCTTTCTTCCTGTAAGGACCTCCCCAGTATTTTTTTTTGCCCTTAAATGGAGGGGCGTGAAAGGAGATTTAGGGAAATTGTTCGACCTCCCTTTCACGGGTCCGCTTATTTCTTGCATTAAGGAAACACAAAACGTGTTTTTGAGGCGTTGTTTTGAGAGGGATCAGCCTTTGTTTTTCTTTCCAGATAGGGGTACAGATAATGAGGAGCTTTTCCCTTCGTGGAACAGACGAATTTGCCGTCCTCACAAAAACAAGCCACGATCGGGGACGTTCTGCTTCCGTTTTTCTTTCCACAAACGGACTTTTCCTAGGGCTTTTATCCGAGTTTCGCCGACTTAACGTCAGGTGGCAATTCTTTTCCACGACCAGGACAAAAAACCGCCTCTTTTCCTGACTTCAAAAAACCCTGAAACAATCCTCATCGGGGCCCCCCCCTAATAACGTACCAACCCTTGTTTAGACGCTGTTTTTTGGGAGTCAAAACATTCCGGTACGGGAGTGTTTTTTCAATGACGTCTTAAAACCCATTCAACATTACCAACCAGCTCCGGAAGGCTACGCTTTTCTCTGATTCTGGGGGGGTTTGCCTTACGTTTAAGACTGCACTTTCGGAAAAAGGCGAGGGATCTTGTAAAGCCCCCTCTTCCCCCCCGGGGGGAACCTGCCGGGTTGGGGTTAAATGGGCCTTTCCATCGTTTGGCGGGTTGTGGGACCACCCAAACACAACTTTTTTGGAAAGACCTGCTACTTTTTAGGGTCCCGTTGCCTCGTCCACGACGGAGAAGGGACCCGGGACTGGGGGAACACGGGTTTTACCCCTTCCACCAAAAAACCAAAGACCCTTCTACCCTTTCGGGGGGGCAAAACCCGAGCCCCTTTCAATGGAACATCTGCCCCATTGCCTTTGCCGGGGCCGTAGTACCCTTTATAACACGAAGCAGGTCAACAAACCCCCTTGGGGTCCCACAGGACGGGCCTCCCCCCCCGGCACAGCCGGCACCAATCGTTCCACCGGCGGAATCGGCCTTCCGTGAAGGGGGTTGCATGTCCCGCACTTTCCCCCCCCAGTTGTTTAACAGCAACAAACACGTCTCGGATCCCGAGACGGGACGTGTGGCCCCGGGGGGGCTTGGGCGCGCCCTGGTACAAACCCCTTCCTGGGAAGGGGCCACCCCAGGCGGTCTTAATTCCCTTCATTTTTGGACGGGATCCAGGTCATGGCGACGAAGATTTCGCTCAAGAGTTTTTCTGACACAAAATTTTCCAAAGTTGTACGACGGTGGTCCTAAGGTTTTTTTTTTAGAGAGAGCCGGAATGGCCGGTGATTCTGTTTAACGGGGTCCCCTTTTCCCTTTCCAAAGGGGCCTCGATAGAGAGGAAGCGTCAGGAGGTTAGATTAAAGACCCGCCTTGGTTTTGCATTTTGATAGGGGCTCAGGGCAGGAGATTTCCTGAGGACCCCAAACGGGTGGTCTTCTTCCTCAAGGATCGTCTACGGGGGGGTTTGATTCCCTAGTTTTGCTTAGATATTGTGAAACCCCCTGTTGCGTGGCGACCGAGCGCCCTGCTTTTTATTGTGGAATGGGTCTTTAGGTGCCTCGGGTTCATCAAGATCGTTGTGCCCTCCGGACGGACAGTTGGGAGGAGAGAATTGCCGTGTTCTTTTCTGAAAGGTCTCAGGGAAGTTAATAGCAAAAATATAAGCCTTTGAAGTTGCCCCCCTTTGTGCACCCCTTTTAACACGGAATCCTTTTGGACATTAGGGTATCAGGGCCGCACGTCTAAATCAGGGTTTTCTCTTCCCCCCCCAACAAAATTTTCTCTTTCACTGGAAAAAACCCACGTGGCTTAGTGTTCGTAATTTCCATTGTTAAGTTTATTGCTGAACGGGGACCCTTGGTGGGAAATTTACCACTACAAACGGAGGGAATCTGGGCACTCAACCAACACCAAAACTTTTTCCCCCGTTACCACCCCACTGCACGTAAGAGGCGGAAATGGGTCTCTTCACCCCCTCTTTTAAAACATTCGACTGTTCCTCTATTTTCCTGAAATAGGTGTAATCAGGGACTTGGCACCCCCCTTAATGCGTTGTTGGTGTGAAGATTTAGTGTCTCATGCGCCCAAAGCGGCGTTCCCACCCCCCGTCTTCGACTTGGGATGGGTCGGCGAAAAGTTCAGGCGGTTTCCCTTTCAAAGGTTTTTAAGTGGTGTGGGTGTGGTTCGGGGGCCCCTGGCCGCGTTCCCAGGATTTTTCCCTTTTCACTGGGTATCGTTTTTTCACTCCCCCAAGACCTTTTGCCTGGTCTGGCCTTTGTTTATTTCCTGCCGGTTGGGGTTGGTTCTGTGTCCGTCTCCGAGGAATTTTTGAGCCTGTTATCGAAAGGGGTCTCCTTCTTTTCTCGTTATGCGATCGTTCCTAGTTGCTTTTGGTCCCGGTGTGAGAGTTATCCTCACGTTTGACTTCTTTTGACCCTGACGCCCGAGGGCACCCCCCCCTTCAGTCGCAACTATTACACGCGCAGAGAAGTGCGTGAAAGAAAAGGATATTTCATTTCTCACCTTTTTTTCGACGAGCGCCAATCCAGCTTTTTGCCCAATTGCAAACTCGGGTGTAGGGTTCCGGTTTCTTCCCCCGGGGAGGGAAAAATCTCCGGGACCGCCGTGAAATGAATGTTTCGCAGACTTGGAAGGGGCCTGCCTATTTTCCCGCGGGAAGGCCGTGGTACGAAGATTCCTGGGGATGCCTCATTCAGTGGAATGCCCCGGCCGGGATTACCTTTCGATATTGCCATTCTGTTCCCCCCCGATTGTTACTAGGGTTTTTACAGCGAGTTGGTTGTTTGGCCTTTAACACTCCTTCTTCCCCCGGTTTTTCTTGCCCTTACTACTGACTGGTTTGGAGGAATTTTGTTTTTCCCACGCCCTTTGGAAAGGCCCCCTTTGTTTTCCTTGGATTTTCCCACTTCCCCGCCCCTGCGCGGCCCCTTTTTGACTTTGGTGGGCCGTAACCCCGTCCTTCAGTTGAGGGTTGCACGTTCCGTGAATGCCCTAGTTGGACCCTCTGCCCTTTTTTTTTTTTCCCGGGGTCCTTGCCTTTTGTATGCAAAGGGTTTTCTGACTTTTCGCGGGGGATCTCCCTTGGTGGGATGTCAGTCGGCCAATTTTTTTCTGAGGAGTTTGGCGGGCTTCGGGATTTTGTTTTTTTTTACTAACCAACCCTTTGTGTAAAGGTTCGGTTGAGTGAGGTCAAGGGGTTGGGCTAATGATTTCTCGGTTCTTAGGGGGGAGGTCTCTTAGTCCAATGTCCTTCCTTACAAAGTCCCCCGGGGTGGTGACCTGGGGTTTGTCACTTTTTTTTTTTTGGCCGCCCAGCCAGGTCTAAATGGGCCCGCCCGTGTCCTCCCACCTCCGTGGCGCCTTCCTCAATTTGGAACCCAGTGGGGAATGGGGCGGGGAGTCGACCGGAATTTTTGATGCCCGCAGGCCTCTTGGGTTTGATGTCGGAGGTTGTGTATCCCAATATTGTTCCAGGTCCTGGGTGGACCTACGAACCGAGAGCTTCCAAATGATGCTCGTTGTGGGGAGTCTTGCAAAACTCTACGCTCTTGGTGTTAGGGCGAGAGGTGGGCTGGGCTGTTTGTTGTCCCGTCTGGCGGTAAAATATCCTTCGGGGCTTTTTTTATCTAGGGAGGGAGGATTGGTGGGCCTTCAGGTCGATCGGGGATTCCAATAGGAAGGCTTCCAAAAAAAAGATTTTCCAATACAACCACAAGTTAAGCAAAAGGGGAGAGTTGCTGGGTCCGGTTATGCCCCTAAGCTTGGTGAAAAAAAAGAACGACTTGTTGTTCCTAGGAATCCCGATGGCCCCTTTGTCAGGCCCCTCCTTTTTTTCCTACAAAAAAGGGGACCTTCTCTTTTGACCAAAACTCCAAGAGAGCCCCCAAAGTGGGGTTTTCCTCTTTGAGTTTTAGGAAATAGGGGTCTGGGGAGAGAGTTGAACTTCAAAGCAGGGGTACCTAGAAAAGTTTAGATTTGGTTGACTCCCTCATCGCCGACTACCCAAGGGGACGAATTTCCATCATTGTTGGGAGGGGCCCCTCAAGGGTCTTAAGGAAAAGAGGGTGTCTGGACACTAACCGTAGATCCCTGTTTACCAGATAGAGTTTATGACCCGTCGTGCAGCTTTCTCACAAGTGGTCAAATTCTTTTTAAATGTTGTGAATCTTTTCCTAGGATTTTTTTGGTGGTACGGAAGCCCGTTCTTCCGGGTGGTTTTTTTTTCTCTCTTCCGGCGGGTTGCTTGCTCGCTGCAAAAACACTTACACAGTTCTGGCAATGCAGGGAAACGATTTTTTCTGTGGGGTATTGGAAAAAAACTTGAGGATTCACGGGGGGCGTTTCTTCGTGGTTTTCCCGGGGAGGTTTTTGCGGTGGAAGATTTAGAGGTTGGTGACAAGTTTTGCCTCCACGGTGACGGCGAATCTTTGCTTGAATTCCCAGTTTTACCTGTGTGCTGAGTGGATTTTTTGTCCCCCCCTTTCCAGCTTACGCTATTTGGCTCCCTTAGTTCCTTTTTTTTGCTGATATTCTTCCCAAGTCGTTAACAACTTATTAATTGTTGACTCCCGGTCAGCTGGAGGGTCCGATATCGGGTTTTCTTTTTCCCTCCGGTGTGCCTTTTGATCAGCAGGGTGGTTTTTTAGGCCCGATGCAACAGGTGGGAAGGAAAGACGGGTTACGACCCTTCATCGCTTCCCATGGGGGCGAAAAAACCAAACTCCGAGTTCTATAAGGTATAGGTTACTCTCCCACATTCCCCCAGAAGCTGAAATCGTCAAATTCCCCGGTCTGGAGCTTTAGCCCAAAAAAGGTGGAAGGTAGGGCGAAGCTATTACCGTCTTCCCTGTCATGGCCCCGTGTCAATTCCAGGATCATGCTTTTTCTATTTTCTTCCAAATGCAGTTTTTTTTCCTGTCTGGGGCTGAGGACTTGCAGGTCCAGGTCATCAAGCGGTCACTTTTTCCCCTTATAACTGGAACGACAAAAGTGCAGTCTCCATGAAGGGGGGCCGATTGCTGGAGTCTACCAGGTTCACCATCTCCGCTGGGGTCGTTTCTCCCTTGCTTTTCCTTCCGATGTTTCCTTGTCTTTTTCTCACCCAGGGTTATTTCTGGGCCGGTCCCAGTTTTTCCGTTCCTTTGGACGGCGTGGTAGTTGTTGGACGGAATTAAAAGAAACGCCTGGTCTTTAGTCAGAGTTGGAAGTTTTTGGTCCCTTTTTGGGTTTTGAGACTGAGATCGGAGGCTTTTTTTTATTTTCGGCCCCTGACCGCAAAAAAAAATTTGCCACGCTAACTCCCTTCCTTCCCAGGGCCTTCAATTTTACTTGGTTCATTTTAACTCCTGGAAGACCCGGATTGGGAGTTTTTTATCATATGGGATTCAAGGGGAAACCCTCTCAATCTTAAGCAGTAGGGATGTAAATGTGGTCTGAGTCCCACGGAAAGAGGGTGTGATAGGAGGGTGGTTACTTCTTTCTGGGGTTTGGAGGACGTCTTGTTTTTTAGTCATACTCCCGGGGGGGGTGGCTCGAAGGGGGGAATGGTTTTGAGGAAAACATGGTGGTGGGCCCTGTCCCAAAACGTTGGATGTTGCTTCCAGCGATTTGATTCTGATCCCTTTAATCCGTGGGACGCCTTTTTCCCTCCCCATGTTGATTGAACAGTCCCCTTCTTCCTTTCGGGGCATTAGTGTTAAAAGTCCGATGGGGGGGGGTCCCCTTTCGTTTGCTTTCCAGTCATCAGGGCTTGTGGAGCGCTTTGGGCTGGTGATTAACTTTTTACTCTTCACCCGCGGTACGGTTGGTTTTTAAGAACCAATTGGCTTTTGCCCTGGGGTCGTTAAACCCTGTTCCCCCCTGGGTTGTGAAGGGAAGCATTTTACAGGGCCCAAGGGGTTCCAAGACCCCAAAGCGTTCTCCCCCCCCCCCGCCGGTCGGGGGGATTCGACAACTGCCTCAAGAGAAGCAGGGCTCATTTCGAGTCTCCCCCCCCCCGTTAAGAAGGCGTGGGTGTAACACCGTTCGGGCCCCTTCCCAACATCAAATGTGTGCGGTGAAGAGGCCTCCTTTAGTGAGGCGCTCGCACTATGAAACTGAAACACCTTAAATTGCCCAGCCTCGGTTTCCCGGACATCCTTCCAGGGCTTCAGGCGCATTTGTTCTAGGGGAGGACGTCAGGTTCAAAGACACTGTTTCCCCACCATTCGCTCGTGAAAGCTTCCCCCCGGGCCTAACCTTTTTTTAGGTGGGAAAAAATCCGGGCGCGTTTGTAGTTTTTCTTCCCCCCTTGCCTTGTTTGCCCCAACCTCCATTTCCCCAAGGTACAATTAATTGGTCGGGCGTTTAGCTCGTGCCTAGAGGGGGGGGATCCATGGGCCATCAAAAAACTGTTCCGATTCTTAAGGCCCGGAAACCCCAAACAACCCCTCCACCCACCACGAGGAGTTTCGCGGGGCAGTCCTGGAAAAAATCGTGGGACAAAGACCCAAGCCAAACCCCGTCCCCCATTAAAAGAGTGGTCCCGCCTCACGCGACCCCTCCCTTTAAGGGGTCTCCGAAACCTAGACTAGGTGCGGGGGGGAACACAAGCGCTGGCGTTTTCACTCACGGCATTACCTCTGTAGTTGCCCCCATGGATCCAGGTGGGCCTTTCATTTTCAGATGGCCATCGAGGCCCTCCTTTTTCCTCTGACCCCCTTAAACTCCATCCGCAGTTCCCTGAGCGTGAGAGCTGGTTCTCAGTGCGCCCCGTAGTTACAGTTAAGTGCGGATTCCCAGTTATTTCCTCCCCCACCCCTTAGCCTCGGCCTGCTTGTGTTTTTGTCTCACGAGAGTTTCCGCTTTCCGATTTCCTGCTTCCTCCTCCGTCCACGTCACAATCACGCCACACCAGAGAAGTGCCCCACACAAAGGTCTTCACTACGCGTCCGGATGGTCCCGTCCCCCCCCGCGTCCAACAATGAATACTCTAATCCAACGACGAGCGTATCAGAAATGGAACGAGGGGAACGACCTTTTTTTTGCCGGAGAGCGCCCCCCTTTTTGTCAACGGGAAATCCCCCCAAACCCTCGACACGTGTTCCAAGCTCTCTGTTCCGACCCTCTTCTTTCCCGCCGACAGACGCCCCTGTGTCGAGAGCGATTCCACCTTCTGCTTTGTCACATCTTGGCCGGCCGATGAGTTGTGGTTCCCCGTTGTTCCCAACCGCACTGGGACTGACGGAGACAGGGGCTTCGCCCCCCGCCGCACCTCCCTCGCAGTCTAAAGA
>Ga0179593_1453955_pt1 | contig 17973 bp, 25 predicted proteins | sample CZODoug2_1_08_16_FD_185931 | JGI IMG/M metagenome (GOLD analysis project Ga0179593, IMG submission 185931) | Vadose zone soil fungal communities from Angelo Coast Range Reserve, California, USA - CZODoug2_1_08_16fungal (PacBio error correction) | ecosystem: Environmental > Terrestrial > Soil >... | reverse complement strand
GGATTTCCCCCACTCTATTTCACCAACCACCTTTTTTTATCTGCGGGTAGCCCTTTTTTTTTCGTCCAGTACGTGATTGTTGGCCATTCGGGCCAGACCGTTACAATTTCTTCGTTGAAGCAGTATTCTACGCATTTTCCATAGATTGTTGTTTCCACCGACAGTGATATGCCATAGCACCCTTCCTAACCTATTGTTTTTTTTACCCTTCAAATGTAAATCAGGATGCCCGTACCTTGCGACACGACCGCCGCCCCTTGCGTCCGTAGTTGTTGTTTTTTTCATTCCACTGCAACGCGGGATTCCTTCCCTCTTGAGATCGTGCCCGTACCCTGCAGAATGGTCTCCCCAGTAGGCTGTCCATAAAATCTGACCGGATGCCCAGCCCCCCCACACAGAGACTTATATTAAGACTAAGACCCTTTTTCGCCCCCCCCCAAGCCGGCCCCCTTTCCAGTTTTGTCCTTCCCCAAAGGTGAACTGCAATTTGTGCAATTTTCAACACTTCCTGTACCCCGGCACCCCGCCCCAGACCATTCAGTCCCGTAGCCCTCTTGACCATTGGTGTTACACCTTTGTGCTCCGGCTTTTCCCCATTGTACCCACTCACAATTGCGTGTCTACTTCTTTTTCGGGATACTTTTACACCAAGTCATGAGCTTTCGGCAATTAACCTTCTTCCTTCGAAAGTCGCCTACCCACTACGCCGTGCTTTATTTCAGATTTCGCTCGGGTCACGTCATGGAGTCGTCCTCCTCAACAGCCGTGCAGTTGATCCGACGGTCCCCCCTTAGCGCCTGGTCCCCCACACCACACACATGCGACCTCCTCTCGCGACCGTCCCCATACGTTTTCCTTGTTCTCTGGCATCCGTGCTATGGCTTTGTAGTAATTGTCGCCTAACATAGTGGCGATGTACGGGACCCGCCCCCCCACTTCCACCCCCACACCCCAGAGCCCCTGCCTGTCTCAAGTAACACGGTGCCGCCCACCAGCGCTATCTGCCCCCTCCTCATTGTTTGCCTTTCTACTCCAAGCGGCCCATGAGCACGGCGATTCCCTTCAGCAGTGCAGATGGAAGATTTTTTTTTTTTTTTTTTCCCCACCCCCACGTTCGTTTGCTTGAGCTTTGATCCCTCCCAAAAATGACGGTTCGTCCGGGACCGGAGACACCCAGCCTACTAAGACGACTTTCACCGCCCCCCGCGCCCAAGGAAGACTGTCTTCTCAGAGCCAGACTAGCACCACCGTCATCTTGAGATTCCCTACGCGCTCATTTCCACCATTTCTTGGTCCAGCTCCTACTGTCCACCGGATGCCTTTATAAGTAGTATTCCACCGAGTGGAACACCCAAAATCCTGATGACAACTGAGTCGAGTCACCTATATACTCCTTCACTAACAGACCATCAGTTTGTCATTTGTTGTTGTCCCGCCCCTCCTGACCTGAGCATATAGGTTCCCTTTTTTCTTTTGATCTTTAGTCAGTTCTCTTTTCGAGTTGCGCTACCCCCTATTGCACGAAAATCCGTATTTGAGCCCAGTCCCAAATGGTTTTCCCACAGCGTGACGCAGGTACGAATTCTCATTCCTCTCCTTTCTGCGTCAATGGATACCAGCCCAGCGCGTCCTGTCTCTGCTTCTTTTCACGGCGTCGTCTGTCGTTGTTCTCCCTACACTTTTCACTTCCTGCGTGCCATGTACACACCCGAGAAAATCCCTCACGCCCGGCTCCACTCCTCACTGTTACCTCGGCGTGCCTATGTGCGCCTTGGTCAACGCCAACTTCGCCCAAAACCAATTTAGACACTCAGAGCCACTTTTGAGCCCGTACTGAGACACCATCGTCATTTTGAAGTTTTTTTTTCTTTTTAATGCCCCCCACGGTCCTATTTCCCCCAGCTGGGTACGGTTACAAATTAAATCTCCCTACCCCCACACAATGATCGTAATGAACCGCACTTTTCCGTCGCCACCCTTGTTGTTTGAACTTTTCTTTCTTCCCAGTCGCCTTTTGTAGGCTGCCGTTATGACTTCGCCAACATCCTCCTCCATTCACTAATCGACCCCCAACCAGCACGGATTTTTGCCTTGAACCTCCCTTTTTACATCACCAGCAACCGCCACCATTCAGTTCACGAAACCTCTTCTTCACCCGGACTACCTCGAGGATTCAGTGTCTGCCTCATGCAAATTACCCAGTAGAAGCACAGCAAGAGTCTTTTAACAACACAATTGGTCCATCGACTGCCCCCTTTTCTTAGTACCCCTCCTCCAGTCATTACCACACTCTTCCCCCCCCAAGCACCCCCACCCCCCCCCCCCCCGTCACTTGACCCCCTGATTCAGCCGGTGGCCATTGTGGGTCACCCGACTTTTTGCGTCCGTGAAGACACGCTTTTTCTCATCTCAGATTTTTTTGACCCGAATCGTTGCCATTATGATTTTTAGGTTCCGACTATAAAGGTCGCAAACTTGCGTGGATTCTTCCCCATCGGTCTTTCGTTGTCGAATTGTAGGTCCTCATGCAACAGCACCCCCCCAGTTAGCCACGGAAGTTTCCTCTAGCGAGATTCTTACGTGCCAACAACCTGAACACATTGCGTTAGGAGTCCCCCCAATAATGCCGGACACAACGAAGACTGACCATGGTGCCTGTGTTCCGCCCCATGGCCCCCAACGTCCCTAATTCATTAGCCTCCCCCGTGAATTAACGTCTCCCGTGTTCTTTTGTCTTTTTTTCGAGGTGCGAATTGTCAGACGCGGCCCCAGAAGACCACCCCCGCGGGCCACCCACGCCCACTTCTTTGGTTCTTGAAACCAAAGTCATGATTGACGAAGCCCCCTCGCGATGGGACTCATTTAGCTGAATCTTCGTCCATTCGGGGTTCTTGCCCACAGCGCGTACACGCTCGCGCACTGAAATCGTATTTCCTTAATGAGACGTTCGGTTCCTTTCTGACAGGGAATGTCCCCCTTGCGTGGTTTTTTCCTTTTTTTCATGAATTGCAAAGAGATTGCCATAGTGTCAACACTTACTCCACACCGCCTCAAAATCATTTCCCTGTAAAAGCCCGCCAGAACCGAAAGTATCTGAGAAGCTCCGACCTTAGATCGTGAGGCTTCCGCGCATGTCCCCCAACGCTGACCCTTCGCACATGATTCATTTTTTAAGCCACTCGTTCGCAGTCTCCCAGGTGGACCGTGCCCCCCAGCAGGAGCTATAGTTGGGTCTGCGCCGCCCCCCCTTTGATAGTGCTTTGGTCGACCGCACCGTTTCTGGTTTCGCCACCAAAATTCCCGCGCCCCCCCCCCCACTCCTATCACCCCCAGCGCTATTATCCTGCTTTTGAGGATGATGATAGCCGGTCTTAGTTTTTTGGACCCTTCCGGGCAGCCGTCCAACCCTTCGTCGGGCCCCTTTTTACGCCCCCCTTTTCTTCAGCCGCACTGTTTTCATTTGATTTGTTCCAACACACTAATCGGCTCCCTTAGAAACTCCTTCAACACTACACCTGCTGTACTAGGCGTGGCCCGTACTGTGACACGACCCCGCCGCCCACTCCGCACATGACGAAACTCCCTCCCAAGTTGAAGCGTGAGATCGTGCTTTTTGCATATGTTTCCGATTTTGCTTGGTCATAAAATTTGGATGGGAGACACCAGTTTGTTTCTCCCGAAGCTCCCCCCGAGTGACCCCCCACTCCCCTTTTCCGTCCCGTTTCGCCAACGGTTGCCCGCTTGCTTTGCATGCAAAAACTGGAGACGGCACGAGACCCTTCACCGTCACCCGTAGCCCTCCCTGCCCCAAATTGTCCCTGTATTACACACCCCCCCCAACTTCTGTGCTCTCTAACACTTGATTTTGCCATCCCCCGCATTTTAGACTCTGAGGGATAAGTTTTTAAGTCTGACGCTTCTTCTCCCCTTTATTTTTCCTTGATTGTCTGAGGGCGTCCCAATCCTTTCCGTTCTGTATTTGTCTGGTTGCTAGATTTCGGTTCCTGTCAGTCGATTTTCGTTTTCCACACCGATTATTATTCTCGAGCCACGCCTGTCCACACCCCCCATGCGATTCTTGCTTATCTTGTTTCATGTCCTGCCAGTTGATGGACCGCCCCTTGTATGCCGACCCATTTTCCCCCGCCGATGTACGGCAAAACCGCCCCACCCTTTCAAGATAACCACCGCGTTCTCATCCGTTGCAGCGCCAGTAGACGAAATGTTGGGACTAAATTTTGGCTTTACCGACTCTCCGTCGCCACCCTTTTCACCCCCCCGACTCTTTTCCCCCGGACCCCTGACCACACCTGTAGTCTTCGCCGGTTAGTGATGAGGTTTCTTTGTTTTTTTTTCCCCCCCTCGCAACGACGAAACCCCCTGCTGTTTTCGTCGAGTGCTTTCTTCAACCCAGCACACTAAGACGACGCCTTTTTTCCCCCCTCCCGTCCAACCCCTAGCGTCCTTCACTTCTGACATAGCCAGACGCAGACCCCCCTTCCCATCCCAGCTGCTCTTTCCTCCACAGTACCTGCGTCCTTAACTCTTCCACATGTTGCCTTGGGATTTGCATCATTTTTTAGTTTGGCATAATTTGCTTGCCACGATACTGCCGAGCCCTGACCAAAATGAGTTAGACCGGTATCCCCATCTCTCTTTTCTACGTTGTTTTTTTGATTTTTCTGATAGTGTAACTGATCTTTTTCCCTTTTTCGTAAGTCTTGGCACTTATGCCAAGCACCTGTCTATGCAGTATCCCCCGCAAACCCCCCTGGTTTTTTTTTTCCGATTCGTAAGAATGTTTGTGTGCTGATTTCCTCTTCGGATGGATAGGCAGATTACCGCTACTTGTCGCTGGTGTCATCGGCGTCGTCTTCAGTCGGCTGTTTTTTGCATCCCCCTTTTTCCCGCCCTTGAGGTCCTCTTACCTCAAAGGCATCACCGACCAGCGTTCTCATCCACGACCCCGCTGATCCCTTCTTCATGTCCTCCTCTTCGTGAATCAGCGGCGATTCACGTACGCCAAATTTAGACACAACACTTTACTAACTTGCTCAACTGACCCCCTTACTGCTCCCCATCTTGTCCTTGACCTTTTTGATCGGTTCCGTACATAGCCCTCTGCGGTCGGAATACACCATACTCATCAATTAAATAACAATCATGTTCTGAATCCCTTTTCCCCCTTTCCCATTCCATTTGTTTGACCACTGTCGAGAGCGATCTTCTCTCTTGCTTCTCTGAAAACCATGACCCCCCCCCCAACCTCACACCCCCTTTTACAGCTCGACACCTAAAGCACGCGCCGGGATCTGACGCCTGCACGCAAACCCACAACCTGAAGTTTCCCCCGTTATTTGTTCCAATGTCGACTTCAACGTACCACACGAGGAGACCCCCCAGTAGGTGGCAACAATGTCACTGATATCACCGCCACAGAAGACCTTGTTCCCCACCCCCCCACCCCCACCACCCCCTTTGGACATTCCTTTTTATGAATTCGCTTCCTTTTTCGCAGGTTTGCCCCACAACCTTCACACAATGTACCCTTTTTAGGCAGGTGTCATTCGTGTCTTCCAACTCTGCCTTCTGCGAAGCAGCCCCCGTACACTGCAGATACCCTCATACTCACAGATTTATGCCCTGCCCCTCGTTTTTTTTTTAGTCTCTGCTGTGCCCCCCTTGGCACGATCTCAAGTCCGATCAACCTTTTGCCGGGATCCCGCACCACATCGGCGTCGTTTTCGATTACCCCCCCCCGCTCCTATTTAAGTTTCCCCAACCCCATCGTTAAGGACTTTTTTCTATTGCCGAGACCGATCTGTTGGAACCCCCCAATCTATTGAAACATTTTTTTTCCTAGCTGCCTTTTGAACTGCCCTCACACATGTAAGGCTGCCCCCCCGAACTGGCCCCCGCTAACGACTTTACAATCCCTTGTCTGCCCCATTACGTGGTTGTTGATTCTCTTATTTCTCCATGTAAGGAGTCAAGAAACAGGGGTCGAATCGCACGCGCTTTTTCCTGTTACCCCACCCGATCCCCTTTGACGTCCCAGCCACGCTTTTTCTTTTACATCAAGTTCTTTATGCCAATCACTCCACCCTCCACGTCAGTTTCGTTGCTCCCCCCAGCGCGTGCACACGCCCCGACCACACCGTAACCGTCCGCAAACATGTCCCCTTCCGTTTCAGGTCTCTCCGGGATCACGTACAGCATTGAATCCCCGGCCTTTGTCCCTTCCCCATTGCCCCCATCCCCCTCCCCCAGTCGACAATTTTCGTCTGTAAAATACAAAGCCCGTCCACAATATTCATTCGGACCAGTACAAGCACACCCCGTATCATTGCGATTTGCTCTTCCCTATTTTTTGTAGTCGACTTCCAGAGCTTGTCCAACTCCTTACACTGTGACCCTTTCGATTAGCTTCCGGCTTTTTCACCTGCTGCGTCTGTGGCCTTGCCAAGAAGGAGACTTTGGGGTCGCGCCGAAAACCGAGAGGTATTGTGACCGCTTTTTATGTTCCATGCTGTCCCCAACCCCCCCCTGCGCACCTCTCCCTCACCAACCAGGTCGTATCCCCCCGGACTTATGGCTGATGACCCCAGTCCCTTTGAGCGTTGGCACATTGGCAGCCTTCAAAATTTTTCGGGATTTCTTACGCCCACCCCCCCTTCTTCTCCCGTACCACTGCAGCTTTCATAGTACCTTTAACTGTTCCCCCCCCAGCCTCGGTATGCAAAGAAAACTTACCCTTCACTACTTTGTTTAGATGACATTGAGGTCCCCCCTTGCGACCTTCCGCAGACCTGTGATGTACACGCACAGTGTTGGCACCACCCTCTACTGCTTCGTTCCCCCTACCCCTTAAGCCATGGATCCGAGTCGGTGGGTCATAAACTCTGAGCGATGCTTTACCACCCTCGTGCTCTCCTTCCGCACCTGACCGGTACCCCCCCGAACCCGTGCCCACTTTCCCTTTTTCTCCACATTCACCTTGTCAGTTTTTCCGGAACATCTCGACCTTTTCAACGCACAAGAACAGTCAAAGTTCGTTTGCCATTGGTTTTCTTTTTTCTTTTTTTACACCCCCCCCCCCCCATTTCTTCCCGTTCTCAATTTGAACTAGTCCCCGACACTTGTCACCTCCTCTCTGCAATACGTGCCCCCCACAAGTCGCAGTTTCTGACACTGTTCCCCTCTCCTTATGTAGCAGGCCGCACTCCACCGCCCACTGTAGGGGTTCGATTCTGGGATGGAGCGACTCCTTTCGCAACGCCCCAAGGCAGAGAGTGAGCCTACGCCCCAAACCCCCCCCACTTGCGATATTTTTCCCTTTCCGATACATTACCTTTCTTCAGTTTGGGATTCTTGGATGGAAAATTTTATGACCCGACAAAAGTGGTGCGGTGACCCCCCCCCCCAATTCTCCGGAACACAGCCACCCCTTCCCCACCCCCCTTTTCAGACGACAACGTCCTGCCTTCAGTACCTAGTCCGCTACGTAGCTACCTCTTGGCGAAATGTTTAGGTTAGTTTACCCCGCATCTTCCCCCCAACCCCAGATGAGCTTCGGAGACAGTCTTCCGATTTTTCCCGCGCCGCGGTTTTTTCACATCAGAGAGGATGAGCCCATTTTTCGCCCCACCAACCTCATTTTCACCCAGGTTCGCGCTAGGAGCCTCCCGACGAACCCCCACACGTACGCAGAGACTTTTCTATTCCCACGCCACAGTTGTTCTCCGCCCTTACTTTTTTTTTCTTTCGCAGGGACGCAGACCGTCCGCTGAGATTCGCAGACCCCTTTGTCTCAAACTTTCCGCTTTCACCATTTTAATTGGGACTCTCACCGGCCATGTTCTTTGACCCAAACGTGCGCCAGAGACCGCGACCACGACCCCTGAGTCGTTGTCCACATAAACTTTTTTAACTACTTCCGGGTTTCTTTGTTTCCTCTTCCCGATAGGTACACCAGCCGTCTCCTTTGTGTGTCAGTCACTCGTCTTCTCGTGCGCTCCCAACTTATGCAGACCTGTAATATGATGCTCCCAAGTAACCCCATTTGTGGACCATGACTGCGCATGGTACGAATCCCTTCTCCCTGGCCGGTCTCGTTCCTGCCTGACCCCCCATAAAGTCTATTGGCCCTGGGGGAACATGAGTTCGATATTCTTCGTGCTGTTCTCAACGTCCCCGTCATCGTTCGGCGTTGCCCCCCTCTCACTTCCTTTGCTTTCCCGACCCGGTCCATCTTTCCCCATGTCTCCTGTCCGATGACCCTCCCCCCATCTTTGTTTTTCCGGTAACCGCCCCCCCCAAAACCATTTAGCCCCCCCTTTACTCGAGTACTTAGCGAAACCTTTTTTGCAGAACCACCGGTCTTTCTTCCACTTGGGGCGAATTTTTTTTTTCCGTCATCGCCACTATGGTCGCCACACCCAATTAAAAACATGAACATTCACCAAAACCATGACCGTATGACCCAATGACCGCCTTGTTGACAGGCTTTTTATCTCGCGGACGGCTGCCGTCGTGTCGCATCCTCTTCACTCCTTTCCCCAGATATCGCACCACCTACACGAACGCGGGAGTTTAGCCCCTGTCCGGCACACAATCCACATGGACCGCCCTCAGTCCAGTTAAACCCCCTTTTGACTGCAGTTTCGTATCCCTCTGACTCTCGCCCACTGTCGTGAGAATGCACGTTAGCAGCACAAGAATTTTTTTTTTTTAACACAACCACCTTGGCAGCCTTCCTTGGACTGCCCTTCTTCCGTCCGTACTTACCCTGGTTTTGCACCACTTCACTTTGAAACCTGAACCCGGGAGTTTTTTGTGTCCGCGGTTTTACCTACGGCGTCGGGTACGAGCACTTGTGTGCACTCGATTCTATGACCACTCACTAGGGATCCAATTCGGTTCTACGTGAACTCTCCTCAACTTCTCCTAAATGTTTCTTGGTTACTTCACGGATCATGCGTCGATTTCTCCTTAAGGCATCCATGTACTTCTCAACAAAAGTTAGTCAACCCTGGAAGCTTTTCTATTGCCAGGCCGATTCTTTCCAAACCTCATCCAAAACATTTGCTTCTACGGTCAGAACTTGAGTGAACCCGCGAAATTGTCTTTTTCTGACCGAACGGTTCTTGGCCCCCCTCTACTCACCCCCCCCTAATCCCATCCGTCCTCCGCAGGGATACGGACCTCTGTTGTTGAGACGTGGTGCGCTTTGTCGGCTTTCAGAAACATCCCCCCCAGTGGTACCATACACACGCGCTCTGTTTACCCAGATCACAAGCCCCTACGCGATACCGAACAGCCCACCTCCCGCAGGCCTCCCGGACGCGAAATCAGCGTCCGTCGCGCCTGTGCCAAGCGCTTTCAAGCGTCGCCCCCCCATGAGCTCGCAATTTTTTTGTCTCCGGCGCCAGAGGATTGATTCTGACCTTTGGATTGCTTCTCTTTTCAGGAAATCTTGACGGGGATTGATCATTGCTAATCGTCGTCAACCATTCCAGCCACACGTCCCCCTTCCCCCTGCCCTGTCACGGAATATACGTATTCACTTGCTCGTTACGATTTTCGTGATTGCATCCGAGCCTTTTTGTTCCAAGCAGAGATGGGGACCCCTCCCTGATTCGCTCCTTTTCCCGCACCAGCGCGCGATTTCTTACAGTCCCACATGCAGTTTGGTTTTTTTTTTCTTGGGACCAAAGCCTCTACGTGCATGCTTGCCCACACACGCTGTTTCTTTTTACGCTCTGTCCCAATGCTTTGACACCTCTCACCGCGTCCTTCTCCCCCTGTGGAGGTGTTTGTTTTTACAATCTGAGACAGTTGGACAATTCGGGGCGCTTCCACTCTCGGTCTTCCACGCCACCCAGCGCTCTCTGCCGTACCGCCACATGCGTTTCATAGATTGTTTTAACCTTAATCGTTCTCTGCAATCTCCCACCCTCATCACATAATGGTTGGTAGTTTTTCCTACGAGGACCACCGTAACTGCGTTTCCTTCGCCCCTGTGATCCTCCTTTCTTTTTTTCTACAATCAACCCCCAGGACCCCGTGAGAGCTGACGACCTCTTCCCCGCCTCCAGCTTGAATCTTTATCCTTTTTTTCTGTTACGCGGGTCAAACCCCCATCTGATGCTTTTGAGTCTTGACCCAAAGTCTCATTCCGACACGCACGGGAGTTGACCCCCCGCAAGGCTCTCCCTGGTTCCCCCCCAAGAGACAACGGTGAATTTTTCGTTGTTGGGCAGACCAGCGACGGACACAGAACATCTTCAGTACACCGGTGTGAAAATGGCCCCCCAGTTTCTCCCCACACAATAATTAGTGCTTCTAAATTGCCGTTTTCATCCCCGACACTTTGTCCTAGAGGGAATCATTTCGAAGTCCCCCACACTTTTTTTTTTTAACCCCACCTGTATTCTTGACTCGTGCAGGCTTCACCTACTTCCGCTTCTTGGGTCGATTTGGGTTTACTGGGGCTCGCTCTCCCCCTTCGAAAACGAACGGCCTCTACACGATCCGCGAGCCCCCCCCCCGCCCTTCAATGTCACACACCCCCCAACCCCCCCCCCCAATTGCAGATCCCCCTTTGCGTCCTCACGCTTAACCTTCTTTTGAGGATTTCATTGATGCGCAGTTTTACCCTGCGTATTCTTTTTTCAGCTTCCTTTCCTTGAACATTGTCAAGCGCCACTCAATCCCCTAACCCTTTCACGCGACAACACTAGCAGTACACAGTTGCTATAAGTCCAGTGTTTTCCCCACCTTGGCACACTTTTAAGAGAGTGCAGCCCATGAGCCCACTCCACCCCCGCGTATCTTTCCAATTACTCTAAGATGGGCTTTCATTTTTTTCGATCCTGGCTGAGCACCTGAACGGCCTTCTGAAACCACACCCTGCCCACCCATGGTTCTATTAGGATTCGAACAGCTTTCTTTTTTTAGACGACGCCTTTATCCCCCTCGCCAGGCAGCACCCGTTTCACTTCCCTGAGCCCTTTTAGAACCGTACCAATCAGCTTCGACTTTAGTACTCTACTTAATAAGTTTCACCCCCCTTTGACGTGGGGTAAACGGATTTCTTCCATAAGTACGCGCCCTAGTAGACGAGACTGGACAAAATTTAGTTCTATCACCTATCTCTCCTCTTCCACTATCCTCAACGATTGCCCCGCCTCCCCCCCCCCTTTCTTGTTGAGTCGATGATAGGTACTAGAATTTGGTCAGTTATCTTCCCCCTCCTCGTGCGCTACTTATGTCCCCCACTTACCCGGATGAGCTTATTTCCCAAGTCACCATGGTTGGAAACTTCGATCTCCGCTTCCGACCCTATGAACAGATGATCCGGTCTGTTCTGGCTATGCCGAACGCCGACCCGACTCACTGTTGTTTGGAATCTGCGTACTTACTCGTTCTCTCTGCTTTTCTCAGGCCCGCGACCCCTCAATTTTTTTTCCTATGGCACCAAGCTGCAAAGATTTTATACACTCACGCCACGGCTCCTCTCCTCTTCCCCGCCCACCCCCCTTCTATGTCCCCGGTAACTCACCACATGTAGCCAACCCTTAGATCTTAAGGACAACTGTTGTACTGAGAACCGTTTTTTCTGTTGAAGGTTGTTCTAGAATTTAGTTTCCTTCCAAGCACTAGGTCCCTGCCATAACCCTTTAAAACTCTCCCTGCCCCAACCAACCCACAAATGCACGTCATCTTTCTCCTCCTCAATCGCCGGGGCCACCCCCCACCATTTGATGTTGTCCGAAGGCCTCTGTTCGCTTTATACGGTCCCGTTTCGTTAGTTAAATACAATCCCACACCCCCTCCCAGACTCGTACCCAGCACACGGAGGGATTTGCCCGCTGCTGACCCCTCCCCGCTACATTATCTCCGTTCAGCACCCAACGCGTACTTCACCCCGATTGTAGGACCCGTGTGAGCTCGTCAAAATGCCCAGCGTAGACCAGCCCCCCACCGAGTTGCTTTACCCACATTTTCCCCCCGTACCCCCTTTCCTGTGACCTTCCTCGTTTCCCCACCTCATTCCCACGCGCACAACTATCACTTTTTGACCCTTGAACCTGTGCAGGACTTCGCCCATTCGTTTTCACTCGGCGTCGTTAATCGACCGCCAAGCGCTCTGATTAAACCTCCTCCCCTCCGCCTTTTATGCCCCCCGATTAGTGAGCACCATTCTGCTGGCCACGGCCCCTTCACAGTCCTCCCCCACTTGGAGGTTTTGATTCTTTTTTTGCATCACATCCTTTGTGTAGCTTACGGTTCATCCTATCTGTACCTTTCCCCCCACAAGTAGCAAGGACAGTTTTCTCTTGATAGCCAGATCTGTTTTTTTCTTTACAACAAATCACTGTCCCACACTTTGTTCTTCCAGAGTACTGCAGTGCCGACCACCCGACTTGACTCGCTGCCGACTGTCCCCACGATACGATCTTCATCAGCCTCCCCACGCATGGATAAGATCTACGCTTTTGGTCATTCTTTGCTGCAGTGTCATTTCGGCTTTACACATCTTTCGCATCCTCAATCGCTTGGTCTACGACCACCCTGCCTTCTTCTGAAGAACCGGCCACATCCTCTCCTGGATTTCCTTGAGCGACAGTCGTCCCGTCAGCGTTGGCAGCAAAGTTCTTTTTCCCAGGTTTCTCTTCCACTTCAACACCTTACGCCTTAAGAAGCGTTCGTATTCTTTGACAGGGCTATTGCTTTGACGTGGGTCCTTTTGCCCCCTTTCCCCGCCCTTTTACCCATCTGTCTTGTTCAGAACCCAAACACACGTGCCCCACAATCTTGTTTCGTAATCAGGCAACCTTTTCTCCCTTTCGATATTTCCCAGATTGTCCTTCCTTCCATTCAGCGATTGGTCAACTGCCTTTTTTTACAGTGTAATTTATTCTCCACTTTAGGTCCCAAGATCTCAGGTGGCCGTGAAAGTTTTATTCATTTTGTTTCGAGGACCCCTGCCTCGTCCAGACCTGGCGACCAGCTTTTTTTACAGGCCCACCGCCCCCCCCCCCTTGCACCCTCATAGCACCCCCTTTCAGTCTCGTATCTGCGATGAGCGGATGCAAGTCCGTGTTTCCGTTTTTGTTTCTTGCCCCCGGGACCGCCCGTCCCCCTTTTTTGGGGTGCTCCGCAGTCTTTTTTTTAGCAAGGTTTTTCATAGATTCCCCGCAACATCCTCGGTTTATCGCAATAGTCAACCTTCCCCTCCCTTAACTTGTGTGGAGCTTCCATAGGATCCATCACCTTCGCACCGTACCTTCCGATTTTCCTTTCCCAGCTACAGTCCACGCCCCCTTTGCGACTTGATAGTGCCTCCCCCTATTAATGGCTCCGCCCGTCGTCGGTCATCCACCCCTTTTCCGCGACATTCTCGGGGACACCTAGTTTTCCCCGTGCCCTTCACGCCTCTCCGTTAGTGAAACACTCCTTCCCACATTCCTCCTTTTTCATTTGTCCCACAACCCGGTGATCGTCTGCAGACAACTTGTTCGCCCGGCGGCACTCCAAGGAATTCCCCGTCAATTCGCGATTGCCACTGTAGTCTTGAGAAACCACCCAACCTCTCGTCGTAAACTCTTCCTTTCCACACTAACCGCCACTTGTTCCCTCGGGGCTCCGTGACCACCACTTTTTTCTTGAACTGCCCCATTTTCCTTTGCATTGGCTACGGCTCCACCCCCTCCGTCGCGGTAGGTTCGTACGTTTTTGCCTCTGTTCGATTATGCGGCCCTGACGCAGGACCCTGACCGCACATCCCGCCCCCCACAATTGTCTTCTTTCAGCGCTCCCCTCCGATTCACGACTTGAACTTCCTGTTTCGATCTTGGCTGGAGTCTATCTTGTTCTTACGACCCCAGATTGGTTTCCCAAAATTCGCTTACCCTCCATGCAATTCCCCTTTTTCCGCTGACAACCTTTTTCTCATTCCCTCAGTTGTCTCCGTCGCTTAGTCCTTACTTGGCAAGTTGTGCCCTAATGGTTGCGCCTTCCCCCCCCCATCTACCGAGATTTACTGCGCCCCATCTGGGAGAACGCTCTTTTTTTCCGAAGTGCGCTTGAGCCGGGCGTTCGCCCCTTCTTTCTGCGAGCATGCACTCCTTTTTACACCCCCAAAAAATGCCTTTTCTTCGTAGGATGCTGACCACAGCACAGACTCCTCCGACGCCTCTTCCATTTTTTTTCCAACTCAGCGTACTTCTGCGTATCCGCAGACCGTTTCAACAGCTGACGCTCGCCCCCCCCCCACCCGGATTCATCATTTCCCCCCCAACCTTGAAATTTTTCAGATCCAAAGGACATGTTGTTTTTACCCCCCCCTTAACTCACCCGCGAATCCTCGACACTGACCATCTGAGTCGAGCTTCACTAGTCTCTCTTTTCCCCCCCCCCACCCCTTTTTGGTTTTTTATCATCTAGGTAACTCGACTTCTCCCTTCGTTCTTTTTCGTTTCATACTTATCGCAGCCACCTCTCTCGTCACATCTCAAAAGTCAAACATTTTTCAATGAGAGCTTTACCGACATCTCCAGCGATCTGGACTTCTTCTCGGTTCTTTGCACGCCAGTCCCAGCTCCTGCGCTGGGGACTCGAGAGTCTTCACTTAGCGTGCTGTTCTCTTTTCCACCCCCCTCAGCCTTCCCATTTTGTTTTCGGCAGCGCTTTTTTTGCCCTTCCCGCCCCCAGCTGCTATACACTCCACCGGCGCATTCACGTCTTCCTCGCCTTGCCTGTGCCTTCCCCCCTCCAAACCCCATTAGCCACACTTCTCCCCCCCTATCCCCCTCCCCTTACGTTAATGAGAACATCTTTGTCTTTGACATGTGTTCTCTTCTTTCACGCCCCCCCCACCCCCCCCCCCCCCCACCCCCCCCCCCCCCCCCCCCCACCCCCCCCCCCCCCCCCACCCCCCCCCCCCCCCCCCCCCCCCGCCCCCCCCCCCCCCCCCCCCCCCCCCCCCCCCCCCCCCCCCCCCCCCCCCCCCCCCCCCCCCCCCACCCCCCCCCCCCCCCCCCCCCCCCCACCCCCCCCCCCACCCCTCGTTCCCCGCAAATTTTTTTTGATACCCACAATTCCTCACCCCACCCCCCACTTTGAAATCCCACCCCTTTCAATCTTAATCTTGAATCGCACGCAGAATCTACACTTGTTTGTTACGGCTTGCCCCGCTGCCTCGGCCTCTTCCTTTCCCCTTGTGTTTTTTAGCCCCCTCCCTTTCTAATCCTTCCCCCCCGAATATGAAACCCTACCCTGCACACGCGCCCGGTGGTGTCCTTTCCAAAATGCTCCCCCATCCCCGTCCCCTCATCCCCCCACCGCCCTTCACACCCCGCCCCACAGTCGCATCCCCCCTATTCCCCCCTTTGGACGACAATTGAGGTAGTGTTACACCATCCCCCTTTATACCCCGAGAGAATCACAGCCTCACTGTTTCCCCCCACCCCACCACATTTGTTTCCCGCCTTACTTTCCCTTTCCTTCTTCGTTCTTACGATGTCCTTCTGACCACATCTCACTGCCACCTTCTGCCCCCAGTTGACACCTGTGGCATGCTTGGGTTCACTCCCGGCTTCCTCTTTTTGGCCAGAATCCCCCCTTTGTCCCCCATCTAGATTCTCCTTCCCCCCCCCCGACTCGGCTCCTTTCTGCGCATGGCCCCCGCATCCAAGTCGCTCCCCCCCATTGGCACGCGCTGGATTCGGCACTCCACCCTTCTTTTTCGCCAGTACTAGGCCACCTCTGTCCCGCTCCACCCCGTTAGTTAATGCTTTCGTCTCTATGCAGCTGGCGATCTGGGACCACCACTCATTAACACACACCTCTGTCCTCACGGCAGCAGCACTGCTTGTCCCCCCCCGAGAAATTTTAATGCTGGCCCGCCCCCTGGGCCCCAGCCTCTCCCCCTAAGCCTTCCCTCACCCTACCTTTCTAGAGAGACGTTTTTTTTTGATCGGCCTTTTCGCAGTTTCCGGCTGCCTCCCCCACACTTGTCTTCTCCCCTCTCTTTGGTCGCTTCCCCCCACAAGCATCCTCCTGCCTTTGACTTGAGTTCCCCCACCCTCCTCCCCTGCCGCACCCCTCCTCTGAAGCCCATTGCTCAAGTCATCAGTTTGCCCAAGCGCGTTAAGTTCCGACGCCCCCATCTTCCGACTCTCGCAATTCCCTCTCTCTCTTCTTACGTGGCCCCCCCCGTGCACCGGATTTGGACTTTGTCTTTTTTATGATTTTGATTGAAGGGCCTCCCCTCCGGAGCTCGAATGAAACCACAATCAACCACGCAAACAATGGAAAAGATCTTCCGCTGTCCAGTTGAAGTCAAGCAAGTAGTCATTTCCTATAACCTTATTTTGTCTTCTTCGGCATACAGAAGACTTGTTGACCCCCTCTGTCCTGTCCCTCACTTTAGCTACTTTGCTTCCCCCGCCAGGAGGTGGCTTTTCCCAACCTTGCTTGTTTTATCTTGTGTGTCCCTTGTCCCACAAGAGAGTGCCGATTGTCTAAAAGATGTCATCTCTGGCCCCTGACAACCCCTTTCTACCGGATCCCAACCATCGTCACGATCCCTGTGGACTTTCTTTTCCGTAAGTCTTTTGGGCGCTTTTTTCCAGACTAGGCTCCCCCGCCGATCCCACCAATTTCGTTGCTTCCCTCTTTTCTTGCCGTACCGTCTCCTCCCTAGATTGTTGTTCCCCCCACACCGACCCTTTCCTCTGACACAGCAAACCCCACCACCCCCCCTAATTGTCTTTGCGTCTTTCACTTAGGACCTCCCATTGCCTCCCCCGACTCAGATGCTAGACGACAGCCCCCTGCCCCCCAACCGTTCGAGACCCTTAGACTTTCCCAGTCCCCAGTTCCCTGCAGAATGGGCTACCGCTTTCTGGCTCATAAAAATCCTTCGGCTGTATGGGAAACCATCGTTGCTTTCCCCCTTCACGAAGCCGGCTTGCCCAAGAATTCCACACCTGTCCACCGCTTTACTATCGTGGCACATTCCCTGTGTCAGGCTGCCTTGCAAGAAACCGCGCACCGGCCACCAGAGTAAATCTCCCTTCCACGTAGCGATCGCCCAAATGGTGTGTTCTAAACACATCTGCTTCTCGCATCCCCCAACATTCCACTAAATCACCAACCTTTCCTCCCTCGCGGGCGCCGCGGGCAGTTCCAAAGTCTACCGTTTTTTTTTCCACTCCCCTTCTTTTCCTTTGTCGCTTTCCTCCTCGGCTTAGGGTGTTCTAGCGGTGTAAGGACGCCCTATTCCATTCTTTCCCCGACTTTGCACGCCCAGACCTAAGCTGATCCCCCTCTTTGCTACATTTCCCAAACCAAACACTTTCGATTCCCTTTTTCGACTCTATTTACTCTGTTCCCGTTGTTGATTCCCAGGGGCTGGAGGTCCTTTCTTATGCTCCCCCCCACTGAGTGTCTCTTATTCTGTTACCGCGACCACCCCGCTCCCACAACCTTTACACGCGCCAACAGATGTTTTCCTCCCTCACCTCAGTTTTCGACTAAGCTCTCCTCCCCAAGCCCCTGTTGTGGCTAACTTTTTTCCGGCACTTCCTCTGCCGTCCCTGCTCCCCTTTAGCGCACGAATTTAAGATGGAGCCGGGCTTCTCGACTCCCATTTGCTGAGCCCCTTTCCCAAGCCGCCCCCCCCCAATTTCGTTTTGTAGGATGCGTCCCCAGCACCTGCAACGCCTTACGACGCCGATATAACCCTTTTGACACGTCCGCCTTCCTTTCTTGCATCCAGACCCCGGACGCATTTTTCTACCCTTGTCCCTCAGCCGCACCGATCTAGCACCCTTTCATCCCCATTTCCAACCCACCTTTTGCCCATTTCCGCCCCCTGAATGTGGCTGTCCCCAGATTCCGTTTGCGTCACTGAGGAAGATAACGCAGCCCCACTGCCCCCCCTCGCCACGCTCGGCCCCCCAC
>Ga0179593_1444652_pt1 | contig 17974 bp, 20 predicted proteins | sample CZODoug2_1_08_16_FD_185931 | JGI IMG/M metagenome (GOLD analysis project Ga0179593, IMG submission 185931) | Vadose zone soil fungal communities from Angelo Coast Range Reserve, California, USA - CZODoug2_1_08_16fungal (PacBio error correction) | ecosystem: Environmental > Terrestrial > Soil >... | reverse complement strand
TCTCGGGACATGTCCCTATACTTATGGGAAAAAGCTCCCGAGGTGCTGGCTCTTCTATATGTTTCCAAAACGCCGACTTCCTATCGAATCAGTCCTGTCAGTTGACCGTATAAACAATTATCTGTTCAGCGGCCTCAGTCAACCATACCGTATTCGACGGTATATTCCTCCCCTGGAGAGTACGGCGTGGCAGCTTTGGAGTCATTTCTGATCGCAGACCTGGAAGTGTGGCAAAGTCGTCCGTGCGGGCTGACCGGGGGTAGTTGCATGACAGTGTGCAAATTGAGGTAATGGCGGTGCATTTTTGGCTTCCGGATACAGTCCTAAGTGGCTGCCTTGTCACCCTCTGGGTGGTGTTTCCGTTCCTCATCAACACGTAGATTGATCGCGTTCCCCCTGGGCTGTATAGAAACCTTTCAACAAAAACTCCTCCTGACCCACGTTTCGTCTATTGCACCCCAAGAGGAGCGAGGTTTCCAGGGGCGCGCGGGCCCGGCTCTTGCTGAATTACCTACCAATTTTCCACGCCATCACCCTTGACCTCCACAAGACATCTGACTCTGATGCGGGTCTTGTTCGTTTCAAAGAGACGTCGCGTAGAAAGAGCAATAAGGAGCTGCGATTGCTGAAACCATTGCCATTGAACGCTTGGCGGTACTCAGAAGGAATTGACTTTTTGCTGTCCTGGCAGAATGTACTAGTGAAAGGCGTTCCCTTTCGTCTGGTTCGAATTCGGCGATTCGCCTCAGTCGCGCTTTCGATGCGCATTCCTTGCGTTTACCGCCGTCACAACCCCCACGGCCTTGATTTTTTTCCTCAGATAAGCCCGAATTGCCCACGAGCCCTTCGCGAAAAAAAGTCCGCCTGGCATCCCCTCTTCGGTGGGGCGTCTACACTCCGGAATTCGAGTCCACTAGTGAGACTGAGTGGAATTTGAGACCCGGATGTTCTTACTCTGAGTAGATTGTCGATTTTTGAATTCAGAACAAAAAGCGCGACGGATAGGGCCAGTACCCCTATACACAATCTCCGGTGATCACGGAGGCACAATCGTCATTGCGCAGATCCATCTGAAACGGAGCTGTGACGACTTGGGGAGACCGCTGGGCATAGCTGTACTGACGCCCCACATCGGCTGATGTTTCCGTTAAGCAGATCCGCCAAGCAGCGGGGTTCATTTTTTCCTCAAATAGGACCGCGTCCGTCTTTTCCACGGAGTGACATGACCGTCGAAACTCCTCCCTGTAAGATTCGCGGTTTGGGAAGGATCTGGGAGGTGTGGCTCTAAGGTTGAGGAGTGAAATAGCCCTTTCTCTTTTTTTCTGAAAGCAGCCCCAATCTGTGATCAGGCCTTCAGCGGATCTCTATTTCGCGAAATGAACCCTCTCGGGGGCAAAAAATTTCAATTTTACCATGCGGAGGGATTTTTTTGCGAGCGAAAATCCCCCATGCCCCCTGGTCTCCTTCTCTTTCTGTACTTTTTTTTTCTAGTCCTTCCGGGGTGCGCCAGGCGCCGATGCTGAGTCGATTGTCCTTTTGTTTTCTAGATGTACGACCTTCCAAGTCTCGTCAGGAGCCGGGTTTATCAAAAGAAGAAAGCAAGTGACCATCGAAGCTGTTCCTAGGGTGTTCATGGATTTGACTCTGTTTCTTGCCGAGCCGACGGCCATTCTTGAGTTGGAACGACCGTTTCAATTATTTTATAATGTATCTCTTTTAATTTCCTCCGTTTGGGTTGATTTTTTGTCTAGACCGTACCATCCTGACGGTCGTTGTCCCCTCCCGAATGTAATTAAGGCTTTTTTTCACCTGACAGCCTCCAAGACATACCCTGTCCCTGGGCCGTCAACTCAGCGTTTTTTGGTCTTTTTTGAACTTGGGCCTTCAGGAATTCGATTTGGGTACTTTTCCCTTCCCCTAGAGAAACCCCCCAATCGCACCGAGATCAAATCTTAATCAGGTTTAGAATGCCGGGGGCACTATTTCCACTAGTCTAGGGGCCTTCCCCGAAAAAAGCACCCCTTACGGCTGATGCCTCTCAATAGAAATTCCTGGTACTACTTCCCTCCAGGGGCTGTGGCCCAACCATTTGCGTGTCACAGGGGTTCCCCATCGCTGCGAATCGCTCAAGAGGACTGAGTCTTAAGGATGATTTTTTGTAACTACTGTCAGCTTCCGGAGGGCCCTTCCGAGTCCTAGGAGAAGCCGACCCCTAAATCAAGTCTGCCAAGAGCTTTCAGTAGCTTTTTCTGACTGGCATGCAACTACATTCAGTCCGACTCTCCCTGTGTGAGCCCATGAAACCGGGCTTTCTCCGTGTCAAGTCCCCCCTCCCAGCATGCCGAGTTGATGGCGTCCTGTGAAGTTTTCTTTCGCACGGAGTGACCCAAGCCCGTTCATTAACTCTTTCAATGAGGCTCCGCTCGCATCCTGCGCCCCTTTCCTCACTTCCGGAACACTGGCCCCCCCCTCCCTCCCGTCCGGAAGCTTCTGATGACGGACCAACACCGGGACCCAAGCCCTGACGTCCACCCGCCATAAGCTCCGAAAAAGTCCCCCCCCCAAGCACCATTAATAGCCCAGAGGTGTTCCCTGGCGGTTCAGACACTCTCCTGACTATCTTTCGCCTGAATGGTTTCAGCGTAGCGCTTTAGAGAAACTTTTATCCTGATGCAGCCCACAGGCATCCCGCGCAATTTTGGAGATTTTTAAGGTAGTAAAGCCGGGCTGCGAAGTCCCAAGCGCTAGCTGCATTCGGGCCTTCCGACAATTTTTGCCTATCATTCGCAAAGAGGAACCCCTGTTTTGCCCCTGACACCCGCTCTGCCCATTCCCCTCCCCCCCCCTCTTCACCACCACCTCCCCCCCTCCTTCCCTCCCCCCCCTCCCCCCCCTTCTGCCGAAAGACAACGATGATTATACTTGGATCATAGCGAGTCTTTTTCGTCCGTCTCCCCTCCGACTTGTTTCCCACGAACCCTCATCGGATAAAGATTGTCCTGTTTGACGCATCTTCCCCGGCTTTTTTTTCTTGTAGGTTGAACTTACCCGGCACACTGAGGAACCTGAGAGTCCATGTAGGCTCCCCCATTGGAGTGTGAAGCTTGGACCCCTTCTCAACAAGTGTTGCTGAGCTTTGTCGTTAGGCGCCTGAGAAATGAAGTTAGAATTCCCAGCAGGGTGAGGGAAGAACCACGCCCCGCAAACCATCTTTTTAGCCCGGCGCGTGGTTGGGAACTATTGAATGTATTTCAGCACTTCAAAGCCACCACCTAACGCCCCATAGGAATGCTCCCCTTTACCAGCCTCCCCCCTCCGACCTTTTGTAACCTTCCGAGTCTTCGAAATCTTGCCCGCACCGGGCCCCCGGAGACGAAGCTCTGAGAAAAGGGAGGTACGGTTCGACTATGAGTGGGATCAGGTCTGGACGCCTGACCCTCGTCGTCTCGCTGGTTCGGCTGGGATACCGAGCTGACTACGCACCGACGCGGTGGTTTAACTGGTCCGTTCAAAGAGCACGAGATGAAACTGCGAAGGAAGACCACTAACGTGGGGTGCCCCCGCACTGGATGTCGCGACACGCCCCACCATATCAGACCACACCCCTCCCCCACAGGTAACAGATGTTTGAGGGATGGAACCCCAGCAGCCGCCAGGCCAGCGCAGGCTAGGACGTGCCCCCCCAAATACGGACCCTGCCTCCGCAGAAGCAGGTTTTTCTGACGCCCCCCCCCCCTGCATAATTTTGTGATTTCTATAAACAGTTTCCAGCCCCCCTTTTCGATCCGGTATATCGTCTTGATCGGCCTCGGGACCCGGAGCTGGGACCAGTTCCCCGGAGAGGCCTTTGAAACCCCCCCGACCCTTCCAGGAAGTTTTCGGTGGTTGAAAGGTAGTAGGGGAGGGGGAACCCAGATTTCGTCAAGTGCAACGTCCCCCAAGTACCCGGGAAGGGTGGGGAGGGGCGCGGTCCGTGTAGCTCCGGGGGCCCGAGTGGAAGCGAAGGAACTAGGGGTGGCGATGGCGTGGTCGAACCGGCCCCTAGGCCCTTCGAATGCGCTTTCGCGCACTTGCCCAAAAAACCTCCTTACCACGTTTTCCGTCGAGTGCCCTTAGGTTGAGCTGCGTCCGGCGCCTGAACCAGACCCACCCCCCGGCCTCCTGAAGCTCACACCCGACGGTCTTCCGATCCTTGGGAGTCCGCGGGGAGGGCAACCGGAACCCCCACTCCAACTCCGCGCGTCATAAGGAATCTCCTTCCCCTCTACAGACTCCCCCCTCCAATCCTAACACTCTACCCCCCGCAGGCAAGAGGCCCACCCACCCCACCCCACCTTAAACTGAAGCCTGGACCGGTCAAGGAGGCCTTTGGGCCGTTTCTGTCAGCCGGCTCACCTCCCCCCCCATCCACCCTTCTCCAACCCAATTCCCAGTTCCTAGTGCCCCCCGGCTTAGTGGTAAAACGCTCCACGTACCAACCTCCCAAAACCACCGCACTACTCCCCTCCTCCGCCGTACATCAGACCCCCTCCCCCGACTTACCCCCCCCCTGGAGACGCGAGGTCCCCTTTTAACAAAGGAAGGCGCCATGAAGAAGCTGGCCGTCGGATCCTGCCCCTGACGAGAGTTCCCCCCCCACATGATACCCCACCCGAGCCCCCCGCCCGATCTTGAGGCCTCTCTCTCGCTCGGTAAGTGTCAGAATGGTAGATGTATATTCTCCAAGGACTTCCACCGAGAATACCCTCTTAGACCCGCCGAAGTTTCCAGCCGAGAATGACCGGATCCCTAGTTATCGTAACGGCCCTTCCGTGTCAAGCACGTCACATGAGAACGAAAAACGTGCGGACGGAGTTTGACTGCTCATCACGTTTAGGTCAGCCTAACGGCTGACTCGAGTCCCCGCCCAAAAGGGGCCCCCTGGATCTACGCCCCCAAGGCGTCTTCACCCGCGTCTGCTCGCGCTGAGTTAATGACTGCGAAAGCGGCTGTGGAGATTTTTTATATGGCAAAATCCCCTAGGGTCCCAGGACTCGAACGGCGATCATACGCGATTGACCATCCCTGAGAAGATAATATGAACCCCCTTTTTCGGACTCCGGGATTTCGATCACTTGAACTGATTTTTAGCCTATTTTGCGCTGGCATCTTTAGATCGTCACGCCTCGTCATTTGGGTTCCTGGCCCCCCCACCGACGGCGTCTTTAAAAACTCCTTGACGCATGATGAAGCAAACGCTAAGATACTTTTTTTAAGTATTTGGCGGAAGCCCAGGTTAGGGGCCGTGCACTTGCACCTACGTGAGAGAGGCACCTTTTTCTTGTTTGCGATGTTGGGAGCAAAAGATAACTCCCCCGATAGAGTCTTTTATTGAGTCGTAGAGTCTGGCAGTTTTTTTTCTGCGGACTTTACGCAAACCGGTTTTAAAAACCCTCCGTGAAACTGGACTTCTTTTAGGATCTAAACAATAGGAAGTCAGGAGTAGTCAGTTGAGTATTCAATCACTGAGTTACCGAGGGTGCCTGACACTTACGCTTTTCTTAGGATTCGACTGTGTAGTTCCGGCGACCTTTGGGGAACCTCCCCCCACTTAGCCTTAGGAGAAGTTGGCCTCTTTTGACCCCACCAACATAGAAAGCCCACCAAGTTTTTGACAAAGGTCCTGAGGAGGGAGGGCTGATGTTCCTTTTTCACCCAGTTTCGGGAGTTACGCGGGCCCGAGACTTTCGCTTTGGGGCCACCGACTTAAGGCCGTAGTACTGTTACACTAGCTTTGGTTGGGGCCTCGTCGACCCAGTCTTCCCAGGAATCCAGGGAGTTTGCCCCCTCAAAGAGAATAAGGATGCTGTCTTCCCGAATGCACCTTTTAAATTTTCTTCGGTGAAGTGGTCCCCTCTCTTTTAAGCAATGCCAGGAACTTTGCCGTTTTTCAGTCAATAGTTTTTCCCCCCCTCCTACATAAATGCAACAACTCTAAGTTTCAGGGGCAATGAGGCACTAGTCCCCCCCCTTCTTCCCCTACGAAAAGACCAAGCGGAGGATTCGAAAACTTTAAGACAGTCATTGTAAAGGCCCCCCGAAAAAGGGCGGTTCCCGGGAACCATGAGCCTCCCAAACGATTTCACGGCGGAACGGCGCGTGTCAAAGCAGTAAAAGAGAGGTCAGTCCCGTCGATGAAGCGCCCGTCACCGAACTGCCCGAACATCTTAGGTAGCTTCTTAACTACCATCTCAGGATTACAACGAGCCCCGGCCACGGAGCTTTTCTCGGAGACAAAGGGACAAACCGTCTCAGTGACTCAGACTACCCTCGGCATAGCACAGTGAATGAGTTTTTCGCGGTCAAAAGAGCTCCCTCAACCGTAACCTAGGACAGCGTCCGAGGGAGCGAATTCAGATTGCCAGGTCTCCACTCACGCCCATCGTAGAGGCGTTAATGAGCTTTCCTGCCGGTCTTCGCGTGACATGGGAGGCCATTCTCAACGAGAACCCCTCCACGCCCCCCAAAGTGACACCTCCACGAGGATGGAAAAACCAGAAACGAACGGAATACGAGTTCACTCGCATGCAGGGACTCCCTGCCTTGCATTGCCTTACGGGCGGCCACAATTGCTTTGGCAGAGTTTTTACCAGCCGAAATCGATCTTCCAAACTTGACAGCGCCGTTGTGTTGAAGCCTCACAGGCTGCTCCGGCGAGGCCGAAGCCACCTAGCAGGAGACTGAGAAGGTCCCTCAGGAAGAACAATCAGGAAACCCAACGTTTCCAGGTTCCCCCCAGGCAAAACCTCCAACACCCGGAGTATTCCCGGGAATGCACCCCCTTCCTTCTCTTTGAGAATTTTACCGCGAACTTTTTTGCACCCCAGCAACCAACTCCCCAGGATTACAGAGTTGGTTGTTTTTTTAGCGAGCTCTTTTTCATGTCGTTTCCCTAAAGAAGATCCCATGAGCCCTCCTTCCCGTGCTTTTTTTCAGACTTTTCAAGTTTTTTTTTTCGATGTTCGCGTTTGCCGGACGGATGAGACTCCATCCCCCCAATGTGGCTCGGTGCCCATCCACCAAGACTGGAAAAACAAAGCCACGGCCAGCGCAGCGGCGACCCCCTCAGCACACAAACGCACACCTAACTACCACTTGAAATTTTAATAGGAATGATCCAATTCGGTACTTCACAAGAGACAAACCAGGACGATCGGATCCGTGACGCCCCCCACGCTTTTCCCTTCCTCACCCCCCCCCCCCCCTAATTAGAAGCCCCCTTTATGAAGGCTTGATTTTTCTCAAGATAAGTGGGAGTCAGAAGCTGCTGACTCCCTTCTGCGGCATCGAGGACCCATTAATGGCCGTTACTATCCTTCCTCGGTCACTGTCGAGATCTCAGCCAGGGGACGGCTCCTCATGTTGGTTTTTACGAGATATAGAGTGACCGTATGTCACCTCCGGTGTTTTTTTCTTGCGACAAATTTTTTACCGATCTGCAAGTTGTTTCCCCGTCTAAACCTCCGTCACATAGTAAAGAAGTCTTCGAAATCGGGGGGGCCCCTTTTTTGTCCGGCTCTTTCCGTCGACGAGTTTTTCTTTAATATGCTAAAGGTTCCACGTTTTTCTTCGCTTAGCTGTTTGACGGGGTGCCCTAGGAACACGTGACTTTGGGGGCGGGGGCTTAACCTTTTGCCTTCCCCTTTATTTTTCTGGAGCCGAACTGTGCGTTCTGTTTTTTTTGTTCAGCACACGTCGATGGGCCCTCGCGATGTCACTTCTGCAGTTATTTGAACGCACACTTATTAAGCCACACAGTTCTGGGCCGCACGATGGATAGGCAATGGCGTTCTTTTCTCTGACTTTTGCTTAAGTCACATGGTGTAGAGTGACTCCCCCGATCTTCCGTTTTTGCCGTCAGGTCCAACGCCGACTCGGCCGCTCCCCCAGGCGATCGCAAGCCCTTGTGTGCTGTTTGTGTGGGTGGTTTTTTTTTCTTTTTCGTGCGGGATCGACAGCAAGTGGGGCGACAGCATAGGCTTCGCAGGTGAAGGAACTCGGTTCCTTTCGAAAGGTAGAGAGAGTTTTCTGACAGGACTACTGCCCTTAAAGTTTCGATACCTATTTTCTAGCTACCCCCTAGCTGAGCAATTCAGATACAGGATTACACAGCCCCCTTGACCCTAGAATTCCCAACGGGAGAGAGCCGTTTAGCTGTGTTGAGAAGTCTCCCCCTTCAGTCCGCACCACCCGGCGCCGTTTTCCGGCCGAACCCCATAGCCCTGAGAGTCACTATCCCCTTGAAACCCCCCCCTCCGGGAATCGGGTTACCATTGGCCCAGGAGACGGACCCCAAGGACCGTTAGGTTGATCGACGCACAAACCCTCAAAGGAGCCCTGCACCCCTCGCTCAGACCTGAGTGCAGTATCAGACCCTTCAAGGCTTGAGTTATCCCAAGAGTCCGAACCCTGGCGAGGGCCAGATTCGGCCCCGAGCGGAGACCGGTTCAATCCCCATAACATGGAGTCTTTGGGGGCCCTTCTACGCCTCCACAGATTTTAAGGCCCCGGCTTTTTTCACCTCTGAGGCCACAGCCCCGCAAGGGCTCTAGTCGATCTAATCGGCCAACCCGAGCTCCTCATTAACGCGAGTCCCAGATCTCAGGGTCCAAGTATCTATACCCAACCCCTTCCTCGGTCGTCAAGGGATCCCCTAAGCGCTCCCGACTCCCAAGAGCTTTGGCGGCATACCGATCCACAGTAGTATCACATGGAGTTCAAGACCAAGCCGTGAACCTAACTGCCAATTTAGGGGTCCTTAATTTTTCCCAGTATTTTCAGGCTGAAATCCAAGGTTATATCCCTTCTCGTGAGATGAGGGCTGAGAACAGAAAACAGCTTCCTTGAAAGACCGAGTCCACGATTTCTAGCAATAACGCCCTTGGAAAATATGTCAAGGAGACAGACGCTGGGCGGGTTTTCTTTTCCCGGTAAGCTTCAATGCCCCTTTTCCACGCTTAAGAAGTGCGCGTAGAGTGCGAGGTTTCTCTAGGACGACTCGTGACGTTTTTTGTTCCAATGTCCCCTACAACAGGACCGGCTGCTCTAATACTGTTTGCTGAAGGATAGGGAGGGGCCCACCCCTCCCGTTTAAATCGTTTTTCTTTTCCTTTCCAATACGAGTACGAGATCACTCCAAGAATTAAAGTAGTTGCCCATCTTCATGTTGGCAAGACGTAACACACAAGAAAGTCACTAGTGTCTCTGGTCGTTCTTTTTCTGAAAGATTGAAGTGGTACCCGGTAGTTTGAAATAGGCCGAGCTAGTATAGGGGAGACCTAGTGCCAGATGGCACTCGCCACGCAACGAATTCCGACATGGCGGTAGGATCCAGATGCTATGGTCCATTCCCTGGTGGGCCCAGCGAGGGTTTTCGGGAGAGCCCCCCCCCCGATAATTAGATACCCACCGCTTTTCCTATATGATTATGCAAGGGATTGTCTGGTGCCCCGCAATCACCTCCACGCCCAGAAAGCTCACCCCCCCAAGCGCCCCCACCCCTAACTCCGAAGGCCACTATCCCATCTCCGCGCTCGACCCCGATGACCCAAAGCGATAGTGAAAGCCTTCCTTGGCAAGTCATGCACAACAGCGCTTCCCCCTTCAAAAGAGCACCCAGGCTTTACTGTAATCCCTCTTGACGGTTTCTCTCCAACTATCCGTCACATGGCTGGAAGCCTCCCCACCATTTTCCTCCTTCTGGGAAACTAGGCCAAACGTGAGTTCCCGCCCAAGCTCCGAAGAGTTGATACCCCCGTTCGCAAACCTCCCCAGAGGGCTCGCGTCGTAGTCATCAACAGCCTACAAGTAGAGACCCCACGATCAGTCAGAAAAGAATTACCGGGTGCTGAGTTTCCATCGCAGCATCGCCCGGAAACAGTCCCCAGTTGGCGCCAACAACACGATGTACCGACCTCTGCCGAACGCCCTGCCCCCCTTTGAAGAACCGGTATCCTCCCTCTTTCGCCACCCACGAACATTCCTTCCCCCTCCCTGCATCGCATTCACGACGATGAGGAATGTAGACGGCAGCGATAACGTCTCGCACGCGTCGGATCAGTCAGCGCCCAAAGACAGTTCTCTCCCCCATGGACCGGTAATCCTTCCCACTCTCTTTTCCGCCCTCCGGCACTCCTCGGTAAACCCTCACCCCGGCGCCCCCTCCCCCTCCTCCGCGCAGACCAATACCTCTCCTCCATCAAGCCAACAATTCCAGAGGTTGAGCTTAAACAAACGTCCCCAAGTGGCTACGGAAGAGTCCCCCGCGCGCGGTGCCATTCCGCATTCCTCACGTTCATTGAGAGGTCGGACACCACAGTCTCTCGTGAACGGAGCGAAAGTCCCTGAAGGAACATCGGTGGTTTAAGCCCTCTCCCCTCGCGGCCCGGACTGTTTCCCGTTAGCCTCGCTTCACCCAACGCACTCCGACCTTGGGTCCTGCCTAGTGACCCCTCAAACCATCCCATCCGCGACCACCAAGCCTAATCAACGTGGCTGAGGATACGAATTATGGAACAGGTTCCCCATGTGCTGAGGCTCCCTTTACCCCTTCGCCTGGCCACCCCTGGCGACAGAATCAGTTGACCACTTCCCTTGAGAAGTATCCCCCCCCTCCTTCCTTCCTATCCCGCCCCCCCTGCCCCCATTAGCACGCACCCCTCCTAGGGTCCGCAAGACCTCCCACTCGGAGGGACAACTTACACCACTTCAGCCGATCTTCGCTAAAGGCAAGACGTGACTTACCCCCCCCCTCCTACCCGCTCCCCATTCCTCCTGCGAAGAGCTATAATCAAGAGGGTCTACCACTTCCTTTCAACTAGGAAGGGGGATCACGTCCCCCGACGACGAGAAGGCGCGTGGCCGGCGGGCCACTCGGATACATTCAATGGGTGAACACAAGGGGACCACAAGCCCACCCACCCACCCCCTCAGAACTGCAGAAAATGATGTTTTCCCACTCTCCTCGTCTTAGGTGAGACCCCAGTCCTCCTCCGGGAGTCGTCCCCCCCTCTTTTCCCCCGTAGTTAAACCTCAAAATCCACCCTCCTGACAAGCTTTAGGACGGGTCAGCGCTACCGAGGGGTTCCAGGTTCCTTAACGATTCCACCGGTGGAGCATCGGGAGGGGATCTTTCTTTGAGCCCTAACCCGATGAAGAAGAACCGTTCAGTTTACTTAAAATTCACCACCAATAGGTGCATCGCCCAATTGTGAAGCTATGACACCAACACATTACCCATTTCTACTCTTTTGCCATGCCGCGGAATAAAGGAAGACGCCAACGTACTCTTATAGACCAGCACACCTAAGGAGAGCCCGTGAAGAGCAAATGTAGCTTGACGAGACATACCTCTTAGTGAGGGGTTAACTTTCGTTTACCTCTTTCGACCCCCTCGACACCTTCTTGGGTCCCAAAAGTCGACGCAATTTCGCGTCAAGTGCTTTTGGTACATCAGATTTATTTTTCCCCTCCGTTGGGAGAGAGCTCTTAGTGAAAGATGCCTAGGCCTCACTATACGTACCCGTGAGAGAGTCGCCGAGAGTCTTTCTCCTTCAGTTTTTCCTATTCCCCCTGGTTAAGGTGTAAAGCCGTGTTTCTATCCTCCTTAGGATTTGCGTGCCACGCTTGCCCTTCCTCTGACAGCCAAGCTATTTTGTAACAAAAAGCCGCAGTGTTCGGGTGAACCAAGCCTCTTTTCTCTCGGAAGCTTCTCTCCCTGCAACCCGCGCCCGGGACGCCATAATGGTGCCTTTCGGGACCCGGGGTCTTGGAAGACAAGGAGTTCACCTGTTGGCGTAAGGCAAACGGGGGGGAGGTTGCGTGTTGCCCCAAAGCCCCCCCCCTCGCTGCGCGTACGGTCAGCAGTCTCTCCCACGTCCCCTCTTTGAAGAAAAAGTTCTCTTTTTAGTCAAGGTCGCCCTTCTCGGTGTCTGCGTGCCTTCCACCGAACTTCATATCTTTTTTGGGACCGATGCCCCCTCTCAACCTCTTGGCTCATCTTGCTGTTCGGCAACTCGTGAGAACTCGAACTACTGGCTAGAGATGTCGGCCCCACTTGATGCCAGGTGTCGTCGGGCATGACGGCCGTATTGTGTCATACGGAGAACTTCAGACAAGGATCCCTCTCTCTGGAGGGCGATCGTCGTGGCTCTCTTTCGCAGGCTTCGTCCGACGGCATCCTCCAACTTTCGCGGTGTGTCCGAGCTAACACGTTGTCTTACCCCCGCATCGGTCTATTTTACTTTTTCCAACTGCTGGCGTCACGCCTTAATTTAGAGACGAGGATAGGACAGTTGTTCCTTTGACCCGAAAAGTGTTTGAAGGGCGTTTCTGGAGGTATGTGGCCGTCCTGCCAAAAATGGACCTGGGGACTTCTTGAGGGAACGTCAGACTTTCCCACCTTACACGAGAAGGATAGTCGTGATCCCCAACGCTCCTCTTTCTCTGAGACTGATACCTTTTTCCCTTGCCCTGCGGTGTTAACTAGCTCCATATGAAGACCCTTCCTGGAGGACTCTGAGTCGTCAGCCTCCTTATGAGCACTAAGTCCCGGGCATTCAGGTTTTTTTTTACTTTGAGTTTTTATCCTCATCTTCGCGACACCCTATGAATCCCGCGTTGGAACGCTTTTAGGGGAGGGGAAACCCGCTTTGTCTTAGGTTAGAGGGGAGTTCGACCAAGATCCCTCCCCGATATGCTAGTCCTCTGTCCCGTGCTGCGCTGACCGTTGTGGCCCCAAAACCTTGGCCTTCATGCTGTATTCCTGAATGATAGTTCTCATAACTGCATTTCGTTTGGGACATAGAGTGTCCCGCTCCGGAACCCCAGGTTTTAGGTCCAGACGTCATTTTCGCGGTTGCTAGTGATAGAATCACCGTCCAAGTGACGTACTTTGATCCTTTTCAAACGGCCCTCCACACCCAGTGGACGTCCGGCATTGCATAGTGTTGGCAGGTCTTCATAGTCTGTATGCTCCGGTCAATTCCCATGGTTGCGTGAAACCTCTTTTGTTTACTGATCTATTTTCGCCTCCTCTTGTCTGGGGTGCGTCCCCTTAATTGCAGACCTTTGTTGCCCCTCCGTCATGTCCTTCCGTTCGCTTTGCCAACTGAGTGAAGGAACCCTCCTTCCTCGTCTTCCTGGTTGGTTTTTTTTTGGAGTATGCCTCCCGCGACGTGTTCAGGGATGACCTCGCCGCCCCTTTCGCATCCGCACTCCTTGGGCGCCCCCCCTGATGGAAATCGACTTTCGAGGCATAGAAACACGTCCGGTGGCTTTTGTTACCTCTATCCCGCCGTCCTTACTGGTGCCGGCCTGGTTGTTTTTTCCCACACGGTGGGCCAGTTGATGCGAAACAACTCTCTCGCCGTTTTTTCCGTCCGCTACAGATAGAAGGGTTTTTTGCACTAAGTCCTCTCGCTAGTGGACGATACCCTTCGAGGTCAGCCGTGCACCTCCCTTATGCCCACTCGAAATTAGTTCTTATCCGGCGAATGATTCAAGTTTCCGACCGTTCAGCTCTCGAGGGCACATTTTGGAAAACATCGGTGCGCCTTTAACTTGCCGCTAGCAGGACTGCAGAGATGGCGTTGGCAGTTGGCCCCCTTAGGTAGCCCCGCAGCGCGCCCCTCCGAAGAGTAGTTCCCCTGACGCTGCCGTTTAGATAGACGGCCCAGATGTACCGCTCCTGGCGGCTCAGCCCTCGTCCCCCCCATTTGATTTTTTCCACCACATCTCCATCGACCCCTCCAAATCTTCCCCAGCTTCGAAACTTCCACGCATTCATCACACTGATTTTTTTTTAATGAAGGTATCAACTCCGACTTTTACTCGCCGGCATACTTGGCAATCTGTGTGTAATCGCCTATAGCTATTTTAAATTTCGCCTTTTGATATAGGCTCCCCCAACCCCCGAAACTTCACGCTCCATTTGTCGTTGATCTTGAAGAATAAGTTCTACCCGATTCCTTCCGCCGCGAGAGCAATTATGTCCTGCTAGCCCCCTGCTATGTCCACTTTCGCCCGAAAACTGTTGATTTCCCTTGACAGACGCCCCTTCACCCACAAAACACGCTACAAACCCTTTCTTCGATCACTTCCTGGGTCATCAGGAGATCACCCTCTCGGTCGTCTACCTAAGTTTTTGAAGCCCCTTGCAACAGGCGCAAGGATGGGTATTTGCCTCGGCAGATATTTCTTTTTTTGTGGTTTTTACTCCTAAAAAGATCAAGAGAGCGCTACATATAACAAGAGATAAATATGTTCTTTTCAGAGCTCTAGTTTTTTTGTCGACCTTCTTTAGTTTCGAGCCATGCCTCCACCTGACCTCCTTTCCTTCAGTTTTAGGCAGACAAACCTCACACAATAGAGCAGTTGCGCGCCACGCTTTTTAATCCAGTCAGTCTCCTGCCAACTTTGAAAAAGTCCCCAACCCCTTAAAGAACCATCGGAATGGCTCCCCACGTCGGTCAGCCTCCCAAAGAACATTTTTCCACCTTCCTACTTTAGACCAGATGACTGACCCCTCTTTCGCCGTCCCTCGTAGCGTCTTTTAGACGTTCCTATGTGCATTATTCCCCTCTGTACTTATCCGTGTGATTAAGTCCTGCCCGATGTTCCCGCGGTCGGTTGCTTGGGCGAAACCCTGATTCATTGGCCGGAACCCTGCTCACTGAGGTTCACGCTTCCCCCTCCCCGTTAACGTCGCTCTTCGATTAGGTTCAACCCCTCCTTTGTTTGTGTTTTCGAGCTCCCTCTCAGTGAACGATCTTATCCTGGATAACGCCATCGGCTGCTTGGAATGATCTTATCTTGGGCTCCCCAACCCGCCGCCCCGCCTATTTCAGTTTTCCTTGACGTCATCCCAATTTTTCTTCAGAGAAGTCAAGCCGTCTTCGTACCCCTTCGTCTATGCTGCGGGCCTCTGCCTTCCGTCCTCTTCTTCACTGATCGACGATGCGGCCGTCTTGTGGCACAGTCGTCTTTGAGGTCTGACCGAGGGTGTCCTTCCCTATTAAAAGTTCGGTACCTTGCGGGTGCGTTGGATTGTAAGACAGGCCTTCCCGATTCTTCTCTCCCCGGCAAAATTGTTTTGGTTGTTGCAGTACTCAAACCCTTTCGCGGCGATCCGATCTTAGGGATCATGCTCGAACCCGCAAAATCCTGCTCAACCGCGTTGAGTCTATTCCCTCCCTAATTCTTCCTCGTTACCAGGGGAGCTCTTCTCGTGCTCGTACCTCTCCGTCCAACGACCAATGCAGCGATCCGTGTCCATTAACCCTCCATCCTTGCGCCTTTTGATGAGTGTGGTTATGTGCGTTCCCCCCAAACACTTTTCCGAGAGGATAAAAGCTGCGCGGCTTGAGGCACACTTGAATGATACTAAGCAGCCGTTTATTTCGGGAACACGTGCCATTGAAGTTCCCCGTGGGCCTGTTCTTGACTCATTTTTCCGCGTGGCGAACTGATCAATCGAGCCCGGTTTCCTAATTCCTTCTAGGACCTTTTTAGAGCCGCTCGCTTATTCCCGCCGCCCCCTTTTTTTCGTGCCCTACGGAAATCTAATGCCCCCCTTTCTGGCTCTCCTGGGGCGCAGTTCCTAATACCCAGACTTTCTCTTATACGTCGATCTCCCGCGATCCCAACTTGCCCCTTCCTTCTTCAGTAACATGCGGAGGTCCGCCCCTCCTTCCTGAGTTCGACCCCTCGTTTCAGCTTAATTCTTGTACCTCTCATGAAATTCGGATGGCGTGGAGATTCTGGCACCCGATTCGACTTGGCCGTCCGACAAAATTCCCGTGACCCCGAGACGGCAACTTGCGGGCCAATTTACTCCATCCCGACTCGTGCTGGTCTTTTATCGGCGGCCCCCCAGCGTCCCCAGTGAGCTCCGCCTATTCTTTAAAGGCGGTGATTCTCCCTTCTTTCGACTCTCTGTCCATAGGACGTCACCGCCAACGGTCTGCTGCCAGACGCTCTCCCACGTTAATCTAGCAAGCCGCGGGTTCATTCTCCCCTCCTCCTTTCGTCGTAAACGTTATTTGAACACTTTTCACGCGAGGTAAACTCACTCTTGGACTATGAGCCAGGTGAGGCCTGCAGTTCTTTCTTGTCGCGGCTCTCCCTCGAGTTGCCGCGTGTCCCTAGAGTCTCTTGCGATTCGACCTCAGTACGCAATATTGATGAGTTTTTTAGTTGTTCCGTCGTCGCGCTCTTTTTTCGCAGAAATGAGCCAGGAGGTTGTTCACACCAATGACTTCCTCTTTCCCCCGGTCCCCTGCTGTCTACGAGGGCGTAACTTACCAGAAATGGGGCTTTCTGGGGTTGGGGCCAAAGAGTTCCTCTGGACCCGGCCGAGAAAACGGCGGACATGAGGAGATCTTAGCTTGTCTCATTCTCAGTATGTCGTCTAACGCAAGGCGTCCCGTCCTGGGAATGACAACACTCCAGAAACCGGCCCAAAAATTCCCAGGACGACTCGTGTGTACTTTCGGGTTGGTATTGCTCTCTTGCCTCTCCTTTCCTCTGCCTGAGTTCCTTCGTTCAGGTTTCCCTACTTTTCACTTTTCGGATTCTCTCTCTTTTACGATTTTTTTTTTTGTGGTTGTGGTTGTTGTTTGGGGGTTTTTTGTGTTGGGTTGGGTTGGTGGGGTTTTGTGGTTGGTGTTTTTTTTTTGTTTTTTTGTTGTTTTTTGGGGTTTGGTGGTCTGGGGGTTTTTTTTTTTTTTGGGTGTTTTTATCCGTAAAGACCTTGAATTTCTTCCCTCCGATGTATTTCTGCGCGCAAGCCGGCTTCCTTAACATTCACCCTCACTGTGATTCGTACTTGTTCAGTTTGTCTTTTGCATTGATCAGGCCCGCCTGATCGACTGGTTCCGGTCTTCTAGTCCACCTCGCCTCGCCGCCCTGTCGAAGCTCCCCTTTCCTGTTCCCAGCGCACCTCTAGCACACGAACCCGGATTTGGGTCGGGAGTTCGCCCCTTTCAGCCCGTTTTAATGTTCCCCGTTTTTTTGTTTTTTCCCCCACTCTTCAGGTTAATTTTTTTCCTCAAATTTCCGCGCAAGTTTTCATAGAGAGGCAGCTCCTTTACCTCCATCAGCGACCGCCCCCTGAGGGACCGCACACATTCATCCGCAATACAAATTTAACTCAGAAATCAACGCTTATATCGTAGCTTATTTACATAAAGTTTACCCCGAATTTTTTTGTTAGCGGGTTTCGCATAAGATGATTGAAGATTTTATTGACTCTAAATGAATCCGGGACGGTAGATGCGAGCTCCCGTAAGATCCCCTCCGTGATCTCGATAAATGAGCTTGCCTCCCTGAGCGAGATACTCATGCGGTCACGAAGTCCCTTATTTTGCTTTACCGCCCGAGAAAAGACGACCCCAGAGGGAGAACCGGCCCAGATACGATTTTTCTCGCAGGACGGCTTGACAACCCACCCGTTTTGCCGTGAGCCCGTACTCCCTTGTCGCCGATAGCGCGTTATCGCTGCCCAATTTGCTTCGCCCACCGCGCACGTCTGCGCTCGTCGGCACGCCGGTGCGATCATTTCGCGCGCGTTAATTCGGCGGAGAAACGATCGGATAATACGAAATGATGCTTCGCTCCCCGTAATTTATTTTCACGATCCACAGTGCTGCTCCTCAATTCTTTTCGCAGCGTGCGCCTTATTTTCGAGTTCTCCCGCAGTTTTTGACAAAGAAAGTCCCCACAAGCCCTGTCCGATCATTTGGGTGATGTCAGAGCCGCGCTTATTGTATGTGTACTTCAGCACAAACTATTTACCGGCGCCGCGCGTTCTGCGCTCCTTCGGTTCTGGCAGAGGCCGAGCCAAGTGTCGTCGAATGGTTTGTTTTCGAGCCGACCCTTTGACTCTCGATCTCCCATTTTGCTGTACCTCACAATACACCCCACTCTTCGGTCTCGC
>Ga0179593_1258824_pt1 | contig 17974 bp, 33 predicted proteins | sample CZODoug2_1_08_16_FD_185931 | JGI IMG/M metagenome (GOLD analysis project Ga0179593, IMG submission 185931) | Vadose zone soil fungal communities from Angelo Coast Range Reserve, California, USA - CZODoug2_1_08_16fungal (PacBio error correction) | ecosystem: Environmental > Terrestrial > Soil >... | reverse complement strand
TTGGTCCCCCATCGAAAACGGAGCTCGACTTGGACGAAAGTCCAAACCCCCCCTCTGGTCCTCGTCTTCTGGTTTCCTCTTACCCCCCCTTTGTTTTCCCCCTCCTTTTCCTCGTTTTTTTTTTTTCGTCCCCTTTCAAGAAAACAGAATGGCTTGATGCTGCGAACGGTCCTTCATGGTCCCTGCAGGAAACCTCCACATTCCCACTTCTTTTTTTTTCTTGATGCAGCGAACACCCTGGGTTTCCCATCCCTTCTTTACCAGGTGTCTCCCCTTCCCCCTTTCCTTATCGCCATGTTGCAGATGTTACCCCCCTCTTTGAAGGCGCTGCGCCAATCGTTAGGCCCGCCTGCCTTCGCTGTACCGCATTTTTTTCGTCGAAGCTCTATGTGTTTTCCTTTTCGTTGAGGTCCCCCACAAGTTTATTTGTATTCACCTAATTTTATTTTAGCCACCCCCTCAAGGTCCTTTGAGAAACAGACCCCCTCTAAAGCGCCATTGTTAAAAAAGGCTGAGTCCCCACCGCCCCTTGGACTCAGAACACCCCCCACTCCCCTCCAGTGTGTACCTGGACGTGCGAAACCACCAACCTTCGATCACGTTGATCCCGGCATTCGGACCTTGTCTGTTTTGGCCTACAAGGTCCCACCTTCCTATACCTCCCCTGCTCGCCTTCCCCCTGCACCGTCTCTTGCCACCTTTTTTCCCACAAAGCCAACTACCCCTTACCTCGTCCCCGCCACGATTTTTTTGCCGCAAAATTTTTTTTGCGTTTTTTTCCCACAAACAAAAATTTTTTATTTTTTTTTTTTTTTTTTTTTTCTTTTCTGCTTCCTTCCTTCTCGAGCCGGTAGGAGCGTTCCGAGACTACTTCATAGTCTACATTTGCGTTGTGTCATTTTTTCCCGTTTTTTGGCCGGCATCTAGTTTCCCTTTGCTTGGACTGTGATTTCCCCCGGCTAATCTACCCCCCCTAATCGAAAGGTTTCCCCTTGGTTGCCTTTACCACCCACTTGGCGGTTTTTCGTTTTCCCCTGAAATCTCCTGAAAACCCACCACAACACGCCCGTTTACTCTGGTTTAACGTTTTTTTTTTCTGTCCCTTCCTCCCTCCTCTTTCCTTTTATTTGAAAGCTCCTTCCGCTCCAACTTCCAACCCCCTTTCGCAGCTCGGTTTTTCCAAAACAATCACCCCCTCGCGTTCGTCACCAGTTTTTTTTCTCTGGTGTCTTTATTTTTCCATAACATTTGATCCTTTCCCCCGGGGTCTCCTCTCATGGCGAAGGAAGCGTTGATTTTCCTTTGTAGTCATTCCTTCTGTTTCGATCCTTGGCCTATTGCCACCCATACCCTTTCTCCATTCCACCGTTCCTACCCCCAACGTCTTACGTTGCTTTCAGCTACTTTACCCTCCCCCCCCCACGCTTTTCCGAAAGGTTTCTTCGCCTTTTTGTGGCAAATCCCAACAGGATCCTGAAAACCTTTCCACTACTTTCCCTCTCTTCTGTTTTGGGTGCCTGGGCACCCCCCCCCCCCTCCATGTATCCAAGGAGGTCTAACAACCTTCCAGAATGCGTGCTTTTTTTCTCTTTAAGAGCTGGGTTTTTCTTTCTTTCTACTCACTCCACCAATGTTTCCCCCCTTTTTTTCCCTGCCCTTCCCCTTTCCCCCGTGTTCATTGGAGATGCTCGGTTTCGCATACTTTTTACCTTTTAAGGCCCCCGCAGAGAGCCGTCTTCTGTTTCCCCCCCCCCAAGGCTCATGCGCCTTCGACCCTTTCCTACCAAGGTGGCGTAACTTTCTCTAGGCGTTGGCCGCCCGGTCAAAACTCACTCCCTGTTGGGCGCGTTCGGAGCGGACGAATTTTTCAAGTGCCTTTTTTTTCCCCTAATTGTCTTACTTTCTCTCTCTACCCACTTCCACACTGGCTGGAAGCCTTGCTTCTCTACCCTTTACAACCCCCCTTCCGGCCTGTCTCTAAGGTCAAGACTTCCCCCCTATTCCCCTCCTGAACCAAAGTTGAGTTTCCCCTCCTTTTTATTGTAACGTGGGAGTGTTGTCGTTTCCACGTTTTTGTGTCTTCCCGCTTGTCCACCGGGGTTTTTTTCTTTCTTGGTGACCACCTTTCGGTTTTGTTCGAACCCTCATTGGTTGTGCCCCCCTCTTTTCTTTTTTTCTTTTTTTTTGGGTGTGAACTCTCCCTGGTTAAGCAACGCCCCGTCGCGCCTCGTTGCCCCTTGCCTGAGTTCCAGTCCTTCCTCCCAGGCTCCTTTCCTTTTGGTTGGCTCTTTCCTCTGAAGATCTCTCCCTTTTGGCCGGACTTAAGATTTTTCCGTTTTTTTTTCCCCATGTTGCCCCCCACCTGAAAAGGGTTTTTTTTGCGCTTGTCCTTTGCACACCGTTCTGGGTTTTTTTTCCTTTATGGCCTGAGTGAGGGAAACTACATGCACCTTGTTGGTTTCTTTTTTTCCCCTGGTTTTTTGCACAGCGACCCTTTGCCTCGTGTATTTTAACCCTTGATTACCGAGATTTCCCTTTCCTTTGTCCTCACTCGCCGCGCCTCCTGGATACCTTTTCCTTTTCTCTAAACCCACCTTCCCCCTTTCCCACTATCACTTTTTTTCCCGCTTACCCGGCAATTTTTCCAAGTTGCGCCTTTGTCAAGTACGGTGTTCCTGTGAGCCAGTCTGGGTTCTTTCCACGTTTTGTTTGTCCTGTCACTCTCTATTCTTACGACGTTCTCCTTTTTTTTTTCCTTTAACTTGTGTCTCTGTCCCTCCCTTTGGGACCTTTTCAATTTTTCCTTCGTCTTGTTAAGGATTGAGTTCCTGATTTCGGCAACTCCCGGTTCCCCACCTTTTCTTCCCTTTTTCGTATCCACACGTGCCTTTTTTTTCTTTTCCCCCTTCAAGTGAAATCCTGTTCTCTCTCCCAAACTCTTCTCCGTTTTTTGAGAGCGTTTTTAACGGTATTCAAGGTTTTTTTCCAACCTTGTCCATTGGTAATATTCCCCGTACTCTTTTTGTGGTTCCCCCCGTTTTGTTTTGCGTGGCTTTTTTTTTCTCCCACTTTCTTTGGTGGATCGACCTTTCTTTTTTTTTTTTTTTCGTTTGGCCCCCCTAGTTGTTCACCCTCCCTTTCGTTGCTCCGTCAGGGTCGTTGAAAAACTCTATTCTGCTCCAGTCCCAGGATCTTCTGGTTATTCTTCGCAGTTAAATTACCCTGGCACGTTGTTTCCCGCTCCCACCCTCCGTGCCCGCCATTTTTTTTGACCCCCCCTCTCACCCCATTTGGTTTTTGCGGTGGAATTCTTTTTTCCCTTCGGTTTGTAACGCTTTTTACAGCCTTGGGGACCGGTGTTTTTCGCCGCCTTCTCCAATTAAATTTCCACTTTTTTTTCCCGGCCCGGCGTCCTCCGCTCGTCTTTTAAGCCGCCCTTCAGTCACGGGGAACTCGTTTGGTGTCCCCCACTCTGGCATCACGGTCTTCCTCTTCTTTCCTGTTCCACGGTCCCATTGTCCACCCTAACCCTTTAGTTGCGCTGTATCCCGCTTATGTTTCGTATCTTTCTCCCTCCCCCCCTCTGGTGTCCATACTTGATTTTTGTCCCCCTCCCCCCAAATTCGGCTTCGCTATCGGCTTTGTCAAACTTTTTCGGGCAATATGTGTTCGTTCTGTCACCGTCTTTTTTCCAGATTCTTTGTTCCTTTTTTTTCTTCACTCGAGATTCCGTTTCCTTCTTTTTAAATTTCTTTGGGTTCATTCCCGAAAAACCCCCCTTGGAGATAGGCCTCTAACCCCCGTAGGCTTTTTCTTTTCCCCACCCCTGGTTGTGACTCCTCCCTCCCCCAGTCAAACCCTTCTCCCAAACTTGGAAACGCTAGTAGGGCTTTCAAGTTCTCCTTAGGAACATGTATCGGCCTTCTTTCTGGGTTTCTCTCTTTCCCTGTATCGACTGCAGGTGACTTGGCCCCACATTTCCTGGGGAGGGTTTTCTTTCCACCTGTTGGTTCCGTTTCTTTGGTTTTCGGACATTTCTGCCCTAATCTTTAAATCTTTCCTTTTTTCCCCCTTTTTTCCTGAGATCCAGTTCCCTTATCTCTCTCTTTTCCTGAAAATGCTTTTTGACGGTTGTTCTTTTTGATCCGCAGCTTTCACCACCAGTCCCCTCCCCACGCGGATCTGCCACTTTCCCCCCCCCGACGCTTTTTAATATTCGGTCCTGAATTCGTTTTTGAGTCCGGTTGGATTTTTGTATGTGTTTATGGTCCGTTCCTTTAGATAGCAACGTATTCCTCTTCTCAAATCCCTTCCCAGTTGCATGTCTGCTGAACGTGTTTCACCTCCCCCCCGCCCCCCTTCGCCCCCCGACCCCCCCCACCCCCCACCCCCCCCCCCCCCCCCACCCCCCCCCGTGGTAGGTCTCCTTTTGATTGTTGTGAGGACTCAGCTAAGCCCCTCCCTTAGTCCTTTCGTCAGGCTATTGTTCGTCTATGTTGTCGGCCCCGCTTTGTTTTTTCTTCCTTCCTCCCTTTGTCTAGGGGAGATCACAATCTCCCCCTTTTTGTGTGTGCCCGGCCCAGACCCTGTTTTCTTCCTTTTTACAGGCTCTGTCCGTTTTTTTCCTTGTTTGCTGATCCGTCCAACCTTTCCCCCCCCGTATAGTTTCACACTTTTTTTTTCCAATTCAGTGTGGTTTTCAAGTGGGAATCTGGGTGCGTTAGCAGTCTTCGATTCATCCTTTTCCTCTGTTTTAGTGAAATTCCCCTTCCACCTTGTATTTTTTGCCGCTTTTTTTTTTTCCATAGCTGGACAGATGTTGGGTCTTAACCTCCCTCACAAAGTGCTCATTCAAAGCGTCTTTCCGTTGTCCTTTATATTTTTGAACTCAATGAACATCCAGATCCCACACTTGGGCTGCGTTTCTCTTATTTTTCCCTCTTTGCCGTTTCTTGCCTTTTATTCTTTTTTTGCTGCTTTTACCACGCTCCCAAATCTTGAGGGAAATTTTGTACCCACGCCTGTTTCCTGGTCGGTGTTTTTTTTTTCTGTCTCTCTTTCGTTTCCTCCCCCCTCATTGTAATTTTCCTTTCCCTTCCTTTGTCCTTATGTTCTTCCCCCCCCCACCTTTTATTGTTCTGTTTTTCGGCTCCCCTTCGTTTTCCCTCCCACAAATCTTTCCCCTTCTTCGCCCCCGTTTCCCCTTTTGGACCGAAACCTCAAATGTATAACGCAGGTTGTATTTCTTTGGTATCCTTCGTCCGTTTGTTTCCTCCAGATATAGACCCTTTTCTGCTTTTTGTTTTTGTGTTTTTTTTTCTTTTCCAAACCCAAGGAGATTGGTTTTTCCGTTTTGCCCCCCCCACAAGGTCTTCAGTCGTTTGAGGTTTTCGTCCTTTTTGTATCGTTGGCGTGTGTTTTTGCGATACCCTTTTTTGCCCAGTTTTTTTTTTTTGTATTCTGCGACGGGTCAAGTTCTCAGTGTTTTGCTTGCGAAGTGCATTTATCCCTCCCTCCTCTTTCGACGTCCAGTCCTTTTTGTTTTGATTGACCTCGTGTGTTTTTTTTCTTACATTTTTGTTTTTTAACAGCGCGTTGTCTTTTTCGCGGGTCCTTCCCCCTTGTTGGTTGTTTTGCTTTTTCTTTTTTGGCTTTTTGTCGTTTCCTTTTCAGGCGTTTCATTCTTTTTCTTCTTTTTTACTTGGAAATCCTCTTTTGTTTACTCCTTTTGACTTCTTCGGTGTTTTGACCCTTGTCCCCCTTTCGTTTAAGTCCTAGATCTCATTCGCGATTTCTCTCCGGTTTCCTTGGGAAAAGATTTCCCCTCCGGAGTTTACCTCCCCCCCTGGACTTGATGGCCGTGGAAGTCTTCCTTACATCTTTTGCTTTTCACTCTTTCCGTGACTGACTTTTTAGTGGCGGTGTCTTTTTGGGATTCCCCCTTTGGCGCCTACTTTCAGTTTTTCCGTTCGATTTCCCCATCTAAACACCCGGCCCTTTTTGATGGTTCGTTTTTTTCGGTGAGAGTCAACTTTTGCGCCTCATCGCGTTTCATTTGCCAATCCTGTCCTTTTCTTGTGCCTCCCGCCTTTTTTACCTTAAGTGATCGCCGAATTTTTTTTGTTTTATTCGTAAATATTCTTTTAGAGGCCCTTCCCCTTTTTCTCTCTTTTTTTCCTCTTCCTTTTTGTTTTTTGTGGAGAGCGGCGAGACCTTTTCCTTTTTTTTCTAAAACGCCTCTTTTCTTGTTAGTAAACCACACCCCCCCCCCCCCCCCCCCCACCCCCCCCCCGCCCCCCCCCCCCCCCCCACCCCTTATGTGGTTTCTCCCATCTTCTTTTAGCCCTTCTTCCTGTCTCCCTCTTTAATTACCCCCCCCTGACGACCCCTGTTCCTTTCCTTGTGTGCCCCTCCGCTCGTGACTGGAAACGTAACCCCTCCTAAACCCTTTGCTTTGGTTTCTCTGGCAGCGGCCCCTGAATGTTTCGGGGTGCTGTTCCCCTCCTCCCTACTGGACAAACTTAGTCAGTATTTTTCCAAAGCCCCTGCTTTAAGGGGTCCCTCTGTGGCATTTCTCTTTAAGGTCCCTTTTCTCCCCAGCGTCGTTCTTTCCTCCTTTCTCTCTCTAGGGGCGTGTTTATGGGGGTTCCCACCCCCCCCCCCGTGTCGTCCCAGAACCCTTCTTAGGACGACACACATGCCTTAATCCCAGAAAAGTTCCCTTCACAGAACCCTCCGTCTCTTTACAAAAGGTCACCCGCTCAAAAAAGCCAACCTCCCTTCTCCCCGAAAAACCCCCCACTCTCCAAGGGTACCAGACTGGGCGAAAAACCCGGGCGCTACCTGCTTCCCTCCCTGCTCTCACCCCCACTCGACCTGTTCCCTCCCACGAGTTCACCTTCCCCATAGATCGGCCCTTTGTACCCTTTTTGACCCGCGTAATTCTCTGGTGACTTCGTGCACTGTCGCAACCCACAATACACTCCTCGTGTCCCTCCCTCCCCCCCCCTAATTGCCGCAAATCGTTCTCCTTTTTTTTACCACCCCCCACCCCCCTTTCTCTGATTGTCATTCTGAGTGCCGGTAAGGAGCGCCTCACTTTCCCCCCCCCCTTTTTTCCACACGTATACTTTGGCTTGTTTCGCCAGTGTTCACGGCTCTCCTCCCTCCTCTTTTTTGGGACTCCGAGGTTGAGGGCCTTCTTGAACGTTTCTAAAAACTTTTCGACTCCCTTTGGCTGACCGCGCCTTCTTGATGTTCCCCCCCGTTCCTTGCCACCAACCCTGTCCCCCGACTCTGGTCCTGTTTTGTCGCGTCACGTGCCCTCGTCCGCTTTCCCAATTTCATTTTTCGAGCCTTCATAGGCTCACCTTTCATAACGGAATTGGACGTACCATCCGTTTTCTCTTTCCCCAGAGGTTTCATCTGTTGTGATTTTTTGTGTAATTCTTTCCTTTCCACCAATGGTCTCCTGGGCCTACTCACTGTTTGGAGGGTTTGATCTGGAGTGCCCCTTCCCTTTCAGTGGTCCTTCCTGTCTTTCTTTTTTTTTTTTGCCCCCCACAAGAAGGGTCATTTCACCGTTTTACAAACCCCCCTCTCCCCCAAGTGAGTGATCTTCCTCATTGGATCTATCCCTCCCGTTTTTTCCCCTGGCGTTTCTCGATCTTTGGTGCAAGGCCACTTTCATCCGTTCCTCCCCCTCCCTTCCCCTGCTCTCGGCAGGCTCTTGGTCGTCGTTTTTGTCCCCCCCCACAATAACAATGTCTCATCTTCAGGCTTTATAATAACCCACCTCGACAGCTTCGACGCTCTCGGGACGTTGATGCCTTTTTTGTTGCTCCACTATCCGACCCCCTTTCCCCCCTTTTTTTCCCCCCCCCTTTTTTTTTTTCCCTTGAAAGGAAAACCCCGGGCTTTTATTTTTTGTGCTGGGCGATCCGGTCGCCAGGCCCGCCGTCTTTCCCCCCAGCCGCTTCAGCATGGGTGGTCGGACGTCTCCCTTTTTTCCCTTCGCACTGGTAGTTCGATTTTGTTCTCGGTCTGCCCCCCAGATCATTTACCGCCCTTTTTTTTGCGCTGATCCTCCCTTTTTTTACCTGGAATCTTAGAAGACACTTTCTCCGGACTTCTCCCTTCTGTGTCATCCGAAACTGATGACCATTTTTGACTACTGACCCGGGCTCTGTTCCCCCGTTCACCCTTCTGGTCCCTTTTTTTTTTGAAGTTTTCCCTTACCATCCGATGCGTGCTACAATCCTGTTCCTTTTCTCCCTGGTGTCCATGGCCGGTTTTTGCGGTCCTGTTTGTCCTTTTTCTGTTACGTTCGGATGTTTGTTTTTCCAGTCCTTTTTTTCCAGTCTGCCTACAATTCCGTTTTTCATTTTAGAACATACTTTTCCAATTGTTTTTTTGTTAACCCGGTCCTCCTCTCGCTTTTTTACTTGAGTCCCTTGCCTGATCCTGTTCCAGAGAACTTTGGCTACATGGTGACAAGAGAAGTAACGATCTCTCTTTTTCCGTGCATCTGTCCCGTTTGAGGAGGTGGTCCCTCCCGAAGTGTGTGCGTTATCCGTTCTTCCCCAAAATTTGGTTTCTTCTCTCTGTTTTTGCGACCCCCCCGCCTCTCCCGTTTGCTCCTGATTCCTTTCGGGCCTGGACTCTCCCGGAAATGCGAGGCGTTCCCAATAGATTAGTGACTTTTATATGCTTCGCTGAAAGGTAGATATTGATATCTGTCGGCCCGCTTCTCTTTTTCATTCCGCATTGCTCTCGAACGTCCTCGTTTCCAAGATTAAACCCCTTGCTTTTGCTTCTTCACACGGGCGTTTTGTTCTGAAAACACTTACTGTTTTTGGTTCGCGTTCCGCCAATTCTAACATGTGTACTCCGTCACCTGTTCTATCTTGGTACAAGGAATTTTTCCCAGCCTTGACGATCTTCGGTTACGTTAGCTGTCCTTTAGTTCATGAACGGATTAAGGCGCGACCCCCTTTTTGTCGTGATACTTTCTTTAACCCTGAGTAGGAGTCCCCTTGGCCCTGTCCTTCCTTCTCAAAACGGTCTCGCTTTCCCTCGATCCACCCCCCCCTTCCAAGGTTCTTTCCCCTTACTACCCAATTGTTTTGACCAATCCGTTTTTTCTCCTTTCCCTGTTTTTGTTGTTTCGTAGCTTTTTTCCTCTTCCTTTTCCCCTTCATCCCCTGGCCGGTTGTGTGCCGCAGCTCTGTATCGTGACGCACTTTTTTCCTGTGCGAGTTCCAGGTTTTCGCAGAACTTTCCGGTCTCTTCACCTTTCTGCGGACCTCCAGTCCTTCCGTCTTTGACTTTTTTTCCGGTGCATCCCACTCTATCAACAATTTGTAGTGCAGGACCCGGTCTCACTTCTTAAGTTGAGGGATCATGTCACCAACCCTTTCTTTGGAGCCCCACCCCCCTTTCCCTTCTTTTTTATTTCCCCCCTTCCGGCGGTAGTTTCCCCCCGCGACCCAACAGTTTTTTGGTTCCGTCCCTTTATTTTCCCCCTCCCCCTCCCGCGATTTTACCGCTTGCGGGGAAAGTTTTATTTGTTTTAAACTTTGCGACCCGGCGAATCTAATCGGAACGCGGTTTCTCCCAGTGGAAGTTTTCTCGCTTTGAGCTATTTTCCGTAAGCTAATGACCCTCCTGAGCCCGGTTCTTTTCCGCACTCTGCCGTGCAGTCTCTTGTCACTTTCCCCCTGAACTACCAACTACTTGTTTTGATCCCGATTTTCTTCCCCCTGTGCTTAGAGTCCACGACCCCCCCCCCCCCTATTTTGTGGCACCCCCCTGGTAGTGTAACCAAAACCTTTTCCTGGGTCCGTCCCTCTCCCCGCATTAAGCCCTGGACGACTCTTGTACCCGCCTGACGAGTAGCAATTAGTTGTGACTGCCTGTTTCACTGGCTTTCTTTGGCCCCCCTTCCTCTTTCCCGATTCGTTTTTATCGCTACGTCTTTTCCTTTCGTTTTTCTCTGTAACCCAACCCCCCCCATGTTGGTATGGCCTTCGACAACCCCCTCTTCCTTTTCTCTTCTGGACAAGTGTGACCCATCTCCCGGCCCCAGAAACCCAACTTTTGTTCCCAGCCACCGGAACACTTTTTAAGGGGCGTCTTGTCGGAAAATTTGTCGTGGCTCTCGGGGTTCTAAGTGGTCTGTTGTGCAACCTATTTCCTCCTGTGCAGAGTTTGGCAGGCCTATCTCCCTTCCCACAGGGAACTTGGTCCTTTTTCCTTTCGTAAGAGACAGTTGGCGACTTTCCTCCATTCCCCAGTTGGACCTTAAAGTCACCGCATTTTTCTTTGCTAGCTAACCAGTTTCGGTGATGTTTGTTTCCCCCTTTCCCCTGATACTTTTTTTTCCGTCCCCGGTTAGTGTGAAGCGTAGTTCTCACCGCTGCTTGAGTTTCAGGGTGATTGCGTCTTGATGGAATCTCTCCCTTTCGTTCCCTTTAGTGGCAGACAAGCCAGTTCTTTTTTCTTTGGTTCCACGGTTGTACAAAACCCCTTTTTTTTGTGATTTTTTCTTTTTTACGTCCACCACGCTGCTCCTGTCTCAAGAGAGACTCGATTTTGGTCGTTGTGATGGCTTTCTCTTGTCTGGGTTTATGTTCTTCCATGTATTGGGGTTTCCCCACGGACGACCCCATTCCTTTTTCTGTCGGGTCCGGTGGTGAAGTGTGATCCCGTTGGTTCACTTTTTGCCCCACAGAAGGTACCAAATTTTTTCCCCCTTTTCCGTTTTAAGGATGATATCAGTGTTCTTTTTTCCCCTCCCCTTTTGCTCGGTTTTATGTTTTTTTCACGGTTGAATGATTTTTCCCCCCCTTTTTTCTTGGTGGTTGCGAGGTGTCGTCCTTGTGACCAACCGTTCTGGCACGATAACTCCTGAGTCCAGCGACTTTCCGTGCCCTATTCCCCTTTCTTTTTTAAACTTTGCAGTACAACTTCCCTCCAGTTTCTCCCCTTGACTACTTGGGAGTGGGATTGTTTTCCCCCCTCGCCCTTTGTTCTGCCGAGGCTCTGCAAGGCTGAAGCTCAAAAAACATACCCCCCCTCTTTGGTTCTGGGACTGTGAACCGGGCCATGTTACAGTTGTTTTTTTCGGAATGTTTTTGTTTAGTCTTACAACGTTAACGCGGTAGCCCCCTTTTCCTTTTCCAACCAAAGGCAAACTTTTTATCCGTTTTTTCTATTTCCCGCCTACGTGCCTACCCCCCCCCTTATTCGTTCTAGCTAGTTGCCTTCGTCATCCCGCAACTTTGTGCAAATTCTAGCCGCTCTTCCGCATGTTTTCCGGCCCCTTACCCGGGTGTGATCGACTTCAAGAATGTTTGACACCCTAAATAATTTTTGTTTTTTTTGTTTATACAATTAACCCTTTGTGCTTTCGGCAAGTATGTGGATTAGCGCTGGTTCATTTTTTTCAGTTATCATTTTGCTTTTTGTTTTTTTCCTTACACAAGTTGCTGATCGCGGAGGTCACGGGTCCGGGGCTTCTCGAGTCTCCGTCCTCCCGTCCCGGGGGGTGGAGTTCTCTTTGTAGGCCTGAACGTTGATGAGGGGGTCGCCGGTGTTTCTTTTTCCTCTCCTATGTAACACGTTTGCGTTTTTTCTTCTGCGCGGCGTTTGTGTTTCTCTGTTGCCTTTTCCTTTGGCGCTCTTTATTTTACGCTTTGGAAGATGTTCCCTCCCATGGTGGTTTAACATTTCTTCACTCCCCAGGTGTGTCATCTCAATTCACCTTTTGTCTTGCTAGTCCCTTTACTTCCCAAGTGTGGGCAGGCGGCATGAGGAAACCCTGCTCGGTATTTTTTTTTGGTCTAGCTTTTTTTCATTAATTGATAAATATGACGATTGTCTTGGTGGTTTGTGACGTCGGACCAATTTTCTACTTTTCCCTGGGCGTGATATGTTCTTTATGCCCCCACCAACCAACCGCATTTTTTGTCTTTCTTCTTCGCGAGTCAGTTAAAGTTTCTTCCGCTCCCTTAAGCCTGTTACTTTCTTTCCCTCATTAATCCAGTGCATCTTTAGTTGATGTTGCTCGACCGCCTCTTTGCTCCTGAACCAGTCAATCTGGCCGGCTTGGTTTTTGCATTGCCGCTTTCCCCTCCCAATCGGACTGTCCTACGGTTCGCCGTCCCACTGCCTCTCTTTCCTTTCCTCCGTTTTTGTGGGTTTTTACTCTCGCTACCCTTCCCTGGTTTCTATACTTGCATTGTCCCTCTCACTTTCGTGGCCGTCCACCCACCTCGGGATCTTGGTCTTCTTCAAATTTTTTTCTTTGCTTGCTCATCCAAGTCACAGTCCCCCCTTTTCTTTCGCTGCTGGCGCCCTTTTGGCGCGTGACCGAAACACCCCCCTTTCCCCTTTTTTTGTTTGGGATTTTGACGTGGTGCTGCTACCACACCTTGGTGGTCCGTCTGCCAGGTGACCTTTCATGCTCAATTTCCTTCCCCCCCCCTCTTTTAATTTGCAGCTGCTCCAGTCTGTTTTTTTTCCCTGCGCCTCACTCTTTTTCTGTTTCCTGAGATTTGCATATTCTTCTCTAGACACTTTCTGATGGCCCACACATAGCCCCAACCTACCCCCTCGCTTTCTCCCCTCTTCCAATTACATTCGAAAGCGTCGAAATTCCCCTTCCGCTCCCGTTTTTAAAGTTTTGCCCTCGCAACTAAGCGAACCCTCCCACAGGGTACAGGGATCGACCTCCCACCGCTCCCGGTTAGCAATACCCACATCGACTTGGGCCCCCCTGCGTTGCGAATCGAACTCGCTCCCTCCCCGTAACCCGCCCATTTCCTGCGCCCTTTTTTCATTTTTTATAAATACCGTGCCAAACTTCCCCTTTCCCTTCCTTTCCTTTTTCCTTCTCTTCCGCAAAATCGCCTGTTTTATCCCCCAACAAACCAAAAGATTTGTCCCTCTCTAGCTGTTCTTTAGTTTGGGGTTTCTTAACTTTACATTTGCGGTATTTTTTTTTTTATTTTTCTTCCGGGCGACGCTCTCGAGCAAGCTTTTTTTTTTATTCTCGATGTAGGTCCAATCCCTACCACAAGGTTTTTTTTGCACCCCACCCCCCTTGGATGACCTCCTCCCCCCCTTTCTTTCCTTCTCTGACGACAAAACACCGGCCCGGTAATCTGGCGTTTTTTTTTTCACTTCCCTCGAATGACTGAATGTGAATTTTTTTCTCTTGTTCATTCCGCCCACCTTCCCTCCCACCTTCCTTGAGGTGGCAAACCCCCCCAAGCGCTTGCCCCCGTTTGTTATTGAACGTGGTTTTTCACCTTTTTTCCTTAAACACCCAATGCGCTTTTCCGACTATATTCGATCTCGTTTCTAGTTTCCTTTTCCACCTTATTCCCTGCGATTTACTTTTTGCGCCCACCCAGAAAGTTCTCCCACTTCACGTCCGTTTTCAAACGTTTCTTTTCCCTGTGATTGCCCACGCGCTTCTTCCCCCTTTTCGTGTTTTTTACCTGCTTGACTGTTTTCCAAGGTATATTATCACTTAGATCATCCAATCACAGCTGTCCTTTCCTCCTGACCGGGGTTTTGTCGTTGGGCACCCCCCAATACTTTCCCCTCTTTTCTCTGTGCAAAGCCGTACCTAAACCCCCCAATCGACTCGACACGCAGCTCTTCTTTTCTGTAACTTGTTTCCGTGTCAATGCTCACGGTTTTAACTAACATCACACTTGCCCCCCCTTTCACCTCCCTTCCCGTTTTTTTCTCTTGGAGTGTTATTGGAGGGATGCCCTCAGGTCCCCTCTCCCTGGGGAAGTTACCCCTGTGCCCATCTAACCTAACCCACGGACTCTCCGCGGCGACTCTACCCCCCTTGGTCTCTTGGTCGTGGCCGAAGACAGTTGACCGACCCCGGAAACTCAACTCGCGTAGGTGTATTCCTCGAGAGGCTTGCTTTTTATCTTCTTTGTAGGCCTGGTCGTCTGCTCGTTCCGGGCGGCTACTCTTTTTTACAAGTCCCCCGTTGCGTAATCCATATTTGTGTCTGCGACCCGTTTTGCCTGGTAGCCAGGATTTCCAGTAAGCCACGTTCGCTTCTCCCCAGTCGCAAGGTTCCTTCGTGTCAGGTGTAAAGTGCCCTTTTTTTTCCCTTACGTGTGGTTTGGCGGCCTGCCTGGTTCTTTTTGCCCTTTACTCGTTTTATCGACTTTCTCTTTCGCCAAGGGGTTGGGCAGGCTCCACCGGAAAAAACCCCCTGCCGCCGTGAGGATAGTGAACTGGCTAGTTTCCATCTGGTCGCCGAAGGGGCTTCACTCTTCTCGTCCCCTCCTGAGCGCCTCCCCCAGTTTTCGAAGCCCGGTTTGGTACATCCCGAAATTTTAGTTTTCCTTTTCCCCCAGACGTTTTGCTTTACGTTCCCAGATCTTGGAGACATCTACTCGAGGAGTTTTTTTAGTTGGCCGTTTTCCCGTGTCCACGGAACCCCTTGCGCAGTCGGCCACCCCCGATCCAGTTTCCTCGTTTATTCTGATCGAAGCGTACCCCCCGGTGGGCCTCTTTCCCTCGGTTCATTTTTTCTTTTCCGCGTTCCTCGACCACTTTGAAACCTTTTTCCCGCTAAAACTTGCTTTCCCTCTTCACTTGACAACCTGCACCCGTTGGGTCGTAACCGTTTCTCACAGTCTGTTTACCTCTCTGGTTTTCCCCCTCTTGTTCGGTGACGGCTCCTCTTTTTTTTGATTGTTGACGTCGCTTAATTCTTTCCCTGAACGGTCTTTTTTTCCAGCGAATTTTTGTTTTCCCCCTTTATTGATTACCTTGACTCTCGCCATTTTTGTATTTTTTTTGGCCCGTTCCGTCCAACGGTTTTTCTTAAGATACTTTCTTTCTTCACCCACCTTTGGCCACGTGTACCCCCCTTTTTTTACTGTGTCCTTTTTATTATTTAGTCTCTGTTTCCTCTTTTTTGTTTTTCGGATCTCTTTGTTTCTATCCGGCATGTTGTCCCTTCCCAGGATCCCAGTTGCCGGTTTTTCGGTGAGGGATTTTTGATCTTTTGCTTTCACGTTTTTTTGTTTTTTTTCCCGCTCAGTTTGCGCACTTTCCGTCCCTGCCTCTCCCGTGCCATTTTTTGTGTTCGAATAAACTTTGTGTCGTTTTCCAGGACCGTAGATCGGAAGTGTGGATGGCCCCTTCCCCACGCTCCCTTTGGGTGGTTTTTTTTTCCCCAGGATCCCCTTAACGGATCACGGGAGGGTTTCTTCTTTTGTTTTCCTGAGAAAGTTTCTCCTCCGGTTTTTTCTTTTTAAAGTTTTTCCCATTTTCGGTTAACGCTTTCGGGCAACGGTGTTTCCTTTAACGTTTCTGACCCGCACGTTCATACCCCATTTTTATTCCTGCGTTATTCGCTTCGTAGGTTGGTTTTTGAAGCAGCGAACCGGCCTCCGGTTTCGCGCCTCCGGTTTTCTTTAAGGTGTTCCCTGCCCCACGGGCCACGTGCCCCCACCCTCAGGTTCTTTGTTGAGTTTTTCTTTAGATTTTTTTTTTGAGTATCGCAACCATTTCCTTTTTTTTTGGTGAGAAGGTTCTTTGGTTGAGCCCGTTTACCCTTTAGGCTTCCTTTCCGCTTAAGGTACTTTCGTGCCTCTTTTTTTTTTTTTTTCTCCCGCGTCGATGTAGGCCCTTTTGTCGAACCATGTCTCTTTGATGGAATTTTTCCTCTTCACCTTCGTCCTCGGCTCTTTCAGTTTCTTGTTCTTTTCAACACACCCCCCCATTTAGCGTCCCCTCGCCCGACCAACCCCCTCTTGCTGTCCGACCAACTTTTTCACCCCCTCGCCCAGAACCATTTTTTCGCCCACCCGGCCCCCCCTTTTTTCTGGATTTCCCTTGGCTTTTGCTTTTTCTTGCGGTTTTTCGGTGGTTGTTTTTTTTTTGGTGGTATCTTCTGGGAACCTGCCCCTCCCGTCGTTTGGTTTCCGTTTTTCCCATCGGATTTGCAGTTTTTTGTTGGCCTCAGCACCCCGCTCGTACGAGTATCCCCGTTTTTTTTCAGATCCCCTTCCCCGCTTTTAAGTGGATGCACACCCCCCGTGACGGTGATTTCGTCCCCTGGTCTCCTCGAGGCTTTCCCCCCCCCGCTTTTTTTGTAGACGTCCCCGTGCCCCTGCGGGTTCATGAGGAAGGTTGCCTGTGGTCTTCACTTCCTGTCCTTGCTCACCCCAGTTTTTTTTCTTGCCCCTTGTCAATCATCTCCCATCTTGCCAGGTGACCCCACCTGAGTTCTTGTTTACCCTGAACTTGTTCCTGACCCCAGTGCCCGGCTTTCCTGTAGACCAGTACGCACATCGTTTCCCCAGTCCTCGGCGCGTGTTCCTCTGTCGAAGGGTTTTTGTCTCTTGCTCGGGATGAAATGGTCTTGTGGGACTTTCCTTGGTTGCCCCCCCTATCTTTCAATGGAGTTAGGCCCCGGCATTGGTGTGCGTGGGGGGTTTTCCATTGCCCGTTTTGCACCCTCTTAGAACCCAACAGGTTGTGTCAAATGCACTTTTTTTGCCCTTGGCGTTGTGTTGGAGTAAATGTCTGTTTGCTTTCTGCTCGCGATCATTTGGACTTAGTGCGACCTGTTTTTATGTCCCACGTGCTGATGTCCAGTGTTGGTGCGCCGTGCTGACTCTGCTTTTTTTTGACCCCCAGACGGGGACGAATACTCCCGCCTTCTCGCCGTGCAGATTAGATAGTTCGCCGTTTTTTTCGCATCTTTTTTTCCAATTTCCAATAAAACCCAGTCATCTTTTTCCACCACTGTGGCGGGTGGCCTTTGGATGGATGTTGTCCCTCGCTTTTTGGCCGTTCTGTGTCTGTTGTTTGGTCTCTTGTTCACCTGCTCCTCAAAATACATCAGCGTCTTCGGAATTTCCCACCTCCCCCCGCTGTCCCCCTTTTTTTCTCCGGTGTTTTTTGTTTTCGTTGTTTCGATTCAAGTAACCAACGTAAACAAATTACCGCGCACAACTTCTTTTTATTGCCACCTTTTCCTTTTCCCCCCCCCCACATTTCGGTGTGTCGATTCCGCCGAGCGATCGCCCAAAACTTCTGTCTTGCCGTTCACCCTTGTTGTTGGGCCAACCTTTCCATGTATCACGTTGTGCTCGATTTTTCTTCCCCCACTTCTTTTTTAGAGCGAGCTTCAGCACCTGACCCCCCCCTCGACCATTTGTTGTTTGGGTTTTTTTTCAATGTTTAGCTTGACAAGTGTGCTGCGTGTGCGTCTTCCCCTTGCGTTTTTATAGTTGTCTGTCTTTTTTTTTTTTCTTCCCCCGTTGCGATCTGTTTTGGTCATTTTGGCGTTTTGATCGAGTTAGATTCTTGTAGTCCCCCCTTTCCTCTGTTGGGTGTGAGTGACGGATCAACTTGTAGCTGTTTTGGTCTTTTCCCCCTCCTTTTTTTCATTACCCTTGTCTGTTTTTTTTTTCTTCGCGGCGTGTTTTTTTTTTCGGCAGTGACTTTTTTTCCCTTTTCTCTCATTTTTTTTCTTTTTTTTTGACCAACTTTCCATGTGTGTCTCCCTTCGAAATTTAGGTGGACTCCTTTTTTTTGCCCATGACCCCGAAGTCCTTGATCAGGGTTTTTTTCTTTCTCCCTTTTTCCAAAAAAGGCGTGTACGAGGGGCTCTCCCTCCGGACGGATTTCAGCTTCTTTTCTCCCCTTTCTCCCTTTTTTCATGTCGGGTTTCCCTGTCAACACGTCCTACTCTTCGTGTGGAATGTTTGTGTTCTTGCCACTCCCAGAACCAAAAAAACGCATTTTCTTTTGCTTCGTTCCTCGCGTCTCTTTCCCTTTGCCATCGACCCTGCCTTTGTTCACCCAACGTGCGTTTTTGATCGTGATTGGCGCCTTCCCCACTCCCTTTTCCTTCGACCTATCTTCCGAGGTGGGTTTTCAGTCCCTCAATCGGGCTTTTCGCTTCACCCCTGATTGT
>Ga0179593_1603768_pt1 | contig 17976 bp, 28 predicted proteins | sample CZODoug2_1_08_16_FD_185931 | JGI IMG/M metagenome (GOLD analysis project Ga0179593, IMG submission 185931) | Vadose zone soil fungal communities from Angelo Coast Range Reserve, California, USA - CZODoug2_1_08_16fungal (PacBio error correction) | ecosystem: Environmental > Terrestrial > Soil >... | reverse complement strand
CCTCCCTTGATTAAGCCGGCAGCTTGTGTTTCGCGCCCCCCTTATTCCGCACCCCCCCTTGATCCTTTTTTTTTGTTCACTATTCAATACTCCGGCAAAAATTTTTTTCGTCCTGAAGTGGTCAATTCTGTTCCCCAATTGACCCTCTGTGTTACTCTCATTAGTTGTCTCCCTAGTTTTCCTTTTCTTCCGGGCAGATTTGGATGATCCAACGGCCCTTTTCTCCAAGCTCCCACTTCCAATTTGATTCAACTCCTGCGACGATTACTAATTGCCTTTGTCTGCCCCCCCTTTGCACCCCCTGGTTAGTGGCAAAGAAGGCACACTCTGGAAGTAAAAAATGGTGCTCTCGCTAGTTTATGGTGGATATCTCTCCTTTAAGTGGGCCCCCTTTCTTTTTCATGTAAGGGCACCCCCCCAAGTCCCTCCCCTATACAGATAGGGGGAAATATAGTTCTCCTTACCACAGAACATAATTTGTTTCTACTTGTTACATTTCCTTTTTCCCCCTCCCTTGGTCTCCTTTGTTGCCCAGTTCCGGTGATATATTGTTTAATTTTTTCGTAGCCTCACAATATATAATCAAATCTTTTCTTAATATCTTATTTGTCAGGGGCGAGTGTTCTCCCCCGTTGTGCTCTTCCCCCCCCCTTTTCATTATATCCTCGCTAGCTAGGAGCTCTAAACCTCTCTCCAAAGCCCCTGGGTTATTTATCCTCGCTACCATTCTGTTATTATTATTCAAGACCCCCGCCCCTTTCTTTGCCCCCCTTGCTCTAACGCCCAATTTCATTTTTTTTCGAACACCCTTAAATCTGGAAAAACAATCCCCCGGTCAAAATTAATATACACACTACTATCGAACTTTTTCAATTATTTTTTGATGGGTGCCCCCCCCCTTCTTGACAAGCCGAAATACCCCAACCTTTGTTGATCCCTAATTAACGCAACTTTCTATTTATCCCCGGTGGGACTTTCCCATTATAGCCCATACCTATCTCCCCTATTGTTCCCCTTGACGTAAAGGTCATTTCCCATTAGGTAATGCTCTCCTCAGCTATGATCATCTTTCCTTTAAGAGTCCCCCTTTTGAAAGTTTGTTATCACCCCTTGTTTCAGATTGACTAATTGTTTCCTTAGCTTCTCGTTTCCTCCTCTCCTCGCGATATTACATCACAAAATTCATTCAATGTGTTCTTTAACCCCTAACTGTAAATTCTGAAAAGCTTATCTCCTCTGCCCGTAGCATACTATGCATTACCAATTGAAATTATCATTGTATAGATTTTGCTTGATAGGTCTGGCACTGTAACCCGGATCCGAATTTTTTAATATATTTTGCGTTATTCGCTCCCCCCCTTTTCTTCTTGAAGGGTGTTTGTTTTACACTTCCCTCCCATTTGAGCGTCTCTTAGGGCACACAATATCATTTTCCCCCAGTCTCTAGTATTTTTTCCTCCTTGACATTTATTTTTTTTCCAGCTTTTTGCCCCATGGTTTTCGTGTCTCCCCCCCCCCTTTTTTTAAATTGGGCCCTTCCCCCCAAATTTGCCCACTCCCGATTAGTAGCTCCTCTCTCCTAATCTACCCTTCAGTTGATACAAACAACTTGAGCGTCGTCGTTTCTTTTTTTCCTCTTTTAGTCTTCCGCTCTCTGTGAATTGTTTACCCTCTCCCCCTTTGAATAAAAATCACCCTTCTTCTCCAGGAACCCCTCCTTTCCATACCTTTCCTTGATCCCCGAATCCAGCTGCTATAAAACAATTTCCCTCATGTTTTGCGTTACCCAACGAACCCTTTTCACTAGATGATACATTACCCTCCCCCAATATTTTTCTTTGGTAATAAAAAATCCCCTCCCCCAGAGATGTTTCCCCGTCCTCTGTAGTTTTGAAATTGTAATTTTTGCCTCTCTGCTCCGCAAATGAAATTCTCTATTCAAACCTTCCTCGCCCCCAGTACCTAGTGCCATTATTTTTGGTCCCCAACAGAAAAACTTTTCCCCCTTGATCATATATATCTTTTCATCGCTCCTCCCCCCCCTCCCCTTTTGTCCCGCTGTTATAAGTTTAACTGAAAACCCCTTGAAGTTTGGTCTCCCCTCCAAGGACAAGATCTTTCCACTAAACGGTTTTCTCTCCTCTTTTTTCACAAGATTTTCCCCTTGTCGAATCACCCCCAATTACACGGTCATTCACGACACCCCCGTGGGAACATTTATTGACCTTTTTCTCACAAGAAACAAAATTTCCAAGAATCTTTTCTTCTTTTTTCAACTTAGCCCCCCCCCCCCCCTCCCTCAGGCTTTAATCACTCCTTAACAACACAACAACTTGACTGATGAGATTTTTTTTCCCCCCATGAATCTCAAACTTTCCCTTTTGTCGCCTCCTTCTTTCTCTCTCTTCCTTTTGCTACTTCTCCCCCCCTTCTCGAACAAATTTCCCCCTCAAATTTTTTTATTTTTCCGCAATTATCAAGTGATTTAAGGTCCGTGAACACGGCCGATCAAGGCAGATCTTCCCTCTCAAGTTTTCTCCCCCCCCTTTCCACCCAAGCAGACAGTGGGGTTCACAAACCCCCCATGAATTCGGAGCCTCTTTTTTCGAGACAAAACCACTCATTATAAAGCCCCCAGAAAGTGACACCCTTTTTAAAAGGGTTTTTCCTTCACCCTTCTTTTTGAGCCCTCTGGCCCCCAAGCTTTTTCCCCCTTAAAAGTTGATCAAGAGTTGAGGTGTGATTCTTTATGCGCTTGTAACGTTACAGTTTGTCTCCCCTAGTTTCCCCCTTAAACTTTTCTGCTTCTTTCGAATTTCTACAATCTCTTTTCTATGAGGTTTCCGCCCTCAATAATCCTGATACTCTTATCTTTTCTCTATAATGATGTTCTCAATATTTTGATTCCCCCCCACCCTCCGCATAACTTTTCTATGGGTTGCTCTTCCCCTTTTCCTTATATGTTAGGGGTAGAATTTCCATTGAGTATTCTCCTCTGGTGATTCCCTTTGTCTTGGTTGTTCTCCTTATCCCTATCGTTTCTCCCCCCATTTATGAATTACTTTCCCCCCTCCTCTAGGGGTAAGAGTGATAATCCCCCCCCCTCCCCTTTAGGATTTGATTAAATTAGGTCCACATAACCCCCCTTTTTCCCTTTCTTAAACAACTTTCTCCCTATCGTAGAGCTTATAATACAGAGGGAGGGTTGTGTATCCTGAGTTTCCCCCAAATCCCCCCCCAACCCTGGGCGGTTTTATTCTCTTTCTTAGATACAAAATTATAGGCAATTATTGCATTTAGCGGAATAATTAATTATGATTTCCCCTTTTGTAATTTAATAAAATGTCCCTTTCTTGGCTTCCCTCCTTTTTTTTCCCCCTCCTTCTTTCTTTTCCTTCGCATCTTAATCCCAAATACCCCCCCCCCCTCCGATGTTTTTCTATTCCTTTCCTTATGACTTCCCTTCTTTATCTGACCGTCCTTCCCCCTCTGTTCCAGACATGATAGTTCCTTTTTCAAGTACACTAAAAATTTGAGATATAATATCTATTTTTCCCTTTTGCCAATTTCAATTTATCTCTCTCTTTTTTGTTAGAGCTACCCTTCCCCATAGTTCCTCTCCTACGGACACTTCCCTTTTCTATGTACTTGCGTTGAACTTCATTTCCTGTGATAGGTAAAAGTAACAGTGGTGGCCCAGGGGGGCTCTACCTAATGGCCGTCCCCTTGATTTTTTTTCCACCTCCCCCCTGTTCGGTGTTGTTCTGTTTTGTACAGCTAAGAATGAAATTGCACCAAGAGGATGATGCCCTGTCTCCCTTCTGACAATTTTTATTAAAAATTCTCACACCCTTAAGAAGTATTAAGGATTTCGCTCCTCCCCTGTGCAATAATGTCGTAGTTTTCTTTCTAACCCATTTTCCATTGAAAAATTGATTTTATTTTTGAACTCTCAGAACTCCCGATAACAAAAAATCCACTTTTTTCTATTTATAGCTCACCTAGCTTTCTTTGTTAATGAATATCGTTTCCCCCCTTAGTCTTCGCTCTATACTTACTGTTTCATCTATTTTTTGCGACCTTCCCCCCCAATAAATGTCTTCCTTAATTAGTCAAGTCCGTGCTTTTGCGAAAAACTATAGTCTCCCCCCCCAAAAAAACCCCTTCCCCTTCACTTGCAATCCAACCACATAGAGAAATTAAGATTATTCAAGTACTCCCCTCCTATAATCCTCTTGTCATAATAGAACCCCAGCTACAATATCTATCTTCTGTTGATTTTCCCTTTGCGAAAATCTTACACCTTCTACTCTATATTTTATTAACCGCCCCCCCCCCCGTTACTTCCTTTGATGTAGCACAATCTCCCCCAATAATTTCCCCCCCTTTAGAGAGTATACCCCCCCCTCTACGTACAAATGTAACTTTACACTCTAACCCCTCCCTCCTCCCAACTCCCCCATCCTTCACGTCTGAGTGATCCTTCCCCCCCTTTCGTTAAGCAATCCTTTTCACCAAAACTAGGGGATTCTTTATCTGTTTGCCTTTTTGCCTCTTTCCCATTTTTTCCTCGTCATGGTGTCTTTGAACCCCACGGGATATATTTCCGTGTGACAAATCCCCCCTGCACTTGTTCTTTCCATGTTCACCTCCCTTGACTTTTCCCCCCTTTACCCCCTCCTCTTTCATGTTTTCTTTCTTTCTTTCATTTGGGAATCCTTTCAGCGTCGCCTTTTTTTTCAATAAGGTTCTCGAACTGGACCAATTATATGCTAGTTTGCGATTCTGTTTATCAGTCAATGTGTTTTTAAAACGATAGAATATTCCCTCTCCTGCCGTCGATTGTTTTTCCTCCAGGAGTTCACTTTCTTTTTCCATCTCCCACTATTAAATCGCCAATTGTTTTCATCCTTTTTGTCATTTCGTTATTCCCAACTTTCCCCTCTTTGTTAATTGGACTTCTTTTTTTTTTTTTCCCGTCACCTCCCTATTACATTGCTTCCCCGCTTTGTGTCCCCCCATTTGTCATTTTGGTTTGTCAGTACTTATAAATCGACAACATTTTTTCCTATATCTTTTCGTATGAGCTCCCTATAATCTTCGTCCCCCCCAATTTTTTTTTGTATAGATTTTCCCCCCCCAAAATAATGCCCCCAAAATGGTGATATAGCTAGGTTCTTTCTTTATCTAGCTAAATGATCAAGTTAATTTTTTCTGCCTTTCCCTCTATTCTTCCCTTTCCCCCCATTTCACTTCTCAATATCGTTAAACCCTATCTGGGTTACCACAGAAACCCCCACTTATATAAATGGTAGCTCGCCCCCTATATCATTCTTTTTTTGTCTCCTTATTTTTTTTCTCGATCTATTTTTAACTGGCAGCTGGCTTCCCAAATCCCTCAACCTTCTCATCTTATTTTTCCGGGCTAGTTTTTTTTTCCCCCGCAAAAGTTGTTGATTTTATTTCACCCCTCTAGCTGGTGTTTACTCCCCTCAGTGTTCCTTTCCCGACGAAGAACCTTTTCCTTCCGTTATAGCAGAAAATTCTTTTATTCTTCTCTAATTGGTTATGCTCTTTGGCAAATTCCTCCCAATTTCTCCTGTACAAACCTTTTTCCCCACAAAACCCCCCCTAAAAATTAATATAGCACCCCCCTTTTTTTCCCCTATTGACCAAATAGGGAACCTTTTCTCGAGCTCCCCCTTCTTCCCCCCTCTATTTTTTCCAAAATCTCTCCACCTGTGCGGCATAGCCCCCTTTTTACCCTATTTATCCAAGGTGGGTGACCTCTTTTTCCTCAACCAATTATAGCCCCTCATTGGATCCCTTTCCTTCTCCATTCTACTTGCCTTTCTCCTAATCTAAAGACTCTTCTAATAATTCAGGCCCTCTGGTCAATGTGTGACCCAACCTATGTTCAGATGACTAAGTTGCCTTCTTCTCTCGCTTTTCCTCCTTCCGTTTGAGATATCCTCCCTGAGTCCCCCCCCTTTCTTCACTCTGAACATATTTTTCCCCCCCCCCCATTAAATTCTGAAAATTACCTTTGATACGATAGATGCTTTAGACCTCTCTTTCCTCTTCATTAACCTAATTTCCCCTCTCAATTCCCGTCCCTTGTTTTGTATTTGTTTCCCTTAAATAATTTTTTCCCCCCCCACTTGGCTTTTTATTTTCGTTAGTAGATGCCTTGAACATTTGAGAGGGACTTGTAAATTTCCATCTTTCTTCGCTATATGTGCATCCCCCCCTTGTTCAAACCTTTTCTCATTCTTTGCCTTTAATTTTATTTTCGTGTTCGAAAAAACCCCCCCCTTGGGACTAGTATGCTCCCTTCGCCTTCTGCTGTCCAGAACCCCTTGAATTTGGTCTCCCTCCTTTTCAGAAACAATAAACCTTCTTTTTTTTCTTTTTCGAATAAGTGTTAACTCTGGTTCTTTCCTAGCTCGATCTGATCCTGTACAGATTACTCCCCTGGGTTGTATTTTTTCCAAAAAAATTTCTGAATAACATCCTCTATAGATTTTTTTGACTTTTGAGACTACATCTAACCCAATAAGTATCTGTGCAACCACCCGTTCTGAACTTTTTCTCTTCTCGCATGATCATCGCTCAATTCATCCCCCCCCCAAAGGAGGGTCGGTTGGTTAACAATCTAGCTAGATTCCCCAGCTATTTAGATGGTCTTTTTCTTTTTTTTTTTTCATTTTTATATTTGCTTTCATAATTGGCCAACCTTAAATTACAGTTTTCAACAATACCTAGCTACTCCATTTTTTAGTACTCTTTTATTTTGTGCACCAAGTTTTTCCCCTCTCCTTCACCTCGTCCCGCCGATATAGTTGCTTTTCCCGATAAGTCCTCAACCAAAATGACAAATTTTTTTGTGGAGAATTGCACTCCTTTTGCACCTGGTTTTCCGTATCCCCCCTGAGCACGGAAATTTTTCCTGAATCAGCTCCCCAACCCCTAATTACGAAAAAAATTGGAGGTCCTATTTCCCCTTTATGAATTAGTGACCCAAAGGGCCCATCCCACTTCAATTCCTCTCGGCACGCCCCCCAAAGCCAAACCCCCTCGGCTTACAAGTTCTCCGAGCGTGGAACAACAACACCCCCAATCACCATTGACTGATGATTCCCCCACGAACATTTTTTTTTCCCTGCCCCCTGGCGCGTTCTTGCTTGGACTTATTTTCTTTCCTTGGCTTCCAAAACAATAGACCCCCCCCCCTTTCACAAAATGATCCGACGCCACCCCATCTTACGCCAGCTCAAGTGATTAATGGACTCCAATATCACGTGCAGCCCCCCTGACTATGAATCCCTTGCATCTTTTTCCCCCCTTGAAATTGTCCTCCTTGCAGAGCCATTTTTGGTTCCCCCCAATGATCATCACAATGGAACGTTTCCTCCGCATTCCAGTATGCCTCACCACGGCTACCGGTCCCCCCGCTCCCAGTGGTACCCTTGGTATGCTAAAGAATTTTTCTGAAAATTATTTTGCTCAATAACTCAGACGTTGAATGCCCTTTTCCTTTTTTCCTCTTAAATTAGTTATGTGTGTCTTGTAGCCTTTTTCTTTTTATTCGTGACCAATCCTCTTACCTAAACATTATGTTGCTACATCTATTTTCTCTGAGGAGACGGAGATTTTTTTTGTTAATCATCCGGATCTCTATATACCTTCCATCGTAACCAATTTCTTCTCCAATTTATCACACAATATCTCCCCTTTCCGCTGTCTGAGATAGCTAATGCGATGCATTTAACTCCTTTTTTGGGTTAGTCCTTGCCTCCCCTACTTCGGTCTCCTTTGGTGATTGGTGGTGTGTCCCCCTCCTCCTAAATGAAATCCGGAACTTGATCCTTTTTTTTCTCCCCCTCACAGAGATGTTACCCCATAGATGAAACCGTTATCTGATCTCCCTGCCTTTTTCCTATATTCATTAAAAAATTCTCATAGCTAGGTTCTCCCCCATGAAAAGAGTATTGGTTGTGATCCCTGATATTCTTATGGCACATTTTGCAAATTTGAAACCCTTTTTTGAATATTTATATTAAAACTAGCTAATTGTCCAAGTGAATCCCCACCTCTTTTATAAATTTGTTGATAATTTAATACCCCCATATTTATAACTGATTTAGATCCCCTATTGCCCCCTTTTTTTTCCCCTATAGCCTAATCCCTCTCCCCCCCTAACCCCAACCCTTAACAGGGCCATTTTCCCTGGTACGGGCCCCGTCTCTAGCTTGTAAAGGTACAAACGGTTCCACTTTTCCGTTTTTCTATCATCTTGATATTGCACCCGCTTCCCCCTCACAAACTTCCTGGTCGTAATGAGACAACTTTTTTGCACTTTCACCCATCCCTGGGAATAATAAGCAGTTGTTGTTGCTCGAGATAAATTTTCTATTAGGATCTCATTACTCCCCTTTTTACTTTCGATTCTTTTTTTTTTTGGCTTTGTCCCCTCGGGTGATCTAAACGGTAACAGGGCCTGGTTCCCCCCCTTTTCCCCGCGTCATTCCCAATTTCGGTTACATTCTTTAAATCTAAAAGGTTAAGGGGTGTTAGTTTTTAATATACATGATCGCTGCACCATCTCTGAAATTTGTCAACTCCTTCTTCGCTCAATTTATGAAATATTTGCCCTTACATATCACCAAAAATTTCCTATTACCCCTTTCCCCCCCCGGTTCTTACTCATATTCTTTTTCGCTTAGAAAGCCTTTCCAAGTTTTTTCCTGATTTATTGATTGAATTCTTTACTCAACTTGATCCCCTCCCCTCTTGTATTCTTCGTAGCTTACAATAGCCCTCTAAGTTGTTAATGAATATCGTTTCCCTTAGGTTAGAGGTAAATCCCCTAGCTACTTCCGCCCCTCCCCCTGTTTCATATATTTTTTTTTCCTTCCACTCATAGTTTACTTTACGGTTTCGGACTTTCTCCCCCTATTAGCTAGCGATCCCGTTCAAAAATTCTCCCCCAAAGTATGGGATACCCCCTATCGCCTTCATATAGATTTCCCCACCCCACCCCCCTTCCCTTCGCATTCTTCTATAATAGCAATCGTTAACCCCTCTGTATTTATAAAAATCTTGTTCCAATCTTTCCCACTAATTAATCTCATCGGCTTCTTCCCTACGCCTCACCCCCTCCAGCGAGATGTATAATTTCTTTCTTATTCTCCCGATACCACAGATCTCCTTCCACGTCCCTTTACAACTATAGATCCCTCTCCAATGTCCCTTCCTCTCCTTTTTACTTCCTTCTGAGTGATTAAATTTCCCCCCTTCCACTACCTCCCCCTACTGTCAGCAATGACCCTTTTCCCCCCCCCCCACTAGTGTCTATCTGTTTCGTTTTCTTTTTTCGTGGTTTGTCGCTACCTTTTCCCTTTTCCTGGTTTATGATGATTTGTGAACCCCACTGGATTTTTGACAAAATTTTCACTTTCCTACATGTTAACAAAATTTCCTCCTTTCTCTTTTTCCGTTTTTCCAATCACTGACTTCGTACTTTTCCTTGATTCAGTTTGGTTCCCTTTTGCTAATGGTTCACTCTTATAAGTTTCCACGTCGAAAGAATGATTTCCCCCCCTTCCCATTCTTTTTCACTCCCCCCCCCCCCCCCCCCCATTGTTGATGTTTTGTTTTCCACGTGATGGAAGCGGCGATTTTTCCCTTGGTTTCTCAGCAGGTCTCTACTTTCTTGCTATGTTTGAATGGCCTCTTCAATAAATGTTCCCCCCTCTTCCTCCCCCGTTTTTTATTTTTAATTTCTTTTCCCCCCCCATTGAAAATCTTTTTTGTGTCTCTCCCACCTCCTGAAAAGATCGTCGAAGGTCCTTTTTTTCTTATCCCCCTGCACATTTGTCCCCCCCTTCTCAAGTCCCCCCCCCAACTTTTTGCTTCGTACAGCCGATTTAATAATATTTTAGTCCTATATATATTATTTCAAACTTTTCTTTTATTATAGTCCCCACTGCACAAAATATTTCCCCAACTTTTTTGCCCTATAGCTAGGCTCCAATGATCAATTAATTTTTTTGGACTCAACTTCCTTCCCCCTCCCAACCTATCATAACCACCAACAGATCTGTTTCCTTCTATTTTTTCCCCCCCAGAAAATAATTGGTTTCTTCTGCGCTAGCGAGAATCCCCAACAGGTTTTTTTCCCTTTTGGTCTCGGTCTATACTCGGTTTTAATAGCAGCTATCCGGAGAGAGGTATTATATTCTCCCCCACTCTTTCCTCCAAAGATTTTATTTGGGCTCTCTTTTAATCCCCCGCCAGTAAATACGTTCCAATGATTAGCAATTTTTTTTCCCATAAAAGAGTAACTTCTGTTTCTCAAGTGGTTATTGTTTGTTTATTCCCCCTTAGTAAGTCTATTTTTTATGAGCTACTCAATCTTGCCAAACTTCTCCCCTGCCACAAAGTGAATTTGTTCGTCCCCGCCACCACCCCAATACACCTTCCAACCCCCCTTTATAATATTCCCCCTTTTATATTGACAAAATAGGTAGATGTGTTCCCTCCCAAAGTGATCCCCCTCCCCCTTTTTTCCAGGGACACCAACCCCAACTTTCCCCATGTGCCGCGCAGTGTTCCCGGCAAACTATCTTCCAAAGGCAAATGACTTTAATAAACAATTATGAGCCCTTCCGAATTGGTTAGGTATTAGAATAAAAATTGTCCTTTCTTTTCCTTCTCGTAGCTAATTAATCTATCTCTTTCATCATAATTTGAGTAATACTTCCCAGTACCTTATATGCCGATTACTTTTCCCCCTCCTTTATATCTATCTCTGTTTTTTGGCGAGAGATATTACCCCCTCCTTCCCAATGGTCACAGTCTGACCCTTTTTTACGTAAACAAATCGGTAACTTCTTAACCCCCACCTTAGTGCTTTTCAGATAATGATCCTTTCATCACCTCCTTCGCCTTTCAATTACTTCTCCCCCTTAAGGGGAATGAGAGGTTCTCCTTGTCCTTAAATTCCCGGGATAAATGCCTCTCCTCCCCCTTTCGTCCCATTTTTGTCAGAGCCTTTGTTTTGGTGTAAAGTGCACTCGATATGTTCCTCCCCCCAACAAGCCGAGGTTGTTCCCCCTGCCCCTTCTATCCCCTAATTTGCCAGTGTGCCTTTTTCTTTGACTGTTTGTTCTTTTTCGCAAAAAATTAATAGAGTATGCGCAAAAGGGTTCCCTCTATCGATTTCTTCTTCTTTATAAGACATCCATCATCTCTCTATAATTCCCCCCAACTGATCGCGTTCCTAATGTTTAATGGTAGCGAGCTCCTCGTCTTTTCCCCCTTTTTACCCTATTAAATTTTTTGTATGGCTCCTTCTCCCCATTTCACCCCAATAAACCTTTTGATTCCTCTTTTGTATGCATAACTACTCTTTAAAAACAATAAATCTTTCTGGGCAACAAAATCATTATCCCCCGCCCTGTTTTATGATAATAGAATTTTATTCCCCCTTTTCTACACTTATTTCTGTGGTCATAAAAATTTTGACCCAGGTTGCAGGATAGGGTTGATGAATTGTTTAACCCCCCCACAGAAAACCCCCCCTTTCACGAATTGGCCCACTTCCATCCTCCTACCGCATCAAACTTGTTTAGGACCTTGATGTTGGTTCGAAGAAAAACAGACCCTTTCCCCTTGCATAATATCCTCCCCAAAGCGCTTCCTTTCTCCTCTCTCAGATGGAGACTCCCCACTCAAAACCAGTGCCTTTTATCTCCCAAAATCTTTCTCTCGTTCCCCCCTCACTTTTGCCCCAAATGTCTTCTTTTTCCCCCAATTCACCAAGGAGGTTCCTAAATGACAAACACCCTTAAGAAACAAATTGGCAGTGAAAACTTTTTTTCCCCTTCTTCCTCTTGAACACGACAGAAGATCAACGCTGGGTCTCCCAACCCAAAACCGTGGAATGATTCGATCTGCCCCCCCACACAAACAACAATTCCACCCCCTCTCTTTTGCTTGACAAACAAGCTTTCTATGGTCTTTTTTTGTTCTCCGATCTTCGTTCCTTTTCTCCTCTGAACCATGCTCTTCCTGTTTTTCCCACAAAATGATCCGCCCCCTGCCCCCCCCCCACGACAATTATCAAGTGATTTACTTTCTTTACCCTTAAATATCAAGTGCCTCCCTGGAAATTCCTTTCCTCTCCCCCCCCCCCTTTTTTTTGTCTACACTGCCTCCCTTTGGGTTTCCCCACAAACCCTTCAGAAAAACTACGATTCCGAAAAACCCGGCCCCTTCCATGCCCCACCGTGAAAGCGACTCCTTTTCCCTTGTATTTCCTAGCTTTATCACTATTTCCCCCCTATCTCCTGAAATGTCAACTGTGTGATACTTCTCTCTCTTCTCTTTTCTGTAAGGAGATGTGGGGTCTTCATTCTTTCCCCTAATATATCGTCTCTCTCCTTTGCTTGCAATAGTTATAGGGCCGGATTCTTTTTTAGGGTCCCTCATAGGGCTATATCGAGTCTAGGGTTAGATTGTTAGTCTCTTTTTTTTCTAAATTTATCACTTAAACTCTTCTATTCTGCTCTAGCTAAGGCGCTTCCCTGAAGGTTTTTTTTTGTTTTTTTTTAAATAGATATAATTCTCCTTGTTCTAATTTGTCTTTGGATTTTTGTGTTTTCTCTTTTTTGAACTGTCTCAGTTCATTTAAAATTCAAAATTCCCCCAACTTGATGCACTTTTTTATCTGATTAAGGGAGAGAGATTCTCCCTACCCTTCCTTCCTTTTAACTATTCCTCTATTCTCTTATACTGCTCTTCTCTACTCACCCTCTGAGTTTCCAAGTGTGTTTGAAATTCCCCCCTAATTTTAAACATTCCCTTCCGTGGCGGTTCCCTTCCCCCTAGCTTAATTGAATCCTCACGCCATCCTCCATTCCCCTTCTTTTATCAATTTGTGATATCTCCAATTTTCTTTCTCCGCATGTATTGCAACTTTGTTTCCCCCTCTTTTTCATTCCTCCCCCCCCAAATACCCCCTTAACCAGTTTCTTTCTTCCCCTTAACGTACACTTCTTACTTAGATTGTCCCAATGTACCGTTTACTCCACGATGGGCAGAAATTCCTTCCCCCTCCTTACCCTTCTCGAAAGATCCTCCTTCCTGCGGTCGTAATGCTCTCTCTTTCTTCCCTCTCTCTTTTAACTACTCTCTCGATGGGATCCCCCCTCAATGGACAAATTTATAATATCTTCGCTTTTCCTCTTTACGACCCTCTTACTTTCGATGTTTCCTGCTTTTTCCTCTGCCCTCGTCTGTTAAACGATTCCGGTGGCCAAAATTTCCCCTTTCCCCCGATCAGTCAGTCCCGTTTCCTTTTCTATTCCGCCCGGGTTTTTTTTTATTCCCTCGGATTAGATCTTCAAGTAATTGTTTTCCCAAATTTGAACTCCTTTCCTTTCTCCCTTCATTTATTTCTTAAAGTACTCAAACAACCCCTCCCCTACGATACCATTTTCCTTTTTTCTTTCCCATACATTGAAACTAATCTTTGTAGATTCTCCCTCTCCCACCCCCCCCCATTTGTTTACCTTATTGATTCCCTCTCCCCTCCCCCCCACCACCCCCCTTCTTTAGTGATAGTCTCTCCGATAATAAGATCCTTTTCCCCGCTGTGAAACGACCTGTCTCTTTTTCTACTTTCTTCGCTAATTAATCCTGATTTGGATTATCCGTTCCCCTTTAATTATGCCCCACATTATCACGTTCAGGATTTCCCTCCCTATACACCCCCCCCTTCCAATGATACTTGAATAACCAATTCTTCCCCCCTCGAATTAATTACTACACCCCCACCCCCCCCAATAGATTAGCCCACCAGTCCTCCCTCTTGATAAAAATAGTATGTTTTCCTTCTCCCCCCAATATGTTCGTCCCTTTTTTTAATTTCTCGGTAGCCTTGATTTTTTCACACCCCCAAACAATATCCCCTTAACTATTTTCTTGTCTCCCTTCTCGAGACTAAAAAATTCCGTTCACTCTCTCTCCTCTACCCCCCCCCCTCCGTTACAAGTTAATCTTATAATCACAAATACCCCCAGTCCTTTCCTGTTTTTTTAGTGATATTTTTTTTTCTTTCCCTCCTCTTCAACTACCTAAAGATCCCCAATTACCCTTTCACCACCCCTTTTTTTTCTTTCCTTTTTTTCTTTTTTGTCGATACGGGACCCCCATGGTTCCGCCTTTTTTTGTGAAACCCCACTGCTCTGCCCTCTTCCCTTTTTGACCAATTTCAACTTTCCCAAATTTCACCTTGGCTTTCTCCGTCTTCCAAGACATTGTCCCCTTGTCCTATTTCACTGATTGAGTTCCTTCCTTTTGGCTATTGTTTGTCCCCCCTCTTTCCGTCGCCAAAGGAAAGACTCCCCCCTTCGAACGTTGTTCCTCCCCATCTTGCTTTCCAGTTTCTTTTTTCAACACGCCTTCCAGTCCCTTCTTTTTTTGTTGTTCAACTCTTTTATATTAAGCCTTTTTTGTCGAGTTATCCCCCGCCTTTTCTTTGCTATTTTTTCCTTCCCCTTTTAGAACTTTCCATCCAATGTGTAGTTTGTCTGGTGCGGATTCCCAAATTTGACACTATTTGTTATCCCTTCTCTCCTTTGGGTCTCTCCCCCTTTCCCGATCTTGCCGTTTTAATGAGTCTCCACCTGGCACATGGGCCCCAAGATCAATCGTCCCCACCCTTATTTAAACGATAGCGGTCGTATCTCCCCTCTTTCCTAATATTTTAGATGAAAAACTTTTCTTGTCCTCAACTGCAAACATAGTTTTCCCCCAACCCTTTTGAATAGCTTTTTTTCAAATGCTACCATTCTTTCCTTCGTGCAGCAAGCTATAACTGCACCCCTTTTTTTCCCACAAAATCCCTTATAGGGAAAACGCTACTTTTTTCCTAACCACTAACATAATTTTTTTCTTGATCACTGGTATTTATTGGATCCATTATCTCTTTTCCGTGGGGATAAGGATGTGTGGCACATCCTCCCCCCCTTTTTTTATAGCATCTTAGTAGCTAGTATATTCCCTCCCCTCTTAATCCATTTCCTTGGCTAGCTCCTTTTCCCCTTTAATTCTGGTTAACCTGCTAGATAGAGAGCACCTAAAAGACCCCCTTATTATTTTTCCTCATCCTTTTCTGTTTCATTCAGTTGTTTCTTCTTCTCCCCTTGGTTATGATTTTTGGTCCCTTGATCTATTCCCAATTTTAATTTTCGAACACTTTTGAACCACCTCCCCAATTCACACTGTCCATCTCCACTCCTTTTCACTTAGTGACCCCCCCCTCTCCTGCACATATAGAGATTTCCTCTTTCCCTCATTGACCCAAAATTCCCTCTCCATTGAAGACCACGCAAAAATCTTCATTTCGCCCCCCCAGGTTATTTAAACCATTCTCTCCCCAATTACATTCCGAATTGGATTTACTTCCAGGTTAATGCATAGGATCTAAATCTAGTAGCCTCACACTTTCCTATCCGCAAGTGACCTCTCCTCCCTTTCCTTTTCAAATATGTCACCTTTTATTTGGGAGAAGTGAGATCGCTCTTTCCCTCCCGTTGTTGTTGTGCGATTCCCCCCCCACAAATTTCCATCTTTGAACTTTAAACCCCCTTACCCTCTTCTTGCAATTCTTACGGACAAAGTACTCGTAAGTATTCCTCTTCCCCATTAACCTTCAGTTAGAGAATAAAGATACCAATTTTTCCTTTCTTCCTTCTACTTGTTAATTTTCCCCATGACATAATATATTTTTCGTTATTCCCCCTTCTTTTGATGTGCCTGGTGTCCATCTCCCCCCTTTTTCTCTTCTCCTTTTCCACATATCCTATTTGTACTAATTGCCCCTCGTAATTGGACAGGGTGTACTTTGCCGTTGTTTTCTTTGTTTTTCCCCCCCTTAAAATGGTCCCTGGCAAAATCGCCCTTTCCAAAAACAATTATTTCCTTAACGAATGGCCCTTTTAAAACTTTCTTCAGTATTCCTTAACTCTTTTTCTCTCCTTATCTATTATATACTTCCTGACTAAACTCCCAACCTGTATTGAGCAGCCCAGGAACCCCCCTCTCTTTTTAATAAAATCCTTTGAAATACTAGGCTACTCCCCTTAATTATTCACTTTCCTTTGCCCCCCCAAAAGACCAATTTTCTCTCATTCTCCTATGATAGGCTAGCTGACCAGTTCCTTTTTTTTTCCCAAATTATGTTTCTCAAAATCTCTCAGATTTCCTTCATCGATTTTGACTTTTTGACCTTATCTTGCTTTCCCGCCAAATTAAAGGTATCATTCCCTCTCTAAAGACCTTCTTTTTATTTTTCTTCTTGCCTTTTTGTTCTTAGACCCCCTCCCCCTTTCCAATGGCATCCCCTCTATTCAAACCTCTTCTCTCCGACGATTCAGGTATTGTCCCTTCCAAAACTTCCGTTTTCCCAATCTGGCCAGGCTCTTCCCCCCCCCCCATAAAATATTTTTCTTTTCCCTGAGCTACGGCCCCTTCCCTTTCATTTTCGACCCGGCCCTGCCCCCTTAACTCATTATCGGAAAATTGGACATCCCCCCTTTTCCACGCACAACCCCCCCCTTTTCCAGAGCAAAGGCCTTTCTGCTTCGCCATGACCCCCAATCCCCCACCACAAGAGCCCTTTTTTCTGATGACGCTGTGGACCCCCAAAAAAACAACCCCTTCCCCCCTCTGATGATCTTTCCCACAGTTTCCCCTGCAGATGGTATTTGTGCGCCTGAGTTTCCATTATTTTCTTTCCTTGTTGCGTTTGAACAATGAGGACAAACAATCTCCCCTTTTTTGTCAATTCCAAAATGATTTTTCCTTCCTGCAATTAGAAAAAAGTGAGTTACTGGCCTTTTTCTTGTCAAACCAACCCCAATTCCCGTGCACGCTCATTCCTCTGCAAGTGCAGATCCGTTCCCTGTGCAAAACGAAAGAGAAATTTCTCTCCCCTTTTGTTGTTCACACCCCCACCCTGGCCTCTGTCCCCTTATGAAACTTTCCCCACCGAGAAAAGCCCCCAACAGATATCCCACTATAAAGGGTATTGCCGAAAGAATCTTTTTTCGAAAATTCTTGTCCCCTCAGCCGTTCCTTTCCTCCCCATCCCTCCTTCTTTCTGTTATGAGCATCTTTCCTTTGTGCCTTCTCTTTGTTGTCCTATATAGTGACAATAACCCCTTTCTTCTCTCCTCTCTTCGGAAGAGTTCTCTTTTTTTCTTCGCTTTTAGAACTTATCCTCTGGCGAGACCTGTTGAAGATTTTTTGAAAAATATTTTGATCCTCTTTTTCCCCAATATGTAACCATAGACTATTTTCTTTAGATATATTTCTGCGTCACTCCTTTGGTGGGTTTTCTCTAACTCTATTCCTCTTGGTGTAAGATAATTTGGTGCCCTTTCCCTCTCATTTTGACGGGTTTTTTTTCAAGGAAATCCGGACCTCCCCAAATATTTCCTTTGATAATCACTTCTTAATTCTGATTACTTCTCTAAACATATAACCATTTTCTCCCCTCCACACATGCTCTAGTATAAGCTAGGGTAGTTTCCCCATTTGTTTGGGGATCTTGTTTTTTTCCCCCCAAAAACACCTTTTTTTTTTCGTGCGAAACAATCCTTTTTCTTCTCTCAACTAGCGGACCCTTACCTGACACGGAACAGGGTCCCTCCCCTTCTGAGCTATCTGTTTTGATACCTCAAAATATTCCTAACCGCTTCTATAAGCAGTATCCTCCCCCCTTCAATTTCTATAATCTCTATTAACCCCCCCCCCTTAACAGTTGATACCTAACTCTCCTTCCCCGCGGACCCTCCTTTTTCCTGTCACCAGTTCCCCTTTTTTACTATCACAACGAGGGCATCTCCCTTCCCCCCTCCCCGGAAATCCCCAAAGGAAGGGTTTTTCCCCTTTACCAATTGGCAA
>Ga0179593_1559752_pt1 | contig 17976 bp, 21 predicted proteins | sample CZODoug2_1_08_16_FD_185931 | JGI IMG/M metagenome (GOLD analysis project Ga0179593, IMG submission 185931) | Vadose zone soil fungal communities from Angelo Coast Range Reserve, California, USA - CZODoug2_1_08_16fungal (PacBio error correction) | ecosystem: Environmental > Terrestrial > Soil >... | reverse complement strand
GTCGGCCGTGTATGACTGGCCGCCGGCTCGTTATATCGGCAATCTGGCCCCGCGAGACCTCAAGACCTTTGCGCTTTAACACCCCGGACTAACCACCTCGGTTGTGGCTGATATTCCCGTACCCCTAAGGCACGACCCATCGGACCCTTACCTGCTTGATCGAAAGCGACTCAAGTGTCGAATCTCGATCGCCGCATTCTCCCCCTTCTAACAGCCTTTTCCCCAGCTCGAAACTGATCCGAAGCGCTTAAGACTAAAGCCCAAGTGCGATCTCGCTCACGATCCCGCATCCCGGCGGAGCCCCACTCCGATTTCGAGTTGCGCATCTAATTTTTGAATTGGTCACCCTTGATTTTATTTATCCCCAATGCTGCACCCTTTCGACTTCATTCAAAGTGTCGTGCCAAGCTTTACCACCAAGTTCCAGAGTCGTGAGGGGCTCGTACGCAAACATTTCTTTGATTGTGCCCATCACCCCCCTCGAATGCTAGTTCATAACCCCCTTCGACTTTGATCCCAGTTTAGTCCGATACGAGGCTTTCCAGAATACGGTTAGCCCGTCAGTTTTAAACAGCGGTATTGGTCGCTAGTCTAGCACACCCTTCTTGGTCCCGCCCCTCCAACGGCGACGCGTCGTCGTTTCGCTGAGTTTGGCCTTGCCTCTTTTCTGAGCCGCGATTGCACCTCCCCTAATAACCGTGCCGTCTTTCCGTCGCCGGAAAAACTGAAGAACTTTAAGTACTTCTCGAGGGCCCGTCGCAGCGCTTCTCTGAACGCGATGGTCGCGACCTCGCCTCCTCGTATTATCTTGTTATCTATAAAAAAATCTTTTCGTTCGGGATAGGCGAGGTTCTCCCTTGACCCTGCTCTATATTTCCTCCTCCTGTTTTTTTTTTTTTTCTCAGGAGCTTCCGGGGATACTTGGTGCCTCGCCAGTCCCCCCTCGCCTTTAGGTTATATCAAAGTCTTCCATCGGACTTCTCTGTGCGCTTTCCCTCGCCACGGCATTCGTCCCCCCTTTAAAGACCTCTGCGACGGCCGATCGGACGTCGCAATTCTTTTCCTTTCGAAGCCGCGCGCGCTTTTTTTCATCAGTCGGCTTTCCCGTGACACCTCAATGCAATTCCCCCGCAAAATTAGAAGTGGAGGACCCCCCGCTCCGTTTTCCGAAATGACACCATGCCTGTCTTTTCTAGAGGTTTTGGGCTCCCCCCCCCCTACAACTCGCCGAGCTACTACCCCACTGGACGTCTGGCTTCCGGTTTCTGGTTTGCAGCCTTTCTCTCCTGAAGCGTTTTTCTCCCACTCTAACGATTTTCCCCGTGTCGTCGGCGGATCAAGGCTTTGTGCTGGCACCAACCGCTTTTTTCTTTGCCGGGGCTATGCACCTCCGCTTTAACCCACTAGAGTGGTCCTTAGCGTCCAACGACACTTGATGACATTGTTTGCGTTATTCTACTCCTGGTTTTTGCCTCTTTTAATGACCTTCGTTTTTTATGTAGCTTTCAGCGGTTCCCCGGTCTCTTCGAAGCCGTGATGACCCAAAATCGACTTGGCGTTTTTTAGCTCCTTTTTCCTTTCTTTTTATCCTTGGCGTCTGTATTTTCGGAAAATGTTCCTTTGCATTCTCCTTTCCCCCGATCCTATATTTAGACATCGCCTTTTCATTCGCTGTCGGTCAAGTTCCTCTGGGCCGTAACCCGCTTCCGTCCCGATCTTCCACCACCGTTTTTTGCCTTTCGTTCCAAGAGCAATTTGCCTGTAGAGCCTGGAAATTTCCTGTGCATACGTCCTCTCACTTGTTCACTTATTTTTTTCCTCCCGCTATCCCCCCCCTTAAAAACCCTGACCAGGCCCCCTCTCTTTTCAGCATTTGCAGGAGGTTCTTTTAATACCGTACGGACGCGACCCCCCTCCCTCGGAGTACGAGATCCCGTCAAAAGCCCGGGCCTCCTCAAAGGTCGTGACCCCTCAGGTGCTTCGCGACCCCTCCATGGAGTTTCAGCCCCCCTCTCTGCCGCGCCCGCTGGTGCTCCCTCCCGTTTCCGGCCAACCCGTTTCACAACTCGACGCCGCGCGATTGCTATGTTTTGGGGGTTCGTGCTGTCGCGGCTGACTTTCTCCTTCTCAGTTGTTGGGCGGAGCCGTTTTTGTCTATTTTTGGTGCCTACTGATATTACGCTCTTGAATCCATGGGTGCCCCGTTTCTTTTCGATCTCGCACTCCAGGGTTCTTTCTCTTTATCTGAGCGTCTCCGAAGAAAGAATTCTTTTTGTTTGGTCCCTTGGTCCCTTCTATGCCGTCGATTGGATGATTCCCTGTTCGCAGGGCGATACCGACATCTTCCGCCTTTGTTTGCACTTAGGGAAAACTGGATTTATTGGCGAGCGCGTTAGTATGCGCCTGTTTAGTCCTTTCCTTCCCGATTTCTCTGAGACAAGCCCTTGAGCTTCTTGAGGAAGATTCTAGAGTTCATTTTCCGGAATTCCAAAATTGATTCTCTCTCTATTAATATAATACCTGTTTTGAGCTAGATGATTTCTTTTTTCTTCCCTTCCTATATAGGCTCCCCGATCGGCATACGCGGCTTTCTAGAGAGATGCCCCTTGACAACGAAACATTTCTCTCTCGGGAACGTCTTCGACCCTCCCGACCCTGTTTCTTCCCTCACCTCCTTAGGACGCTGCTCGACGTTGCGTCTTCCTCGTTTGCTTTCACGTCATCCAATCGCCGCCTGTGACTTACCATTACCAAACTCACTCAATTCTGTCTTAGTCTCCCCCCCCCCCCTTCCCTCCGCCGAAAAACGCCGCCCAAATCCCTGTATCCGCTCCTCCTCTCCTTCACGCGCGCCTTTATTCCATCTAGCTCCCCGCGTTAACCGATTCACCTTTCATCGTCCATGCACAAATGATCCGTCATTCCTCCCCTTCCGCTACAGTTCACCCCGCAGAAATATTCATCTGCATTTCCCGTTTTTTCTGGGGTGGTTGACAACGGATCCTTTGCGCCACGCGCGCTGGCTCTTCCCGCGGACCCAGCCGTTTCTTCTCGGTGAGCCCATTTGATTTTTGGTTCACGCCACCGACCTTTGAGAGTACTTCACTGTGCTCGGTGGCTTTCGCAAGACGCCACGTCCCTGTCTTTCGGTGTCTATCACGAGTCCGGCCCCCCAACCCCTTCTCCCAACAGCGGCGGTTCCCCGGGCTTTTTCCCATTGATCTCGGCTTTCTTAAGTTCCGCAACGCCCGCCTTGAGGTTTTCTTTTTCGCTGCTCGCCAACCTCTGGGTTTCGCGACAAACCCTTGCTTTCCCGTTTGTACCACTCCCCCGGCCCAAAACCCCTTGCATTTCGATCTACCGCCGACTCGGAACAGCCCCCCCCGCAACCTCGAACGCTTGATCCTTTGACTCCCTCTCCGATTCTCGATCGCATCTTCCGGCCCCCCCGGAATGCCCTGTTAAAGCAACATAAGACCAAGATCCGACCCCCGACCCCCACAGCCAGTCGCTTCCGTTCCCCCCCCAATAATGCTCTCCTCTTCCGCATAAAAACTTCATTCCCCGCTCGCCACGAAATTGGTCACGGGATTTCTCCCCCCTGCTTCGCCGCAAGACCACATCGCTCATTAATTGTCGTTGACCTCCATTCCCTCCTTGAGAACCCCCAGAGCCTCCTCGTGAGTCCCCCGGTCTTTTTTTCGGAACGACACCGCCTCCTTTTTTCACATCACCCACAGCAGCATTCGTTTGCCTTTTTAGCCCCTCCCCTTTTTCGGAAATTGAGAAAATACTGAGTTTCTCTATAAAGGTTTTGTCCAGAAAGGCAATCCCTTTACGACTTCATTGCCAGCCACAATATGAGACTCTTTTTCCCCCTCGCCACGACCTAGCGCATAAACGCACGTTTTCTTGAGTTGTCAAACACTGACGCTCCGGGTTCTTCCCGTCGCATTTTTCCTGAGTCATATTGTTAGGGCCTGCTTCGTAACCCGACTGATTTGAGTGCGTCTATAAAGGCGTGGACCTCAGGCCCCCAACACTTTCCGGCTTCGAAGGACGTCTTTGGATATTGGCCAGTCGCCAGCCTTCTGCGGCCCGCGCTGACGCGAGGTTCCGCGAACTCCGCAGCGCCTTTTCATACCTCACGCGCTCACCGTTAATATCTTTGATGCCCTCCTCCGGTTTCCCTCTTTTGGAAAACTTGAGAATCCAAAGGACTCTCTTCCTCGTGTCTGTTGTGTTTATACTAACTCCCTTGTTGGTGACTTTAGACTTACCCGGAGAATCCTGCTTATGGTCCTCCTTTAAGGTTTATTAGGATTATATGCTCGTGAGCCGGCCTTCCTTTGCGTGGCCGATGAACTCTCTTCTACTGTGAATACAGGCTCCAACTATGTTTGCCAGAGGACGAGCAGACACTTCTTACGACCCTTCTCCCCCCCCAAAGTCGGCGCATTTTGACCCCCTGCCAACACCAGTCCTTAAAGGCAAACTTTGATTTTCTGCAGTTCAAACAGGGGTCTTTTTAGTTGAAACAATGCGAGCTTTGCGGGTTTGAGAGCCTCCAATCCCTCAGCCTATTCTTAACCGGGCCGAGTCGCAGGTTTTTCTTCGCATCCGATTACGCTAGTTTGCCAAGGTCCAGATGTTGAGGCTCCCCGCGCGCGGCGAGATCCGGCTTTTTTTGTTTGGCACCAATCGGTGCCTTGAGACAGTCCTGCAATCCTCGTCCCTCGACCTGTGACCTTTCCCCAACGCCTTTTTCTCGCGCAGGTGTTTTCCGTGCCGGCATCTTTGAACCCCCCTTCCCGGACCCCTTTTTTTCCGCCCTTCGCAATTCGCGTTACATCTGGGTTTTCCCCCTGGATAGGCGAAAGCCGGATTTTATCGTGTCCGACTAGACAAGAGAATTGGTTTTTCGCGTTTCCTGCTTTTGCGTTATCTCTGATTTCTTTCTGACTTTCTGCATTTGAGACTTGGCGGCGATGCTTCGGGCACTTCTCTTAAGTAGAGTTTTTTCTTTCCAAGAGTTCCTTTTTTTTTGTTTCTGTCTCTGGTGCATTTGTGGGCTCGCTTTGGAAGATATCGAGCCCACCTTTTTTTGCCGGACGTTTTTTTAACGCTGATTCTAATTGTCTTCTTTCTTCTTCCCAGCAGTGTCCGAGAAGTCCGCCGTTCCGCTTTTCATAGGCCGCATCCCGACACCCCATGGATTCTCTGCTTTGTCAGTCCTTCAGTTTTTCTGTCGAGATCCGTCCGCGCGGACAAGTGCTTTTGTTTTTTCGCAGGCCGTCCTCCACGGTGTGCCTTAGGTATTTTTCTAGGTGAAACCCAGCGCGGATGTTTGTCTCTCCTTTCATTTGAGCGAAGACGGTCTTTTTCCCGGCCGAGTTGTGAGACCCTTCCCCGCTCCTTTTCCTCAAAAAAAGAACCCGATTACGAGATTGTGCTGTATATATGCTTCCCCCAGGGGTTAGTCGCGGACGGGCGGACCTCCTTTTTTGTGGTGAGAGTGGGATTAAAGTTTGTTCTGGCCTGTTCGAAGTCAAAACGGTGATATGCTCTGATGGAACCATGTGTTACTCCGCTTTCTAGTTTTCCCGAATTACAGGGATTTTGTTTGGCTTTTCTCTTCGTCGTCGCCTCCCCATTAGGTGTTTGCTTTTCTCTCACGAGATGCCTGATAGTATGAAGCGCACACCCTCTCTCCTATCATGCCCTGCACCTCGTGGAGGATTCCGAGTCCTTGCCGCAGTTCTTGGGGGGTCGTTCCGGCCACGATTACTCGCCCTTTACACCCCTGGCTCGCCTTTAGACCTTTTTCCATTTGAAGCTTCCCATGGATCTATCTTTTCATCCTTTGTTTTTTCTCGGATCCGTGCAGGACCCCTTCACAACTATCTGGCCGCCGAGCCTTACCTCTATGGCCCTCTTCCTCCCGATTACCTTCGCCCGCGACCTTGCCCCCCTGCTCGCCAATCCCCTTGATGCCGACAACTTGATGAGCGCTCCGCCGTCTCCAGTTTTCCTCCCCTTCTTTTGCCACATGACCCCCCCCCCCAGCCTCACGTCCGTCCTGAACGACGCCGCGCTATACCCCCCCCAATCCCTGTAGTCGGCGTTCTGCTGCACCACTGGACCTAACCGGATTCCATTCTTAAGACCCCGTTGTAGTTTTCCCCCCAAACTTCCTAGCACCATTTCGACACGGCGCCCCCCCCCCTTATGGCAATTCCAGCCCCGCTCCCCATCACCCCCCGACCAGGCCCAATCCGATCCCCGTGTAGAATTGTTTTTTTTGGCCTTCCCAAGGTGTCTGTTTGAAATGGCCAATCCTCGCCGAAGAGCGGCAAGCAGTTCTTCGCTCCAGTGGATCGGAACCCAGAGTGCATTTCCCCAAGAAAGTTTCTCTTTACCCTCCAGTAGGTTTCTCCCGCCCCGCTCTCACTGCGTCCGCTATGGTCTTTCTTTCGTTTCTTCATAGATACGGCGGCCAAAATGAGACCCGAGATTCTTGCCGCCGCTGTTCCTGCTCGTTAATTTATTTTTTTTTCGTCAGTCCGCTTCCCCGGTATTGGCCCAGAGTTCATTTTCCGGCGCGCAAGCGTTCGAATTCCCCAAAAAAACCCGCCTCCCCCAAAGCTTTTTCTCGATACCCCGATGCAAACGTTCCCTGCCCCTTCTCCCCCCGAACGCTGATGAAGCCCTCCGATGTTTTACTCGTTCGCATCCTAAATGCCCCCCCAGCCGCCATTCACAGACCCGCCCCTTCCCTCAAGCTGAACGCGTCAAGTCGGCTTTTTCCTTCCCCCCCCCAATCCGGGCCCTTCCGGCGAGACAAACGCCCGCGGACCCTGATACCGAACAATTGCGTCAGTTCCGTGATTCTGCTTGCGCCGGTTTCCCCCAACCCGCTCCCGATGAAAAATTTTTTGGACCCTTAAATTCTCTCGACCCAAACAATGCGAGTTTTTCACCTCTTCCTAGTTGCGGCGCGGCTGTCCTTACCCCCCCCCACCGCATGATTGGTGATCCCCCCAGAGAACTTGATATAGTCCGCCTAGAACCCCTCTGGACACACTTGGAGCCACTTCATTTACGCGTTCTTCTAAAAGGCTCCTCTTTTGATTTTAAATTGTTTTTTTAATCCAGATGAGAGTTGGTTGATTGGCGCACCACGAACTCGTCGCCCCCTCCCCTTTTATTGGTTGCCCGAGTTAAGCCCCCGTTCTCCGTGCTGCATGTGTGTCTCCAGTCGGCCCGAGCTTATTCCTTGAATGACCTTGTCACCTCTCCCGCTCGAAATTCCAGTTCGTTCCCTCCTTTTTCCTTGACCCGTCGCGGAACTAGAAATTGGCGGCGGCCGGGCCCTGCTTCTTGTCGCTTCTTAGATTTTTCGCTTCATTCCTCTTCGAAATAGACACTTTCGCCCGCTCATAGTGTAGTTTTTGAGGAGCCTTTCCTTCAAGGCCTTTTCAATCCTTGTGTTGTTTTGAGAGAGAAACCTGTTCTCCCTTTCTTGCACCGCCGAGACCGGCGCCCTTTTCTCGATTTCGGCGCCTAACCAGGAGCTTTTCCCGTCGTGCCCCCTAAGTAAGCGTGCCGAATCCCTCTCTGGCATCTCAGACCGACGTCGCCCTTTTTTTTTGCCGTCTCGCGGGAAAGCTTTATTTCTCTGGTTTCCCCCAGGTATTCTTTAAGGGACCATGTTTCAATGCCATAACAACTGCCCCCCCCCGCGACCCGGGCGGATCGTTCAAATCCTTTCCGCCACCCCACCCACCCCCCCCCCCCCCAGGTCCCCAACCCAACCTGTTATTGCGCGAGGTTGGTGCCTCACAACTGCCGCGCATCCTCATGTAGCGTACTCCCGGTTATGGCATGCGCCCGCGACTAGCTCCGCATGCAACGCTGGCAAATGTTTTCGCCAGCGGCCCCTCTATGTGGGGCCCCCCGTCGGTTCCCCCTTTTGTACGCCTCCGCACTGCGCCGCCGTTGGACCAACTCGAATTGTTTTGTGTCCCTGAACACGGACACTTTTATTTGCCCCTTGTGGCTTGAGGAGAAACGCATTGGGGAGACCCCCCTGAAAATTTACAACCACTCTTCCGGCAGCGGCTTTCCGCAGGGACGCTTTTGGTGGTGTGAGATACAACTGGGATTTGGTTTCAGTTTTGTCTTTCGCTTTTCCTTTCCTTGGCTTCTTAGTGAAAATGATTTTCGGCCCTTGAGAATGGCTGCTCCCCCCTCCTGTCGTTGAAGTCCGTGTATTCTGTTCGATGGATTGTTCCTCAAGTGGAAGTTGGTTTGGACTTCCAAACCCTGCGTGTTTTTGCGTGTTAGCAAATTTTTGCGTGCTTTGTCCCCCCCGTACTTTGAGTTGCCTCCTCTTACTGAAGCAGGAGGCTCGACTAACCAGGACCGCATAGATCAACGGGCACACCTGAACCCCCCTACGCCCGCGCTTGGGTCTCCTTTTTCTTTACTGATAATAAAGAAGACTCTGACCAACTTAGGGGTCGTGCGTCGCTTGAGTCACCACTTAACCCCCGCTTCGTTTTAGCCCCGCCGAGACATGTTGCTTAGAGAAGCCCCCCCCCTTGATCTCGACAAAGGCCCCGAGTCTCTTGTTTTTCTCATTAATCCTCCTTAACCCCCTAGAACAAGGCGCCTCACTTTATTTTTTAAGTATTTAACTTTCTTTCTGTTGTTGTTTTGGTTTTGTTCTGGCGTTCCTTTGGTGATTGCGAGAGGCATCAAGTGGCTATGCTTCGTCTTTTATGTTTCACGCGATTTCACATTTTTTTGATGATTGAGAGCCTCTAATCTTCTGAGGCGGAGTCCTAGATTCTAAGACTCATTGAGGAGTTTTACCCGACGATGGCCGTTTATTTTTTTTTTTTTTTTTTTTTTTAGTTTCTCGTTCCTCGCTTTCGCCCGCTTCCAGCGCCTCTGAGGCCCGAACTGTCGTGTAGTTTTTCAAATCCGTGGATTTTTTTCCTCTTAGCTGCATATTTGTTCCGCGCAAAGCTTCTTTATCTTCATAGGGGCTCAGGATCGGGAGAGCTCCTTGCGACCTTTTGAAGGCCGTAACTTTTTATTATATCTATACCGGTTGTTGTTGAGAGATCCCCTTTGTGCTTTCCCCTAGTACAAGATATGGCCCCGATCTGCTCGGAGTAATGAGACGGCCTGGCCGGACGCCCGACCCTTTTTCTACGATCCTGCCAGGCGCTCGCCCATCAATCACATTTCCCTCCTCCCCCACCTGCGGCCTCTTCTTCTCTTTCCGCTTCTAAACGTCCCGAAATCCCCCTCCGGCACCCCCTTTTCAACAATTGCCCAAACGCTTCACTTCGTTCTTCGGCGACCGACTCTCACCAGCCGCCGCCCCTTCTTCTTTCTATCTCTCGACGCAGGACCGAACATGGTCCATTTACTCTCTTCCCGGTGTCCCCGGAGAAAATAAATCTCCCGGTCCCCGTCGGCCACCAACCTTTCCCCAATTCCTGTCCGCGACAGCCCCAAAAAAGAAATTTTCCATCCCCTCTGCGACCGCCTCTGCCTTTTCTCGGTTTCAAACTCTGGTGATGAGAAACCCCCCCCCGCTTTTCACTTAAACCGGTGTATTAGTCCACTTCAGCGAACCCCCTTCCCCCCGATGATTTTAAAGCTAAACCACTTTATCTTACATGAAAGCATTTTTATCCCTCCCTTAGAAGTCCTCCCCCTAACCAGACTTGTATCCGAATCTCGGATTTCCGGACTTGTTCTCCCCAATTTTTTCGGAGGGGTGGTGGGTGAAGCTAAGGGTGGCTAGTCTGAGGACGATTGCTTCGCACAGGAGTTTTCCATTTTTCCTATCCCACGCTTTACCTTCTCCGACAACACCCTCCGGTGGTCCCCCGCCTGTCACCAACGCGGTCTTTTTTTGTGATATCTTCTCCCTCCTGTTCCGGAAAAACTCTTCCCCTCGTCATTGACTGACTCAACGCCCTCTGGTCGAAATTCTCTCTCCCCTTCCTCAAGCTCAAAAACCGTTTTCCTTAAGACCGCCTCTCCTAAGCTAATGGCCCAAGTTTCTTTGCGATCTCGCTGACCCCCCCACATCAGAGTCGCTCCCGCCTTTCTTCCAAACCGCACGATGCAGTGCTCCTCTTTCCTCACTTGGTCCTTTCTAAACCACATGCTTGCGTCCCTCGCGGAATCACAATTCGTGTTTAAATAAATATCCCCCCTTTGCCCCCCCCCCCAAAAATTCCCTAGTTTTGTTTTTCTTCGAGTGACTCTCTCCGTTCCCGCACACCGAAGGTTCTTCCAAAAATCGCCTTCTATGCACGGTTGTCCCTCCGATTTCTACGACTCTGACCGCTTTGAGAATAGTTCCTGGTAGAATCCCAGAAAAGGCTCCGATTTCTCGTTCAATCCATTTCCTCTTTCGACTTTTGTTGGACGAGCCCTTTTCACCTTCGGAAGCCAATCGAACGAGTCCCAACGGAAAACGCCTCCACTATATGTTGGTGAAGATCACCTCCCCCCATACGGAGAGAATGGCATTGATTCGGCCCCAGACATTGTCGGTCCCTTTTTTTCTCTTCCCATTTGTTCATTTTCAAGCGTTCCCTCGCCTTGCTTCGCAAATGTAGAAATTTTGCTGACCCCCGGCTTTGGTCCGTCGCCAGCGGTCCCCTCCTCTCTGACGGTCCCCTGATGCGAGCTATTTTAGTTTTAATTTATCTTTTGTATAACCAGAATCAGCGGCCGGTCTCTGCACCCGGAGCCCGTAACCCTCTAGCTCTTTTCCCTGTTTTTTGCTGGGTTTGCTTCGTTGCTCCTGGCCCCCTCTAGCATCAACCGGGAGCTCGTTAGGTGAAAGTTAATAAAGGAGGATTCGTCGTTTGACGCGGACTTCCCCTCGTGGACTATTATGGATTTCTTAAGATTCCTTGCCCCCCCTTCTTATGATGTGGAAATCTTTCCCTTTCCAACGTTCGCTCGTAACATCATTTCTTTTCACCGACGGTCATGCCCATCACTTCCCTAGTCCTTTTTTAGGACCCCCCGTTTTCTTTCCCGGGCCCTTGCTTGCGCGAGGTCGGTTTTTTTCCTCTCCCTCCGCTTTTTCGCACCCCCTGGACGCGACTTTTTTTTCTTTCAGGCGCGTATCGCGGATCTTAACTGAGTCCAGAGTATTCTTAGAGTCAAGGCGCCTTTTTTTATTTTCACAACTGCGGGTCGTCGGAGACCTTACAACGCGCCTTTGAAACCCATTCGCCTGTTCTCAGTACCAACTGAGCCGGCCCGCGAATGTTCCTGCAAGCCAGGGGGGGAGATTTTCTTTAAACCCCTTCTATGCTTCTATCCTTTTTCCGTTTTTTTGAGACTTGAGGGCGAACGGTTGATCGTGAGAGTTTCAATACTTTTTGCTTTGAGGGGCCATTTAGGTTCTCAGAGGTCCCCAATTCGGCGGCAGACCCCCTTCGATCGAGATTCGCCCTCTTTATTGAAATATCTTTCTGAAATCTCAGATGCGGTGCCCCCCCGAGTTAATTGGCCTCTTTTTTGAACAGATATAGACACACCATTTTTTTTGCCGGAGGGGCTTTCCCCCAGCCTAAAGGAGGCTTTGTCTTCAAATTCCGATTTCCCCGCTCCCCCAGGTCGGCCGTGGGTCCTACAGCTTTTTTATCCTTCGATAAATTCCACTTTTAAGGATCGGAATCCCGATTGGGTGAATCCTTGTAGCAGTTGTTCTTATCCCCCCCTACTTATAAAACGTCTGCGTCCCTATGGCGGTATTCGTCCGCCCCTATCAGTGTACTTTCTCAAGGTCGTGTCCAGAAGTGCTCTTCCGCGACCCCCCCTTTAGCTTTTCCTCCAGCGTATGCCCGCGTGGAGCGTGGTACATTCATCCTTCCAACCCCCAAGAGCCCCCGGGACGCCTTTGGGCTTCGATCCCGTACTTTTCGTTTTTTCGTGCTGTAGAGGGCTGCTTCTCCCGTGTTGTTTTTGCGCGTCCCCCTTTCTATGGCTATGTAAACCCTTTCTTCTGAAGAGCTGTCCTGTTGCCGGCAGTTGAGTTTTTTTCCGATTTCCTACAGGGCTCTTTACCGCGCGCGTCGTTCGTTACCTTTGTCATTGGTCCGGCTGCCTTCTCTTTTGGATTTGTCTGACTCGCATGTTGAGCGGCCCCTCCGCTTTGCCTCAGCGTTTGCTGGTCGGGTCCAACCGTTTCGATCGCCGGCATTTCTTTGTTATTTTTTTGCCCCCGCGCAGACGGTGCCGCCGCTTCTGGCAGGATCGGCGTTGTTCCTGTTCTCCAGTGAAGGGTCTTTAGTTGCTCTTTTTCCCCAATAAGTTGTTTTTGTTTTTTGATTTCTTCAATTTTTGGGCCTGCGCACACGTTAGATCCTGTCCGGTCCTATTTCGAGATACCTAGGTCGGGCCGACACCTTTTAAACCTTTTCAGATCGGACCGGAGCTGACCCGTCTTTTCCCCCAAGCAAACAGGATCTAGGCGCGCTTTCTCGCTTATCTTTTCCCGAGTTAAATCATACACTGTTTTCTACTGTTTCCTTGAAACCAACCTCATGAGTCTTCTCTCCGAACTCGATACCCCCGCCCATATTCTCGAGATTTCGTAACGGTTTACCATGGTTCACGTCTTCAGATCAGTTCGGCGAAAAACTCTATAGACCCACGGTAATCTCCAAGATTTCCCACAACCGAGTTCATTTTTTTAAGAATCCGAACACGAACAAACGCCCTTTATTATTTCTGCCACAATAGAAGCTTGCTTTTCTCCTGTTCTTCTCCTGGGTTTTCTAACCAATTCTTGTTCCCCTTCGCCATTTCGAAGCTTAACCCCCCCAACACGAACATTCCTACCACCCACCCACCACACCCAAACCCCCCCCACAACCCCCCAGAAGACAAACCAACAACCCAAAACCCCCCCTCCACCACACAAAACCACCCACCACACCCAATAACCCAAAACACACCAAAAACGCACCGAAACCACACCAACCAAGACGCACACCACAAACCAAAACACACAAACAAACACCCCCACCCCAACCCCCCCCCCACCCCCCCCCACCCCCCCAACCCCCCCCCCCCCCCCCCCACCCCACCCCCCCCCCCCCCCCCCCCCCCCCCCCCACCCCCCCCCCCCCCCCCCCCCCCCCCCCCCCCCCCCCCCCCCCCCCCCACCCCCCCCTGCGTCCTCTTTTCGCCCCATTTTTCTAGGATACCAATGCTCGTCTTTTTTTTTCCGCTCATGACCTTCTCGTACATTGCCGCGTGGACGATTTTCCCCGCCACCGGTTGACTCATCTTCGTGAGCTCCTTTTGAGACAAAAATCCAATGATACTCCCTATGAACACAGAGGGCTTTTCACTATCCGGGTCATTTGAATTGATAGCTGCCTCTCCCGATTTCCTCTCCACCTTTTAAAGACAGGTCGTCTAGGATATAACACGGGAGGACCCGGCCTCCCTCACAGCGCGGCCTTTTTGTAAAACCGGCACACCAAACGAGGTTGTTGGCCCCCCCCCCCTCTTCCCTGACTCGCGGAAAAGTTAACCCATGCATCGAAACGATCATCCACCAAGAGCTGTTGAAATCTCGATCCCGCCAAATGAGCCAAGAGTTTCCCCGAAAAGCCCCGAAAAGTTATTTTTCCCGCCCCTCCCTCCCCAAAAGCCAAGTCGCTTCTATATACTTCCCTCACGACCCCCACTTTTTTCTCCTGGCGTGAGCCAAAAATCCTCTACTTACCGCTACGTCCAGTAAGGTTCTTGATTTCTGTAGGCAAAGCCCCGGCGCCTTCCTCAACCGTGTAGTACCCCAGAGAACAATAGTTTTACCCAACATTCGGGGACGGGTCCGGAAAACAAAGCCCACGGATCATAACCCCCCCCCCTAGACTGCTCTAAGCATTCCTGCTCTCGCCTCCCTTACTTTTGAGTCTGTCGCAGATACGCGTTAGCCCAGCGCGCCCCGGGTCGAAGTCCTGTCATCTGCTTGTTTTCTCTCTTGTGTGCTCGCACCCTTTCTCGCCGAAAACCGCGTAGAGGTTGATTTTCCCCCCCCAAGATCTCTTTGCTCTTTGCCTAGAACCGCCGCCTCTCCCACTTCTTCTCCCCGCTCGGCTGGTGCCCAGCTCCTTTTTTCGTACGGGCAGGTGCCCCCTGGTTATGAGTGTCAACAGCCTGATGGATGGAGACCATGACTCATACTGGGTCCCTAGAGGTCCGGAACCCACTTGTCCGGTTTTTTTTTTTTTCTGTTTTGCACAACAGGGAGGAGTATGAGCCACGGATGAAAGTGCACGAGACGCTTTCTCGAATATTCGCAGCTGTTCCCTCGCCCCAGTCCAGCGCCTCTTCCTCGTGTATACGTCGATATAACCCCCTCTGAGCGCCTTTCCTCGAGGGGAACCAGACTGCCCCAGGCGGTATCTTCTCCCCCCCTTCCTTTGTTTTTCGAGAGCTCGCTTGTTTCATACTGGGGCACTCGCCGAGACCCCCGGTAGCCTCTTAGGTCTTTATCTCCCCAACTAACTTGGAAGAGGCGATGGCGCCTGCGCTGACAATCGGAAGTACCTCTTTGAAGCCCCGCCGCGTTTTCCTGAGAGTGTCCTCTCCTGCCCTGGTATTATATTTCAATCTTTTGGCCCCGAGCCCGCTTTCCTCTGTCCGCTTTATTCGCTGCCCTTGGAGTCGTTTCACGGTAACTTCCATCACACTCTCTCCGACGGGGCTCTGACAAACCACCCGAATTTTCGTTGAACTCACCCCCCCCCTCTGGGGAGTTTCTTTGATCGTCTTTATTTTTTATTTAACCGAAGCACTATGGGACACCCCCCCCTCTTCCAAGCGTGACTACTTTTCCGGAGAATCTTCTCTTTGCTGTCCTCCGGGATGTTGCTCCCTCGGTTTTCCTTATCCCCCGGATCGGCCTCTCCAGATTTGTTTTTTTATGAGTTCTTCACCTACTCCGTTTGGCCGACTGACTCCGAAACGCTTCCCGCGCCCGAAGGGTTTTTTTGTCTGGAGAAATTTTTCCTTTCCCCCCTCCTTGACATGATTTCGCGCATTGTTTTTCCCCTTCCCTCCAATCATGGGAGCACCTCCCCGTTTACAACTATGCTTGCGACTCTCGCTTCTTGTTCTCTTCGTGGAGGCGACTTCCTCCGGACGTGGATGCAAAGCGCCACTTTTTTTTCGGAATTCGCTTTTTCATCTTTTCGTACCCATAGGCTTTTGGCCTCTCCTTGTCTTCCCCTCTTTCGATTTGCTCTTCGCGTTGCTTCCTATGTCGTGATCACTCGTTATCTTCGATTTTGGTAAGCGGCTTTTTTCGGTCGGAAAGCCGACCCCCCCCAACCTCCGTTTTTTGCCGTCGGTGTTTTTGCCCCGCGCCCTTCCCACGTGCTCTTTGTTAGAGACGACTAAAGCGTGTGAACCCGAAAGCCTTGAGGAGTTTTGGGCTTCCAACTACCCTTAACCCCGAATCCACGACGTCCATTTGAAAACCATGGAAAACTGAACCAGACCCCTCGGGTCAGATTAGTCCCCCCTAGTAGTCCATTCTCCCCTTAAGACTAATCTAACGCGGATTCTTTTCGTTCCTTGACGGTTCAAATGTACCTCTCCTCGTGGTGAGATGAACCCTCCGGCGTGTCTTCCTGTTTTCTCTGCAGACTCCCTTCTTTCCAACGGCTTAAGAACTCGGGCTGTTTTGATCTAAGTTTTTTCCGCAAACCGAGCCCCCCGGGCCGTCTTAGCTGATTGATTAATGTTATGGTTGAGTGCGGAGCGGGATTTTATTTCCTTTCATTGGGTTTTGGCTAGCTAACTTCTCAACCCATTTTTGGATCTTGGTTTGCCCCAAGGTGATCCCTGACGCTGGCATTTGATTTCCCCCTTCCTTCGGGCCTCAGATCCCCTCCCCCTTCATTCGATTTTAGGGAGGTTTATCTCTTCTTAGTCGAAGAAGTGTTGTGCAATTTTGGCACCGCTATGCGATTGGCCCTGTGTGAGCACATGTTTCCCCTCGCGATCTAAGAGCGCTTCTCCTTCCATGTTTGATTTCTTTTTGGCACCTGTTTCCTTTTTTACCTCATTTACGTTATGAGCCCTTTCTCCCGGGCCTTCCCCCCCCCGTTCTCCTCCTGTGCAGAGACGCTCGCAGGATAGCTTCCCCGTTAAGGACGGAAAACCATTTCCCCACCCCCCCCACCACTCCTCCTGTTTTCTTTTCTTCTAATTGGTTTCCCTTCCTTACCCCTCGCACGCTCTTTGCCGTCTCCTGCTCGAGCCTCTTCCGCGACCCTTTTTGCGGAATCACCACCTAACTTGCAGACGTCTGAAAGGACGCTCTGAACTCTTGCCCGACAGCGCGTTCCCCCCTCAGATGCCCCTCATGGTAACCATTCTCTCCGAACCCTCGACAGGCATGTGCAGCCCCAATGACCCAACGTCCTAACTTCAGGTCTTGGTCCACTCTCCCCCTGCCAACGCCCGACCCCATTCCTTTATTTTCCGAGTAGTTCCGCCTCCCACTCACCGCAAACTTTATGCCCTCCCTCTTCCCCTCAAATTTCGAGAACCAATATCCCCCTATTTAATGAAACGACGCGCCCACACTAAGGCCCCTTAAAAGCCCCCCCCTCCCCCCCGAACCCAGAACATTACGGTCTACAACCCGAAGACACGCGCGCTGGGTGTGCCCTTTAAAACTCTTTAATCCCCCCCCCGACTCCGAATAGAGGACGCCCTTCAGCCGTTCGATACAGTGGATGCAAACCCCTGACCAGAGCTGATGGCCTTCCCATCCCTGGAGAGCTCGAGGCTTCCTCCCTTGACGACTCTCCCTCCCCCCCGGCTCCTGTTTCGACTGGATGAATCCTCCGTTTTTCCCTCAAAATGATGCTTGCTTTTCTGACAGTAATTTCTTGTAAATTTATAGAGGGGACGAGTCCGGTATTTTTTTGTGCCCTCCCCTTGCGCCAGGTATTTTGGACCCCACTCGTGAATTAAGCTTGCGAAAATCTTTTCCCGGTCTTCTTTAAAACTTACAAGGAAACAAAAAACAACCCGCGGTTTTATATTTCTCCCTACGATCGTTATTTCCATCTCCCCCCCCTCCCCTGCTACCTGTCTTAATTTCAAGAGCGTGTAGACATTTTTTCCAGCAAGAAATTCTTAAACTTGACCCCTCCCCTCAGAATGTTCCTACATCGAAGCGAATGGACGCGCCCCAAAGACCCTCTCTCCTTCACGATCCACCACCGCCCCCCCTTCCCCCTGACGACCCCCCCTCCAAGCTTTGTCCCCTGCGAGCAGCTTCCGAAGCCTGTCCTTTCCTCCACACATGCTTGCCCCACGCCACACCCCTCCTTCTTCCCCCATCTTCCCATCCACCCCACGTTTTCCCCGAGGTCGTTTTTTGCTTCGTGGTCCCCTCCAAAGGTGCCAAAAAACCAAGCCATTCTTCCTGGAGCATATCAGAATCTTTGTTTCTTGAGCCAATAATGCTCTAGCGATTTCTCCTTTACATAACGTTCCCCCCCACCGAGCTTCTAGGAGTCATTGCTGAGACTCTATTATGACTTTTATTGGAGAGCCCCCACCCGACATATTCCTCCCCACCCGGGTTGTTCAAGGTCCACCCATGCTGACCCTCGAATTTTTTACAGCAAAGAAATCCCGTAGACAGAGGTGGAATTGGTCCCCCCTTTTTTCCCTTCTTTCAGAAGGTGCACTTCATTGAGATCCCTGAGTGAGGAGGCGTAGAGGCAAACATATTTCAGAACGCGTCGGCTAGTTCCCCGCCACCGCTGCGGTACCTAACGATGGAACTGCTCTGGTATCAGAGCTATAAGCCATAAGTTCTTTGAAGCCTCTCTCCCCTCGAGCCGAAGGTCTCGGACTAGTTTAAAAGAGCAAGTTTAACCCCGTTGG